>Ga0163153_10001056_pt1 | contig 45169 bp, 44 predicted proteins | sample OliLakLV19MP6IB1_FD_148629 | JGI IMG/M metagenome (GOLD analysis project Ga0163153, IMG submission 148629) | Freshwater microbial mat bacterial communities from Lake Vanda, McMurdo Dry Valleys, Antarctica - Oligotrophic Lake LV.19.MP6.IB-1 | ecosystem: Environmental > Aquatic > Freshwater >... | reverse complement strand
CGCCCCAAGCCCCGGCTACGCGCCCTTGACGCGATTACCCGCGCTGCAATCTGCAATAAAAAACGCTACACAACACCTAAGAAAAACTATCCGCAATGCAAAATTGAGGTTGACGGGGACATAGATATTGGTAACGCGCTGCACGGTCATCGCCATTGACGACGCCAATAACGCGTCCTGACGCGTCGTAGACGTAACGGCTCGCCTGAACTGACAGCGAGAGCAGTGAGAGCAGCACGAAAAAACCGGTGCGCAATAGGGCGAATTGCCGCGCTACGCGCAGCGCGCGTCCAAATTCTTGATTTCGCATTCTGGCTGTTTCCTAAGGAGTCCGTGATCGTGGTGCGGACTGAACAACCGACGCGACCGCCCAATCCCTGGCAAGCGGGCGGGGATATAGCATGCACATTTATGCGGGTCAATGCGCGCACGATAAGCGACCAAACTGTATCCTGCCCCAATAAAATGAACTCAACGTGCCCTTTGCCAAATACTCGCAAGCGATATTTCCGTTGCTGCATGCTGTTTGCGTTCACATGCGGCAGTGCGCTAGCCGCCATCTCTGATCAGCAGGCATCGATGGTTGCGCTCGGAGCGCGCCTATTCTCGGAACAGTCGCTGAGCGCTGACAACAATACAAGTTGCGCCAGCTGTCACATTCCTGACTTGGCGTTTTCCGACGGCAAGGCTGTGGCGCGGGGCACTGGCGGGAAATTCGGATCCAGTAATACGCCGTCGTTGATTGGGCTGATCGACCAATCCCCGATGTTCTGGGATGGACGTCAGTCACAATTGCAGCAGTTGATTCTGGAACCGCTGTTGAATGCGCGCGAGCACGGATTGCCCGATCTCGCTGCCCTTGATCAAAGACTGACTGCATTGCGCTATTTGCCGCGCACCGCCTCTTCAGAAATCGCGCATGGTGAATTCCCCAATGTGCAGCTTGCGACTGCGGCTATAGCGCAATTCCTCCACTCACTGCAGCTGGAAAAATCTACGCTGTTACGCATCACGCAAGCTGTTGGCAACGACAGTCATGACACTTCCGAAAGCCGGGGCGCAGCGCTTTTCTCAGGCCGTGCCGGCTGCGCGGCGTGCCACCGATTGGAGGCCGACGCGACAGGCCTAACTGACTTGGCTTTTCACGACCACGGCATAGCGCAGTCTGCGCTGGCGAACCGACTTCCCGAAATACTTGAAGGTTGGCACGCCGAACGAGCATTGAACCGTGCGCTGATTGGTCCGAGCACAACCGAAACGTCGGCGCTCGGGCGCTATCGGGTCACCGGCGCGCCTTCCGACATCGGCAAGTTCAAGACGCCATCGCTGTTTAACGTGGCAGTGACTGCACCGTACATGCACGACGGGTCGATCAAGACATTGCACGAAGCGGTGGCGCATGAAATCTACTACTCGGCACCCGACAAGGGTGCGGGGCTCGATCTCGAAGACCGCCGCGCTTTGGTGATGTTCCTGCGTTCGCTTACCGACGAACGCTTTGAAAAACTCTTGTCGGATCCTGAATAGCACTCAAGTTCGACTGCGAACCAATGCCTTGTTGTACACCGGAGTTCGCGCACAGCGCGGACCCACAACTGCGTCGGGTCGCTCGCTCGCTTACAATGCTCGGCATGACCCGCACTGCCCAGGCGACTGCGCCCGAAAATCGCCTGCAGCACGTGGATGCGATCCGCGGGCTGGCGTTGTTCGGCGTATTGCTGGTCAATCTTTACTCGCAAAATGAGTTGGCACTGACCCAGACACAGGTCGGGGCAATGGCGAGTGCCGGAGTCGATGTCTGGTTCGGGTTCGCGATCAATGTGCTGTGGACGGGCAAGGCGCAGGCGCTGTTTTCGATGCTCTTTGGTTTCGGATTTGCGCTGCAGATGCAGCGTGCCGAGGCGCGCGGCGCGGCGTTCACAAGCATCTATGTGCGCCGGCTGTTGATATTGCTGGCGCTGGGCTGCATGCATGTGTGGTTGTTTTTCGCTTTCGATATCCTGCACGTCTATGCGCTGATGGGCCTGCTGTTGTTGTGGGCGCGACCGCTGCCGACGCGCTGGCTGCTCGGGCTCGGACTGACGTTGTCGCTGCTGCCCTGGCTGGTGTTCTACGCCTGGCTCGACGGCGGCGCACTCACTGCCGATGGCGACGCGCCACTGGTGCAATTGTGGGATCAGGGCTTAGTCCGGCGCTCAGTACTGTTTCTCGGCCACGACTTTCCCGCCTATGTGCACGAACTCTGGCACAGCAGCTTCAGCGAGTATCTGGCCACGCCTTACGGCGCGACCTTTTTTCTGTATGTGTTCGGGCGCTTCCTGCTGGGATACTGGATCGCGTGCACGGGTTTCCTGGCGACGCCTGACCAACACACAGAGCGGTTTCGTATTGAGCTGCCAGTTATGTTCTGGGCCGGATTGACCCTGGCCTTGATCGAGGAAGGCTTCTGGTATCTGCCGATCGACTACTCGACGCGAGTGTTCTTGTTCACCACCTTGATCGACGAAATCGCAAAACTCCTGCTGGCCGGCGCCTATGCGCTCTTGTTGATCCGTATCATGCAGCACGGTTCGCTGCGCAAATTCACTGGTGGCCTCGCCGCAGTCGGCCGTATGGCACTCAGTAACTATTTGCTGCAAACGCTGGTGTTTCTGTTCGTGCTGTACGGATTTGGACTGGGCGCCCTGCCCATCGCCGGCGCCAGTTTCTGCCTGGCGTTGGCGCTGGTCGTATTCGGTTTGCAGATCGGCGTCAGCCAATGGTGGCTGTCGCGATTCCGCTTTGGCCCTGCGGAATGGGTGTGGCGCTATCTTACCTATGGCCACAGGCCGTAGGGTGGGTGGAACCCACCATTGTGGAACACCAAGAAATGGTGGGTTGCACCCACCCTACGGGTCTGGCGCGGCGGCCGATCCCCGATGCACCATTGGTCGACCCGTACTAACATCCGCGCATGCCGAATTACCGACGCGCGTGGGTTCCCGGTGGCACCTATTTTTTCACCGTGACGTTGGCAAATCGCCGCGACAATTCGCTGCTCGTCGATCGTATTGACGCGTTGCGGCAGGCGGTACGCGATGTCCGGCATCACCTACCCTTCGAGATTGACGCAATGGTCGTGTTGCCCGAGCACTTGCATGCGATGTGGACTCTGCCCGAGGGAGTTGCCGACTTCGCCACGCGCTGGAAACTGATCAAAGGGCGTTTCTCTCATGCTTGTCCTCCCGCACCATTCCTGAGCAAGAGTCAACTGGCCAAGGGCGAACGTGGTATCTGGCAGCGACGCTATTTCGAGCACCTGATTCGCGACGAAGGAGATTTCGCCAAGCATGCCGACTACATTCACTACAATCCGGTCAAGCATGGTTGCGTCCCTACTGCGGCAGAATGGCCGTACTCTACATTTCACTCCTTTGTCGAGGCAGGCATCTATGCGTCAAACTGGGGCGCTGACGTGAGTCCGGCAACACCTGTTGGTGAGTAGCGAGCAAGGTGAAGCTCGCTTTCGCCAACCATCGCAGTGCGGTGGGTTGCACCCACCCTACGCACGACGCAGACCGTACGGTGGGTGCAACCCACCATTCTGGAACACTACGCAATGGTGGGTTGCACCCACCCTACTTCAATGACCAAGCCCGTCATCAAGCCCTATGAAAAAGCCGCCGGCGGCTGGGATTCGCTGAAGCGGTCGTGGCAGGCGTTGCGTGACGAGGGCGTGCTGACGATCGGTGCTGGCACAATGCTGCGCACCAACAAGGTTGATGGATTCGACTGCCCCGGTTGCGCGTGGCCGGATCGCAATCCGAACTCGACGTTCGAGTTCTGCGAAAACGGCGTCAAGGCGGTGGCGGCGGAGATCACCGCCAAGCGGGTCACCCGGGAATTCTTCGCCGCACACTCGGTTGCAGAATTGGCCGTGCATGAGGACATCTGGCTCGAGGCGCAAGGCCGGCTCACCGAGCCAATGCGTTACGACGCCGCCACTGATCACTATGTGCCAATCACCTGGACTGATGCGTTCGCGTTGATCGCCACGCACCTGCGCGCCCTCGCCGACCCCGACTGTGCCGCGTTCTATACCTCGGGCCGCACCTCCAACGAGGCGGCATTTCTGTATCAGCTGTTTGTGCGCGAGTTCGGCACCAACAATCTGCCCGACTGTTCCAACCTTTGCCACGAGGCATCGGGGGTGGCGATGATCGAGCAGATTGGCAGTGGCAAAGGTTCGGTCACGCTGGATGATTTCGAATTGGCTGAAGCGATTTTCGTGTTCGGCCAGAACCCCGGAACCAACCATCCACGAATGCTCGGCGAACTACGCGCCGCAGCCAAACGTGGCTGCAAAATTGTTGCCTTCAACCCGCTGCGCGAACGTGGTCTTGAACGCTTCGCTCATCCGCAAAGCCCGCGCGACATGCTGACTGGTTCCAGTACCGAGATCGCCTCGCGCTATTGGCAGCCACAGATTGGCGGCGACCTCGCGTTGCTCACCGGCATCGCCAAACGGTTGATCGAAGACGACAACATTGACCATGCTTTTATCGCGGCCTGCACCGAGGGTTTTTCCGCCTTGGCCGCCAGTGTGCGTGCCGCGCGTTGGGACGACATCGAGGCGCAATCTGGCCTCAGCCGCGTCGATATCGAGGAAGCGGCGCAGATCTATCGCGACAGTCGGGCGACCATTTTTTGCTGGGGCATGGGCATCACTCAACATCGGCGTAGCGTTGCCACCATACAGATGCTGATGAATGTGTTGCTTCTCGGCGGCAACATCGGCAAGCCCGGCGCCGGGCCCTGCCCAGTACGCGGCCATTCCAATGTGCAGGGCGATCGCAGCATGGGGATCTACGAAAAGCCCAGCGCAGCGTTTCTCGATCGTCTTGGTGCTGAATTCAAGTTCACGCCCCCGGCTGCACATGGACACGATGTAGTGGAGACAATCAGCGCAATGCGCGCTGGATCGGTGCAGGTGTTCTTTGCTATGGGCGGCAACTTTGCGGTGGCAACACCCGACACCACTACCACCACCGAAGCGCTGCGCCGCTGTGCACTGACTGCGCACGTTTCAACCAAGCTCAACCGCTCACACGTGGTGCATGGTCGCGAGGCGCTGATCCTGCCTTGCCTCGGCCGTAGCGAAATCGATATGCAGGGCGATGCTGCGCAAGCAGTCAGCGTCGAGGATTCGATGAGCATGGTGCATCTCTCGTCGGGCATGAAAGCACCGGCATCCGAGCAACTGCTGTCCGAACCAGCGATCGTGGCGCGACTGGCTGCGGTCACCCTGCGACACAGCAGCACAGCGTGGTTGGATCTGATCGCCGACTACGATCGAATCCGCGATCGCATTGCACGCGTGATTCCTGGCTTCGAAGACTTCAATGCGCGGGTGCGCCAAAGCGGCGGATTTCATTTGCATCATCCGGCGCGTGAACGCATCTTTCCGACCATCGCTGGCAAGGCCCTGCTGATTGCGCATGCGCTCGACGACGCCGGCGACCGATCGGCATCGGATACGCTGCAGCTGATGACCGTGCGCTCGCACGATCAGTACAACACCACGATCTACGGACTCGACGATCGTTACCGCGGCGTGCGTGGACTGCGTCGCGTCTGTTTCATATCAGGACACGACCTGCTGCGGTTTGGATTCAACGCCGGCGATCTGGTCGATATTATTTCGATCTGGCACGATGGCGAGCGCACTGTCAGCGGATTCACCTTGGTCGAGTATGCGATTCCGCCCGGCTGCCTGGCCAGCTACTACCCGGAAACCAACGCACTGGTGCCGCTCGACCACGTCGCCGAACGCGCCGGCACACCGGCGTCCAAGTCGATTCCAGTACGTCTGCGCGCGAGTGCCGCTGCAACCAATGCCAGCTGAGCACACTGCCATGACCTCGTCGACCATCCCGCCGCTGCGTAGTTTTCCAGCGCTGCGCGTCCACGGTGCACAGCGCCATGCATTCGACGACAGCGTCATTCAGGAGTCAGCCATCGCTCTGGTCTTCAACGGCATTGCGTTCGCGGTGATGATGGCCACGCCATGCGACCTCGAAGACTTTGCGCTCGGCTTTTCGCTGAGCGAGGGCGTCGTCGCCAGCCGTTCCGAATGGCGATTCATCGAAGCCCGCAGCGACGCGCAAGGCATCACCCTGGAGATGCATATTCCGCAGACGCGCTTCGACGCACTGCAACTGCGTCGACGCAATCTGGCCGGCAACAGTGCCTGCGGCCTGTGCGGCGCCGAGTCTCTGCGCGCTGCGCTGCGACCACTCGCCACGGTCAAAGCGAGCGAAGCAAGATTCAGCGCCTCCGATGTCCACAATGCGCTGGATGCACTCGCCCAGGCGCAGGCGTTGAACCGGGCCAGCGGTGGCGTTCATGCCGCCGGCTTCGCGCACGAGGACGGCCTGCTCGTGCGCGAGGACGTCGGTCGACACACTGCGTTGGACAAACTCATCGGTGCGCGCGCGCGCGCAGGTGTCGACGCAGGATTCGTCGTCATCACTTCGCGCGCCTCCTACGAACTGGTGCACAAGACGGCCAGCGTTGGCATTGAGCTGCTCGCCAGCGTCTCGGCACCGACCAGTGCGGCCATTGAGCTCGCGCAGCAGTGCGGGCTGACGCTGATCGCGTTTGCGCGCGACCAGCGCATGAACCTTTACACGTATCCCGAACGCCTTGTCGACTAGCAGCATCCAGGGTCGGTAAATGTCTGACTGTGTGTGAGCGAACGCTTGTCGCAAGACTGTTGAGCGCAGCGCCGCACGGCACTGTGTCCTCGACCAGGACCGCTGGTGGACGGGCCTAGACAGGAATAACTCTGGGCCTGTTGTCAGTATTTTGAGTCAACGCCCGATAGCCCCGCTTTTGCAGTTGAGCGCGATCATTGTGGAAGGCACTCAGCAGTACCTTGTCCACTGTTTCATAGAACGCGGGTGCCTGCAGCGGCCGAACCAGATAAGAAGTGCAGCCGGCGTAGGCACCGCGCGCGCGGTCATAGGGAGTGGCTTGACTGGTAAGCATCAGCACCGGTGTCGAGCCTGTGTAAGGATTGTGCAGCAGTTCGCGACACAGTTGATAGCCGTCAATACGCGGCAGCTCCACATCCAGAAAAATCAGATCGAAGTGACGGTGCAGTGCGCTGGCGAGCGCTTCCTCGGCATCTGCCGCCTGGACGCTTTTCACCCCGATCCGAAGCAACGCAACTTGCAGCTCGCTACGCAGTGCCTTGTCAGCATCTACAATCAGGACGGTGATCGGCGACGATTTCTCGACCCGTGCGGCTGCCAGTTCGGCACCAATGTTGCTGATCGGTGCGGGAGGTTTGACAGCCTTTTCCGAGACGGCAGCAGCCGCTACCGGTCGCGTAATCGGGCGTTCCGCGACAGATGCGGCCTGCGCGTTGACCACGTGCAGCAAGTCAACCAGCAACGACCTCCGCGATAGTCGCAAACTGCCTGAGCCGGCGAGACTATCGTCGGAAATATAGATGGGCAGCACGCCAGGGTGGCGTCCGCGCAGTCGCTGTAGCTCGTCCATTCCCGACGCTGATTGCTCGTCCACAATCACCATTTGAATGGCGCTGGCACTGGCCGGATCAACGACTTGAAAGTTTCTGCATGCGGCAACGCCACTGTTGTTGGCGAGCACCATGTGCACCGTGCGCTGGTCGCGTGCCGACAGTCCGCACAACGCGATCTGCAGGTCAGTTTTCATATCGCTTCGCTGCGGTTGACCACGACCGCAAGTTGACAGGCCAAAGCCGGCACGCCAAACCAATGCTGTGCCGCGTGCACAATTGCTCCGGCTGCTCTATCCCTGCAAGCCTGCCCAATGCGATGCCCATGTCATCGACCTCCATTGATATCGACGAAGACAGATTCAGTGCGTCTCGGACTGCGCGTACCCACTTCTGTCGGAAGTGACGCAGCAAACGCGACCGAGGTGTCACGCTACGCAGTATCCAGGTTGCCGATCAGCTGGAAGAAGTAGCAGCTTGACTTTCCGCAACGTTCGGATATTTTCCTGCACAGTGTGCTGCACATCACAATCGCCAGTGCACCGCGCTCACATCGACTCGTTCTATAGTGCTGCCTGGCACGGGGCATGCGCTCCGGATTAGGAAGGGCGTGGCGCAAATCGGCGAGGGAACGCAGTCGCAGAACGGCCGCAGCAGGGTATTGGTGCTAGGCGGTGCAGGATTCATTGGCCGGCACGCGGTCGCGGCGCTGGTGGCCGCCGGTGCCGAAGTAATCGTCGGTAGTCGTCATCCGCAGCGCATTGATCATCGCCTTCCACATTCGGCGTCGGGCTGCGCGCGACGCGAAGTCCGGTTTGAGGAGCATACCGATGTTGCGCATTGGCAAACCCTGATCGCGGACGTTGATGTGGTGCTGAACTGCGTGGGAATTCTTCGCCAGCGCGGCCGTGCCACCTACCAGCGCGTGCACTTGCTGGCGCCCACCGCACTGGCCGTTGCCTGCCAGAGTCAGCGCAAACGATTGGTGCACGTTTCCGCGCTCGGCCTCAACGCGCCGGCACGCAGCCGCTTCCTTACTTCCAAACTGGCCGGAGAGCAGGCAATACGTGCAAGCGGCGCCGATTGGGTAATCGCGCGCCCATCGTTGTTGGATGGTCGCGGCGGCTACGGTGCTTGGTGGTTGCGCGCGGTATCGCGGCTACCGATATTCGCGGTGCCCGCAGACGCACAGGGTCGCGTTGCGGCGTTGGATGTTTCCGAGCTCGGAGAGGCTCTGGCCAACTTATGTGTGCGTTCCGCCGACGCACTGCATCTGGGCAGGTCGCGTGAGTTTGATCTGGGCGGCCCACAACCCTTGTCGTTGCCCGAATACATACTTGCATTGCGACGCACGTATACGTCGCGCCCCGCCTTGTGCATACGCGTGCCAGGGTTGATCGCCCGCGCCGTGGCACATGCCTGCGATCTGCTGCACGCCACGCCGTTTTCGTTTGGCCATTGGGAGCTGCTGCGCCGGGATAACGTGCCCGTGCACAATCGTTTGCCCGAGCTGCTGGGACGAACGCCGCGGCAGGTGGGTTTGTAGCAGCGGCTTTTTTATGAACGTGTCCGCCGCCCGCTGGATGGCGGCTTGAGCCGGGCTATGATGATGCATCGCCGCCGCGCTTCGAGATCCTCCTCACCATGAGTCGCACCGTCTGTTCCGCGTCTATCGCCTCGATGTTGCTCCTTGCCGGCGCGGGTGCAAGTGCCGCCACCGATCTCTCGGTCGCCATCATCACCGCTCCGCTCAGCGGATGCGCGCTCGGCCCCAGCGAAAAAGTGACTATTCGATTGTTCAACCACGGCGACGCGTTGCCAGCGGGCTCGCGCTTTGACCTGAGCTATGTGATTGTTGGCAGCGAGCCAGTCACCGAAACCGTAACACTGGCGACCACGCTACTGCCGACCAGTGCACTGGCGCATACCTTCGCCGACCCGGCCGACTTGTCGATCGCGGGGACTTTCCACTTTGACGCGTCGGCAAACATCGCCAATGACAGCAATCCGATGAACAACGGGTTGAGCGGTCACCTGGTGCTCAATTCGGCCCCGAGCCTGGGCGGCATGGTGACCGGTCCGGACGCGGCTTACTCAGGCACGCTGATGCTGGCCGGGCATCTGGGCAGCGTGCGCCAGTGGGAACAGTCAACCGATGACGGAGAACGTTGGGTTGGTTTGGACAACCCGACTGCGACGCTGGCCTTTGACGAACTGACGCACACCACCTTGTTCCGTGCCGAAGTCAAAAACGGTAGCTGTGTTCCGGCATACTCATCGATCTGGACGGTCAATCCTCTTTAGCGTTTCTGCGCAGAGCGCGCACGCCAAATGCCATCGATTGCATACAGCGCAAGCGCCAGCCAGATGCAGGAAAAGCCGATTGCCTGGATGGCACTGAATGATTCGCCCAGCAGCAGCACACCGCACAGCAGTTGCAGGCTTGGCGAAAGGTACTGAAGTATGCCGATCAGCGAAAATGGGATGCGGCGCGCGCCATAGGCAAACCAGACCAGCGGCAAGGCGGTCAGCACTCCGCCGATCATCAGCAGGACATCGGTGCGTCCACCACTGTGCATGAATGCACCTCCGCCGTGCCACTCCGACCAAAGCAACCAGGCCATTGCAGGCAACAGCAGGATCAGGCTTTCGATGGCCAGCCCGGCCATTGCATCGACCGCGGCCAGTTTGCGAATCAGACCATAGAACGCGAAGCTCAGCGCCAGCGATAACGCGATCCATGGCGGGCTGCCATGCATCACCGTCAACCACAGCACGCCGATCGCAGCGATGACTACTGCCACGCTCTGCACACGATTGAGTCGCTCGCGCAACACCACGACGCCGATCAGGATGCTCACCAGCGGATTGATGAAGTAGCCCAGACTGGATTCGACCACGTGTCCGTGCGTGACCGACCAGATGAACAGACCCCAGTTCACGCTGATCAGGATGCTGCTGGCGAGCAACATCAGTCCGATGCGCGGAACGGCGAACGCCTTGCGCCACCAGCCCATCCCGTCGCTGATCAGCAAGTAGCCGACGACAAACACGCCACACCAGATCACCCGGTGCGCGATGATCTGCAGCGACGGCACCTCACGCAGCAGGTGCCAGAACAGCGGAAACACGCCCCACATTGCGTAGGCGCCGATCGCAGCCGCGAGGCCACGTCGATCAATGGATGCTGGTTGAGGCATGGACACACCGTGACGGCAAGACCGCGATTATCAATGCCGCGGCACAATTACGCCGTGTCGTCGAGCTGCGTGTTTGCGGGCAGTGGTCGTCGGCGCGGTGCCGGCGCCCTGACGTGCGTGTATCAGCCTGAAATCAGTGGATTGACGATCTGCAATCGTTGGTCAATCACCTGCCCGGATTGCAGGTCTTCCGTCCACAGCGTAGCGCAACCTGCTTCGATGGCAGCTGCAACGATCCGACAATCCCAAAAAGAGAACCCGTAGCGATTGCGAAGCGCGAGCGCTGTTAAAAGAACGCTCGCATCGGCTGGTTGCAACAAGGTTCGCGCGAAAATCGCGCGCAGATTGACCTGTATGCGCGCATCAGTCTGTCGATTTCGCAGCATCACGCTGTAGTACTCAGCAATTACTTGCGGGCTGATGGTCAAGCCAGTGCGAAACCAGTGCCATAGCGCGTTGCCAAAACGAGCATCTCGCCCGCGCCTTTCCAATTCACCAGAATGTTGCGTAAAGCGCGATGAGAATCGCAACCACGCCGACCGAGGCGAAGTTGAAACTCGATGAAGTGGAATAAGCGACATCATCAGTGCGAATGAAATCCTTTTCCGGGCTGGCCTTGCCAAGCATGGAAACAACAACGGCAAGCGCTAGCGCGAGCAGGAAGACCAATCCGACGCGATCGATGAACGGTAGCGCGGGCCAGGCAAACTTGAGTGCAACGGAGAGCGCGAACGAACCGATCGCCGCGGCCAAGGCACCTGCCTCGTTGGCGCGTTTCCAGAACAGCCCGAGCATGAAAATGACCACGATGCCTGGAGTGAAGAAGCCGGTGTATTCCTGGATGTACTGGAACGCCTGATCAAAACTGCCGAGCAGCGGTTTGGCACTGAGTACCGCTGCAATCACCGCCAGCGCCGCCGTGATACGCCCGATGCGCACCAACTTCATCTCGCTCGGCTTCTCGGCATGACTGCCCAGTTTGGCATACACATCAAGCGTAAAAATGGTGGCGATCGAATTGATCTTGGAAGCGAGCGAGGCCACGATCGCTGCCACCAGCGCGGCAAACACCAGACCCAGCAGGCCAGGTGGCAAAAACGCCATCATCGTCGGATAGGCCTGGTCGGGCTTGGCCAATCCTTGCGCCAACGCCACCGCAGCGATACCCGGCAAGACCACGACCACCGGCATCAATAGCTTGAGGAAGGCGGCAAACACCACACCTTTCTGCGCTTCGCGAATGTCCTTGGCGGCGAGCGCGCGCTGGATGATGTACTGATTGAAACCCCAGTAGCTGATATTCATGATCCACATGCCGCCGATCAACACGCTCAGTCCGGGCAGGTCCTTGTAGAACGGATTGTCCGGGGTCAGGATCATCTGGAAATGGCCAGGGTGTTCGTTCCATAGCTTCATGAAGCCGGCGACCACGCCGGTGTCGCCGCAGACCTCATTCAGCGTGATGTAAACGATCACCAGTCCGCCGAGCACCAGCAAAGTCACTTGCACAATGTCGGTCAGTGCTACTGCCTTGAGGCCGCCGTAGAGCTGATACATGAGCGCAAACGCTGCGATCAATACCAGGGCCAGCATCTGATCCATTCCGGTCACCTGTGATACCGCGATGCCGCCAAGCCATAGGATCGAGGTCAGATTGACGAAGATGTACAACCCCAGCCAAAACACCGCCATCAGCGTGCGGATGCGCGTGCCGTAGCGCTGTTCCAGAAAATGCGGCATGGTGTAGATGCCGTTGCGAAGAAATATCGGCAAGAAAAATTTGCCGACAATCAACAGCGTCAGTGCCGCCATCCATTCATAAGAGGCGATGGCGAGGCCGAGGGCATAACCCGAACCGGACATGCCGATGATTTGTTCTGCCGAAATATTGGCCGCGATCAAGGACGCACCAATCGCCCACCATGGCAGTGCCCGGCTGGCGAGAAAATAGTCCTGCGCCGTTTTTTGGTGCCCGGCCTTTTCGCGCGACACCCACTGCGCCAGAACGAAAATTCCGATCAGATAGGCGATAACAATCGAGGTATCCAGCAACGACAGTTTCATCAGCATCCCCATTCATGACGACGGTGCATCGACTGGACCGGCCTCGCGGCCACCCTGGAATATGCGCACAACTTGCGCTCCAACAAATCGTCGCCCCACATTGCGACGATCGCCGCTCGACCCAGCAACCACCCAAGCCTAGCGACCGGACTCACTCGCTCGCAATGACGCGCGCGATGAAATGACTACGCATACGAATGCATAAACCGGTGACGGGCTGCAGCAAGCATCGATTCGCTGCATTTGGCTCGAACGGGGCAATTCCGCCAGCGACCCTATCCGCATGTGGTCGACTTTAGCCAAGTATGACAGCGTTGTCATTTGTTGGTTGACAGTGTTTCAGGACGAGCAAAATTTTCCTGTCGCGGAAGCCGGGTTGCGCCCAGGTTGGGCATGCGTGCGCAGGTACTGTCGGGCAGGTCTGTCACCTGCAGTCGCGAGCGTGCCGCAGTGAAAAGACAAATAGCCGCAACCCCGTCGCGCACATCCTAGCGCTGTCGTGCTGGCGGCTATTGCGTTTTCGTCTGTTCCTGCTTGGCGTACTTCATGATGTTGATGAAGGTATCGGTCCAGTAGATCTTCCGGTGTGCGGCCAGGTAGGCAAGCAGCTCCTCGTGCGCTTCGTTGGACACACTCAGGTAATCGCCACCAATGCCGTGGAAAGTCGGGTTAATCATGGTGCCTTGGTCGGCGGCCGCATTCACCAGATCAATGAGCTGCTTGCCGCTGACATCCGTGGGTGCGACGACTCGAACGGCGTAAGGATTGAGCCGTTTCATATCGGGTGTGACGGTTCCACCACCCGACTTGATCGCTACAAAGTCCGTTTGAATCTCGGGCAGGTAGTTCTGGCCGTTGGCGTTCACCTCGCCGCAGGGCACAGAAAACGTGCGCTCGGTCTTGCCATCGATCGCCTGAAGCATGATGTTTCCCACACGGATCTGCGCCATCAGCTGCGCCACGCTGATGTTGTCCAGATCGTTTTCGACGTCGACCCATTCGTGGCCCGGCGCCTTGCGCGAGCACTGATGAAACAGCGTGTGGTTTCCCAGTTCGTGACCATTGGCCGCGGCGGCGCGCCATTCGGACAGCCACTTGCTTAGCGTCTCGCTGCTCAGGGTCAAATAGAAACTGCCCTTCAATCCGTACTTGTCGAGCGCCGGGATCGCGTGATCAAGCTGCGAGTTTATCGCATCGTCATAGGCCAGACTGACAGCCGCCCTGGCGCCGTCTGGCCACGTAAACGAGCTTTTTGTAGCAAACAGCGTCTGGTTAAAAGCCCTCATGACGAGCACTGCCGGCACTGCGAGGGCGAAATTTTTTACACACGTTTGCCAGATCGTCATCACATTCTTCCATGCTCGCCATTGCGTTGCTGCCTATCTGGTTGCGACGCGCACATCCGGTGCCTTGCAATAGTTCTCGACGTAAGCCTGATGCGCCGGCAACTGCTTGACGGTGTTGTCGACCGAGGCGCGGATGCCCTCCAGAAACTGCGAAAGTTCCACATCTCCCATCAGATCGGCGACCGGATGATATTGCTGCGGCAAGATGCCTTGCCCGAGCATGAGCTGAATCCAGGAGTTCTCCGCAAACAATTCGTTGGGTACCCGGAACACGCGGCCGCTCTCGCGGAATAGCTCAATGCGGTGGCGCAGCGATGACGGAATGTCCATGTCGCGGCAGGCACGCCAGAACAGCGTGTCCTGTCGGTTCGTCACGTGATAGTGCAGCACGATGAAATCCCGGATGTGCTCAATATCGGAACTGGTTTGCTGATTGTATTCGTCGATGTCGGATTGGCAGATGCCGTTGCCGGGGAACATCTGCATCAGGCGGACTAAGCCACGCTGTATTAAATGGATGCTGGTCGACTCGATCGGCTCGAGGAAGCCGCTGGCCAGGCCGATGGCGATGCAGTTGCCACTCCATGTCCTGCGACGCTGGCTGGGCCGAAACTTGATCACCCGCGGCTCGGTCAGCGCGGCGCCTTGGACATTGGCCAGCAAGGACTCGGCCGCCTGTGCGTCATCGAGGTAACGACTGCTGTAGAAGCGCCACGCATCCCCCCACAGCAACCCAGGCAGCCAGTCGCCGCGGTCATATCGCGCGGTGTGATTGCCAGTAGCAATTGTGAACACCGAACACTTCGATCCGCGTCGTGAACTATGTACGATACCCGACACATTCCGAAGGAGCGCATCATGTTTGAGAAATTCTCGCGCAGCTGGCAGCTGATCAAGGCGAGCGCCGATGTACTGCGTCAAGACAAGGAGCTGCTAGTGTTTCCGGCGGTATCGGCTGTCGCAGGCTTGCTGGTGATCGCAAGTTTCGTGCTGCCGCTGTTTGGCATGCTTGACCTGAAAGCGATCGAAGCCAATTCGGATTCGATTCCACCCTGGCTGTACGCATGGGTTTTCCTGTTTTATCTGGTGCAGTATTTCGTGATCTTCTACTTCAATACCGCACTGGTTGGAGCGGCGATGATTCGACTCGAAGGTGGCGATCCTACGGTCGCCGATGGTTTGCGCATTGCCCGGTCCAAAATTCGCGTCATTCTTGGTTATGCCGCCATCGCGGCGACTGTGGGCATGATTCTTCGCGCCATCGAAGAACGCGCGGGGTTCATCGGCAAATGGATCACCGGGCTGATCGGCGCGGCGTGGACCGTGGTCACCTTCCTCACCGTACCGGTGTTGGTGATGCGAGATGTCGGGCCACTGGACGCGGTGAAGGAAAGTGCACGCCTGCTCAAAAGCACCTGGGGCGAGAACATCATCGGCCAGGGCGGCGTCGGCGTGGTATTTGGCCTGGCGCAATTTCTGGTGATCGTGCTGACCGCGACCATTGCCGCCGTGCTGTTTTCCGGCGCGCACCTGGCATTGGCGGCGACGGCGATTGGTATCGGAATTGTGGTGATGATGTCGTTCGCGCTGGTTCACGCCGCGTTATCGGGCATCTACTCAGCGGCGCTGTACCGACATGCCGCGGGTCTTGCTCCGAGCGCGGGATTTGATGGCGCACTGTTGACCCACGCGTTCGCTCCAAAACGGAAATAGCCAGGACTGCCGCGTCGCGCGTCCCCACTGCAACGGGTGGGCGCTGCGGCGCGGCGCAACGCCGCGCACTGCCAGTTGCTGATTGTTGACATCTGCGGGAAGGTCTGAATAAGTCACGACTTCGTCTTCGCCACACTGCCTATCGCTTGCCAACCCCCGCTCTCAACAGCGGAGCTGGTCAAAACCTTCGGTTTTTCGCCCCCTGAATCAGGGGGCTATCGCGGCTTCGGACTTGTTCAGATGTTCCCTAGCCGAGCACCACGTCGTACCATCGCACATCAGGGCCCGGGGGCCTTGGGATCGTCACATGAGGTCTGTCGCCAACTCTGGCGTTGGTTCTTTACTGCTGAGCGTGCTGCTGCTCGGCTGCGGCGTGCGCGCGTTCTGCGTTACACCGGCCGCTGCTGTGCCTTTGCCTCGACACGCTCTGGAAGCGAAGGCGCTGTTTGATCCGGAAACCGTGCTCATGCAGCTGCCGGCACTGATCAAGACTGCGCAATCCAAGGAAAACGAGCGCGAACTCGCCTTGCTTTATCTGGCGGAAGCCAACGCCTGCCGAGTGATTGCCAACTGGCAATGCCAACGCCGCGCCGGTGCCCAGGCGGTGGTTGCCGCCGAAGGCAGCGGCGATCCCATCCTGATGGTGCGCGGCCTGATCAACGACAGCCGCGCGCGTATGGCGATGCAGGACTTTACCGGCGGCGAACAGGTGCTCGGACGCGCCGAACTGCTGTTGAAAACAACGCCGCACAGCGAGCTGTCGGCCGATATTTCACTGGCCTACTCGTCGATGAGTCATGCCATCGGCAAACACCAGCTTGCCGCCGAATACGCCAAACGCGGATTGCAGCAGCTCGGGCCCGATGGCGCGATTCAGATGCGCGCGCGCCTGCTGCGCAATCAGTCGCGTGCCAACGCGCAACTTGGCAAACGTGAGATGGCGCGCGCGTTGCTGGCGCAGGCCGTGGCCGCCAGTCGCCTGCTCAACGATCCAAAGCTGAGTGCCGAGATGTATCTGGAGTCAGCACGGCTCGCTCGGCAGGACCGCGACTATGCCAACGTGTTGCACAACGCCGAGCAGATCTTTGCGTTGGCCAAGCAATTGAAGAACTCACAACTGCAGGGACTCGGCCATGAGGTCAGCGGTTTGGCTGCGATGGATCGCACTGACCTGCCAGTCGCTGCGAGTGAGCTGCGCGCGGCGATCCAGACTTTTCGCGAACTGGGGCTGGATCGCGACGAGTTGCGCGTTGGCCGTGACCTGATCGGCGTCTTGCTCGAAATCGATGCGCCAAAGGCCGAACTGGCCAGTGCCATGCGCAGGGTCATCGAGCTCGATCGCGGCGTGCTCAGCAACGACCGCGCGCTGGCCGCCGACGACTTCGATTCGCGGCTGAAGTATGCCGAACAGCAGCTCGATGTGTTGCGACTCGGAAGCGAGGCAACACTCGCCGCCGAACGCGCCGACGCACTGGCCCGCCGCAACCGGTTGGGTCTGGCGCTGGGTATGCTCAGCCTGGCGACGCTGCTGGTTCTCAGCGTGTTCTTCTGGCAGCAGCGCCGTTCCAACCGGCGCCTGCGCGCCGCGGTGACTGCGCTGCGCGAGAGCCAGTCACGCGCCCTGGATGTGCTACGTCTGAGTCGCGGCTATGTTTTTCTGCACGACTTCGAAGGGCGCCTGTTGATGGCCAATCCAGCCGTTGCAGAAGCCCTCGGCCAGCGCGAGGACCAACTGGTTGGCCAGCCGCTCGCAGATTTTATCGCTGACGCTGACCAGATCGCCTTTTCCGAGTACCTGTTGCGCGTGCAAAGCAGCGAACACGATGAAGGGCTGATGTATGTTCGCCATCGGCGCGGTGCCGCGCGGTGCTGGCGATACAGCGCGCGCCTCAACGCCCAGGTGCCGGAGCATGCCTACGTTATCGGGCACGCCGTGGACGTGACCGATCAGGTGCAGCAGACCGAGGCGCTGCGCGAGCAAAGCCTGCAGGACGAGCTGACCGGCTGTTTCAACCGCAGGTACCTTTCGGTGTTCGAGCGCAGGCACAGCGAAGCGCAACGCTGGGCGGTGATCAATATTGACCTTGATCATTTCAAGCGCATCAACGATACCCACGGCCACGAACGTGGCGATCAGGTGCTGGTCGAGGTTGGACATTTTCTGCAACAGCATGCGCGCGCCGGCGACGCGGTGGTGCGTGCTGGCGGCGACGAATTTCTTCTGCTGCTGACGGATGCAGGCGACGATCTCGCCGAGCACACTGCGATGCGCCTGCGTGATGACCGCGCGCTGGCGCCGTGCGCGTTCTCGTTGGGCTACGCCGTGCGCCTGCCCAACGAACTCCTGCCCGACACCATCGCCCGCGCCGATGCCCAGATGTACCAGTCGCGCAGCTGGGCACGTGGTGCTATCGGCGAGATTCGACACGGCTGAAAAACACCGCCGAAATGCCTGACTGCCGCAGTGAACAACGTAGCGTTACCCATGTCCGCTTGCCCCCAAATACCGTTGCACATACTGACCTTTCGCACACCCACACGCGCTTTGCCTCCGCTAATCTGGCGGCTTGAGGCGGCGAGCGATCGGCCCATTCGACCAACTCCATTGAGGAACCGGGAAATGCCCCAGAATAATTTGGCTTACGGCGTTCGCATTTGCTGCGCGGCTCTTCTGGGCGGATTGTTGCTCACGAGCGCAGCGTTGGCGACGCAGTCGACGCCTGTCGTGGCACCGAGTGCAGAGCGCAGTAGCGCGCCACCGGCATCGATCGCGCGCCCGAGAAATGAACTGTCCGATGCCGAGCCAGTCGATCCGGCGGAGCAGCGTCCAGCGGTATTTCCGCCGGCGCGGCCCGACCGACGCGGCCTTGCCGTATCCTGGCAACAGCGTGGGCCCGCGCCGACCCAATCAGCGCAGGTCAACGTACCGCCTGGAGACGAAGTCTGCGGCGCCATTCAAAGCATCGCCCCGCATCCATTAAACGCGAGCATCCTTTACATCGGCGCGGTAAATGGCGGCATCTGGAAGACCAGCAACGCCACGGCCGCGCAGCCCACGTGGGTCGCGCAAACCGCAGACCTGCCATCGCAGTCGATCGGCGCGATTGCATTCGACCCCACTGATGCGACCAACCAGACGTTGCTTGCCGGCACCGGACGCCTGGGCAACTTCGCGCAACGCGGCGATGACGAAATCGGCGTCTATCGCAGCATAGACGGCGGCGCCAACTGGAGCATGCTGGGCGGCGCGACATTGCTCGGCCAGAAGATCGTCGCCGTCGCTGCGCGGGGCGCGGTACTGATGGCCGCTTCCAACAATGGCGGGCTGTTCCGCAGTATCAACAGCGGTGCGAACTGGACACTGGTGTCGGGCAGCAACGGACTGCCCACCGGCGGTATTTTCGATCTGGTCGGTGACGCCGGCGACAACGCGCGTTTCTACATTGCGGTGCGCGGCACTGCGCCCAAGTTGCTGCGTAGCGACAATAGTGGCGCCAACTGGATCGATGTCACTACTGGAGTGACTGGCCTGGTCGCGACGACCAACAACATCAAGCTATCGGTCGGCGCCTCCTCGACGCTGTTCGCGGCCACAGTCGATACCGGCAGTTTGAACGGTGTATTCCGCAGCGCCAACCAAGGTAGCAACTGGACGGCAATGGATGTGCCGGTCATCCATCCTGGCGGGCAGGGCTTTCCGAATACGTCGATAGCGGCCGACCCGGCCAATGCCAATCGCGTCTACATTGGTGGCGATCGCATCAGCTCTGGTCCTTTCACCGGCAATCTGGTCCGCGGCGACGCCGCGCTGACAATCGGCACTCAGTTTGTGACGATCATGGACGGCAATGGGGGCAATACTTCTCCGCACGCCGACAGTCGCGACCTCGCGTTCGACGTCAATGGCAATTTGTTGGAGAGCGACGACGGCGGAATCTATCGCCGATCTTCGCCGACATCTTCGGCCGGCACCTGGGGATCTGTGATCGGAAATCTCAATGTCATCGAGGTGCACGACCTCGCCCAGGATCGCGTCGCCAACGTCATTTTCATCGGCACCCAGGACAATGGCACGCATATGCAGCAGAGCGCAGCCAATCTGCGCTGGACCTTGATCAACGGCGGCGATGGCGGTGATGTCGCTGCCGATAACGTAACCGTTGGGCCGGCAGCGAGCTTCCGTTATCTAAGCTCGCAGGGGCTGGGCGGCTTCAGTCGCGATCGCTACAGCAGCGCCAATGCTTTTCTCGGCAGCCTCACGTTGCCGACCATTGCCGATCCGCAGTTCGTCACGCCGATCGCATTGAACGCCGCCGATCCGGGGCGGCTGCTGGTTGGCGGCCTGAATACCATCTACGAATCCACCAACGTCACCACCGCCACTCCGACTCTGACTCCGCTGGGCGCGCCCGGTGCCAACCGCAACGCGATGACTTACGGTACCAATGCTGACAGCAGTGTCGCCTACGTAGGAAAGGGGGCCGCGGTGTTCAAGCGCTCGGGCAGTATCTTTGTTGCCACTGGCGCCCTGCCCGCTGGCGCCAACACCATCACCGATGTGGTGCTCGATCCCGGCAATGGACTGCGCGTTTTTGCCGTGGACGACAATCAGGTATTCCGTTCAATCAACGCGGGCGATACCTGGCAGGACGTCACCGGAAATTTGACCAGCGTCAGCTCGCTCGATTTCCGCACGATCGAGTACATCGACCAGGGCAGCAGCGACATCGTAGCGGTCGGCACTCGCTCTGGTGTTTTTACCACTGCGGCCGATTCGAACGTCTGGAGTCTGCTTGGCGCTGGTCTGCCTGATGTCCTGGTGTTCGACCTGCAATACGTGGCCACTAGCAACACGCTGATTGCCGGCACGCTTGGCCGCGGTGTCTGGAGCCACTCATTCGTGATCGAACTGCCGTTTGCCAACGGCTTCGAAAACTGACGCATCGGCGACGCAGGCAAATTCAATGCAACGCGATCAGTGCAACGCGTAGTCAATCGCGAGCCACTGATCTCAAGTTGCCAACGCCACGGGCGTGTCGCGCAGTCGTTGGCAGGCGCGGCGCGTGCGGCGAACCCAATAATTCTCAACGCGCTCTTCACACATTGACGTAGTCGCCACTGCCTCCAGATCACCGCAGGTTACGTAACTCCTCTCACGAGCCGCCCTTTGCCGGTCTCGATGGAGGAAACGAAATGAAGCCAACGACCCGCGCACTGGCAGCGCTGTGCGCAATGGTCTGGCACTTTCCAGCAGCCTCGAGCTGGCGTCCAGCTATCGCGAAGCGCTCGTCGTAATGAATGAGCCTTGCGCCGACAATACCGATACCTAAGCCTGGGTTTCTCCGGGGGATCACAGCAAGCTGTATCTGATTGCGAACTTCAATCCACTGCACGAACCCGGTCAGGGCAATCAGGGCCTGCGCGCCTGCAATGGCTATCGCTACGAGTTCCACATCGGCGAGGGCACCAGCCTGGAAGATCAGATGGTGTATCGCATCGAGTACAAGGTGGGCGAACCCGACGACGGCGTTCCCGGCGGGTCAGATCCACCGTTCGGTGGCAACGAGTTGCCATGGCAACTGACTGGCGCCTCGGAAAAATTCTCGATCTCCCGCATCAATACTCAACGACAGTTTTCAGTGATCGGCAGCAATCTCGATGTTGCCCCGAACAATCACGGACCGCAGACGGATCGACTGGTGTAAGGCCTGGGCGCGTTTCAAGGTTATGAATCGGGCAACAACACCAGCAGCAAAGTGAATCTGTAAGACGATGCGCTCGTCGCCTCGAAGTACATCCACAATCTGAGCAATGGTGGCCGCGCGTTCACTGGCCAACGCGACGATCCCTATTACCTCGATGAGAAGGGCATCTTCGATCTGTTCAACCTCTGCCGCGAAGGCTTGTTCAGCATCGCCGGTGCACGTGACACCCCGTGTGAAGACGAGTTCACTGGCTTCATTCAACGTGTTTACCGTGGCACTGGAAATTCCGATCGCCGATTTGTTTCCGAACAGCGCTCCGCAAAATGGTGTGCTGCAGGCCGATTCGTCCGACAGCCTGCTGCGGGTCTGGTTCAACATCAGCCGCCGCGAAAAGCAGAACGTCGGCGAGGACAACGTCGTCACCGGCTACGGCTACCAGGGCAAGTGGAAGCAAGTGGGCCGCAATGCGCTGCTACTGTTCAATGCCGGATTGGTCGGCACTTCACGCCAGACCAAGTACCTGCGTTCCAGTCCGATGCAGGACGTCAGCAACTTCGGTGCGGATATTCTGTTCCCGGTTTTGGTGCGCGATGCCGAGGTACTGGGCATCTACGCGGCGCCTGGCATCAATCCCGATACCGCGATTGGACCGCGCGTCGACATCATCAACGTAATCAATCTGGGCCGCCCCATTCCGATTGATGATGGCTGCACTGGTGAGGTAGTCACACTGGATTCGGCAATTGATTCGCAGTTCCCCAACGGTCGTCGCATCGATGGCGGTTCCGCACCCAACAAGGAACAGGTTGACGTCAGCGATGCGCTGATCAGCCTGATCGTCGCCGGCAATCCCGCCGCTGGTGCGGGCGACGGCGTGAACGGCAACGACAGGAATTACCTCACGGTGTTCCCGTTCGTAGCGCTGCCACATCATGGTCTGAATGGTGGCCATCGCGGCACCAACCGTTCCAGTAGCGACGCAAACCTGTCAGAGGACGCTCGGACCACACGCCAAGCAGGCCTGCGTCTGTGCATAGCCATTTCAAACCAGGAATTTCCCGATGAGACGCCCGCTGCTGATACCTTGTGTCGCGCTGCTGATCTGGGCCTGCAGCAGGACAACACTGCCGCCCGAAAACATAGCGTGGGCCGCGACAGTTGCAACCCGCGAATCACAGGCGCTGTACCTTGCTGACAGCGTTGGCTATGGGCCGCTCGAAGCGCGCCTGCGTGCAGTGCAGTCCGCCCTGGTTTGAGCGCCAGGGCGTGCGCACCCTCAGTGCCGCGATTGCACTCGCCGGGCTGAGTTGGTTCATTGAACGCGTGCTGTGAACGCGGGTCAACCGTTCGGTTAGCGCGCGCCGCGCTCAGGCCGCGCTCTACGCTGTCGATTCCGCCTCGAACAATTCAATCTTGACCATCAGCGCAGATTTACGTGGCTGGGCATTCATTGCCGAACGCGAATGGGGCGTTCGCTGACCGTGCGTCTGGCGGCAAGAAGGCCTGACGGAAAGTGAAAGCCTCGGCCGTCGGGCCCCCGCTGCGCAACAGGTCGAGCTTCGCGATCGCCTCGGTCATCGCGGGGCGATGACCCTTTGGTACCCACCAGAGAACAACGTACGCCTGTTTCATCCGTTCGAACCACTCCCTGCGACGGCGCATGATCTCAACGTGCGCAGCACCGTAGACATACTTGTTCAGCGACTCAACATCTCGCCACACTGACATGTTGACCAAGGTGTCCTCACCCAAGGGTCGCGCGGCCGTGGCATCGCCTTCCTCGGTTTGAAAGCGCCATACATAGCCGGGCGAACGCTCAGCCAAAGCATTGACGCGTTCGAGGTTGGCCACAAAATCTGACATGCTCGGCGAATCCAGCGGCTCCTTCATGATGGCAATGTTCAATTGGGCGAGTTCGTAAGCAGACATCATGGACTCCTTCTTGCCGGGCTGAAGCGATGACACGCGCCGAGCTGGGCGGCCGCCACACCGCCAAGTGGTATCGGGCCTGAGAGATTGCAAGTCGCATTGCATGCTTTGCTCCCGCTCGCATGACTGTTCATACCGAGGCAGCGCTCGCGCGACGACCTCGGCTTCAGCGTTGGCACGGCACTTCTCCGGGGATACGCTGCGCGGCGGGTCGCATCATTGGCGGCCCGCTTGCGCATTTTCCCGTCTGTACGACCAGTCGCAGACTTAGGGAAGGTCTGAATAAGTCACCACTTTGTCTTCGCCATACGGCTTATCGCTTGCCAAACCCCCAATAAGCTGCGGTTTTTCGCCCCCTGACTCAGGGGGCTATCGCGGCTCCGGACTTGTTCAGATGTTCCTTAGGCGTTGCGCATAAATAATGTGGTCGGATTGCACCGGATTTTATCCCGCCTGCTCGGCGCCCAAAGGGGCGCGTAGTCGGACTACGCAATCCTTTGGGCAACAACGCAGGCGGGTTAAAAGTCCAGCAAGAGTCTCCCGTTCAAAAGAGGCGCATTATTTCTGCGCGACGCCTTAAAGACCGCGGACCCGGCAGGCGATCAGCAACAGGGCATACCCAATGATCCAAGACCACATCGCAACCGGCTGTGCAATCTTGACCAGGTCGAATTGCGCGGCGAGCGCGACCAGAAAAAGAACCAGTGAAATAATCCAAACGATCATTGTGGGGGCTTTGCCGGTGTTGTGCATTTTGTCGTCCTCTTGTTGGTGCAGCGGAGAAACTCGATTCGGCGTTACTAGTTGGTGGCGTGGCAGTCGACCTGTGTCGCTGCAACTTTTGTAGCCCTTAGCAGCAAGGGTTAAGGTTAGAGACAACTTCGATGCGCTGCGACAATCACTTCCGTGGAGCGGCGCACGTCGTTTTCTGTCGTCGACCAGTTGGACACGGAAATCCTCATTGCGGCCTTTCCGTGCCAGGTTGTTCCGCCGAGCCAGCACGTTCCGTCGCGCTGCACCAGGGTGATGACCGCACGTGTGGCCGCGTCCGCGTCGCGGAAACGGAGCAGAACCTGATTGAGCACCACATCATTGAGGATCTCGATTCCAGGTTCGAGCGCGAGCACAGCTGCAAACTGGCGCGCATGCGCGCAGCAACGTTCGACCAGGTCGGCGACGCCACGACGCCCCAGGTGCCGCAGCGTTGCGTAGACCGGGATGGAGCGGCCACGTCGCGAGAACTCCGGCACATACTCGAACGCATCGCGCTCCGCATGTTCTGCATGCTCGAGATACGCAGCGCGCACCGCCATGGTCTCGCAATGTGCGCTTGCATGTTTAACGATGACGATGCCGCAGTCATACGGAACGTTCAGCCATTTGTGCGCGTCGGTGGCCCACGAATCTGCCTGTTCAGCGCCGCGTGCAAGATGTGCGTGTTGCTTCGATGCGCGCGCCCACAGGCCGAAAGCGCCGTCGATGTGCAGCCACGCGCCGTGGGCATTGGTCAGCGCGGCGATTTCGTCGATCGGATCGAATGCCCCGGTATTGACGTTGCCCGCCTGCGCACACACGATGGTGGGGCCGCTGCAGTGCTGCAAAGTTTTCTGTAGCTCGGCGGTGATCATCCGTCCCTGCGCATCGGTGGCGACCTGCCGAGTATGCTTGACGCCCAGCCCGAGGTAGCGCAGTGCGGTGTGAATGGTGACGTGCGCTTCCGCGCTCATGACCACGTTTACAGCTGGCGCGCCATGAAGCCCTTCTGATTCCACATCCCATCCCGCATCGGCAAGCACCTTGTGGCGCGCCGCAGCGAGCGCGGTGAAGTTGGCCATCTGGCAGCCCGTGGTGAAACCCACGGTCGATTGCTCCGGCAAGCGCAACAACTCGGTGACGTAGCGCGCGGCGGCTTCTTCAACAACCGCCGCGAACGGGGATGTCGCGTAGATGCCGGGATTCTGATCCCAGGCCGACACCAGCCAGTCCGCGCCCAGTGCCACCGGATAACTGCCGCCGATCACAAAGCCGAAGTAGCGAGGCCCGGCCGACGCGATCACGCCCGCCTGCGCCAGCTCATCGAGATCAGCTATGACGTCAGATGCATCAACGCCCTCATCGGTCAGCGCTTTCGCTGCACCGGCACGCAGCTCCTCCAGCGACCCGGTCGCGCCGACGCGACGTGCGGGTAGTGATCGCAGGTAGGTTTTGGCCAACGCATGCGCCTGCTCCAGCACCGTTTCGTTTGCTTCGCTATCAGCCATTGCACACCTCTGATTTGCCCGTTGTTGAAGCGATACGTCGGTAAGACTCCATGAGTCATCGAAGGCCGGATAGAAAGCCTACAACCTACCGGCCCGCACCAAGCTTCAGGCCGATGGCCGAACCGCCAGCAACGCGAGCCCACCTGCGACTTCCACTACAAAAAACGCCAGGAGTGGCCCCTGTGGCAGGCCAAACTGCGGCAGCGCGAGCAGTCTTCCAAGCGGTTGCGCGAGCTCAAACATAGCCAAGAGATCGCCAAAGAGCGGCTGGCGGACACGAACCGCAGCCAAGACACAGAGCGAGGCAGTGGCGAGCCATACACCTACATACACGGCAAAGAGCTCGCTGTAACCATTCGGTGCGACCAGCGTGTACCCAAGTTCGGCAGCGATCGGTTCTGGGGAAAGTAAGGTGCGTATCGCGATCGCCCCGAAAACCAACGCAATGGAAATCAGCAGAACTTGGCGACCAACATTACTGCGAATCATCAGAGGCTCCATTCACTTGTTGAAGGACCAAGCGCTCATGCAGTGTTGATGGCCGGCTAGCTTTACCGCGAGGATCGCTGCTGCACGCGCTGGACGCTATCGGACTACACTGAGCGGCGTATGCCGAGTGTCTCCGACCCACTGCTGCCATTATGGTACGCGACCGCGCCGCCATTGCACGACCGTGTTTCGCTTGGGGCCGATGACGACCGCGCCACTCTCGTCACTGACGTCATCGTAATTGGCGCTGGCGTCACCGGGCTTTCCACGGCGCTGCACCTTGCCGAGCAAGGCGCTCGCGTGACGGTGCTTGAACGCGAAGGGCCGGGGCTCGGAAGTTCCGGGCGCGCCAACGGACAGGTGATCGCCGGATTGCAAAAGCCGCCCGACGCGTTGATCGCCGCCTACGGCAGCGAGAAGGGCGAACGGCTGGTCGACTTCTGCGGCAAGGCGTCCGATCTGCTTTTCGACTTGATCGCGCGACATGGCATCGCTTGCGATGCCGAACGCAGCGGCTGGGTACAGGCAACACGCTCGACCCGCGGCATGCCAGAGCTGGAGAAACTTGCCGGATCGTGGACGCGTCGCGGCGCGCCGGTGCGCATGCTCGATCGAGCGGAAATAGCAGCCATTCTCGGCACCGACGTGTACGCCTGCGGCTGGCTCGATGAGCGCAACGGAACCATCCAACCGCTGGCCTTCGTGCGCGGACTAGCCGCCGCTGCGGCGCGGCTCGGCGTTGCGATCCATTGCGGCGTAAACGTAACCGATATCCAGCGTCGCGACCAGCAGTGGCGGATCGCGACGAATCGCGGCGAAGCCCGCGCCGAGACGGTCGTTCTGGCGACCAATGTCTACACCTCGCAACTCAGCGGAATCGCAAAATCCCTGCTCGGCCGGTCCTACCTTTCCGCCTACAGCGTGCAGCTCGCCAGCGAGCCTCTGACTTTGGTGCAACTTCAGACCGTCCTGCCGCAGCATCATTCCTGCGGCGACACCGAACACCTGCGGCTGCGCTATTTCCGGCTTGACCGCGATGGTCGCTTCGTCACCGGCGGTCCAGGCTGGCTCACCGCTCCGCGCTCGGCATCTGCGGTCAGTTTTCGACTGCTCGAACGCTCCGCCCGCCGCATGTTCCCGCAATTGCGCGATACGCGATTCGAATATCGCTGGGCTGCGCGCGACACACTGACACCCGATCTGCTGCCGCATCTCTACGAACCTGCGCCGGGCTGTTCTCCGCGCTCGGCTACAACGGTCGGGGCCTCGCGATTGGCACAGCGCTGGGCAGCGTCCTTGCGCGCCGAGTGCTCGGCGAAACGCAGAGCGCGTTGCCTTATCCGACCACGCTTGCTTCATCAGTACCGCTCAATCTGCCGGCGGCGGTCAAGTTCTACCTGGGTCTTGCGAGAGACCGTTGGCGGCACTGATCCGGACCGGCGCAGAGTGGGGAAATCCATCCGAAGCGTCAGTCGTGCTTGAACCATTTTCAGGGTCGCGACAGTCGCCGCCTAGCGGGTCGCACGTGCGTAGGTTCGTAGCAGGCGCAAGAGCTGGGTCTTTTCCAGAACAAGTCGCTTGTTGAGGCCCCAGGGACTGCGCGCCTTCTGGTACTTGAGGTCGATCCACTTCTTTCTGGGACTCGAATGGCGAAAGGTTTCCCAGAGCATCGGGAGATAATCGTCAAAGGGCCCAAGCCCAACGATATGCTTGACGCTGATCCGCTCCGGATCACCCCGCTTGAACCGATAGGTGATGTAGAGCGAACTGCGCTTGCATTGGCAACTGCGACGCAGCAGGCGCTGATCCCACCCGCTCGGTGCCAATTCATCCCAGATGAACGCGGCAATGCTGCGTGAACTGCAGACTTTCAACCATGCGGGTCGATTGCCGCACGAGATGCATTGCCACCAGAAACTGGCCATGGCAGTAGTACCTAGGAAAGGTCTTAATAAGTCACCACTTGGTCTTCGCCACACTGCTTATTGCTTGCCAAACCCGCAAAAACCTGCGGTTTTTCGCCCCCTGACTCAGGGGGCTATCGCGGCTCCGAACTTGTTCAGAGGTTCCCTGGAGTTGAATTGGACACTATCGCGTGACAGCGGTTGGTTGCAACGAATAGCTTTCTTCGGCGTCCATGGCCGATTTCACAAGTTGCCTTTTCCGCTCTAGCGCGACCGCAACAATTCGCTGAGTGTCACAAAGCGATATCCCTTTGCCTGCAACTGGTCAATGACACTCGCGACCGACGCCAAGGAAGTGACTCCGCTGGAATACATGACGTGAAGAACAATGATCGAACCCGGCTGTACCTTGGACACAACGTGATTCACGATTCCTGACCTGCTCGCAGCGACTTCCGCGTACGAATCGGGTTCGATATCCCATGTGATTGTCGTGCGATGGCCTCGCGCGAGGACGTGTCGAAGCGCCAGAAAGATTGTTCCGTAAGGCGAAAAAGAATAATTTGTTTTCGTGTATCCAGCGGACCGAAGTTGAGCCGCCGAGGCCGGCTTGCCGGTGGCCGTCGGCTCGAACGAAAGGATATCGCTCTTCACGCAAGCGCTTCACACACAACCTCGGGATGACGCGTAGCAATGTGAGTGAGCGCTTGCGCGGCACCTGACGGCGAACGCCTACCTTGCTCCCACTCTTGGCGCGTACGTTTCGAGATATGCAGCGCCTCGGCGAACTGCGCCTGCGACAAGCCTGTGTTTTGGCGCGCTCGGGCGACCTCGTTGATCTCGACTTGCGTGACACGCGCAGCGGTCCCAACAGCCTTCATTTCAAGAATGGATTGAAGGAGCTTGAGACCAAGGGCCTCTCCAGCAGAGACACGCTTCAATGAAGTTTGACCAGGCATTCTCGATTTCCTTCTGAATGGCTTTCAACAAACCACCAGGGATTGTGGCCGTCACCGACTTGGCGTAAACGACGAGCAACCAGATTTCACCGTCGGGCAGACGCTTGAAAAGATGCCCACACGCAGAACATGCGCGCGCGCATCGACAGCGATGAAGGTAGACAACAATACAGCCGCCGCTTGGCCACCGTCGAGCCGGTATTCGGCAAGGTCCGCCACAACAAGCGGCTGGACCGGTTCACGCTGCGCGGTAGAAGCAAAGTCGATGGCCGATGAAGCTGTACGCGCTCGTGCTCAAGATCGAGAAGTGGGCGAAATTCAGAAAGGCGGCGTGAAGTAGCAACAAGAACGCACCATTCGATGGTTGAAACGCGAGGGCAATGGTCAAACGCAATGACGAACGTCTTCAGTACTGCCAGGTACGGCAGCACGCCCTATCGCGCAGACGATTTGTGCTGGCTTCGCGAGCGCTCAGCGCGCGTGAAAAGGGGGTTTTCTACAGCTTCAACGACGAGCGTGAGCTGCTGCCGAAAGCGGGAGCGACGTAGGAACGACGCTGCGGAGGCAGTCTGCTGCCCGCCTTGGCTAGTGTGGTGTTGCACCCTATGCGACACATAAAATCGCGTCCTCGACCCCGTGGCTTCGTTGCGAATCTTGCCAAGGCCACCAGCCTTGGCGGCAATTCGCGCCTCGCCTCGGGGCCGAACCCATCCATTTTATTTGCGCCGCATAGTGTGCAACACCACACTAGGTTGGTTCCGCAGTCGTTCCACCCAAATAGGCCACCAGCGCGAGTTCTTGGTCCAAAGTGACAAGTCTCGTCAGGGCAGTCACGGCCTTGGCCTGCTTGACGCGATCGTACTCGAACGCTCTCAAGACTCTCGGTAGGATAAGCTCAAGATAGATGGTATATGCCCCCATAAACCAGTGAGGGGCCAGCCCGATACGCATGTGCACTGCCCCGATCCGCAGACGGGAAGCCAAATACGCGGCGCCATACTCTCCCTCGGTCAGGCTGATGAAGTATTGCCGTTGCAGTGCCTTCACCCTGGCAAGGCTGGAGTCGTCAGGGAAAAAGCGCCTCAACTCCGGGATCTGCAACCAGCGAGCGTAAAGTTCGTCCATCACCTGGTCGGCATAGCCCCGGGCCACCGGAAGGAGTTCACGGAGGATCGCCTCATCCGTAAGACTGAAACCAACAAATGCCTTCCGACGCTCCCATGCATCTTCAGACACCGATCGCTCGTAGGGATCGACGCTCTCGTGATTCATAAACCTCAAGCCTTTATAATCTGCAATGCGGCCTGCGGCCTAACGAGGCTGTAGAAATACCGATGCTGATCTTGCTTCGTTCTGACAGCGAGTGCAAGGGAGTTGATCATGGCGCGCTACCAATTTGTCGGCATGTGCCCGCGGCTGTTGCCGGTGGTGCTGGAAGATCAGTCGGTGCCGGGGTCGTTTGCGCATGTGGGTGAGTGACGACTGCTTGCGCACACCGCCACAAGAACTGCGCGATCACACTGCGCTTCACGCATGCACTCTGCATCAACGCGCCTGAAAACACCCAAGCGCCCGCAAACGCGCACACCGGGGCAGCAGAGAAAAAATTATTTCCTTGAGGGCGCGCGACGCGCGCTCAAAACCTGGCTCGTCCAACAAACGGTTCAGATCGCGGCTGCGCGCGATCAAACTTTATTCGTTAGGCGTCACCTCGGGTACTTTCGGCCAATCTGTTTGCCGGACACGCAGCCAGCTAGGTGAACCAGAGCGACTACCTAAATGCTGCGGGGTCGGAGATGTACTCAGGCTCTTGCAGCCCCCGTCGGACTATTTCGACGTTTCGAGTCAGCAGCCCGTGGAACGGGTCGCCAGGTTTGTGGATCCAATACTGGATCACTCCATCCGGCGCCAGCCGAATCGTGTAGCAACTCTCCTCTTCCTGAATGGATTGCACGCTGATGCAGAGCGAGTCTGCGCTTACCTTCCAACTCCCTACATCCTGGTAATTGACCGTCCTGCGCGAATGGGTGTCGCGACCGATGAAGGTGCCGTCGGGGCCATAGTAGTCGTAGTAGGTGATGTAAGGCTTGATGTCTTCGGAACGTTTTCGGAAGGCGTTTACATGGGTGTTCCCAGACAACAACTGCACCAGCGCCGGCCCCTCCATTGGCTGAGCGGTCTCGGCTTGGCTCGATGACAACTGCATCGACCTCAGAGCTGCTTTCCTAGCCTGCTCGTTCTGTCGTCCTGCGTTTTGGCTGTCTGAGTAGAACATGTCAGTGCAGGCAGCTGTCATCAATGCCAACTGCAGAGCTATGGCGCCAGCAACGCGCGGTCCAAGCAACGAAGAGTTCATAGGTGATTGTGCATGTTTGCGCTGCGGTTAGCCGGAATCGCGTTCAATCTAGCCGCCCACTTGAGCGGTGCCAAGAGATACTTCTTCGGGAGCGGCGGGTGGCGGATGTTTCGTGACGCCTAACGAGGCTGTAAAAAAGTGGTCCTGATCTTGCTTCGTTCTGACAGCGAGTGCAAGGGAGTTGATCATGGCGCGCTACCATTTTGTTGGCATGAGCCCGCGGCTGTTGCCGGTGGTGCTGGACGATCAGTCGGTGCCGGGGTCGTTTGCGCATGTGGGTGAGCACGACTGCTTGCGGGCCATGGGCGCGCGTCGTCACGAACGCCAAGCAGCTTGGCTGGCGCCCTGCACCAGGGAGGGTTACTGCCGGGAGGCTGATCGAAGCAACGCGATGCGCGCTCAGCGACGGCGCATGCTCGGTCGATGTTGTTGAAGGCGGTATTTCTCGCTAACTCACAAGGGATCATCAGCTCGCGATCGATTGAACGGGCGGGCCCGGACAACGTGTTGTTCATTGCGATTACCGGCGACGCCAAGCCGCACCTTATGACGCGCCTGATTCAAATTCGCGCATACCGCCACAAGAACTGCGCGATCACACTGCGCTTCACGCATGCACTCTGCATCAACGCGCCTGAAAACACCCAAGCGCCCGCAACCGCGTGCACCGGGGCAGCAGCCAAAAAATTATTTCCTTGAGGGCGCGCGACGCCCGCTCAGCACCGGGCTCGTCCAACAAACGGTTCAGATCGCGGCTTCGCGCGATCTTATCTTATTCGTTAGGCAACACCTCCACCTCAACACTCAGATGATCTCCAACGATTTGGCTCCGCCCGGAACTGCGTCGATCGCGAGTCGTTGATCCATGCTCGCGAGTCGGCCACCATGCGCTCGGGCTAGTGCGAGAAGATAGCTGTCCGTGACTCGCGAGTGGCTCGAAAGGAGTGCCGTGGCGATGTGTGAATCGTCAACGATGCTGATCTTGTCGGGCCAAAACTCGTGCCCTGCGAGGGCACGAATAGCGGCAAGAGACGGGGCAACAGTACTCGGAGGGCCGGGCGAATTGGGGTACTTCGGGTGTCCGACGATTCTGAGGAGCCCGTTCTCAGTAATCGGGCAAGTGGCGAAGCTCTTCCTGCCTACGCGCGCAAACCAATCGTGAGCCTGATCATGCTGGAGGTGCGCTGGGTCGATCAGCGCGATCAGAACGTTCACGTCGAGCAGATACTTCGTCACGGCAGCTCGTCTCGAAGCAGATTGACGAGTTCGAGGGTCACGGGAGAGCCACCCTTTCGTGTCGGCAGAAGCGGCACTCCATTGCGGACAGGCCGCACAGCCCGGATGCCCTTGTTGAGCCCTAGGCGGGCAAGCACGGAGATCACCTCGCCGACACTCTTGTGCTCTCGCTCGGCAAGGTGCTTGGCAGCTGCAAGAACATCATCGTCAATGGCCAGCGTCGTACGCATGTATGACTCCTCGTAGAGAGTGATGCTTTGCATCATACATCACGCATCAAATGGGCGCCAAGGGTCGTCCCGAGGCATGCGCCGCTTCGTGTTGCCTAACGCGGCTGTAGAAAAAGTGGTCCTGATCTTGCTTCGTTCTGACAGCGAGTGCAAAGGAGTTGATGATGGCGCGCTACCAATTTGTTGGCGTGAGCCCGCGGCTGTTGCCGGTGGTGCTGGACGATCAGTGAGTGCCGGGGTCGTGTGCGCATGTGGGTGAGTGACGACAGCTTGCGCGCGACGGGCGCGCGTCGTCACGAACGCCAATCAGCTTGGCTGGCGCCCTGCACCAGGGAGGGTTACTGCCGGTAGGCTGATGATCGAAGCAACGCGATGCGCGCTCAGCGACGGCGCATGCTCGGTCGATGTTGTTGAAGGCGGTATTTCTCGCTAACTCACAAGGGATCATCAGCTCGCGATCGATTGAACGGGCGTGCCGGGACAATGTGTTGTTCATTGCGATTACCGGCGACGCCAAGCCGCACCTTACGACGCGCCTGATTCAAATTCGCGCATACCGCCACAAGAACTGCGCGATCACACTGCGCTTCACGCATGCACTCTGCATCAACGCGCCTGAAAACGTCCCAGCGCCCGCAACCGCGTGCACCGGGGCAGCAGCCAAAAAACTATTTCCTTGAGGGCGCGCGACGCCCGCTCCAGACCTGGCTCGTCCAACAAACGGTTCAGATCGCGGCTGCGCGCGATCAAACTTTATTCGTTAGGCGGCGACCTCGACGTACTCGACCACGCTCGCTGCTGGCGGTGGCGGCAGCCCATCTTCGCGAAGGCCTTCAAGATGAAATGCAATTGCTTCTCGAATCTCGCGCTCTATTTCCTCCAGCGAACCTCCGGTGGCGACACAACCTGGAAGATCGGGCACATACGCCGAGAAGTTGGATTCCGCTTGCTCAATGACGATGGCGTAGCGCATGGGGCTTACCTCTGTAAACCAGCTTGCTTGAGAATGCTCAAAAGTGTACCAGTTGCCAAATCATGGCTGGGTTTGCCGGGAAGCGTCACCCGACCAGGCTTGCTGGGATGCTTGAATTGACGATGACTTCCGCGAGTTGCGGCCAAGAACCAGCCGTCGTCATGCAGCAATTTCAGAACTTCACTGACCTTCAAGTGCTTAGCACCTCTGAGAACTCAAGCACTCGCCGCCTAACGTGGCTGTAGGAAAAGTCTATCCGCGAAAATACCAGCAATTTTCGGAGGGCCTTCGACACCGACCCAAACGCCGATCGTCGATTTTGGAGCGTCTTGTGAGGTCACATCCTATCCGTTTCGCCGAGTAGCTCAGCCGCTGGAGTTTTTCTACAGCCTCAACGAGACTGTAGAAAAAGTGGTCCTGATCTTGCTTCCTTCTGACAGCGAGTGCAAGCGAGTTGAAGATGGCGCACTACAAATTTGTCGACATGAGCCCGCGGCTGTCGCCGGTGGTGCTGGAAGATTAGTGGGTGCCGGGGTCGTTTGCGCACGCAGTGCATCATCTGGTCGGTACGCTGGATCTTTCCGATTTCAATACGCACTATTGCAACGACGCCAAGGGCGCGACGGCGCATGCTCCGTCGATGTTGTTGAAGGCGGTATTTCTCGCCAACTCACAATCGATCATCAGCTCGCGATCGATTGAACGGGCGTGCTGGGACAACGTGTTGTTCATTGCGATTACCGGTGACGCCAAACCGCGCCTTACGACGCGCCTGATTCAAATTCGCGCAGGCTGACCTCCAACCCGCGCGATCAGACTCCGCTTCACGCAAGTACTTCGCATCAACGCGCCTAAAAACACCCGAGCGCCCGTAACATTGCACACCGGGGCAGCGGCCAAAAATGTATTTCCTTTGAGCGTTCGACTGCCGCACAGGACCGGGCTCGTTCAACAAACGGTACAGATCGCGGCGGCGGGCGATCTAACCTGATTCGTTAGGTGTCATGGCTCGTGCTTTCGGTGATCGTCGCATCCCTCAATCTGTCACGACACCCAGGTTTGTGATCCTATCCGCGAGTGAGCACAAACAGTAGCCAGAGCCCTACGACTATGACCCCGTAAAGCCCGAAGGCGCCCAGCGCGAGCAGTGGCGCGAGACGACGCTCGGGCTCTGGAGTGACTTCGCGCGGATAGCCGCGGAGAAACACGAGGTGTGCGGCATAGGCGAGCGGGATGCCGGCGACGACATCGGCGACATAGTGCTGTTTGGTGTACAGCGTCGATAGTGCCACGAGCGAGGCCCACACTCCGGCGGCGAACCCCACGCCACGATGGACGCGGTGACAGGTGAAGGCCGCGAGAAAGCACTGCGCGACGTGCAGCGAGGGGAAGCAGTTGTACGGCTTGTCCGAGTCATAGATGATGCGCAGGGCTACGGCTGAGAACCCATCGCCTGTCACCTCGGCATGTTCCGGAGCGGCGGTTGGGTAGATCAGGAACGGAAGTTGTCAAGGTAGTGGTCGCCGCGAGGATGTGAGTCAGGCTGCTTTGAGTGTTGCGTTTTGCTCCTTCAATTCAGGCGAATTAGGGTTGAGGTGGACGGCGGTTTCGTAGTGCCGATTACGCGTGTGTTTCGACCAACGATTTGGGTGGGCTTGGCGTGCGAATTCGTAAACCGCCTTGCGGGCTTTCAATAGTTCCTGGTCCATCAGCGACGCGCGCAACCCGGGCAACTGACCAGGCCGCGGGAACAACTGAACCCAGCGTTTGGCCACCTCCGGATCTGACCAACCCAAAGCCAATTCCAGCAAAATCTGCACAACTACATGCAGGTGATTGCTCATCACCGCATACGATGCACATGGAGGTGCAAGTGGTGCGAGAGGCAGGATGCCGGGAGCGCCCCCAGATGCAGACCGCGAAGATTTCCCCCACCTTGCGCAGCCGGCCTTCCACCCACTGCCGGCGGTACTCGAACGAGCGACCGGTACAACTGTCTTCACCGCACAGAAAGGCGCGGCGCACGCAGCGCGATACGCAGTGGAACACGCCGGGAACGCCAAGAGGAACCAGTGTGCAACGCGGATAGGTCATGCCGCAAAGATTGCCATCACAGATTGCCAACGCGCACCGGCTATTGCAGTCAGACTGCAGTCAGATCAGCGCGCGACGAGGGCTAGAATTTTTCGGAATCGTGGGCGTCCTGGACTCTCTTGACTGAGTTCTCGACGCCTGCTGCTGCGTTGCTCAACCCCACCCGAAAACCTTGCTCACGCCCTCAGCCGAGCAAACTTGTACGCCATGCGTGGCGCGCTCCCGTTCAACTTTGTCGCGCTGTGAAAGTGTCACGCGCCACGCGTGCCTTCGATGCTTCCACGAATTTGACTGCCGGGTCGAGGTTGGGCGCGGTTGGGTTCGCTCGTTGGCGCGCTTGCGCCAAACTTGCGCCGGGCATCACATCGCGCGTTGCCGGGCGGCGGATTGACAATTTGTCACTGAAAAGCAGACGGCCGCTGCAGCCCGGAATTCATGGGTTTTGTACTGCCAGGTGTGGACGCGCACGGGCGGCTGTTGAATGGGCGCGGGCCTTAGACCCACATGCCGGTGTCCCGCGCCTGACATACAGACGAGCGACCATGCAGCGCTGACTCGCCGACTACACACGATCACGTCTGCGCTAAGGTAGGCATTGTTTGACCGCATCAGTATTTACGGGCGCCCGGCGCTCACCACTGTGGGCTTTTTGTCGGGGATAATCATGAAACTTGTTCGGCGTGTTATCGGCTTGTCTTGCCTGACCATCGCTGCGATCTGCAGTTCGTCGATGGCGACAGCGCAGTGTGTAAGCCTGACCACGATCGGCGCTGCGGCCACGCAGAGTTTCGATATGCTGTCCAACACGGCGGGAAGCACCACCAACACGCTCGCGATCACCGGTTGGTTTCTGACCGAAAGCGGTGGCGGCGCGCGCGACAATGAGCAATATGCGGTTGATACCGGCGCCAGCGGCACCGGAGATACCTACAGCTATGGTGCCGCCGCAGCCACCGATCGCGCTTTGGGTGGACTGCGCAGCGGCACCCTGATCCCGATCATCGGTTCCTGCTACACCAACAACACTGGCGCGACGATCGCCAGCCTGGGCGTTGCTTACACGGGCGAAGAGTGGCGGCTCGGCACCGCGGCGCGCACCGATCAGATCAATTTCGAATACAGCACCAACGCCACCGACCTCGTGACCGGCACCTGGACCGGCGTTGCAGCGCTCAACTTCGTTACTCCGGTCACCGCAACCACGGGCGCCAAAGACGGCAATGCCGCGGCGAACCGAACCGCGTTGTCTTCCGCCATTGCAACGCTGAGTATCGCCAACGGCGCGACGTTCTGGATTCGTTGGACGGATACCGACGCGACGGGCGCCGATGATGGGCTGTCGGTCGATGATTTTTCGCTCACTCCGAATGGTTCTGTCGTTCTTCCCAATCTCACGATCAACGATGTCTCGTTGAACGAGGGCAATGCCGGCACGACTTCGTTCACTTTTACGGTCAGCCTTTCGGCACCTGCGGGCGCGGGCGGAGTTACCTTCGACATCGCCGCCGCCAACAACACGGCGATCCAGCCCAGCGATTACACCGCCAATTCGCTGACCGGCCAGACCATCCCTGCGGGCAGCTCGACCTACTCGTTCACCGTGCTGGTCAATGGCGACACCGTGCCCGAGACCAACGAGAGCTTCTTCGTCAACGTAACCAATGTCAGCGGCGCGGCCGTGACCGATGGCCAAGGCCAGGGGACGATCGTCAATGACGATGCAGCGCCGAATCTAACGATCAACGATATCTCGCTCAATGAAGGCAATGTCGGCACGACGACGTTTACGTTTACGGTCAGCCTCTCCGCTCCGGCACCTGCCGGTGGTGTGACGTTCGATATTGCTACGGCCGATAGCTCGGCGCTCCAGCCCGGGGATTACACCCAGAAGACGCTGATCAGTCAGACCATTCCGGCGGGCAGCTCGACCTACACCTTCGATGTGCTGGTCAATGGCGAGACCACACCCGAGCTTGACGAGAGCTTCTTCGTCAACGTGACCAATGTAACCAATGCGATCGTCACGGACAGTCAGGGCGTGGGCACGATTGTCAACGATGACATCACACTGATTCACGATGTCCAGGGCAGCGCTACCGCGACGCCGATCCCAGGCGCGACGGTGACGGTCGAAGGCGTGGTGGTTGCCAACTTCCAGGGCAGCAGCAAGCTGCGAGGTTTCTTCCTGCAGGAAGAGGACGCCGACTTCGATGCCAACCCACAAACCTCCGAGGGCATCTTTATTTTCTGCAACACCTGCCCGACCGCGATCGCCGAGGGCCAACGCGTGCGCGCAATCGGTGTGGTCTCGGAGTTCATCGGCATGACCGAGATCACCGCCAGCCTCGCCGGGTCGGTGGTTGTTACCAATGCGGGCAATAACCTTGCCCAGATCACGCCGACGCCGATTGACCTTCCGATCGCAGGCGTCGTCGATGACTTCTACGAAGCGCGCGAAGGCATGAAGGTAACGTTCGTCGATGCCTTGTCGGTGTCGGAGTATTTCGAACTCGGTCGCTACGGCCAGATCGTGCTCTACGAAGGTGGCCGACCGCGCCAGTTCACCGAAGCCAACGCGCCCAGCGTCGCGGGCCTCACCGCACATTTTGACAACCTGTCGCGCCGAAAGGTCGTTCTCGACGACGATAACAATGCGCAACAGTGGCACCTGACCACGTCCACACCGCCAGGTCCGGCCGATGGTCTGCAATACGCTTTCCATCCGCGTGCCAACGGCGGCTTCTCGATCGGCACACAGGGCAGCGACTTCTTCCGTGGCGGCGATCTGGTCAACGGTATGACCGGTGTGTTGCATTGGGACTTCCCGGGCCTCGGCGCGAGTACCTGGCGCCTGCGCCCGACCAGTGCCAATCCGGTCACGTTCACCGTCGCCAACCCACGACTCGCAACCCCGCCCAATGTGGGTGGCGCGATCAAGGTAGTGGGCATGAATTTGCTCAACTACTTCACCACGATCGATACCACCGCAAGCAACAGTAGCGGTCCGTGCGGGCCGAGCGGCACACTCGATTGCCGCGGCGCCGACAGCGTTGCCGAACTCAATCGCCAGCGCGAGCGCGCCTCGGTAGTGATCTGTACGCTCAATGCCGATGTCTTCGGCTTCGCCGAATTGGAGAACACCACTGCGAGTGCCACCATCACCGACCTGCTCGGTGCCGTCAACGCGCGCTGCGGTGGCGCAAACCCCTACGCCTTCGTCAATACCGGCGGCACACTCGGCACTGATGCCATTCGCGTGCAGCAGATCTATCGCACCGGCATCGTCGCAGCCGTGGGCGCGCCTTTGTCTGATCTCGATCCGGTCCACAACCGGCCGCCGACCGCACAGACCTTCGATGTCGTCGCTGCCTCTAACCCAGCCTTCGGTCAGCGCTTCACGGTAATCGTAAACCACTTCAAGTCGAAGGGTTGCCCCGGTACCGGTGGCGATGCCGATGCGCTCGATGGCCAGGGCTGTTTCAATGCGACGCGCACCGCCCAGGCCAATCGTCTGGTGGCGTGGATTACCAGCACGGTGCTTCCTGCTGCCGGTGATCCCGACGTGCTGCTGCTCGGCGACTTCAACGCCTACGCCAAAGAGGACCCGATCACGGCGCTGACCAGCACTGGCTTCAATGATCTGGAAAGCAATTTCAACGGGACAAACGCATATTCCTATCTGTTCGACGGCCAGCTCGGTCATCTCGACTATGGCTTCGCCAACGCGGCGCTGCTGCCGCAGGTGACCGGGACCGATGCCTGGCACATCAACGCCGACGAAGTTCCGCTGCTCGACTACAACGATGAAGTGCGCGACAGCCCAGGCGAAGCGACGTTCGAAGAGAAGCCCGATGGTTCTGGCCTGGTGCCGCCGCGTGTGGTGTTTCAACCGGCATCGCCATATCGCGCTTCCGATCACGATCCCGTCGTCGTCGGCTTGTTTGCTATTGCCGATCTTGCCATCACCAAAACCGACTCGCCAGACCCGGTGACCGCCGGAGCCAATCTCACCTACACCATCACCGTTACCAACAATGGCCCTGCGGCTGCGGCCACAGCATCATGGAGCGACACCTTGCCGGTTGGCACGGCCTTCGTTTCGCTGCCGGCGATTGCGGGTTGGTCGTGCACCACGCCTGCGGTTGGCGCTGCCGGTACGATTGCCTGCGTCAATCCCAGCGTTGCCCTTGGCAGCGCGGTGTTTGCCTTGACCGTCGCGGTCAATCCTGCGGTCGCTGCGGGCACGCTGCTCTCAAATACCGCCATCACCACCTCGGCTACTGCCGATGACAATCTGACGAACAACAGCGCCACCGCCACCACAAACGTGATCGCCGCGGCCGATCTCTCGATCACCAAGGTCGATACACCCGATCCGGTTGCGCCGGGCAGTAATCTTGGCTACAGCATCACCGTCAACAGCATCGGCCCGAGCAATGCCGCCACGGTTGCACTGTCCGACACTCTGTCGGCTGGTACGACCTTCGTGTCGCTCTCATTGCCGGGCGGTTGGAGCTGCACCACACCGGCCGTGGGTGCCGGTGGCACGGTCTCCTGCTCGAATGCTTCGTTCGCATCGGGAAGTGCAGTCTTCAATCTGGTCGTGCAAGTGGGCGCTGGCGTTACTGTCGGCACAGTAATCAGCAACACGGCAACGGTGTCGTCGGCAACCACCGATCCGAACCCGGGCAATGAGAGTGCCACTGCAACCACTACGGTCGGCACCGGATCGGCCGATCTCTCCGTCACCAAGACCGGCACACCTGATCCAGTCATCGCTGGCGGTAGCCTTCTGAGTTATACGATCACAGTGACCAATGCAGGTCCCAGCGATGCAACGACGGCAACCCTGACGGACAGCTTGCCGATCGGAACGACATTTGTGTCGATCGTCTCGCCCTTGAGCTGGAGCTGCACGGTACCGTCGTTGGGTGCGAACGGCACGGTCGCGTGTGCGAACGCCACGTTCCCCATCGGCAGCGCCGTCTTCACCGTGCAAGTGCAGGTGGATGCCGCAGCGGCTGCGGGCACCGTGATCAGCAACACCGCGACCGCGGCCTCGGCAACCAGCGACCCTAATCCGGCCAACAACGATGGCGTGGCAACCACAACAGTGGCGGCATCGGCCAATCTGTCCGTGACCCTTGCCGATACCCCCGATCCGGTCAGCGCCGGTGCCAATCTGAGCTACACCCTGTCCGCCAATAACGCCGGTCCGAGTAACGCGGCAGCGGTCGTGTTGACCGATACCTTGCCAGCGGCCGCCCGCTTCGCCTCACTGACTTCGCCTGCAGGCTGGACCTGCACAACTCCGGCCGTGGGTGCCAGTGGCACGGTCTCCTGCTCGAATCCGAGCATGGCATTGGGCAACGCAGTGTTTGACCTGAACGTGACCGTCAGCCCAACGACACTGGCCGGTACAGTGCTTTCAAACAGCGCCAGCGTCAACGCCAGCACCAACGATCCGAATACCGCCAACAATAGCGACAGCGAAGACACCAGCGTGGTGTCACCATCGGGACTCACCGCGACCAAATCGGTCGCCGGTACCTTTACACCCGGCGCGACCGTGGTCTACACGATCGCGATCAGCAATGCCGGACCGGCGGCACAGGGCGACAATGTCGGGGATGAGTTCATCGATGTACTGCCCGCGCAGCTCTCGCTGATCTCGGCCACTGCGTCATCAGGCACGGCACTGGCCAGCATCGGCACCAACACAGTGACTTGGAACGGTGCGATTGCAGCGACGGGTTCGGTGAGCATCACGATTTCCGCGCAGATCGACCCGCTGATCGCTGCGGGCGCCTTGATCTCGAATCAGGGAACCATTCGCTACGACGCCGATGGCAATGGCAGCAACGAAGCCACCGGCAGCACCGATGATGCCGCGATGGTCGGGCCGAACAACGCCACCGTCTTTGTCGTCGGAGTGAACAGCGTGCCCGTCCCGCTGCTCGACCCGCGCGTGCTCGCCGCGTTGGCGCTGCTGCTCGTAGGTCTCGGCCTGATGACGATGCGTGGCTCCCTACCCCCGGCGCGGCGTTGATGCCAAGCCCGGCGGCGCGTATGCGCTGCCGGGCGAGCAGTAAAGTGCCCGCACATTGTCTAGGCAATGCATTCCTCGCCAAGATCAGCACGGTGTGCGTCATGCACCTTTTGAAATGACCCGACGAGCGCCAGGCTGATCGCCTCACTCGCTGCGCTTCTGATCATGCTGGCCCTCGTTGCTAAGCTCAGGAACGGCCTGGAGACTAACTTTTTGCCAGATCGAACCCTGCGGAGCGACCGCATCGCAACTGCTTGCGGATTGGTTGCCGGTGACGGGGAACAGATTGTGGGTGTCCCGTTCCTTCGCTGGTGCGGCCGACTGCGCGGTCGGTGCGGCGCTGGCGGCGCGCAGCGTTGCGCGTCCCTCCAGTGCGATGAGGCGCAGACGGAGTGTGCGGACAAAACGCAGCGGAAAAAGTATAGGCAATTCAAACGCCCTTTTCGAACAGCCCTGCGAGTAGGCGGTGGTCGCGCAAGCGCCGGTTTGGGCGCGGATCGGATGTTCGTGAGTGGGATTTCGGCAGCGGGGGGCCGCGGCGCCTCGCCGTCGGTGGCCGCTCTCGCTGATTCCCGGCAGCGGGCCGAGTACGGCCCTGCGGGTTCGTTGCCGCTTCGTGTTGTCTTCCTGGTTTCGCCTTCGGCGTCGTGCCCGGCGGGGTGTCACGCAGCCAGAGCGGGCGGGGCGCGCGGGGCGGGTCGGTAGTGCGCTTTCTCCAGCGCGCCGTGCTTTGCGAAGTGGGCGAGGCATGGGTGACCCCTTGCGGGTATGGCGCGGATGGCGGTGGGTTGTTCGATGCTGGCCACGATCCGCACCGTGCCGCCACAGTGGCCGCAGGCGTTCACGTCGATGCCAAACACGCGCTTGAGGCGCTGCGCCCAGGTCATCAAGCGGCGCTTTTCGTCGGGGCTGCGGTGGTCGCTGTTGGCCCCAGTCGACGCCTCGTCCGTAGGAGGACGTTTGCCGCGCCCCGATGGCGTCAGTTGCGCGCGCCACGTCGCGTTCGGCGCACAAATTCGCCTGGAGCGAATTTGAACAGCCGAAGGCTGGCCCGGAGGGCGAAGGGCAGGATGCCCGTAGTAAAGACACCGTGGAAGCGGGTGAGGTGGGCACGCGGTGGCGGCACCAGCGCCGCGAGTTTGGCGATGAACTCGACCGGCTCAAACTCCACGTGCGTCGTGCCGTTCTTCCACGGCGTCTTGAGCTGGTAACGCACCCTGCCCTGCGGCGAGAGCGATAGGCGCTTTTCCGAGATCGCCGGGCGCGCGATGTAGCGACACAGGCGCTCAAGCTTCTGGCTCTCGTGCGCCTCGGCGGCGACGCCCGCATGCAGCGAGAAACCGCCGACCTTGCCGGCGTCGCCTTCCAGCGAGCCGTTATCGGCTGGGATCGTCTGCAGCGTCGCGACCTTGCGCCCGGCGTGCTTGCCGGTGGCGATGCGGTAGGTGATCGAATTCATCCGCAGCGCGTCCAAGCCGTCGTCGCAGCCTGCGCGGTCGGACAGGAAGGCCGATTCGTCTTCGCCTTCGAGCCAGCCCTGGCGCGCCAGATGCCGGCACACCCGGTGCGCGATCTTGCCGGCCAGGTACGTCAACTGCGCGGACGTCGGCGCACGGGCGCGATGCAGGCGCGGTTTGCGCTGGGGTTGCTCGATGTCCTCCTGATACACGCCGTCGAGCCACAGCATGTGAACCCAAATTCAAGGGCAATTGCTTTATTGAAAGCCAATCCAGGAAAGATTTGTTGGAACAAGTTAACGACGTCGGCCTGCTGCAGGTTGGCGATGATCTGCTCGGTGACCTGGTTGCGGCGCCGCAGCCAGCCTTTTAGCTCGTTTTGCCAGGCCGGCGCGGGGATATGACGCCGAAGTCGTGGCAACAATACCGACACCAGCTCGGCCAGGTTCGCAGCGTCCAGCTTGTCGGTCTTGGCCAGCTGGCCGGTGGCCATGGCAAAGTGTTTGGCTTGCCGGGCATTGACGCGTGCAATCCACAGGCCAGCCTGGGCACAGGCATCGAGCAATGCTTCCTCGTAGCCTCCCGTGGCCTCGACCACCACACGCACATCACCGCGTTTAGACAGCTGCTTCACCAGCTGCCGGATCCCGACGCTGGTGTTGTTGAATCGCTGCACTTTGGGCTCTCCATGGATGGCAACATCCAGGAAGCTCTTCCCCACATCCACCCCAACTGCAATCATGGCCAGACTCCGATAGAGTAAGAACGTCGAGGGCAACTCACGTCGAGCCCACGCTTATCGGTGCGAGCATTGGTCACGGAACTGTTCGGGCGTTAGACGTGAGATTCCGGTGTGCGGCCCCGTGCTGAATTACGGTGCTGTCACACCAAGGCGTTATCGGGCTCGCACACCAGGCTATCGGCACCTAGAGTACGGATGTTTCAAGACATAAGGCGTTAGGGGGCACACCAACCATGATCGAGCTTTTGACAGCCCTGCTTGTCGTCATCACCACCTTCTACGCATGGGCCACGTATCGGATCCTCAAAGCAAACGAGCGTGTTGTTGAGGCTATGCGTGAGCAATCCGAGGCGACGTTCCGTCCCTATGTCACGGTTACGCCGTTTCTAGAGCCTGACAATCCGATCTTTTACCTGCGGATAGCCAATCTCGGTAAAACAGCTGCTACTGATCTGCACTTATCAATAGACCGCTCCTTCTTCAAGTTTGGCGAGCGCTCCGAGCACAACGACTTGGCATCACTCTCTGCGTTCAACAATCCAATTAATTCATTGCCGCCTGGCTCTGAGATCATCTTTGGCCTGGCTCAGGGCTTTGTTGTCTTTGCGGAGGGATCTGATCCAACAACATGCCCTATGACTTTCACAATTACAGCCAAGTACAAATTTGGCGCAAAACAGGTCGAGGAGCTGCACGTCGTTGATCTCAGGTTATATTTGCATGCGGACGTTCCACAAGACCCAGTCATCCGCAAGCTCCGTGCAATCAACGATTCGCTGGGCAAACTTACCGGGGCGGTCAAAAGTGCCCCCTAACGAATAAGGTTAGATCGCGCGCAGCCGCGATCTGAACCGTTTGTTGGACGAGCCCGGTCCTGAGCGGGCGGTTCGCGCTCATAGGAAATACATTTTTTGGCGGATGCCCCGGCGAGCGATGT
>Ga0163153_10001054_pt1 | contig 45208 bp, 37 predicted proteins | sample OliLakLV19MP6IB1_FD_148629 | JGI IMG/M metagenome (GOLD analysis project Ga0163153, IMG submission 148629) | Freshwater microbial mat bacterial communities from Lake Vanda, McMurdo Dry Valleys, Antarctica - Oligotrophic Lake LV.19.MP6.IB-1 | ecosystem: Environmental > Aquatic > Freshwater >... | reverse complement strand
TGCAGGAACATCCTGTTTCAGGATGAGGACAAGGACAGCTATGTGCGGAGCATGCTGGAGTCGGCGGACGCGGGAAGCGCGGCGCGATGAGCAACGCTTCGATTGCGGGCAGGCAGATGGAGCCAATACGATGGTCGCCTATGTGGCAGAACGACGATGAGTGCCGTCCGGAAGGTTGATTCAGGACGCAGCCGCGAAGCCGCCGAGGTCGTTCGGTTGCGGCGTGCCGCGGCGGTCGGCCGACTGATGCTTGGCGAACTCAAAGCGCCGCTCGAACTGATACGCCACGAGGACTACGCTTTGAAACCAAGGCGGGAGTTGAAGGCGGAGGTTACCGCACTCCGCCAGTCCCTTCAGGCCGAGCTACACAAGTTCTGTCAGCGGAACTTCGTCGGCGTGAATCCAGAGAACCTGGCCGACCTCTACGAGGATATCGTCGCTCACGGGAGCCAGTACCGACTTCCTCTCAGCGAGTTCATCGAACGCGTTGGGCAACCGCGCCCAGGGGTGCTGAAGGGCGCTCCCGCCCACGCAACAGTGCATCTGTCTCCTTGGGGGCTTCAGACCGAGTATCCTGAGATGCATCTGGCACGCGACCTTGCACTTGCCTACAACGACGCCTTGGACGCGCATCGAGACTCGCAGCGACATGATGGTGTCTCGTGGAAGCGCGCCAAAGAGCAAGAGACCCGAGCCATCCTGGTTCCCGAGCCGCGACGATGACGGACGCTTCATCATGAAGTAGCTGCGGTGTTCGAGTGCTGCCACATAACAACCGGTCGCAGCGGACGGTCCGCTGCGCGGCCCGCCGCTGAACCGGAGCGTTGGAGTTCGTCATGGCGAACGAATCCGAACACGGGAATCGAGCTGGGATCGTCGACGTTGCTCGGGGCATGCTCAATGGCCGTGTCGGCATCATTGATGGTGCGCGGAAACTGAATGACCTTCGGGTAGCCCTGGGCATCTACCACTTGGATGATGACTTCGTTGGGTTCGTAGCGATCGACTCCGAGACAGACACCCTTCCGATTGGGGAGACGACGATCTGAAAACGAGGAGCGCGCGATCAAGAAGTGCACCGTGTGCGGAGCGATGTATTGAACGTGGCTTCCACCGTGAGAAAACTGCCCGCTGATCCCCTGGCGTTCCCCGAGAATCCATGAATCTAAACTATGGTGCTGTCGGGCTGCCACCCAGCGCTCCAAGCGCCGCCTGGAGCGCGCGTGCCGCGCGCTCGTCGTCGCGGCCTCGGGCCTCCACCAGCCCGCGACGGAGCGTCGCCTCCGCCTCGTCCGCGCGCCCGGCTGCCTGCTGCAATCGGGCCAGCACCCCGATCGACCCCGCGTCGCGCCAGTCGTGCACGTGCACGGCACGCCGCGCCCAGTAGACGGCTTCGCGCAATTCCACAGGAGAGTTTGGTTCCCCAGCCAGTTGCTCCGCCAACGCGAGGTACAGAGGCGCTTGCGTGAACGTCGACTGCGCAACCGTACGCAATTGCTGCACGGCTGCAGCGCGGTCACCCGTCACTTGCAAGCGCCGCGCCTCCGTCAACGCCGCTGCCGCACGGGTGGCATCGGTTTCGAGCTCGACGCCGCACCCCAACGGAGTCACCTCCCCGACGGGCGACCAGCGCGCATCTCGGCGCGCCGCCGCGAAGACCCGCGCCAGGCCCGCAGGATCGTAGATCGTCCAGAGTTGCACCTCCGGGTGCACGGCGCAGATGCGCTGCGCGACATTGGATTCTTCCTCGAGACCGGGACTCCAAAACAGGACGCCAGCACGGTCGAGCCCGGCGAGCCAGCCGCTGTCGGGCTGCTGCACCGCGGCCGAATCGGCGCGACAGCGCGGCAGGTGGGCGGTGAAGAACTCCACTTGCTGGATGTCGTTGCGCGCCGGCCGCAATAGCGTCGCCGCGGGGCAAACTTCGCCGGCATCGATCGCGGCGATCGCGATCGACACCGAGGACTGCGCCAAGATACGCGGCTGCACGACATCGAACAGCCAGGCACCAGCGGCGATGATCGCAAGCACACAGGCGATCGCCAAACCTCTACCCCACTGCAATGCCGCTTCGAGTCGCATGTAACCGAGAGCCGCGAGCAGCGCGAAGGCGAATGGCATGCAAAGCGGTCGCACCAGCGACGGGCGGTCGTAACTCGAAATGAATCCGGGAACGGCGCACACGAACATCAGAAGAAGTAGCCAACGCGCGGTCCGCGCGCTGCGCCCGCGCGCCAAGGCCGTTCCCACCCCGATCGCGACGAGTCCCGCGCCGATCGGTTCGAACATCGCGTCGCCCCACAATCGCAGTGCCGTACGCGGCGTCGCCCAAGATGCCAACAGCGTCCCGAGCACCATGTCCCACCGCCCCGGATCGCCCAAGCCGATCTGGAACTCCGTCGCTGCGCTCGGGACGAGCCCGAGCCCCACCGCTTCGATACCGGCCCACATCTGGGAGGCGTGCGCATAGGTGACCGGCAGCTTCATCAGGGCGTCGAGGCTCGGCATCCCCGGCAACGCCGCCGCCAGCAGCGACAACGCCGCGGTGCCGCTGACCGCGAGCGGCGGCGGATTCCGCCAAAGCGCCAGCGTCAACGCCGCACTGGCTGCCAAGGCCACCAGCGGCAGGCTCGGATGCGTCGTCGACACGCCTACCAGAGCGCCGAAACCGACCAACGCCCAACAGCGACGGTCGCGCACCACACGGATCCAACAGACCAACAGCAGGCCGGGGATCAAAGCACCGATGAAGATTGCCCCGAGCAGCAGCGTGGTCGCCGCGGTAAACGGGGCGAACAAGTACGCGGCAACGGCCACCGGCGCGCTGCCGCGGCCGAGCAGCGCCGCCGCAATCCAGCCGATCAAGCCGGCATTGACGCAGATCCAGAATACCTGAAACGCCTGCAACACCTGCGGCGTCAGTTCCGCAGGCGCCGTGCCGAGCAGGATCGGCCCCTGCAACACCGAAAGCATCGACGTGAAACCCGGACGCTGCTGGCCGGTCAGCAGGTCGAAACTCGCCTCGAGCGTCCGCCGCACCCCGTCGAACGGAACGATCGAATCGGCCGGCGTTGCCAGCAGCGGCGAATGCCAGAGCGCTGGCACGCGCAACGCCGCCCAACCAGCAACGATCGCCGCCAGCGCCAGCCATGCAGGTCCGCGTGCCGCGGCCGGCGAAGCCCTTCCGCGGTCGCGACCTGCAACCGCCAGAACGAGCGCCGGAACCGCGAGCCACCCGATGTACAGAAGCTGACCGAAGCGCGGCAGCGCGCTCGCCCACGGCGCGATCATGACGTGCAACGCAGCCGCCGCAAGCGCGAGCCGCGCCGCGTGCTTCCCGGGAACGATCCAGGGCCGCACGGTGGTGGAGAGCTTCGCTAGACGCTCCGGAATGCGATGCGCTGTCATCGCGGTGATCGCGACCAGCGCCGCGACGAGCGCGAGCCGCACAGCAACCCAAGTGGGGGGAACTCCCGGGAAGAGACGGTCGAGAAGTCCGGCATCGGGATGCGGCGGCAACAACGCGACGGCAGGCGGCGCCGCTAGGGTGAGGGCTGCGTGGCCGACGACGAGCGCGATGAAGACGAGGGCGTACGCCTTCGTCACTCGCTCGCTCGAAGCCCGTAGCGCCGGGCTGCCGGGGTCCGTCCGCATCTCCTGCATCTGTCGACCGCGGCCGCGGCGTTGTCAATCGGCGCCCATTGCAGTCGACGATAACGCTGCGGCGCTGCTAGGGTGCGCGGCACGAGTCTCGCCATGGAAAACTGTCGCTGCGGCCGGAACCCGGCACCCGCCTATGTCGCCCCTGCGAAGTCGATCGCGATCCTCCTGGGTGCCGTCGCGCTCGGCACGGGCTACTGGCTCGGCGGCGAGCTGGTGCGCAACTTCCTCGAAGGGATGCAGCGCACCACTCTACCCTTCTGGAAGGGGCTTGTTCCCCTCGCGTTCTTCGCCGCGGCTCTCGCTGCGCTCTGGGTGCGCCGGCGCCGCCCGTCATGCCCGGTTTGCATCCCAGCGCGCTTTCCTTGGCGCGATGTCGCCGCGAACACCGGAGCCGCCGCACCGGGAGTCCAGCGCCGCGCCGTGCTGCGTCGCATGATCGCCGGCGCCGGCGGCGCGGCCGCTGTGTTCGCAGCAGCACTGTTGCGCAATCGCGACTGGGTCGAAGTATTCGGCCGCGTCATCTTGGCGCCGGCGCCGACGCGCGCCGACGCGATCGCGCCGCAGTGGCACGACGCGCGCGTGAGCGCGTACCGGCGTCTCGGCAGAACCGACTTGCGGGTGTCGGACATCTCGTTCGGCTGCGGACGACTCGACGACGCGGCAGTCGCGCGGCGGGCGATCGAACGCGGCATCAACTACTTCGACACCTCGCCGGACTACTCCCAACACGGCTCCGAGCAGGCGCTAGGCGCCGCCATCCGCGGCCGGCGCAGCGACGTAGTCGTCGCCACCAAGTTTTGTAGCGCGCACGGCCACCTGCCCAACGAAACGCCGGTACACGAACTCGTCGCCTCGGTCGAAGGCAGCCTGCAGCGTCTCGGCACCGACTACGTCGACCTGATCCACATCCACTCGTGCGATCGGATCGACCGCTTGCTCGCGCCCAACGTCCACGAGGCGTTCGACCGCTTGCGCGAACAGGGCAAGGCGCGCTTCCTCGGCGTCAGCTCGCATGCGCCGAACCTCGAGGCGGTGGCCAACGCAGCGATCGACTCGGGGCGCTTCGACGTGATGATGCTCGCCTATCACTTCGGCATGTGGCCCAACTACCAGCACATCCTCGAGCGCGCGCACGCCGCCGACATCGGCGTCGTGGCGATGAAGACGCTCAAGGGCGCCCGCCACGCCCAGTTCGACGAGCTCGCGAACGCGCCCGCATCGTACCCGCAGGCAGCCTTCCGCTGGGTGCTCACCAATCCCGCCGTCTCTTGCCTCGTCGTCACCATCGTCGACCCAGCGCAAATCGATGAGTACCTCTTCGCATCTGGACAGACCCCGCGAACCGAGGACGTCGCGCTGCTCGAGCGCTACGACACTCTCGTCGCCGGCGACTATTGTCAGCCGCATTGCGGCGTGTGCCGCTCGGCCTGTCCAGCCGGGCTGCCGATCGACGATGCGCTGCGGGCGCGCATGTACGAACTCGACTATGGCTGGCACAGCGAGTCGCGACGGGTTTTCGCCCCGCTGCAGGCGAGCTTCGAAGTGTGCCGCAGTTGTCCCGCACCATGCGCCTCGGTCTGTCCCCAGCAAATCGACATCCGCGCGAATCTCCTCCAGACGACGGCATTGCTGGGCCGCGCATGAGCGACGAAGATGTCGCCGGCCGCCAGCGGTTCGCCAGCCTCGACGGGCAGACGATGGCGCACGGTAGCCTGGTGGAACCCGAACGGCTGGAATTGGCCGCTGCGACCGCAGGCTCCACGCCCCTGATCGCGCGCGGCAGTGGCGTGTGCTTCGTCGGCGCGAGTTTCGGCGACGGGGTTAGGTCGATCGGTGCGCGGCGGCTCGATCGCGTTCTCGACTTCGCCCCGGAGCGCGGGCTCATCACGGTCGAAGCGGGCATCACTTTGGCGCAACTCTACCAGTACACGGTGCCGCGCCAGTTCTACCTGCCGGCACTGCCCGGCCACCCGCAGATTTCCGTAGGCGGCTGCATCGGCGCCAACGTGCACGGGAAGAACCCAGCGCAACACGGGACATTCGTCGAGCACGTCGAGAGCCTCGAACTCTTTCACCCGGACCACGGATTCCTGCGACTGTCGCGCGAGCAGAACGAGGACCTCTTCGAGTTGACCGCAGGCGGTCTCGGGCTGACGGGAATCATCGTCAGCGCGACGCTGCGGCTGCGCCCACTGCCGTCGCCGTGGATCGAAGTCCGGCGCCAACCCGTTGCCAGTCTGGGCGCGACCCTGCGGGCGATGGATGCAGCCCACGGCAATGCGGATTTCTCGTATAGCTGGAACGATCTGTCGGTATTCGATCACCGGCTCGGACGAGGCTATGTCGCCACCGGATCATTCGTACCGGGAACGGCCGCTTCGCTGCGCGACCCGCTGCGCTATCCGCACCACGATCCATCGGCGGCGCCACCGGGGCGGCGCATCTTCCAACCGGTGTTGGTGCCGTGGATCGCGCGGCTGCATCACCGGGCGGAGTTGCTGCGCCCGCGCCGAATCGTCGAGTGGTACGACTTCGTCTTCCCCGGCATGGGATTTCAAAACGCCAACTACTACGGTTGGTATGGACGTAGCGGAATGATTGCCCACATGGCCCTGATCCCCCGGCCCGCGGCAGAGTCCTACCTCGCGGCGCTCGAAGCGGTCCTGCGGCAGCAGCGGGTGCCCCTGCTGGTTGCGTCGATGAAACTGTTCTCGGGCAAGCAGCGCCTACTGCGCTTCGATGGTGACGGGGTGAGCTTGCACATCCACATCGCCAACGACGAGCCCGGCCGCCGGCTCGCCGCCGCGCTCGAGGGTCTGAGCCGCGAGGCACACGCGCCGCGAGCGGTCTACGTCGACTCACGCCTGACCGCGGCCGATGCAGCGACGTTATTTCCGCAGATCGACGAGTTCCGCGAGCGCTTGCGTAAGTTCGATCCAAGGCGGCGCTTCGCGTCGGAGCTGTCGCGGCGCCTCGAACTCTGACGAGGCTTGCGCTCACGGATCGAGGCTGCGGAACCGCTCCGCCAGCGCAAGCCCCACCACGCGGTTGCCGACAGCCGTCCAATGGGTGTCGTCCGGGTGATAGACGAGCTCGCCGCGGCTTGCCGCAACACGTAGACCCGGGGTCAGGTCGATGAAATCGAGTTGCTGCTGCGCCGCGGCGCGCTCGAGACGCTGCGGCAGGTCGCCCAGTTGCCAAGTGGCGACGGGATTGTCCGGCGCGACCGCGCAGAGGCCGTCGTAGACGCGGAATTTCGCTGGGGCGAAGGCGAGCACGAACCGAGCGTCGAGCCCACGCGCCATCTGTGCCGCCTCGGCGAGGATCAGCGCGAACGCAGCCGCGTCTTCGCGCTGTTGCCAGGTGAGCGGAAACGGCCGGAAGCCGAAGTACAACTCCACCCTCCCCGCATCGGCCGTAGCGAAGCGACAACTCGGGAAGGGTGGTGCCGGCGGCGCGCGCAGCGCATCCGCGGCCCATACGCCGAGGTTGCGCAGCAGCGACCGATCGGCGAAGCGTGCCGGGCGCGCGCCCGACATCACCCGTAGGTCTTCCAGGTCGTTGCCCTCGAAGAAGACCCACACGACGAGCCGCGGCTGCAACGGCGGCACGACCGTTCGCAGCACGTCGAGCTCGTGTTGCGGCCCGAAGCCGCTGCGACCGAGATTGACGATGTCCCGCCCGAGTTCCGCGGCGAGCACCGCAGGGAATGTCGCGTCCACCGCTACCAGCGGGTTCTCGACGAACGAGTCGCCCAGCACGGCGATGTCCGCGCGTTCACGGGTCGTCGGATTGCGAAAGCCGCGCCGGTCGGTGTGCACATCGAAGGAATACTTGGGGAAGCCGGTCAGGCCATAGTGGCGCACGAGGTCGCCGTCGATTTCGCCGCTGAGATGTTTCTCGGGCGCATGTGGAGCGGGCACCTGGCGCGCATCGACTCCGACGAGAAAGCGGAAGTCGAGCCAGCCTCCGGCGGCGAACGCTTCGAGCAACGCAACCGCAGCGACAACGCCCGCGACCAAGGCAAGCAGCCGAATGACAACGCGGCGGGAGACGTTCATGCGCCGGCAGTGTAGCCCGACAGAGAGTACGGCCCCAAGCAGGCACCTGACCTAAATCACTTGCTTTAGCGCGGTGACTCTCCCTGCAAATCCGGACGCGTGCCCTGCGCCAAACCTTCTTCGAGAAAGCGCGCCTAGGCTCGCCGCGCCTGTCCGACCTGCTGCCCGAACAGCCACAGGACCGCGTCGGTTTCCTGCCAGTGGTCGTCGATCTCGCCGAGGAAACGGGCGTGCCCGCTCCACGGAACGGAGCGGAGCGCTTGGCAGTCGGCAACCAGGCCCGCGCGCACGGGATCGAGGTGAATGTAGCGAACGAGCTCGATGAGGCAGGGGTCCTCCTCGACCACAATAGACTTGAAGCGGTTCTGGAAGGCTAAGGGTGCCCCCCGAAGCTTTAGCGAAGGGGGGCTCCTCGACGACGATGGACTTGAAGCGGTTCTGGAAGAGATGGCCGCGGGGGCGATGGCGACGGTTGAACTCGCGGGCGTAGCCGCCGAGAACGCGTTGCAGGACTGTGGAAATACCGCGACTCCGCGATCGAATCAGAATATGGACGTGGTTGGGGATTAGCGCCCAGGCGAGGACATCGATATCGGCAGCGCGGCAACGAGCCGCCAAGCGCTCCACGAAGTCGGCGCGGTCGTCATCATCGCGAAAGATATGGCGACGCTCGATGCCACGAGCGATCACGTGATGGAGAGCACCAGAGGCGTCGAGCCGAGCGGAACGCGGCATTTCAACATTGAACCGCAGTGCTCCACCTATGACAACTTTATGACTTCAATCTTGCCGCTAGGGAATTTTCCGAATCTTCACTACGTCCCGGAATTCGTCCCGGAATTCCCGTCCATGCTGGTCCCGGAATACGCAACAAGATGGGGCACGTGGGCATCGACGGTTGCGCAGTGTCGCTACCAGCTGTCGCGATCCGGAGCCAGCGGCGATCAAATCATGGGTGTCTTGGTAGATCCCTCTTGGTAGATCCCTAGAGCCAGTAGGCATATGCGAGAAAGCCGAACAACATCCAGCAAGCAACGGTAACGGCCGCCAGGAATCGACCCGCCCAGAAGTTACGGCGCCGAAATGAGGAGTACGCATAAGCCACGCCAATGCTGACCAGCGTCGTTCCGACGGTATAGGACACGATGCAATCTTTGCCGTAGAGTAGCAGTGCCGACGGCCCAGCGATCCAGCTATACGGCATCAACTGAAAAACCAGCGGAGATTCCCCAATGGCAGTTGCGAATCGAAGAAAAACGACCGACGCGAGAACGTGCACTATAGCAATTGCTACAATGACCTTCATTCGTCCGTGTCCGATGTCATTCAAAGGATCGCCGCCCGGAATTCACTGCTGCGCAGGGAACCGCTCAAGCTTGTGTCTCAGGATGTGCGTATAGATGACGTGCGGAAGTACGTCTTTACACATGTGCTGGAACGTGTACGGATCCGGCCCGGAATTGAATGACACATCAGCAAGCGGATCAAGCCAGCCTTTCGAATCGTAGACGCATTCTGATCCGTCGCTACCACGATACTTCCCAACTTGCTTTTTAAATACCCTTCCATCACAGAGATCCTCGCCGTCTTCCGGCTCGTCTTCTGGACAGTTGTTATTGATATTTCGCTCAACATGTTCCTTCAGCCCCGGGATCATCGCATAGCAGGCACCGATAGCGCCGCCCGGGCTTCGTCCGGAGGCGTCTCGGAGGTTGATCGGATCGTTGCGGGAGTACTCGTAGAGAGGACCAGTCCCCCCGTCGAATCCGATCGGATCTGCTGCGGTCCACCTCCCGGTCGCTGCGCCATAATCCCTCGCGCCTAATGCGACGAGCAACGTCTCTGGATCGTAGAGCCCACCAGCGAATCCAAATGGCTGAGGTCCCCAATCCCAAGCCGCGTTTTCGGGGACTCCGAACTCGCCGTAATCCATCCGTTGAACGACCGCCCCCGTGTTTTCGTCGACGACCAGCCGCACGCTCCCCAGGTGGTCAGACACGATCCGACCCACCTCGCCCTCCTTGATCACGAAGTCAGGCACGTTGGGCTTCGCCCCGTAAACAAACTCCGCCACGACTTTGCCGGCGGCGTCGAGTTCCGCCACGGGGTTCAGCTGGTCCTTGAAGACCCATCGCTTCTCGACGACGCCATTCACCTTGCGGCCGACTCGGCGGTCGCGGCCGTCGATCAGGTACTCGATAAGCGTGCTGTCCGGCAGGGTCACCGAGCGCAGATTGCCGCGCGCGTCGTAGTCGTAGTGGGTCACATCGCTGCCGGTCGTCGCCGTCTTCAGTTCACCGTTGTCGCCATACGTGTACGTCGTCGCGCCGTAGCTCAGCAGCCGGTCCTGGTCGTCGTAGACTCCGACCGTCTCGCCCGCCGGCGTGATGTGCTTCAGCCGGTTGCCGTTGGCGTCGTACTCGTAAGTTGACACGAGGACGCTGTCCTCCCATACCTTCCATAGCCGCCCCGCTGTTGGCACCGGGGACGCAGTAACGATTCTATCGATTCGTCGATTCATTAGAATCGTTACTACGTCCCCTTGTCGCTTGTCTTCGCAAGCACGACGCGCCCTGATCCGCCCCGTGCGCCAGGAATCCGGAGCGCCCTGTCGCTTCACCGCCGCCGCCCGCGGCCCGCGAAGAATCGTTAGAATCGTTACTACGTCCCCTTGTCGGCCCGCCGCCCGCGGCCCGCGAAGAATCGTTAGAATCGTTACTACGTCCCCTTGTCGTGTCGTACGTCCCCTTGTCGCGCCCGCGCCTTTTCGCGGCACACCTCTACGTCCCCAAGAGGCCTCACAGAAGTCCCCCCTAGGGAAGGCGACAAGTAAGGATCAGCTCGTAGTGCGTCGGCGAGGCGTGGTAATCAAAGCAGCGCAGCAGGCGAGGCGACGCTCCGTCTAGGTCATCGAAGCGAATGACTAAATCAGACAATTTCTCAGGATAGCGGCCGTGTTCGTCTCTGTACACTTCAATCTCGATTCGCAGTTCTCGATGCAAAGCACTAATAGCCGAAGCGTTCCACCACGTGACTACTCTCCAGGCATTCAGCCATATTGGACTTGCTAGGATGGCAAGGATCAGGAGCCAAATGGGCCAAGCAGCCGTTGAGGTTCTAGTCGTTTTAGAACTTCGCGCATCCTCCGGTCGAGTTGAATGAACTACCATTGATGGCCTCCTGCAATACAGAAGTTAGAAAACAAGCGAGACCAACATCACCGCGGGTTCACTCGCATTGGATCCGATGGGTCCGGCGATGGGAACAGCCCTAGACACTGGTCTCGGCAACTCCCCTTCCGTCTCGCGCATTCAAGGCCCTGTTGCTCAGCATTCATATCCGCCACACTACCGGGGTCACCTGAGTCCTCCATCACAAAATCCCATACCGAGACGGCAAGCTCGCCATATCCAGCTTTGCCTGATTCGCAGGCGGAAACGCAGTGTCTAAATCCACCGCCATACGGGTCCGTAGCATCTGGAAACTCCTGTCGCTCTACATCCCAGCCGTATGAATACGGATTTGACGTAACGTCCCAATCTAAGCCTAGCATTGGCGAAGATGGAGGGATCCAGGCGTCTGCAACTCGCCGTTTTCGCCATACGTGTACGTCGTCGTGCCGTAGCTCAGCAGCCGGTCCTGGTCGTCGTAGACTCCGACCGTCTCGCCCGCCGGCGTGATGTGCTTGAGCCGGTTGCCGTTGCCCACGCTTGCGCTGGTCCGACCCATGAGTTCTCGCAATCCCAGAATCGGGGCAAAGTTCACCGCGCCCTCCTTCATCCTATGTGGCGGTGCTCATCTGCGCTTTTTCGCGGCGCACCTCTGCGTATCCTCTTGACTTGCAGGCAGCGGCTTCGAGCGAAGAGAATGAGCAAAATTACAATCACACCAATGACAATAGCTCCTTCGCGATCCCCCAACTCATCGCGCATTAATGCGTAGGTAAATACAATCACAGCAGCGAAAAATAGAATGCCACTTCGCAAGGATACCGGTCCTGAGCATTCCTTCGATCTTTCTCCGTCGATGGCGTAGCGCGGATTAATCCATACCAGCACGGCGGCCCAAGTCATAAGTCCCATGAGAGAGGCCAAGACCAAGCAGTCCGATACATGCATGCTAAAGGCAATGAACATGATCGCCAGCGGAGCCCCGATTATTACCCACACCACCTCTGCTGCGGCCTTTAGCCATGTAAAACGCTTAGGCATTTTTTCCATCCAAATTCAGCGCACACACGGGTACCCGAATCGCACTCCGTGCACGTAATCTTTGCATCACAGAAAGCCGCCACCATAGATGATGGCTGCACATATCCCAGCCATGGCAGCGTCAAATGGCGGGTTCGAACTATAAGGGACATCGTTTAGAACTTGGATGCGGAGCCTCTCAATCTCTTTCCGCAGACGCTCAAATTCAAGCTTCTTATCCGCGGGACAATTAGGGTCATTCAAGCGATCCAATAACTTTCGATTGAGTCGCTCTAAGGTCGCCAACAGCTCCGTGTATCGCAATGGGTCGAGTACTCCATTTACGGTGCGAACTGCCTCGACCGCGACGCAGAACGCGCCGGCTGCAGTCACGAGCTGAGCTGCAAGAGTCGGCGATTCCCCTGAGGTATCAACGACGTTCACGGGATCCCCTGCAGCGTATTCGAAGAGATTTGACTGACGCCCGCCGAAGACGATGGGGTCTCGCGAACCCCACCGAGTAACACCCGCATAGTAGTTGCGTGCACCAAATAGAATGCTTCCTGTGTCGAGATCAGAAAGACCTCCTGCGTACGCGAATGGCTGAAGGGAGGCAGTGCTAATTGTGCTGCTACCTAGCACAGCGCCAAACTCGCCATAATTGGTTCGCTCTCTAATCATTTGGGAATCGCTGTCGATTACCAACCGCACACTCCCGAGATGATCCGAGACGATCCGGCACGTCGCCCCGTCCCGGATCAAATAATCCGGCACGTTCGACTTCGCCCCATACACGAACTCCGCTACGACGTTGCCCGCGGCGTCGAGTTCCGCCACGGGGTTCAGCTGGTCCTTGTAGACCCAGCGCTTCTCGACGACGCCGTTCACCTTGCGGCCGACTCGGCGATCGCGGCCGTCGATCAGGTACTCGATAAGCGTGCTGTCCGGCAGGGTCACCGAGCGCAGGTTGCCGCGGGCGTCATAGTCGTAATGCGTCGTTTCGCTGCCCTCGGTCGCGGTCTTCAGTTCGCCGTTTTCGCGATACGTGTACGTCGTCGTGCCGTAGCTCAGCAGCCGGTCTTGGTCGTCGTAGACCCCGACCGTCTCGCCTGCCGTCGTGATGTGCTTCAGGCGGTTGCCGTTGACGTCGTACTCGTAGGTCGACACGAGGACGCTGTCCTCCCACACCTTCCATAGCCGCCCCGCTGGATCGTAGGCGTACTCGTAGACCGTCGTGACCCCTTCGATCATCTCGGTCTTCGTCGTGATCCGGCCGAGCTTGTCGCGCTCGTAGCCGACGTCGAAGATCGGCGTCTCCGCGACCGTCACCGTGTAGTGCTCGAGTTCGGCGAACGGGCTGAAGGTCCACGTATCCTCGACTACACCGAGGGTGCTCGTCGCGATCAACCCGTTGTCGGCGCGACGGGTCACGCTCATGGCCCCTGCCGCCGTGAGCAGGCCGTCGTCGTCGTAGGCGAAGCCGATGGGCGTGTTGGCGTTCACCTGCAGCGTGTCAAGCTGGAGGAAATCGTCGTAGGTCCGCGTCACCGTCGTCTCCGGCACGGCTCCGCCCCAGTCCCAGGTCTCGCTGAGAAGTAGGTCACCGTCGTAGGCGAACGACAGATCGGCGTCGGGTCCGGTGATCGACGCAAGCTCCCCGCTGTTCGGGTCGTGGGCGTACGTCCACGTCTCGCCCGAAGGCTGGATCGCCACCGACTGCAGCCGGCCGGCGAAGTCGTACTCGGGATCGAGCGCCTGGCCGTCCGGCCGGCTGACGAGCTCCAGCTGCCGGTCCCCATTGTATGCCGACAGCGTCCGCGGTTCGCTGATCGCCGGACTCGGTTGCGGCGGCGCATACTCCTCAGCACTCGCCGAGGGCGAGGTCGATTCCGGTACCGGAGCTGCCGATCTCGGCGCCGTCGAAATAGGCGATATGCGGCGGCGGCGTGTAGGTAATGATCAATCGCGGGTAGTCGTTCGGGTCATCGTCCGCGGCGAGTTCGATCGCCTCGTCGCCGCTCGGCGCGAGCCCCGCCGCGTCGCGGCTCGAGAGCAGACAGTAGCGGGTCTCGCCGTAGCCGCCCTTGGCGACCCACGTCGGGTCGAGCGCTTCGCTCAGCGCGAGCGGGTCATTGGGGTCGAGGGCTGCGGCGGTGCTCCAGACCCCGTCGAGCGCCGCCGCGAGGCAGCCGTCGTAGTTCGCCTCGCGGGTATCGGCCAGTGGCGCGCTCCAGGCGTGTTGCCGCACCTCGACGCTGAAATCGGTGTCGACGTTCGCGTCGGTCGCGCGCATTTCCAGCCGAACTTCCTCGATCGTCGCGTCCGCGGGGATGCTCCCGGTGGGGAATGAGAGAAAGCCGCGGGCGACGGTGTGCGAGGAGCCGGAGAGGGATTGGCCGACGGTCATCGTCGCGGCGCCTGGAGCGACGCCGTTCGAGGTCGCGCGCGCGGTCGCGTAGGCGCTCGACGTTCCGGTGATGCCGCCGCCGACGGTGTCGGCGGCGGCGTACGTGGTCGGGTCGAGCACCAAGGGGAACGCAGCGGCCGCCAGTTCGCTGTCGTCGAAGTCGAATTCGAGTACCGGCTGGGTTGCGGAGTTGATCGAAGCCAGGCGCCAGGCGGAAGCGTGGTAGGTCTTGCCATCGGCGCCGAACACGAGCGCACGCGGTACGTGCAGGATGCCGCGCAGCACGGCGTTGCCGCCGGCGTCGATCTCGACGCGGCCGGGCTCGCCGGCGAGATCGAATGGGAATCGGTAGGTCTGCGCGCCGCGCGGCTTGTCGATCCGGGACTCCGCCTTGATGCCGTTGGCGGTGAGCGTGGAGTGCCACTGCGTACCGCCGAGCTCCGCCGTCGCGCCGTCGCTGCGCACCTCGGCTCTGCGCGGCAGCAACCAGACGAGCCCACGGCCATGCGCATCGGTCAGGTGGAGCCCGGACTCGTCCGATCGCAGGCGAACCGAGCTTCCCTGGCGCTCTGCCGTTCCGTCGCCCGCGAGTGCAAGCGTAGGCTCGATCGGCTGCCACGCGCCGCCGCCGGTGCGGAAGTGGGTCGACACCGCGGACGTCACAGCGACCATGGTTCCATCGGGTTTGCGGTAGTGCCGCGTCGCAGCGCTGCGGAGGTCGACGCGCTCGACCGTGTTGGCGAGGGGCTCATCCGCACGAGCGATGTCGGGTACAAACAGGAACAGAGCCCACGCCACCAACCAACAACCAAGGACCCCAACCCGCACCAGTACCTGACCCAGCACCGACATCGCCCCCTCGCCTTCCGACCGCCATGGCGATCACTCACATACCGTGAGCACATGGACATACCCCCCCCCATCCATCGGAGTCAATAAGAAAGTGAGCGGGCTGAGAATTCATACATCACACGCTTTGCGCTTCAGCACACTTGATGACACGCTGGTAGCAGCTTCGCTGCAATTCGCACGCCATGGCTTGGACAGACGCTGGCGATTCACCTCTAGCAGCTCACGGGAAAGACCAACGGCTGCGCCGACAAGCGCAGCACGAACGGAAGTTCACTTGCTTTAGCGCGACGGCTCTCCTAGGGTTTCGCGGCCTCATGCCCGGTCAAGACACCCGCTTGCGTTTGCTCGTCGCCGCCGAGGAACTCTTCGCCGAGCGCGGCATCGAGGCCGTGTCGCTGCGCGAGATCAATATCGCCGCGGGCCAGAAGAACTCCGGCGCCAGCCACTACCACTTCGGCTCAAAGGACGGGCTGATCGAGGCGATCTTCCAGCACCGTCAGGCGGACACCTACGAACGCCGGCGCCAACTCGCCGACCGCATCGAAGCGGATGCCGCCACTGCCGACATCCGCCGACTCGTCGAAGCGCTGGTGCTGCCACTCGCCGAACAGTTCACCGGCAGCACCGGCGGCAGCCGCTACGTCCGCTTTCTCCAGCAGGTCCACGACGAGCCCGGCACCCGCGGCTTCGCGCGCTTCCGCGACAAGGTCGACGAAGCCCAGATCCGCGTCGAACGCATGCTCCGCCGCGCCCTGGTGCACATCCCGCGCAAGCTCCTCGACCTGCGCCTGCGGCTGATGGCCGATCACATCATCCACGCCTTCGCCGCACGCGAACGAGCGCGCAAGCGCAACCGCATCGGCAACGCCGCCACTGCGGACGCCGCGCTGTTCGTCAGCAACCTGATCGACACCTGGGTGGGCGCGATCGGGGCGCCGGTCTCCTCCAGCACCGAACGCGCGCTCGACGGCAGTCCCAACCCGACGAACGGAGGCCACCCATGAGCGCCCCACGACGTCGCAGCCAACCCACTTGCATCCCGAGTCGTCCCGGTGAAGGAATCGAATGATGGAAGCACTCACTCCTGCCACGCACGCCGCGAAGCATCCCGACAAGCCCGCGGTGATCTATGGCAACGGCGAATTCGTCGAGACCTACGGCGAACTCGAGCAGCGCTCGCGCGCCATCGCGCACGTGCTACGCGACGCCGGCCTGCAGCCCGGTGACAGCGTCGCCGCGCTCGTCGGCAACGACGACCAGTTCTTCGACATCTTCTGGGCCTGCCACCGCAACGGGCTCTACTTCACCCCGGTCAACTGGCACCTGCAGCGCGACGAGGTCGAGTACATCGTCGACAACTCCGACGCCAAGGCCTTCTTCGCGCACGTTCACTTCGCCGAATTCGCCGCGCGTATCGCCCGTGAGTCCCCACGCCTCGTCGCCAACTTGAGTGTCGCCGGCCCGATCGATGGGTTCACCCCGCTCGCCGACGCCATGGCGGCTAGCGGCGATCGACCGCTCGACAACGAACTCGAAGGGTCGTTGATGCTCTACTCGTCCGGGACCACGGGACGCCCGAAGGGAGTTCGACGGCCGCTGTCGGGCAAGCCCGCGGGCGACCCCGGCGCGAACATCGCCGCCGTCGGCCTGCTGCTGCTGTTCGGCATCAACGACAACGACCGCTACCTCGTCCCCGCCCCGCTCTACCACGCTGCCCCGTTGATCTTCGCGTCCGCCCACCATCGCATCGGCGCCACCACGGTCGTGATGCGCCGCTTCGACCCCGAGGACGCGCTCCGCGTCATCCAGGACCAGAAGATCACCGCCTCGCAATGGGTGCCGACGCACTTCCGCCGCCTCACCCAGCTGCCGGACGCAGTGCGCGAGCAGTACGACGTCTCCAGCCTGCGGGTCGCCATCCACGCAGCCGCCCCCTGCCCGATCCCGCTGAAGGAGCAGATGATCGCGTGGTGGGGCGACGCGATCATGGAGTACTACGCTGGCACCGAGGGCGGCGGCACACTGATTGGCGCCAAAGACTGGCTCGCGCACAAAGGCTCCGTCGGCCGCCACTGGTCGGGCGGCAAAATCTTCATCGTCGACGAGGAAGGCAACGAGATCACCGAGCCGAGCAAAGAAGGCGCCGTCTTCTTCGAGGCCCCGCCCGACCCGACGCAGCGCTTCAAGTACTACAAGGACGACAACAAGACCGCCGGCTCGTACCGCGGTGATCTCTTCACTCTCGGCGATATCGGCTATCTCGATGCGGACGGCTTCCTCTACCTGACAGACCGCCAGTCCAACATGATCATCTCCGGCGGCGTGAACATCTACCCGCAGGAGACCGAGAGCCACATCGTCATGCACCCCAAGGTCCACGACGTCGCCGTCATCGGCGTCCCCGACGAGGAGATGGGTGAAGCGGTCAAGGCCGTCGTCGTGCCGACACCCGATGCCACGCCGGGACCGGAACTCGAAGCGGAGTTGATCCAGTTCTGCCGCGCGCACATCGCCCACTACAAGTGTCCGCGCACGATCGACTTCGTCACCGAGTTGCCGCGCACGGAAACCGGGAAGATGGCCAAGCGCAAACTGCGGGCGCAGTATTGGGGCGGCGAAGGCAAGCTCGTCTGATCACCAAGGCCGCGCGCTCGAAACGGCGCGGCGCAAACGTCACGGAGGCTTCGCTCATGTCGATCATCCCCGAGGGCACCAAAGTCGTCTTAGAGCCGCGGGACGAATACTGCCACGAGCCCGAAGCCGCGGCGAATTACAATGAATCGATGTACTTCAACGTCTTCGACCCGACGCGCAAGACGGGCGGCTGGTTCCGCCTCGGCAATCGGGTCAACGAGGGCTACGCGGAGATGTCGAATTGCGTCTACCTCCCCGACGGCCGCATCGGTTTCATGTATGCGCGGCCGAAGATCGACAGCAACGCCACCCTCGACGCGGGCGGCATGCGCTTCGCCGTCGTCGAACCCTTCAAGCGTTTGCGCGTCACCTACGACGGCAAACTCTGTGTCTTGAAGAACCCCAACGAAATGGCCGAGCCGTCGCACGCCTTCAAGAACAATCCGATCGTCGACTGCCGGATCGACCTCGCGTACACCGGCGTCGCGCCGATGTACGGCGGCAAGACCGTCAACGCCGACGGCTCCGATCTCGTGCTCGACCCGGAGAAGTCCTTCGCCCGCGCCCACTACGAGCAGCACATGCACGCGACCGGCACGATCGACGTCGGCAGCGAACGCTTCGTCATCGACGGCTACGGCCTACGCGACAAATCTTGGGGGCCACGCTACTGGCAGGCGATCCACTGGTACCGCTGGTTGCCGATGAACTTCGGCCGCGACTTCGCGATGATGATCTCTCTCGTCGCCGACGACACCGGGAAAGTACGCCGCAGCGGCATGGTCCTGCGCGACAACGAGTACGTGCTGATCGAGGATGCGCGGGTCGAGAGCGAGTGGGATGAGAACGGCTACCAGACGCGCTTGAACGCGTGGGCGAAGACGGCGGAACGCGAGTACGAGATCGAGGGCCGGGTGCTGTCGCTGATCCCGCTGCGCAACCGCCGCCCGCGCCCGGACGGCTCGATGATGCTCACCCGCATCACCGAGGGCATGACTGAGTTTCGCTGCGACGGCCAGGTGGGCTACGGGCTGTCGGAGTATTTGGATCAAATCGTCGACGGCAAGCCGGTCGGGTTGGACCAAGCGTAGACAAGGAGCGATTCGATGCGTGCCGTCGTGATGCGTAACCAGCAACTGGTCGTCGATTCCATCCCCGACCCCACCCCCGCTCCAGGGCAGATCGTCGTCAAGACGCTGGCCTGCGGCATCTGCGGCTCCGACCTGCACGCGCTGAAGTTCGCAGATCGCATGGTCGACACCGCGCGGCGCTCGGGGCTGCCGGCCTTCATGGACCCGGCACGCGACATCGTCATGGGGCACGAGTTCTGTGCCGAGGTTGTCGACAGTGTCGTCGGCGGATTGGCTGCGGGGACGCGTGTCTGTTCGATGCCGATCGCGTTCGACGCCAGTGGCATCAAGACGATCGGCTATTCGAACGACCTGCCCGGCGGCTACGGCGAGTACATGGTGCTCAACGAGATGTTGCTGCTGCCGGTGCCGAATGGTCTCGCCACCGAAGTTGCCGCGCTCACCGAGCCGATGGCGGTCGGCTGGCACGCTGTCAACAAAGCGAACTTCACGACCAACGACGTGCCCCTGGTCGTCGGCTGCGGTCCGGTGGGGCTCGCGGTGATCGCAGCGCTGAAGGTCAAGGGGGCGGCACCGATCATCGCTGCAGACTACTCGCCAAAGCGGCGCGAGTTGGCGCTGCAACTCGGCGCCGACGTCGTCATCGATCCCGGGGTCGGCTCACCCTACGCGTCGTGGGCGGCGCACGCGGTGCCCGAGGGCTGCGACCCGAACAGCGCGATGACGCTCATGGGCATGGGACCGCAGCCGCGCCCCGGCTTGATCTTCGAGTGCGTCGGCGTGCCGGGCGTATTGCAGCAGGTCGTCGTCGGCGCGCCACGCCATGCGCGCATCGTGGTCGTCGGCGTCTGCATGGAGAGCGACACGATCGAGCCGGCGATCGGCATCAACAAGGAACTCAATATCCAGTTCGTGCTCGGCTATACGCCGCAGGAGTTCGCCGAGACGCTGGGCCTGCTCGCCGAGGGCAAGATCGACGCCTTGCCGATGATCACCGGCAAGGTGGGCATCGACGCGATCGCCGGCGCCTTCGCCGACCTCGCGCACCCGGACCGGCACGCCAAGATCCTCGCCGAGCCGTGGCGCTGATCGTTCGCCGCAGAGAATACGACGCGCCATGAAGCTCTGCTGGTTCCATTTGATGCCGTATACCGACCTGCCGGAGGACTTCACCGAGAAGCACTCGTCGGTCTGGGTCGACATCGATCCGAAGCTGTTCGATGCGGTCAAGGCGCACCGCATGTACAACGACTTTCTCGACGAACTCGAGATCGCTGCCGAAGCGGGGTTCGACGGCATCTGCGTCAACGAGCACCACTCGAACGCCTACGGCCTGATGCCGTCGCCGAATCTGATGGCAGCGGCGCTGGCGCGGCGCACGCGCGACGCCGCGCTCGTCGTCATGGGCAACTCAATCGCCCTCTACAACCCGCCGATCCGGGTTGCCGAGGAGATGGCGATGCTCGACGTCATCTCCGGCGGTCGCCTGGTCGCTGGCTTCCCGGTAGGCACGCCGTTCGACACCTGTCACGCCTACGGCCAGAACCCGAGCACGCTGCGCGAGCGCTACCACGAGGCGCACGACCTGATCATGCGTTGCTGGCACGAGGACGAGCCGTTCGCGTTTCACGGCCGCTTCAACCAACAGCCGGTGGTCAACCCCTGGCCGCGCCCGCTGCAGAAGCCGCATCCGCCGGTATGGATCCCCGGTGGCGGCTCGATCGAGACGTGGCAGTGGTGCGCGGAGATGGATTACGTCTACGCCTACCTCTCGTACTTCGGCTACCAGGCCGGGCAGACGACGATGGCCGGGTTCTGGGACGAGATGGAACGGCTCGGCAAGGACCGCAATCCGTACCGCGCTGGCTTCCTGCAGTTCATCGGCGTCGCCGAGACCGAGAAGGAAGCGATGGATCTCTATCGCGAGCCGGCGGATTACTTCTACAACCGCTGCCTGCATGTCAGCCCGCATTGGTCGAACCCGCCGGGTTACACGACCGAGGCGACGGTGCGCTCGAAGATCATCTCCCAGGTGCAGATGGCCGCACTCGAATCGCAGCGCCGGATTCTCGAAACCAAGGCGAAGCCGAGCTTCGAGGAGATGGTCGCCAAGGGCTACGTGCTCGTCGGCACGCCCGACCAGGTTGCGGAAAAGTTGAAAGAGGTCGCTCTCGCCCTCAACGTCGGCCAGATGATGGTGCTGCTCCAGTTCGGCAACATGGGTAAGGACCTCGTGCGCTACAACACCGAACTCTTCGCCAAGGAGGTGAAGCCGCAGATCGAGGGGTTGTTCGACGACGAGTGGGAGAACCGCTGGTGGCCGCGCCCGCTCGCCGCCGCTGAACGTGCGGAGCCGCGCGAGTGTACTCCATGAGCACGCCGCGCGAACGCTACGTCGAAGTCGGCGGCTGTCGCTGCCGGGTCTGGGAGATGGGCGACGGACCTGCGGTCGGCTTTATCGCGGGCTTTCGCGGCACGCCGCACTGGACGCCGTTCTTCGAGCGACTCAGCGCGACGCACAGGGTGATCGTCCCCTCCCTACCCGGCTTTCCCGGGGCCGAAGCCGGGCATCGCCTACTCGACGACACGACGGATTGGATCGTGATGACGCTCGACTTGCTCGACGCAACTGGGCTGACGGGCGGCGATCTGGTGGCCGAGTCACTCGGGGCGATGCTGGCGTTCGAGGCGGCGGCGATGGCGCCGACGAGCGTCGCGCGGCTGGTGGCGATCGGCAGCCTCGGGCTGTGCGACGCCGCGGACCCGGTACGCAATCCGTACCAGACGCACATGCCGGAGATCCCGAAGTTGTTTTGCAGCGACGCACGGGCGTACACACAGGCGTTCGCGAGCCGTTCGCACGAGACCGAAGAGTTGGCCGATCACGAAATCGCGTTGTACCGCGCCGACGAGGCTGCGGCGCGGCTGATCTGGCCGTTCGCCGACCGCGGGCTGCGCAAGCGCTTGCACCGGGTGCAGGCGCCGACGCTCTTGCTGTGGGGCGAGAAGGATCGGATTGTGCCACCGAGCTACGCCGAGCGCTTCGCCGCCGCGCTCGCCGCACCGACGCAGATCGAGATCATTCCGGGCGCCGGGCACCTGGCGACGATCGACGCGCCCGAAACCGTCGCCGCCGCGGTGGCCGAGTTCTTGAAGAACTGAAGTCAACGCAGAACCGTAAAGGGAAGGGAAAGTCATGCCAGTCGATCCGCACAAAGCCATGGCCGCGAAGATGCAGGCCGCAACCACTTCGTGGACCCAGGATCAGGTGATCCTCTACCACCTCGGCGTCGGCGCGGGGTACGAGAAGCCAACCGATCCGGCGGAGTTGCAGTACACCTACGAGCGTGAACTCAAGGTGCTGCCGAGCTTCGGCGTCGTGCCGACGTTCGGCGCGATGGGCGGTATGGCGGGCGTGCCGGGGATCGAGATCAATTTCATGATGGTGCTGCACGGCGAGCAGGATCTGGAGATCCACCGGCCGATCCCGACGGCCGCGACCGTGACCAACCAGCCGCGCATCGCGGGTATCTACGACAAGGGCAAGGCGGCACTGATCATCATCGAGGTCGACACCACCCTCGCTAGCGGCGAGAAGCTGTTCACCAACCGCTACAGCATCTTCGCCCGCGGCGAAGGCGGCTTCGGCGGCGAGTCCGGACCGAAGGCGGGCAACGAAGCGCCGGAGCGCGCGCCCGACATGGTCGTCGAGACGCCGACCTTCCCGCAGCAAGCGCTGCTCTACCGCCTCTCGGGCGACAAGAACCCGCTGCACGCCGACCCGGAGTTCGCCAAGTTCGGTGGCTTCGACGTCCCGATCCTGCACGGCCTGTGCTCGTACGGCATCGTCTGCAAGGCAGCGGTCGACGCGATGCTCGGCGGCGACGTGAACCGCGTCGTCCGCTACCAGGCGCGCTTCGCGGGCGTGTTCTTCCCCGGCGAAACGATGCTCACATCGCTATGGCAAGAAGGCGACAAGATCCTCATCAGCGCACAAGCAAAGGAACGCCAGAGCCCCGTGATCAGCAATTGCGCGATTACGGCGAAGAACTAAGCCCTACCGGCTCAAGGCAACAGGCCAAAGGCACAAGAATGCAATGTACAAGCGCAGCCTTGATGCAGCCACCTTCCGCCTTTCGCCTGCCACCTGCCGCCCCCCCATCTGGAGCAAATTCCATGTACGAACAAATCGAGTACGCCGTCGACGATCCGCTCGCGACGATCACCCTCAACCGGCCGCAGGCGCTCAATGCGTGGACCATGCGCATGGGCGCCGAGGTCAAGCATGCGATGGCGCAGGCGGAGCGCGACGAGCGCGTCGTGGCAATCATCCTGACCGGGGCCGGGCGGGGGTTCTGCGCCGGCGCCGACTTGAAGGATCTCAAGTCGATGAGCGAAGGCGGCGGCGCGAGCAGCATACCGGCGGAACTCGCAGCGGAACCCGGCAATCCCGAAATGGGTGACGACTTCCGCGGCACCTACACCTACCCGATGTCGATCGCCAAGCCGGTGATTGCCGCGATCAACGGCCCGATCGCCGGCATGGCGGTGCCGATCGCGCTCGCCTGCGACCTGCGCTTTGCATCGGACCGCGCGGTTTTCACCACGGCGTTCTCGCGCCGCGGACTGATCGCCGAGTGGGGCGTGAGTTGGTTGCTCGATCGCCTCGTCGGCCCGGCGCATGCGCTCGACGTGTTGCTGTCGGCGCGTAAGGTGGATGCCGCGGAGGCCGAGCGCATCGGCCTGGTCAACCGCACGCTACCGCACGACGAATTGCTGCCGTTCGTGCGCGCCTATGCGAAGGATCTCGCGGAAAACTGCTCACCCTCATCGATGGCGACGATGAAGCGCCAGGTCTACGAGCACCTGAGCGAGCGCCTCGGCGCGGCGGAGAAGGACTCGATCCGGTTGATGCTCGGCACCTTCGAACAACCCGACTTTCGCGAGGGCGTGATGTCGTTCCTGGAAAAGCGCAAGCCGGCGTTCAGCCGAATCTGACGCCAGGCGGGTTCGGCAAGAACGCAGGAAGTGTGCGCCTAGCCAGGACGCACGCTTCCCACGCCGAACCCCAATCCCCGGACCCTACTTCGCTCCCGTCGGCACGTCCTTGAACGGGATGTTCTTGTCGACGCGGATCTCCGGGGGCAGGCCGAGGACGCGTTCGGCGATGATGTTGCGCAGCACCTCGTCGGTGCCGCCGGCGATGCGTAGGCCGGGAATCGACAGGTAGCGGTCCTGCCAGGCACCGTCATTGAGCGCGACGCTCGCGTCGCTGACCGCCGCGGTCATCCCCTGCAGCTCCATCGCGAACTCGGCCATGTCCTGGATCAGCACGCCGCCCACGAGTTTGCCCAGACTCGCCTCGGGACCCGGGATCTTTCCCTGCGACAAGGCGCTTTGCGTTCGCGCGGCGGTGAACTGCAGGCCCTTCGATTTCACGTAGAAATCGGCGATACGTGCGCGCACGGCCTTGTCCTGCAGCGCCGGTGCGCCGTCGATCGCGCAGCGCCGGGCGAGGTTCAGGAGATCGCCGACACCACCGCCGCCACCCGAGCCAGCGCCGATCGAGGCGCGCTCGTTCATCAATGTCGTCAGCGCCACGCGCCAGCCGTCGCCGACGCCTTCGAGTCGATTCTCGTCGGGGATGCGCACGTCGGTGAAAAACACCTCGTTGAATCCCTGGCCGCCATTGATCTGGGTGATTGGTCGCACTTCGATGCCGGGCGACTTCATGTCGACGACGAAGTAGGTCAGGCCCTTATGCTTCGCCGCGTTGGCATCCGAGCGCGCTACCAAGATACCCCAGTCGCAGAACTGCGCTCCGGTCGTCCAGATCTTCTGTCCGTTGATCATCCAGTCGTCGCCGTCGCGGACGGCCGAAGTGCGCAAGCCCGCGAGGTCGGAGCCAGCGCCGGGCTCGCTGAAGAGCTGGCACCAGATCTCCTCGCCGGAGCACATCTTGAGCAGCCAAGTCGCCTTTTGCGCCTCGGTGGCGTGGGCCATCAGCGTCGGTCCGGCCATGCCGATGCCGATGCCAAAGATGTCCGGTGGGGTCTTGTAGCGGCGCTCCTCCTGGCCCCAGATGACGCTCTGGATGGAGGTCGCCTCGCGGCCGCCGTACTGCCTGGGCCAACGCAAGCAAGCCCAGCCGGCGTCGGACTTCTTCTTCTGCCAGGCCTTGCATGCCGCGAGCGTGGCATCGTCGATGCGCTCGCCCAGCGCTCCGCCGCCGGTGTCGTCGGGGTTGCGGAGTTCGGCGTTGGCGTCGAGCCAGGCGCGCACCTGAGTGCGATACTCTGCTTCTTCGGGGGTATCGTTGAAGTCCATCTCGTCTCGTCCTCTAGGCCGCCGCAGCGCCCTCTTTGGCTTCGATGCGGTTGACCAACTTGTCCTTCCAACTCGCCGTGGTGCCGATGACCGACGACAGCAGCTTCGCGCGGCGATAGAACAGGTGGCAGTCGAACTCCCAGGTGTAGCCGACGCCGCCGTGCATCTGGATCATATCGCGGGCGACGTTGTCGAAGGCCTGGCTGGCGGAGACGCGCGCCAGGCAAGCGGCGACAGCGAGTTCCGGATCGTCGTTACTGAGCGCCCAGGCGCCGTAGTAGCAGTTCGAACGGGCCAGCTCGATTTCGCACCACAGATCGGCGAGCCGGTGCTTGAGCGATTGAAACGAAGCGATCGGCCGGCCGAAGGCGTAGCGCTGCAAAGTGTACTCGCGGGTGATGTCGAACGCGCGCGCGGCCGAGCCGATTTGCTCGAACGCGAGCAGCACCGCGGCGCGGTCGAACAGCTTCTCCGTCAGCGCCGCGCCGGCGCCCGACTGGCCGAGCCGGGTTGCCGGTGCGCTGGCGAACTCGATCCGGGCCAACGGCCGGCTCGGGTCGAATGACTCGATGCCCGAACGCTTCACGCCGTCGCCATTGAGATCGACGAGAACCAGTGAGGTCGCGCCGCCCTCACGGGCGACGACCACCGCGAAGTCGGCCGCCTCGCCGTCGAGCACGGGCACCTTGGTACCGGTGAGGCTCGTGCCGTCGAAGGCGGTGGTCACCCCCTCGACACCGTTCTGGCCCGGGCGCTCGGCGATGGCGAAGGTGCCGACGAGTTCGCCCGCAGCGAGCTTGGGGAGGAACTCCTGCCTCTGCGCCGACGAGCCGGCGAGCAGGATGGCCTCGGTCGCGAGGTAGGCAGTGGACGCGAACGGAATCGGCGCCAGTGCCCGGCCGACCTCCTCGGCAATGACGGCAAGCTCGAGGTAGCCGAATCCGGCACCGCCATACTCCTCTGGGATCACAGTGCCGAGCCAGCCGAGTTGCGCTGCCCCCTGCCAGACGGGCTTGGAGTAGAGCTGTTGCGACTCCAGAACCGAGCGGCACACGGACAGCGGCGACGCTTCCTGGAGGAAGTCGCGCGCCGCCTGTTGCAGCATCTTCTGGTCATCGGAGAAGTCGAAGTTCATCCACTTGCCTCCATGGGACATTCATATGCGGAACCGGGTCCGCATCGGGTTGTAGCGTTCGTAGCGAGCGCCGCCAGCCGGAGCGGACGCTGCTACCAACCCGGCGGACGCTATGGCAAGGCCGGCGCTAAATCAAGTGATTTAGGCGAGCCACATCGAGCCAGTCGCGCCCGGGGATTCAGGCGTCCTCGCGGCCATCCACTTGGCTCAACGAGTTTTGAGTTTTTAGTTTTGAGTGTTTAGTGGCGATGCCGGCCGCTGGCCGGCGGCCCATTGCCGGGCGGAGCCCCATCGCCAACTCAAAACTCAAAACTCAAAATGGTGCTCGCCGCCCGCACCTCGGCCGCTCGCGTATGGCTTCCAGCCCGGCACGGGAGTAGGCTTCCGCCATGAGCACAGTCGCGCGCAAGCCGGTGCCGTTCACCTACGAAGACTACTGCCTCCTCCCGGAGGACGGTAAGCGTTACGAGTTGATCGAAGGAGATTTCTTCGTGTCACCCTCGCCCGTTCCGCTCCACCAAACGATTTCCCGCCGGCTTCAGTTCGCCCTGATGGAGCAGATCGAGAGGCCGGGGCACGGCGTCATCTTCGACGCGCCCATGGACGTCATTTTCGACCCGACGAACGTCGTCCAGCCCGACTTGATCATCCTGTCGTCGGCGAACCGGCACATGATCACTGCGCGGGCCATCGAGGGCGCGCCGGACGTGCTGGTGGAGATCCTCTCGCCGTCGTCGCTGGACCGCGACACCTACATCAAGCGCAAGCTCTACGAGCGCTTCGCGGTGCGCGAGTACTGGATCGTGGATCCGGAGCACGGATTCATCACGGTGTGGAGCCAAGGAGACGACGGCTACGGCCGGCGCGCGCACTACGACCGCGCCCGGACGCTGACCTGCCCCGACTTCCCGATGCTGTCGATCCCCCTCGTGCCGATCTTCGAACGGCCCTGAGGCCACAGAGAAGTTTTCAGTTTTTAGTTTTGAGTGTTTAGTGGCGGTGCCGGCCGCTGGCCGGCGTCCCATTGCCGGGCGGAGCCCCACCGCCAACTAAAAACTCAACACTCAAAACTCAAACCCAATCTGTCAATTCACCTTGCCTGCCTGCTCGAGGCGGCTCCAGCTGTCACGCAGCGAGACGGTTCGGTTGAAGACCGGCTTGCCAGGCGCCGAGTCAAGCGCGTCGACGCAGAAGTAGCCCTGGCGTTCGAACTGGTAGGCTTGGCCAGGCGCGGCCTCGCCCAAGCTCGGCTCGAGCTTGCAGCCGGCAACCACCTCGAGCGACTCGGAATTGAGATCTTCGCGGAAGTCGCGCTCCCGGCCCGGGCTCGGCGCGCGGAACAGGCGGTCGTACAAGCGCACGGTTGCGTCGAGCGCATGCGGCGCCGAGACCCAATGCAGCGTCGCCTTCACCTTGCGGCCGTCGGGCGAGTCGCCGCCACGGCTCGCCGGGTCGTAGCTGCAGCGCAATTCCACCACCTCGCCGCTCGCGTCCTTCACCACTTCGGTACAGGTGATGAAGTAGCCGTAGCGCAATCGCACTTCGCGACCCGGCGCGAGCCGGAAGAACTTGCGCGGCGGGTCCTCACGAAAATCGTCGCGCTCGATGTAGAGTTCGCGCGAGAACGGCACCGAGCGCGTGCCGGCGCTCGCATCCTCGGGGTTGTTGACCGCATCGAGATGCTCCACCTGGCCTTCGGGAAAGTTCTCGATCACGATCTTGAGCGGACGCAGCACCGCCATCACCCGCGGCGCGGACTTGTTGAGGTCCTCGCGCACCGCCTGCTCGAGCATGGCGACGTCGACGACGCTATCCTTCTTGGTGATCCCGATCTGGCGGCAGAAGTTGCGGATGGATGCGGGCGTGTAGCCGCGGCGGCGGTAACCGGCGACGGTCGGCATGCGCGGATCGTCCCAGCCGTCGACGTAGTTCTCCTCGACGAGCTGCTTGAGTTTGCGCTTACTGAGCACGGTGTAGGTCAGGTAGAGGCGCGCGAACTCGATCTGCTGCGGGTGGCAGGGGGTCTCGAGCACGTCGAGGAACCAGTCGTACAGCGGCCGGTGGTCTTCGAACTCGAGCGTGCAGAGCGAATGCGTGATGCCCTCGAGCATGTCCGAGAGGCAGTGGGTGAAATCGTACATCGGGTAGATGCACCAGGCATCGCCGGTACGATGGTGGTGGGCGCGGCGGATACGGTAGATCGTCGGGTCGCGCATGTTCATGTTCGGCGAAGCCATGTCGATCTTGGCGCGCAGCACCTTGCTGCCGTCGGCGAACTCGCCAGCGCGCATGCGCCGCAAGAGGTCGAGGTTCTCGTCCGCGCTACGATCGCGAAACGGACTATTGCGCCCCGGCTCGGTCAGCGTGCCGCGGTAGGCGCGGATCTGCTCGGCGTCGAGGTCATCGACGTAAGCGCAGCCCTTGCGGACGAGTTCTTCGGCATAGGCGTAGAGCTGCTCGAAGTAGTCGGAGGCGAAAAACATCTTGTCGCCCCAGTCGTAACCGAGCCAGCGCACGTCGGCGATGATCGACGCGACGAAGGCGACTTCCTCCTGCGTCGGGTTGGTGTCGTCGAAGCGTAGGTGGCAAACGCCCTCGTTCTCGGCAGCGACGCTGAAGTTGAGGACGATCGACTTCGGGTGGCCGATGTGGAGAAAGCCGTTGGGCTCCGGGGGGAAGCGGGTGACGACGCGACCCCCGTTTTTCCCAGCGCGCCGGTCGTTGGCGATGGTCTGGCGGATGAAGTCGGTAGGCGGCGACGGCGCTGCTTCGGTCATGGTCGTTGGCACTCCTCAACTCGGCAATCGAACCTAGATACGCCAGTTTCGCGGGCGGGTGAAGCCGATCAGAGCTCGCCGCGCTCCATTTCGTCGATCCACGCGAGCAACGGCGCGCCGAGGCGGTGCACCAGCCAGCGGTGCACCGCGGCGACGCACCGTTCCCATCCCTCGGCGTACGGCAGCGCATGGCCGCCAGCGAGACGCAACGTATCGGCACCGAGATCCTGCGCCAGCGCCGCTTGCTCGTCCGGCAGCGACACCCGATCCGACTCCGGCACGACGAAAAGGCAGGGAACGGCAGGTGGCGCGAGTTCGATTGCAGCGAGGGCCTGCACCCAGGCGCTCGCTTCGCACCGATCCGGTTCGGCGGCTCCAGCCCCGAACCAAGCGACGCGGTCGCGCGGCGGCGGCAGTGGACGGCCGCGCAACGCCGCCCAACGCTGGCCCAGGTCGCGTCCAGGCGTGAGCGAGCCGCGGCTGGCGTGGCGCGGCAGCAACGGCGCGATGGCGACGATCGCACGCGGCACGAACTCATGCGCAGCCAAGGCGAGCAGTGCGCCGGCGTCATGGCCGATCACCACCAGTGGCGCATCGAGCTGCTCGGCCGCGAGCGCCAGCGTCGCCACGGCGGCGGCAGAACATTCATGGGGATCGGCTCCACGTTGCTCGTGCCAGTGCGGCAGGTGGAGAGCGTGGCACTGCCAGCCGCGGTGGGCGAAGAAGCCCATCGGCCGGCGCCAGCGTTGGGGACTGCCCCAAAGACCGTGAACGAACAGGAGCGGCGCGGTGAACTTGGCGGACTCGGGATGAATCGAATCGACGGCGGGGCGGCGACGGGGGCGGTTCATGCCGGCGATGATGGGCACAGCGTCCAGAAAACGAAAAGGCTTCCCGCCATCGCGAGAAGCCTTTCGTCGAGCCTTGCGGCCCTATGTGCAAACGAGAAGGGAGAACGGAATTCTGGCTCGTGGTTGGCCCTTCCCAGAACCTTCTACTTCTTCTTCTTGCTGGCAGCTTGCTTCTTCACTGCCTTCTTCGCCGCGGGAGCCTTCTTCGCCGCCTTCTTGGCTGCTTTCTTAGCTGGCATATCTGCCTCCTTATAAAATTTGGTCAACTGAAGTGCTATCGAGAGTCAGCTCAGGAAAAACTCCGTTTCCCCTTCTGGCCTGTCCTCCACCACAGCCGTCCACCACCAGATTAGAGCCGATTATAAATTCGCACTCGCCAGCATGTCAATCGGCGGAGAAACTTTTTTTTAAAATGGATTTCCGTTGGGATCACTACAGAATCGGGCCGATAGAATGACGTTGGAGTTCGGCTCCCGGACGCGTTAGCAGGGTGTTCTAGGAGACTATCCACAGGCAGGCGAGAAGAGATATCCACAACGTACCGGAGGCGTGCGTCAAGGGTAAATCAAACGAATTCGCAGCCGATCGAATTTAGCTTCCTCACAGCAACCTGCATTACACTTGAAACTGCGCTGGCCGTTCAGCCGCGCGGGAAAACGTCGTTGCCGGGGTAGTGCGCGCGTTTGCCCAACGCCGCTTCGATGCGCAGCAATTGGTTGTACTTCGCCGTGCGTTCACCACGACACGGACTGCCCGCTTTGATCTGCCCCGCGTTGACCGCAACCGCCAAGTCGGCGATCGTCACATCCTCAGTCTCTCCCGAGCGATGCGATATCACAATTGTGTACCCAGCCTTCTTTGCCATGCGAATCGTCTCGAGCGTCTCGGTCAGCGTGCCGATCTGATTGAGCTTGATGAGGATCGAATTGGCAACATAGGTGTCGATGCCGCGACGCAAGCGCGTCGCATTGGTCACGAACAGATCATCGCCGACCAACTGCACGCGATCACCGATCGTCTCCGTCAAAGCCGCCCAGCCGTTCCAGTCGTCCTCGTCGAGCCCATCTTCGATCGAGACGATCGGGAAGCGTTCGATCCAGCGCTCGTACTGGCGGATCATCTGGATCGTCGTCCGCGCCTTGCCGTCGGACTTGCGAAACACGTACCTGGAGCCGTCGTAAAACTCGCTCGCCGCGGCGTCGATGGCGATGGCGATCTGCTTGCCCGGCTTGTAGCCCGCCGCTTCGATCGCCTCGAGAATCAGCGTGATCGCTTCGTCGTTGGACTTGAGTTGCGGCGCGAAGCCGCCTTCGTCGCCTACGGAGGTCGTGTACTTCTTCTTCTCGAGAATCGCGCGCAACGCGTGGAAGGTCTCGGCGCCCATCCGGAGCGCCTCGGCGAACGACGTCGCACCGACGGGCACGACCATGAACTCCTGCAGATCGACGGAATTGTCGGCATGTGCGCCACCGTTGAGGATGTTCATCATCGGCACTGGCAGGGTCGTCGCGTTCGCGCCGCCGATATAGCGGAACAATGGCTGTCCGGCCGCGGCAGCGCTCGCCTTGGCGTTGGCGAGCGACACGCCGAGGATCGCGTTGGCACCGAGGCGTCCCTTGTTCGCGGTACCGTCGAGTTCGATCAAGCGCCGATCGATCGCCTCCTGGTCGCGCGCATCCGCGCCCTTGAGTGCCGGCGCGATCTTGGCGACGACGTTGGCGACCGCCTTCAGTACGCCTTTGCCGCCGTAGCGCTTCTGTTTGTCGCGCAATTCGAGCGCCTCGTGCGCACCCGTCGACGCGCCCGAAGGCACCGCCGCGCGGCCGCGCGAACCGTCGCTCAGCGCCACCTCCACCTCGATGGTAGGGTTGCCTCTCGAATCGATGATCTCGATCGCCTCGATGCTGCGGATCTTCACTGGACGCTCCCGTCTGGAGATTTGCGAACCAGCCGCATGTGGCCTACTATCAGCCGCAAGCGAGCTGGCCCAAAGCATGTTGTCTCTAGCGCCCCCCCCTGTGAAACACAAAGGTGTCATCGCCATTGGATTCGCCGTCGTGTCCTTCGCTGCCGCATCGATGATCTTCGGCGATAGCGGCTACCTCGAACTCCAACGAGCACGCCAGCAGCAGCGCAACCTCGAGCAGTACGCCTTCGAGTTGCAGCAGAACAACGAAGAGATGCGCCACCGCGTGACGCTCCTCCAGTCCGACATGCGCTTCCTCGAACGACTCGCCCGCGAGCGCCTCGGACTCGTCCGGCCGGACGAAATCGTCTACGTCGTCGACGGCGAAGGCCTCGACTTCCGCGAACCATAAGCCCCACTCACTCCACCGGCGTGCGCACCGCGCCGGTCATCGGCACGAACATCACAGCCATCAGCCGCTTCTCGACGAGTCGACCGTCGACCTTGCGCCCGAGTACCAACGTCTGGGCGCGATCGTCGCCGAGCGGCGCGACGATGCGTCCCCCTTCGGCGAGCTGCGCGACCAGGCGTTCGGGCATGCGCGGCGCCGCAGCGGTGATGAGGATCGCATCAAACGGAGCGAGCTCGGGCCAGCCGTGGTATCCATCGCCGCGGCGGGTATGCACGTTGGCATAGCCCAGGCGCTGCAGCACGCGCGCCGCCGCTGCCGACAATTCAGCGTCGATTTCGATCGAATAGACCGTGTGCACCAGCTGCGACAACACCGCCGCCTGGTAGCCGGATCCCGTGCCGATCTCGAGCACGCGCTCGCCGCCCGACAGTGCGAGCGCCGCGCTCATCGCAGCAACCACGAGCGGCTGCGAGATCGTCTGCCCTGCCGCGATCGGCAAGGCGCGGTTGGCGTAGGCGAGGTGCTTCGCTGCCGGCGGCACGAACTCCTCGCGTGGCACCGCGGCAATCGCCGCGAGCACGCGCTCGTCGCTGATACCCGCGGCGCGCAACTCGCTCACGAGCGCGGCGCGTTGGCCGGCCACGTCATCGCCGCTCCCCAACGCGCACGCGGCGAACACCGCCAAACCGGGCAAAGCCCACGTCGCGCAACGCACCAACAGCTCGCCGGTCGCATCCATACCTTTTCACCCTAGCCAGTCTCGTTCCATGTCCGTCGCCTACGGCTTGCAAGCACCTGAAGCACCCTCTAGCATCGCCGCCGATGACAGTCAGGGAGCGGTTGTCGCGAATTCGGGAAGAATTGTCCCACCTCTTCCTAGAGCGGAACGATGTCATCGACGGCGCTCTGGCGGCCATGCTCGCTGGCCACCACGTGCTCCTCATCGGCCCCCCCGGCACCGCCAAGTCGATGCTCGCCGACGAACTGTGCCGGCGCATCGACGGCGCATCCTACTTCCAGTGGCTGCTGACCAAGTTCACCACCCCCGAGGAACTCTTCGGCGCGGTGTCGCTCAAGGCACTCGAGCAGGACGAGTACCGGCGCGTCGTCCGTGACAAGCTCCCCGAGGCGCACATCGCCTTCCTCGACGAGGTGTTCAAGGCGAGTTCATCGATCCTCAATGCGATCTTGACGCTGATCAACGAACGCCGATTCCACAACGGCACCGAAGTGCTCACCACGCCGCTGGTCAGCTTGTTCGGCGCCAGCAACGAACTTCCCGAGGACGACGAGCTACAGGCGCTCTACGATCGCTTTCTCGTGCGCTTCGTCGTCCATTACATCGACGACGACTTCCGTTTCCTGCGCATGCTCGAGGCGCCACCCGCGCCGACGACGACGCAGCTCACGCTCACCGAACTCGCCGGGTTACGCAGCGAGGCCGCTGCGGTGCCGATCGGCGAACGCGTGTATCGCAGCCTCGCTGAACTGCGCCGCGCTCTCAATGGCAAGCAGATCATCGCCTCAGACCGCCGCTACCGCCAAGCAACCGATTTTCTCCGCGCCCGCGCCTTCCTCGACGGACGCACCCAGGTCGAGGAAAGCGACCTGTTCTTCCTCGAACACGTGCTCTGGCACGAACCGAGCCAGCGCGACGAGGTCCGCGCGGCGATCCACGAATTGCTGCGTGGCTACGAGGACGACGCCAAGGCACTGCTCTACCAGGCACAGGAGCTGCGCGACTACGCCTACCGCCAATGGGACAACAACGACATGCGCTACCGCGCCCTCATCGAGGCGCACACCAAGATCCGCCACATCCGCGAAAAGGTCCGCGGCATCATCGACAAGGCGCGCACCAGCGGCCGGCCCACCGACTCCGTCGAGGCCGTCGACCACGAAATCGAGGGCATCCAGCAACGCATGCTCGCGGCGCATTGAGGTCGGCGTGGTCAACGAATTCTACAACCACTGGGTCGAGGTCGACGCCTACGACCGCAAGGCCTTCGCCGCCTACGCCGCCGACTCGCCCTCGCTACGCGCGCTGATCGAAAGCGGAGGCAAACTGCTGCCGCACTTCGACGGCTTCCTGCTCGATCTCTACGGCCTGCTGTTCAAACTCAACGTCGTCTTCCACCGCGACGACCAAGTCGTCCCGAGCGCCGGCTTCTACCGCATGCTCATCGAGCAGATCGCCGGCACCCCGGTGCTCGATGCGCTGCAGCAGCGCACCAAACTCGACGAGCGCACGGCCGGCCTGGCCACACTGCTCCTCGGCGAGCGGTTGCTCGAGTTGCTCAAGTCCGAGCGCGTCCTCCGCCGCGGCGAGATGCTCGATTTCTGGGGACTCGAGCGGCAGGAGGCGGACATCGCGGCGCGCGACGAGGAGATCGAAACGGCGCAACAACTCGCCGCGCTGGAAAGCGGTCTGGCGCAGCGCCGCCTGAGCGATACCGCGCAACGGATTCGCCGCGAGAACGACGCCGCTCGGCGCCACCTGGAGCGGGCGCGGGTGCGCATCGCCGCGCCGGCGAAGGACAACGTGGAGCGCAATCGTTCCCGTCTGCTCGCCGCGGCGCTCGAAACGACCGCCGGTCTCGACCAGGCGGCCGACAACTCGGCGGCATGGAGTCTCCAGCTCGGTGGGAGCGAACGCCGGTCCACCGGAGCACAGATCGAACTCGGCAAGCGGCTCGCCGCGAATCCCAAGCTCAAGAAGGTCGCCGCCCTCGTCGGGCGGATGCGCACCGAGGCGCGCGCGCTGCGGCGTTCGGTCTTTGCGCGCGCGGACAACGAGATCTACGAAACGGGCATCGGCGCCGAACTGCACCGGCTGCTGCCGCACGAGCTCATCGCCCTGCGCCATCCACTGCTGCGGCTCGACTTTCGCCGCCGCCTGCTCGAACGCAAACTCGCGGGCTACCAACTCCGCGACAAGGGCAAGCAGGCGCGTGGCCCGATGATCGTCTGCCTCGACGGTAGCTCGTCGATGGAGGGCGACAAGGAGATCTGGGCGAAGGCCGTGTCGCTCACCTTGCTCGACATCGCCCGGCGCCAACGCCGCGCCTTTCGTTCGATCTGTTTCGCCGGGCCGAACCAACCGCTGCACATCCTCGACCTACACGGTCCGGCACCGATCGCGGCCGACTCGATCAAGATCCTCGAACTCGCCGAGTACTTTCCGGGCGGCGGCACCGACTTTCGCAAACCGCTCACCGCAGCTCTCGAAGTGCTACGGGAAAAGCCCTTCCGGCGCGGCGACATCGTCTTCATCACCGACGGCGAGTGCCAGGTCGACCCTGCCTGGCAGCGCGAGTTCCTCGCCGAGAAGAAGCGACTCGACTTCTCGTTGTTCGCCGTGCTCATCGATGTCGTCAGCAGTTCCGCGCAATCCCTGCAAGTGATCAGTGACCGGGTGACGACGGTGAGCCGGCTGACCAGCGAATCCGGCGCGGCGATCTTCGAGCGAATTTGACCCGCAACCCGCGCTAGAGCGGCGGCGGCGCTCCGCCGCGAACCGAAGTCCGCTCGAGGTCGACAACCAACGCATCGAGTTGCGCCCCGATTTCGCGCATGTACTCGTAGAGATGCTTGTGCAGCAGCGCCAGTCCGACCGCTTCGCGGAGCGCGGATGGACGTCGCACCAGTGTTTCCGCAAGCATCGCAAGTGTCATCCATGCGCGCCGTGGCGAAGCCCGCACGACGCAGTCGCGGACGATTCGCAACAACAACGCAGCGTCGCCGTGGGCCACCGAAACGTCGCGACGGACGCGTTGTCCGCGGCCGAGCACGAGCGCCATCGCCCGGCGGCGGAAGGCACGGTAGCCGTAGAGATTCTCGAGCAGGCGCTTGTAGCCGGAGTAGAGCTCGGCCCGGCTCATGCTCGCGGGAACGATGTTGGTGAAGACGAACTGGTCGCCCACCGTCTCGGCGATCAGGCGCCCGGCCTGCTTCAGGCGCGCATGCAGCGGCGTCTTCGGCACGGCATTGAGCATTCCCGTCATCGAGATCGGAATGCGTGCGTCTTCGATGAAGCGCAGTTGCTCGGCGAAGATCGACGGATCGTCGTGATCGAAGCCGACAATCATCCCGGCCATCACCTCGATTCCGGCCGCTTGGACGCGGTGTACCGACTCCAGCAACCCCTCGCGCAGATTCTGCGTCTTGTGGGTTTCCAGCAGGCTGGCCACGCGCGGCGACTCGATGCCGATGAACACGGTCGAAAAGTTCGCCTCGCGCAGCAACCGGAGGAGTTCGCCGTCCTGTGCCACATTGAGCGTGACTTCGGTCATCATTTCGATCGGGAATCGGTGCGCGCGCTGCCAGTCGACGATTGCCTCGAGCACTTGCTTCGCTCGCCGCTTGTCGCCGATGAAGTTGTCGTCGACGACGAAGATGTTGGCGACACCGAGGGCGTGAATCGCCTCGATCTCGGCGAGCACCTGCGCGACCGATTTGGTCCGCGGCTGCCGTCCGTACATGACGATGATGTCACAGAACTCGCAATTGAACGGACAGCCGCGGCCGAACTGGATCGTCATCGAACGGTAGCGCTCGTGCTTCAAGAGATCGAAGCGCGGTAGCGGCGAGTCCTTGAGGCTCGGCTTGTCGACCTGGCGGTACTCTCGCTGCCAGGACCCGGTCGCGTAATCGGCGAGGAATTGCGGCCAGGTGTATTCGGCCTCGTCGACGAAGACGACGTCGACGTGATCGTACAACTCTTCCGGGCAGAGGGAGGCATAGGGTCCGCCGACGACGACGAGTTTGCCGCGCCGGCGGAACTCGGCGGCGATCGCGACCATGCGTTCACGGTGCACCACGTAGCCGGTCAGGCCGACGATGTCGGCGTCTACGTCGAAGTCGATCGCCTCGACGTTCTCATCGACGAGGACCAAATCGTGCCCGGGCGGAGTCATGCCGGCGACGGTCGGCAGCGACAGGTTCGGGTAGAGGCACTGCTTGCCGAGCGTCGGCAGAATGCGGTCGAACGTCCAGAAACTCTCGGGGTTCTTCGGAGCGATGAGGCAGATCTTCATGGGACTCCCTCGCGCTAGCTGCAACCGCGACGGCAATCAGGAATCATCCTGGCCGACGGCGACGCTCAACCCGTCGTCGCGCGGGTCGCCGGTGCAACCGACGAGATGGGCGCTCGGCGAGGTCGACGAGGCGCAGATGACGCCACTATCGCCACACCCCGCCACCAAGCAGGCGAGCGAGAGCGCGACGGCCGCAATCAATTGCCGGTGTGGCCTGGAGTTCGTCGGACCTGCGGCCATGAGGTTACTGATACGCCGGAACCCTCGAAACGCAAGTTCCACAGCGATAGCGTATTGGCTCAGCTCAGGCGATGACGACACCGTCGTCGCCCGGGCGGCGCTTCTCGATCGCGCCGATGACGATCGGCTTTTCGCCGCTCTGCGTGAGCGTTGCCAAGACGCCGTCGAGGCGGCGCGCCGAGACGACGAGTGCGTAGCCGATGCCCATGTTGAACGTTCGGTACATCTCGTCGCGCGCAACGTCGCCCAAGCGCTGCAAGAGTTGGAAGATCCCCGGCACCCGCCAGCTTCCCTCGCGCACCACCGCACGACAGCCATCCGGGAGCACGCGCACGAGATTGCCGGTGATCCCGCCGCCGGTGATGTGAGCCATGCCCTTCACCGCGCCGCGCCGCAGAGCGCGGATCGCCGGCACATAGATGCGCGTCGGCTTGAGCAACTCGCTACCGAGCGTGCCACGTAACTCCTTCGGGCGGGCGTCGAGACCGAGCTTCGCGCGCTCGAAACACAAATGACGCACCAGCGAAAAGCCATTGCTGTGCAGGCCACTCGACTGCAGCCCGACGACGACATCCCCCGGTGCGATCGTCGTACCGTCGACCACACGGTCTTCGTCGACCACGCCGAGCGCGAAGCCGGCGAGGTCGTACTCGCCCTTGGGAAAGCAACCCGGGTGCTCCGCGGTCTCGCCGCCGAGCAGCGCGCAACCCGCCTGCCGGCAACCTTCGCCGATTCCGGCGAGCACGCGCGCCGCCACCTTCGGCTCGATCCTCTCTGTCACGTAGTAGTCGAGAAACGCGATCGGTTCGGCGCCGAGGGTGAGGATGTCGTTGACGCACATCGCCACCAGGTCGATGCCGACCGTGTCGTGCTTGCCGGCCATCAGCGCGACCCGCAGCTTGGTGCCGACACCGTCGGTCGAGGTCACCAACAGCGGCCTGCGGTAGCCTCGCGGCACCCGCATCAGGGCGCCAAAGCCGCCGATGCCGCCGACCACTTCCGGGCGCAGCGTCGCCTGCGCCGCGCGCTTCGCCGCCGCGACCACCAGGTCGCCCGCCTCGATGTCCACCCCCGACTGTTTGTAGGTCGCCCGCATGGACCGGGATTCACCACAACCGCGACGAGAAGACAACGGTCCCCCTACCGGCACAGCCGCCGAGCGCCGCCGCGACGGCGCGGACGATCTCGTCGACGGTCACCGTGCCGTCCCCTGCCGCGTCTGCAGGGAGGCACGCGGCAATCTCGAGTTGGCCCAGGGCGATCGCCACGGCGCGGACGATTTCATCGACGGTCACGGCGCCGTTGCCGTCGCAGTCGCCGGGGCACGCCGGCGGCGGGGTCGGGCTACTGCACGGGCTTGGGCTGGGGGGACCGAGTGGTTCCTGCAGTTCCAGCAGGGCGGTCGGCTCGACGTCGGTGAGCAGGGTCCGCGCGCCGCTCGGCCAACGCACCGTGACCTCTTCCGCTCGGAGCGAAGCGCCGAGTCCGAAATGCGCCTCGGCCGGATTCTGCGAAGCGAAGTTCGACCCGATGCGGATCTCGCGCAGTTGGGTCATCCCGCCGGCACGCACGGTGACTCGCGCTCCTGCCGCCTCGGTGTTGGGCGCGCGCCCGCGCAGGCGGATACCGAGATGGTGCCGGTCAGTGCCGCGGTCGTTGCGGAAGAGACGCGGTGGCCCGCCGCTGTTGGCGATCAGGACGTCGAGATCGCCGTCGCGGTCGAAATCGAAGACCACGAGGCCGCGACCCATGCCGTCTTCTGCCAACCCGATCGCGGCGGAGCGCTCCACGAAGGTTCCATCGCCGTTGCTCATGAACACACGCGTCGGGTCGCGGAAGAACGCCTGCGTCGGCTCGTACTCGGCCGAGCGGCCCATGCCGTTGACCTGCACCAGATCGAGATGCCCGTCGTCGTCGAGATCGCCCCACGACGCTGCCCAGCCCCAGTAGCCGACGCGGACACCGGCCGCGTCGGTGACGTCCTCGAAAGTCCCGTCACCAAGCCCCCGGTAGAGTCGATTCCCCGTCACCCCCCAGTTTTCGATCGTCGCGCCCGCCGGGTCCCAGATGCTCGATACGAACCAGTCGAGGTTACCGTCATTGTCGTAGTCGCCGATGGCGGAGCCCATCGCGTTCTCGTCGGTGAACACCCGCAGGTCGGTGGCGTCGATCAGGCGCCCGGCGCCATCGTTCAGGAGCACGCGAGACTGATTGAAGTCGCCGGCGAACAGCAGGTCGGGCCAACCGTCGGCATTGATGTCGGAAAAGCTCGGCGTGAAGCTGAAGTCGATGCGAAACCCGAATTCCGAAGTGCGGATCGCAGCGGCAGTGCCGGCCGCGATGCTGACATCGCTGAAGCGGAAGTCGCCCTCGTTGCGCCATAGGTCGGCAGGGGACTCGTCGTCTCGGAGCAGAGTCGCCCAGTGCGCCAGGGCGAGGTCAAGGTCGCCGTCGCCATCGAAATCGCCGCAGGCTGCTGAGTAGGTATCCTTCGTGGTGTCGATGCCGGTCATCGCTGTGACATCTGCGAAGGTGCCATCGCCGCGGTTACGCAGCACGAGCAAGCCGGAGCCCTTGACGCCGCCGATGAAAAGGTCGAGCCAGCCGTCGCCGTCGATGTCGGCGAAGACGGGTCCCGCGGCGGCGTTGAGGACGAGGTCGACCCCTGCGGCGGCGCCGACTTCCGTGAACGTGCCGTCGCCGCGATTGCGAAAGAGCAGACTCGGTCCGATGTCGCCGCGGCTGGCGAAGATGTCGACGTAGCCATCGTTGTCGTAGTCGCCTGCGGCGACGCCGCCGGCGAAATGGCGGGCCTCGTCGAACGAGCCGTCGGGCGCCGCGAGCGGCTGCAGGTAGCCGTGCACGTAGACGAGCCCCGCCGCGGTGGTGACATCGACGAAGGGCTGCGCCGCGGCGGGAGCGGAGAGCGCGGAGATGATGCCGAGCAGGGCGAGGTTCCGAGCAGGGAGTCTCATTCGCAGACAAACGCGTAGCACAAACTTGCCGAGGCAGTCAGGCAACTACGCAACCAGCCCACTTGCGCGCGAGCGCGATCTCTTATTATGTCGTAACCATTGGTAGAGCGCCGAAGAGAAGTTCGCGCGCTGATGCAGGGAACATGAATCGAGGGCGCCGGCTCCCGTCGCTCACGAACGTTAGCCGTGCTCGAATCTGTCGCTGGGACGAGAAGGATCTCCATGGGTACGGTCATCGATCTCCAGAGCCGCCGCCGCGCGCCAAAGAAGCCGGCGGCCGAGAACAGCCACGCCATCGCCTGCACCCACTGCCATGAAAAACACCCGCTCATCCGCATGGTGGACGGCAGCGAGCAATGTCTCACCGCCTTCACCGACGGACGCAACTGGTTCTGCCAAAACCGCGGCTGCCGCGCCGCGTGGCTGACGCAAAAGGACGGTTAGAGTTGGAGATCAATGGCATCGCCCACACCTTCCTGACGGCCAGCGATTTCGACGCCTGCCGATCGTTCTACGGAACGCTGCTGCCGTTTCTCGGCATGAAGCCGGTGCTCGACGCGCCCGGCGTCTTCTACTGTGTCGGCGGGCGCACCGCCGTCGGCATCATGCAGGCCGACGCGGCGCACCGGGGCGAGCGCTTCGTCCAGGCGCGGGTCGGGCTACACCACCTTTGCTTCCGCGCACGCGAACGCGCCGACGTCGAGCGCCTGCACGACTTTCTCTTGGAAATCGGCGCCACCATCGTGCACCCACCGCAGGACGGTCCCTGGGCACCGGGCTATTACTCCGTGCTCTTCGAGGATCCCGACGGCATCCGGCTCGAGTTGAACTTCGTCCCCGGCAAAGGCCTGCTCGCGCCGGAGGATCCGGGCACAGCCGGCGGAATCCGACTCCAACCCCTGGGCCCCCGCGTCCGCTAGGGCGACGGGAGCATGGTCAGTTCGGGCGAGCCTCGACAGGCGACGCGAGCGTGGCGTGCACCGGCCGCCTACCTCCAGCGCAGGGCTGGATCCGTACCCCTCCCCGTCGTTCTCGCGCACGCGGGAACCCAACCCCGCCGCCTCTAGCACCGACCCACGCAGCCACTACCAACCAATGCGCCTCCCCAGCCGGGTGAACCCTACTCGGCGGTCGAAGGGGGCAGGCAGCTCCGGCGCAGGGCCCGCAAGCGTTTCACTGGGCCCGCCTATGTCGCCGGACTCCGCGGGCGCAGGCGCGCGCCGATCCCGAGTGGGCGGTGCTGTCGGCGATAGCGCACGGCTGTGATGAGGAACGCAGATTATAGACTTCAGTCTGAAGCCTTCCCTGGGACCGCGGGCGTCCCGCCCGCAGTCCTGCTAGCAGCACACCAAGCCGCGCTCCAACCTCGCCGGTGCGGGCGGGACGCCCGCGGTCCCAGGGAAGGGCCTACGCTGCGGCCTTGCAACCGCGCCCGGGTCGACGGTATAGCCTTCGCCAGACTTTCGCCCCATGGACTCACCCCGATTCCATCCGCTCGTGCAGCGCTGGTTCGCCTCTCGCCTCGGCGAACCGACGGCGGCGCAAACCCAAGGTTGGGGCCACATCGCGTCTGGCAGGGACACCCTGATCGCGGCGCCGACTGGTTCGGGTAAGACGCTCGCGGCGTTCTTGTGGGCGCTCAACCAGCTCGTCGAGCGCGGCACCGCCGGCGGTCTCGACGACCAGACCTGCGTCGTCTACGTGTCGCCGCTGAAGGCGCTCGGCAACGACATCCAGAAGAACCTGCGAAGTCCCCTCGGCGAGATCGCCGAACTCGCCTTCGCCGCCGGTACGCCGATGCCGGAGATCCGCGTCTTCGTGCGCTCGGGCGACACTCCCGCCGCCGAGCGCCAGGCGATGCTGAAGCGACCGCCGCACATCCTCATCACGACGCCCGAGTCGCTCTACATTCTGCTTACCGCCGAGCGCAGCCGGAAGATGCTCGCCACGGCGGAGACCGTCATCATCGACGAGATCCATGCCATCGCCGGCGACAAGCGTGCGGCCCACCTCGCGCTGTCGCTCGAACGACTCGACGCGCTCGCCAAGCGTCGGTTGCAACGCATCGGCCTGAGCGCCACCCAAAAACCGATCGCCTTTGTCGCCCGCCTGCTCGTCGGCACCGACCGCCTGATCCTCGGCGACGTTCCCGATTGCGCCATCGTCGACGTCGGCCATAAGCGCGACATCGACCTCAGCATCGAGGTAATGGACCACGACCTCGGGCCGATCGCCTCGCACGAGATGTACGGCGACATCTACGAGCGAATCGTCGCGCTCAGCCAGGCGCACCGGACGACCATCGTCTTCGTCAACACGCGGCGCCTCGTCGAACGCGTCTCCCACCAACTCGGCCTGCGCCTCGGCGACGACAAGGTCGCCGCGCACCACGGCAGCATGTCGCGCGAGACGCGGCTGCGCGCCGAAGAGGGCCTCAAGAACGGCACCGTGCCGGTCGTCGTCGCCACCGCCTCGCTCGAACTCGGCATCGACGTGGGTCACGTCGACCTCGTCTGCCATCTCGGCGCACCGCGCGCGATCGCGACACTCCTGCAGCGAGTCGGCCGCTCGGGCCACTGGCTCGGCGCGATTCCGAAAGGGATCCTCTTCCCGGTCACGCGCGACGACCTGGCGCAATGCGCCGCGGTGGTGCGCGCCGTGCAGCAAGGCGAACTCGACCAGCTGTTCCCGATCGACAAGCCGCTCGACATCCTCGCCCAACAGATCGTCGCCGCGATCGCAGCCGAGGAGATGACGGAAGAGGAGTTGCGGCGCCTCGTGCGCCGCGCCTACCCTTATCGCAACCTCACCGAGCGCGAACTCGACGCCGTGCTCGAGATGGTCTCGGAGGGCGTCGCCTCGCGCCGCGGTCGGCGCTCGGCGCATCTGCACCACGATCGCGTCAACCGGCGCCTGCGGGCACGGCGCGGCGCGCGTCTCGCCGCGATCACCGGCGGCGGCGCGATTCCCGACACTGCCGACTTCGACGTGATCGAAGAGCCCGGGGACATCTTCATCGGCAAGGTCAACGAAGACTTCGCGATCGAGAGTGTCGCTGGCGACGTGTTCCTGCTCGGCAATCGCGCCTGGCGCATCCGCCGCGTGGAGGCGGGCAAGGTACGCGTCGTCGATGCGGAAGGCGCGTCGCCGACGATTCCGTTCTGGCTCGGCGAAGCGCCGGCGCGGACGATGGAACTGTCGGCAGCGGTCGCGGACCTGCGCCGCGAAATCGGCGAACGCCTCGGCGATCCCGTGGCGGCGTTGCATTGGCTGCGCGGCGAATGCGGCCTCGACGAGCTGTCCGCACAGCAACTGCTAACGTACCTCGCGGAGAGCTTGGCAGCGCTCGGTGCGCTACCGACACAAGACACGATCATCGCCGAGCGCTTCTTCGACGAAAGCGGTGGAATGCAACTCGTCGTCCACGCCCCGTTCGGCGGGCGCATCAACCGCGCCTGGGGTCTGGCGCTGCGCAAGCGCTTCTGCCGCACGTTCGACTTCGAGTTGCAGGCAGCGGCGACCGACGACGGGCTCGTCTTGTCCCTTGGCGAGCAGCACAGCTTTCCGCTCGAGAACATCTTCCAATTGGTTCGCGCCGACAACGTCGAGGAGGCGCTGCTGCAGGCGGCGTTGGTGTCGCCGATGTTCGCCAATCGCTGGCGTTGGAACGCGACCCGCGCCCTTGCGCTGCTGCGCTTTTCGGGCGGCAAGAAGGTGCCGCTGCAGATCCAACGCATGCGCGCCGAAGACCTGCTCGCCGCAGTGTTTCCGGCGCAGGTCGCCTGCCAGGACAACCACGGCGGCGGCCCGATCGAGCCACCCGACCACCCGCTGGTAAACGAGACGATCGCGAATTGTTTGCACGAAGCGATGGACCTCGACGGCTTGAAGGCGACGCTCGCGCGGATCGAGTCGGGCGCCATCCGCACAGTTGCAATCGACACGCCGGCGCCATCGCCGCTGTCGCACGAAATCCTCAACGCCAATCCATACGCCTTTCTCGACGACGCGCCGCTGGAGGAGCGCCGCGCGCGCGCGGTGTCCCTGCGCCGCGTCGACCCCGAGATTGCGAGCGGCCTTGGCGCCCTCGACCCCGAGGCGATCGCCGAGGTGCGCGCGCAAGCGTGGCCCGATGTCCGCGACGCCGACGAACTCCACGACCTGTTGCTCAACGTGGTGATCCTGCCGACAGCCGTCCTCACCGAACTCATCGGCGATGCGTCGAGCGCAGCGCCGGATTCGCTGGTCGCATCCCTGATCGCCGATCGCCGCGCCACGGTCGCCCGCTGGGGCGAGAACGAAGCGCTCGTCGCCACCGAACGCGTCGAGCACGTCAAGGCAGCGTTGGCCCCCGTCGCCTTCGCGCCGACGCCGCCCGCCCTGGCCGGCGCGAAGAGCGTCGCTGCCGAAGATGCGCTGCGGTCGATGGTCCACGGTTGGATGGAATGCCTCGGACCGATCACGGCTGCAGATCTCGCCGCCCTTCTGGGGGTACCCGAGACGAAGATCGAAGCCGCCCTCTATCGCTTGGAGATGGACGGGGTTGTCTTACAAGGACGGTTTCTCGGGGGAAGGGCCAAGGAGCAAGGGCCAAGGGCCAAGACGGAAGACCAGGATAGCCCTCCCAACTTGGCCCTTGGCCCTTCCCCCT
>Ga0163153_10001050_pt1 | contig 45250 bp, 38 predicted proteins | sample OliLakLV19MP6IB1_FD_148629 | JGI IMG/M metagenome (GOLD analysis project Ga0163153, IMG submission 148629) | Freshwater microbial mat bacterial communities from Lake Vanda, McMurdo Dry Valleys, Antarctica - Oligotrophic Lake LV.19.MP6.IB-1 | ecosystem: Environmental > Aquatic > Freshwater >... | reverse complement strand
TGATCGACCTCGCCGGCGATGTCCGTGGCGAAACGACCAATGGCGGCGTCGAAATCGAACTGGCCGGCTCGGAATGGGAGGGCGAGTCGCTGGACGTCGAGACCACCAACGGCGAGGTGGAGATCCGGGTGCCGGAAAATTATTCGGCCCGTCTGGAGACCGCCACGACCAACGGAGGCATCCGGTTCGACTTCCCGGTGATGCTCCAGGGCAAACTCGACGACCGCGTCTCCATCGATCTCGGCGATGGCGGCAACCGGATCCGGGCCGTCACTACGAATGGCGGGGTGCGGGTGCGGCGGGGGTAGGGTTTCAGGTGGTGCCGCGTAGGCTCGCTTGGACGGGCAACGGGGTGGTATGGCACCGCTGGCGGTCGAAGGTTGTGATCGGGCGCGAAGCGCCGGATCCAGCCGGCGTAGGCCTTTTCCGTGCGGGGGCTCAGGTGGCGGAGCCGGCAGATTTCATGGAGCCGGGTAAGCAATTGGGGTTGCGGGGTGTAGCGGTGCTCCATGGGGATCGAGGAGGCGAAGGCTCCCGGGATGGTGATAAGATGGAGGCCCTATTCCTCTTATCTAGACAGTTGTTCGATAACAAACATACCCTCGCCGTAACCGTTTTATTTTCAGGTCGTTGCATTTGAAATCCTGGTTATGTTATTTTGACGATGACAGAATATTGTTAGTTAGCCGCGCGATGCAGTCCGATCTTCCGGCATGTGAAATCGCTCAATTGGGAGACGTTCATGAACAGACTTAGTCGTCGAGACTTCATGAGTGCCCTTGCCGCTGGCGGGCTACCGATCTGGCAAGACAAACGCTCGACGCGCATGCTCGGGCAATATGATCCATCACCAGTCGACCCATGGCTGGATAAAAGCGAAGGAGGAACACCGATGCCGATCTACCTGACCCGGTTCAGTTACACCCCAGAAACCTGGGCCAAGCTCATTGAAAACCCCGAAGACCGGCGGACTGCAGCCAAGCAGTACATCGAAGCCGTGGGCGGAAAGCTGCATGGTTTCTGGTATGCGTTCGGCGAGCATGACGGGTACAACTTGTGGGAGGCTCCCGACAACGTTTCGATGGCAGCCACGGTGCTCGCGATCAACGCCGGCGGAGCGTTGAGCTCCATGCAAACGACTGCCTTGCTGACCGTCGAGGAGACACTTGAAGCTCTGGAAAAGGCCTCATCGATTAGGTATCGCCGACCGGGAGAAAATCGATAGATGTACCCCGCACTTGAACCAATCCTCGCCGACCCTGTGAGGGCGGGAGCAATCCTCCACTCTGGTACCGCGTCCGAGACGCGGCTAACACGCGGTTGGACCCAACGAAGACCCGTATCGGCATACTGCCAGCTCGAGCGGCTATTCTAGCGGGTCTCCGCGGGTCAACCGCCATCGTTATGCGGTCAACAACCCTCGTTGATGCTTACAGGTCTGAAGCAGACACTCCGCTCCGTTGAGGAGGCTGGCCGACAAATCCCGTGAGACTGGAGGTCTCGATGGCTACATCAGCATCACCGCGTCCGATCGACTTCAACCAAAGCGCGTACTGGTTTGCCGGCTTTCTCGCCCTTGCGCTGGTCGCATTCTGGCCGAGCTATCTGTCTCCCGCGTCGGAGAAGGTGAGCACGTACACACACGTGCACGCTTTCACGGCAACCGTGTGGATGGTGCTCCTCATCGTGCAGCCATGGCTGATCCGCACGCGACGACTGGCGCTCCACCGCTCGGTCGGGAAGACCTCGTACGTCATCGCACCCGCGGTGATCGTGAGCATACTCCTCCTCGCGAACAGCCGGCTGCAGGGCCTCACGGGGGCGCGGTACGAGATCCAGGAGTACGTCCTCTATCTCCAGCTGTCGCTCGCGATGGTGTTCGCGCTCTGCTACACGACCGCGATTTACTACCGGCGGCGCAGGGAGCTACATGCGCGCTTCATGATTGGCACCGCCCTGACGCTCATCGATCCGGTGATGATCCGGCTCATGTTCTGGATCGGGCCGCAGCCGTCGTTCAACTATCAGTGGGTCACCTTCGGTGTCACCGATCTCGTGCTCGTCGCGCTGGTCGCCTACGAATGGAGACGGAGAGCGCCGCACTGGGTGTTCAGGACGATGCTCATCGTCTTCGTGCTCGCGCACGTGCCGGCGCTGTTCGGCATGACGAGCTCGGAGACCTGGAAGGAAGTAGTTCGATGGTACGCGGCGCTTCCGCTGACGTAAATGCGACCCTTTCGGTATTCCATCAACGTCACATTGGACGGTGCTGTGATCATCGTGCATTCGCCTCGAACGAAGACCTGCATCGTCACGCAGCCGAGAACATCGCTCAGGCCCATGCCCTCCTCTTTGGCCAGGTGACCTACGAAATGATGGAGGCAGGGTGGCGGCGGGCGGCAAGCCATCCTCTCGCCGGAGCCATGTTGCCGCCTCCTGCTGCGCGGTTATCTTGGCGCATCCGATGACATTTCCCTGCATGCGCCCCTTCCCATCCTCCATGAAGTCACCCGTTATCGTTCTACTGCTCGCCTCCCTCTTCGACGTCTTCGAATCCCTGCCTCGCCAGGGCCCCGGCAACCGAGTGAGTGCAGAGAAGGCCCTGGGGCTATGCCGCGAGCTGCCGGCATCCCCATCCATCCTCGACCTCGGGTGCGGCTCCGGCGGACAAACCCTCCACCTCGCCGACCTCAGTCCGGGCTCCATCCTCGCCATCGACAGCCATGCGCCCGGCATCGAACGGCTCCAGGCAGCGATCGCCGAACTGCCCGATGAGGCGTGGTGGGACGATTTCCAGGCACCCATGGAAGCCAGGATCGCCACGTTTCGCGTCCCCTAAGCCGGCAACCTGGACGGCCAAGGCCACCCTCGACCAGCTCGCCGCCGAACCCGAAAACCACCGGCGCTACGGCGACTTCTACGCCTACGCGTTTTTTGTGGCGCGGCGCCCTGGCTGAACGCGATTTGACGCCGCAGCACATTTCATCTAGCGATCATGTTCGTGGCAAATGGCTAACCTACTTTCGATACCAGATGACGCGTCACTTACCAGAAACCTGTCACGGTCGCTTTACCTGATTTCCTTCTCGTTGACGTTCTTAAATCTCTCAAATATGCTCAATGCTTAATTTGTGCTAGTGATCGAAAGCGTTAATGTCGAGCAATGTGCAAAAAGATACGCCGCGCCTCCGCGGGAATATCCCCATCCCTTGACCGAATGGAGAAATAACGCTCCCGCAGAGACGCGGAGTGGAATCACGAGAAGATGTAGCCGTCCTGGCAAAGATCCAACCGTACGACTGGCTCACTGGATGCCGCGTGAGCTTCCTCGTTCACCTCCCATACACCTTAACCTCCTGCATCGTCCACGCCGGCCTTGGCTCGGGCAGGGCGGCCACCTGGGTGATGCGGATGAACCGCGCCTCCACCGGCTCGAACACGATCGCACCCTCCCACGCGTCTGTCCCCCCGTACGCCACGGGTTCTGTCCACGTCGATCCATCCATCGACACCCTCACTTCGTAGCCACGCGGCGAGGTGAACTGCGGGGGCGGTGCCTCGGGCGGGGGGCCGAAGTTCTGCCGGCCGGATACGAATCGGATCTCGGTGACGGCGGTCGGCTCCGGGAGTTCGAGCTGGAACCACATGCCCGGCTCCTGGGGTGCGGCGCTGGACCAGCCGGCGAAGTTAAACGCGCCGGCCGCACCGACGGGATTGTGGCTGGCGGTCGCCACGAGCTGTTCGGGATCAATCAACGCCGGCAGCGAGGCCACGAGTTCGTCGTGCCGCCAGGGAGCCGTCCGGCCGGCGTTGGTGTCGCGAATGCGGGCCACATCCTCCGGCATCACCCAGGCGCCTTTGTTCGAGAAGCTGGCGTTCACGTACGACGCGACGGCGGCAACCCAGGCATCGTCGTTTTCGCCCATCGCCACCATCAGGTCGCCGGGATACGAAACGCCCTCGATGGGTCCCGTCTGCCCATAAAGCAGGGTTTTGATGAGGTATTCGGGATGTCCCTGAAGGCGGGGCGCGGCGGCGAGCACCGGCGCGAGTGTCTGCCCGCTGCCGCCGAAGGGCGTGCCGCGGCCGGCGTCGCCGTGGCACTGGGCGCAGAGTTCTCCGTAGATCGCCGCGCCGTGCGTGAGCTGGTCCTTCTGAGCGTCGGTCAGCCGGCTTGCGTTGCCCGTGTAGTGGGGCCAGGGGGTAGCGGGTTTGTCGAGGATTTCTTCAGCGACAAACCGGATGCCGGCGGCAGTGGAGGCTCCGATGGCCTGGCGGACGGCGGCTTCCGCGTCCGGCGCCCCGAGAACGTCCATCGTGAGCATCGCCTGGATGGCCACATTCGGATCGGAGTCACGGGCGAGGAGGCCGTAGTCGGACGCCAACGCCGCCGCGCCGGCTTTGTATAGTGTTTCACTGGCGCGGAGGGCCTGGACGCGCATGGCCGGGTCTCGATCTTGCAGCAATTCTCCAACAATGTCGCTGTCGAGCGTACCCAGGCCTTCGAGCGTCCAGAGCGCGTGGAAACGAGCGAGGCGGTTTTCGCGCTGGCGGACGAGTTCCAGCAGCGCCGGCGCCACGGAGGCATCCTGCTGGAGGACGAGCAGCTGCTGCGCTGTGTCTCGCCACCAGCCATTGGGGTGGGCGAGGTGGCGGACGAGCTGCGCCGGCGTCTCGTCGAGCATCCGGGGTCGCGTCGTGTCCCGCGGCGTACTCGCATGCGTCAGTCGCCAGATCCGCCCGTGACCGATGGCTTCATCCATCGCGTACTGCTCTATCTTGTAGCGTAGGAAGCTGCCGGGCCGGGTCCAGTTGCCTTCCTGGATGATGCCCCGGTACATGTCGGTGATGTAGAGCGTGCCGTCCGGCGCCGTGGCGAGGTCGACCGGCCGGAAGAGAGGGTCTGTAGAACGGATAAACTCCGACGAATCCGCTTGATAGACGTTGTGCAGTTGGGTAAGCCCCTCGGTGACGACCGGTTCGACGCGGCGCACGATGCGGCCGACGGGTTCGCCATAGAGATAGTGGCCCACGAGGTCGGCCGGCAGCCGGTGGCCGCGGAAGACATCGTTGCCGGCGGAGCCCGTCACCTCGTTCAGCGTGCCGTCTGGCCGCGATGCCTGGGGCCCGGGCTGGTAGTCACCAAATCCCGTAACCCCATACGGCACACCGAACCCTTCGGCGTACGGCTCGTCGACATCGTAATTGCCGTAATGGATGGGAAACTGGAAATAGGACGGCAACCCGCTCGCACCGCCCTGGAACCAGATCTTGCCCTCGTTATCCTGTGTGACGCCCCACTGGGCGCGGTTGGAGCCGGTGGGTTCGCGGAGGATGCCGGCCGGCGTCCACCGGATGCGAAACGCGTTGTAGGTGCTGTACATCCAGTTATCCATCCCTGTATAGAGGAAGGCCTGCTGGTGCTCGACGTTGCCGGAGCGGCCGTAGTTGGTCGTGAACAGCTCCTTTTTGTCCGCCCGCCCGTCGCGGTCCGTGTCGGTGAAGCGGTAAACCTCGTTTTCGTTGGACTCCATCGTGAGGATGCTGTGCGGCCCAAAAGGCATCACGAACCGGGGGAAGACCAGGCTGTCCACAAACACGTGGTGGATTTCGTAGACCCCGTCGTTATCGGCATCCTCGTGCATCGAGATCATGCCGACGGGGTCCAACTCGCCGGTGGCGTCAGCGTCCTGCATATAGCCGCGGAGTTCGAGGACAAAGAGCCGGCCGTTGCCGTCGAACGCGATGGCCGCCGGCTCCTTGATGGCCGGCTCGGTGAGCACCGCTTCGAGGCGATACCCCGGCTGCAGCAGGAAACGCGAAAGCTGCTCATCGACCGAGGCCTGAACGACCGCGGGACCGGGTGTGAGGGTGTCCTCCGGCGCGATCACGCCGGGGCCCGTGGCAACGGCCGGCGTGGTCGTCGATCGAGGAGGCGGGGTGCAAGAAACTGCAAGCAGGCCCACGGCTATAAAAACGAGTAGAACGGTGATTCGCATCCTCAACCTAACCTAAAGGTCCGTAAAGACACGATACATCGTGTCTCCAATACATGGGATCGCAAGAGCATACAAGATCCCATCGACCGATACCAGATGCAACCAGCCTCGAGAAATGAGCCGTCCGAAACCCGAGCCCAACCCATTCGCACGTCTCGGCGCCCGTCAATACCCGCACCCAGGCCTATTACAGCGCCGACGACGACCAGTGCTACACCATCGTCATCTCCGGCTCCGCGTTGCTTTTCGAGCACAACCGGGATCGGTATCGCGAGATAGTGAAAGGCGTGCGATTCGTGGAATAAAAAAATCACCCCGTCGGCAACCAACAATCCGGAGCTACGTTTAGAGATCCCGTAGGGAAAATCCCCACAGCCCGGACAATCGCCCGGCCGTGGGGACCCAGACGACTCCGTTTCCGATAGTGACCCACGAGTAGACCCACACCGCAACGAGGGGCCGGCCATTTCGATGGCGCGGCCCCTTGCGGTTTTTTGCAGGAAACAGGAAAGAGCCCAACGTGCCCCTGTTTTACCTTTTACCTTTTACCTTTTACCTTCGCTACAGCGTGTAGCCTTCCCGGTACGGGCGGTGCAAGAGCTCGTTGGCGTCCGCGTGATTCGTAATTTCGCCCTTTTTAGCGTCCCAGTGGATCTTGACGCCCTGGCCGGCGCGCAGCGCAACAATACCCAGGAGCATCGTTTCCGTGAGCGGGCTCGCGTATTCAAACGGAGAGACCGCCTTTCCGATGCCTTTACAGGCATTGGCCCAATTCATCTCATGGGTCGTCTCCACCCGTTCAAACGTCTTCGGCGTGTCCTTGTATTTTTCCATCACGTGGTCGGGGAACAGGCGCGCATCGATCCCGTGGTCCTTGTGCATGAGCGTACCCTTATCGCCCACATAGATCACCCCGCCATCGCGTGGCAGCAGCACATCGTCCGGAATGCCGACCGGCCGGGCCGGCATGAGGCCGCCATCGTACCAGTGCATGTTGACGGCCGGCTTCATGCCACTTGCCGGGAAGTGGTAGTGGACCAGCATCGACAGCGGGAACGAGGCCACGTCGCGCTGCGGTCCGCCCCAGGGGCTGAGGTTGTCCGCGCCCCAGGGGGTAGAGGTGGCCTCGATGGTGGCCGGCGCATTCAGGCCCAGGGCCCAGAACGGATGGTCCATCAGGTGAGCGCCCATGTCGCCCAGGGCGCCGGTGCCGTAATCCAGCCAGCCGCGCCAGGTAAAGGGCTGGTAGATGGGATGGTACGGGACGGCGGGCGCCGGCCCGAGGAAGAGGTCCCAGTTGAGGCTTTTCGGAATACGAGGCGCTTTGCGTCCGTGGAATCCGTAGGAGATCCGTTGCTGTGCCTCATCCATGCCCCATCCTGTATCTTTCCCGATGGAAGCCTTTTTCGGACGCGGGACGCCCTGCGGCCACACGGGCCGGTTTGTCCAGATGTGTACCTCGCGCACCGGTCCGATGGCGTCTGCGTGGATGTATTCGTTGACGCGGCGGGCGGACTCGGTCGAGTGGCCCTGGTTGCCCATCTGGGTGACAACGCCGGTCTCTTTTGCCAGCTGACCGAGCACCCGCGCTTCGTGAACCGACCAGGTGAGGGGTTTCTGGACGTACACGTGTTTGCCCATGCGCATGGCCATGGCAGCGGCCACGGCGTGCGTGTGGTCCGGTGTGGCGATAACGACGGCGTCGATGTCCTTCTGCTGGTCGAGCATCTCGCGGAAGTCCTCGTAGCGCCGTGCCTTTTCAAATGCCTGCGCGAGGGCTTCTCTGCCTTCGCGGACTTTACCATTTTCGTACAGCGCGCCGTGGACGAAGTCGAAATCCACATCACATATCGCCACGATATTTTCGCTCGTGAGCGCATTCATATTGCTGGCGCCCATCCCGCCGACCCCCACGCCGGCGACGTTGAGGGTATCACTCGGCGCCTTAAACCCTCTACCGAGAACATGGCGGGGCAAAATGGTGGCGGCGAAGCCCGCGGCGGCGGCTGTTTTTACGAATTCGCGACGGGTGAACGGGGTAGTTTTCATAACCAGAAACCAGGCTGAGGTGAACGTGTAGCGCAAGCAACGGATTGCCCCGATCAGTGTCAAGATGCGAGCGTCTCGTTCGCGGGCGATTTTGGCCCGGGGACCTCAGCCGCGTATGCGGGTAGATGCCCTTCGCAAAAAGGAACGTTCGTTTCTAGCGAGGGTCCCACTGCCGTTAAAACCCAGAACGCAACTCGTTTCGAGCGATGCCTCATCAGGAGCCATCATGAAGATAGCCCTCGCCCAGATCAACCCCACCGTCGGCGACCTGACCGGCAACAGCCGGCGTATCGTGGACTTCGCGCAGCGGGCCGCCGCTCAGGGGGCGGACCTGGCGATCTTCCCGGAATTGTGCGTCTGCGGGTACCCGCCGCAGGACCTACTGGATCGTCCGTTTTTTATCGAATCCGTCCAGCAAGCCGTCCGTTGGATCGCGCGCGAAGCGCCGGCCGGCATGGGCCTGATCGTTGGCGCCCCCGTCCGCAATCCATCGCCAAAAGGGAAGCGACTCTTCAACGCGGCGCTCTTGCTTGAAAAAGGCCACATCCTCGCGGAAGTACACAAGGCGTTGTTGCCCACGTACGACGTATTCGACGAGAACCGATACTTCGAGCCGGCGCTTTCGTGCCAGCCCATTGTGTGGCGCAGCATGAAACTTGGCCTACACGTCTGCGAGGACATGTGGAATAACGAGGAGGAGGCGCCCTTTTACCTCTACAACGCCAATCCCATCGACGCTCTGGCAGCCGCCGGCGCCGAGTTATTCATCAACATCAGCGCGTCGCCGTTTTATCCCGGCAAACACGCCGTCCGCGATCGGCTTATCGCCGGCAACGGCCGCGATCATGGCGTACCGTTTATCTACGTCAATCAGGTAGGCGCCAACACGGAGCTGGTGTTCGACGGCGACAGCCGTGTGCACGACGCGCGGGGCCGGCTCGTTCATCGCTGCGCTTCGTTCGAGGAAGATCTCTTCGTGTGGGACCTGGATGGGCCCGCCTCCGACTTCCACGAGCCGGAGCGAGATCGCATCGCCGATCTGCACGATGCCCTGGTGCTGGGCATCCGGGATTATGTCGCCAAGACCGGTGCTTTTTCAAAGGCGCTGCTGGGGCTCTCCGGCGGCATCGATTCCGCCGTCACCTGCGCCCTGGCGGTCGCCGCGCTCGGGGCGGACCGCGTGGTGGGCCTCACGATGCCCTCGAAGTACTCCTCCGCCGGCTCGGTGGACGACTCGGCCGACCTCGCCACGCAGCTTGGCATCGCGTTCCACCGCATCCCCATCGTGCCGGCCGTCCAGGCGTTCGAGGAGATGCTTTCGGGGATCTTCGCCGGCACCGACGCCGGCGTCGCCGAGGAAAACATCCAGGCACGAACCCGCGGCGTCACGCTAATGGCGGTGTCGAACAAGTTCGATCATCTGCTCCTCACGACCGGCAACAAAAGCGAGATGTCCGTCGGGTACGCCACCCTCTATGGCGATATGAACGGCGGCCTGGCCGTGCTGGCGGACGTGTTCAAGCAGGACGTGTACGCCCTCGCCGAGCATATCAATGCACGCGCCGGCCGCGCCGTCATCCCTGTCAACACCATCACCAAACCGCCTTCCGCCGAGCTTCGACCCGACCAGCAGGACTCCGACTCCCTCCCCCCGTACCCGGTGCTGGACGAGATCCTGCGGCGCTACGTCGAGGAGATCGAGGACCTGGACACCATCGTCCGCGAAACGGGGCTGGACCGCGCCTTTGTCCACCGTATCTTGCGCATGGTAGACCGCAACGAGTACAAACGCCGGCAGGCCGCCCCGGGCCTCCGCGTCAGCAAAAAAGCGTTCGGCGTCGGCCGGCGACTGCCGATTGTCATGCGCTGGAACTGGGACACGAGGTTTGAGAATGGTCAATAGTCAATGGTTGATGGTCAATGGTTGATGATTGCCAAACAATGACAACAGACCATCAACAATCGACCATCGACCATTAACAATCGACCATTGCCATGATCGCTTACGTTTCCGGCACACTGATCGACAAAAAGCCTACCGAGGCGCTCATCGACGTACATGGCGTGGGATATGCCATCCTCATCCCCACCTCCACCTACGAGCAGTTGCCCGAGGAGGGCAAGCCGGCGCGGCTCTTTACCCATTTCCACGTCCGCGAAGACGCCCACCAGCTGTACGGCTTCGCGACCGTGGCCGAGCGATCGTTGTTCGACGAGATGCTCGCCGTTTCGGGCATCGGCCCCCGCCTCGCGCTCGCTGCATTGTCCGCCATGCGCCCCGCGGAGTTGCGTGACTACCTTATCGAGGGGAATGTGGGTATGATCACCCGGATCCCCGGCGTTGGCCGGAAGACCGCCGAGCGGATGGTCGTCGAACTCAAGGACCGGCTGGTGAAGCTTGATCTTCCGGGCGCCGGCGTCCTCTCCGACCCCTCGGATACCCGCGCCGAAGCCCGCTCGGACGCCCTCGCCGCGCTCGAAGCCCTGGGCCTCAACCGCGCGACCGCCGAACGCAGCCTCCGCCTGGTGCTGCGAAACAACCCCGGCATCCAGTCTGCCCAGGAACTCATCCGGCTGGCGTTACGGGAGAAGTGAGCACCTGCGGTGCGGACGGGAGACTACCATTCTTGACCGCGAGTGAATGCGAGCCTCACCCCCCCAATCCGTCCATCTTCGCGGCGAGCTCAAAATCCAGGTGGCTGATCCCCCCGGCGTCGTGGGTCGTCAGGTCTACCCTGACCTTGTTGTACACGTTAAACCACTCTGGATGGTGGTTCATCTGTTCGGCCACGAGCGCCGCGCGGGTCATGAACCCGAACGCGGCGTTGAAGTCCGCGAATTGAAACTCGCGGTGCAGCTTGCCATCGACGACCGACCAGTGGGCGAGGGTCGCGAGGCGCTTGTCGATGGCTTCAGGAGAGAGTTTTTGGAGTGGCATAGGCGATCAATTGATGACAGCTGTGGCGGCGGCGGCCCGGGGCTGTAGGGCGGGGTGCCGATAGGTGGCGGCGAGCCCCAACAGGCCGGCCAGTGACAACGCGCCGGGGGCCAGGGCCGGGCTGGCGCCGCGAAGAGCCTCCAGCCAGACGTCCGCAAAGGTCGCGTTGGGCTGGATTTCCAGCTCGAATTCCAGGTTATGCTCAAAGTGCTCGTAGAGTCCATAGCCGCCGGCGACTATAAGGACGACCATCCCGACCCGCAGGGCAAACAGAACGCCCCGCGACGGCCGCGCGTAGGCTAGTCCGAATACCGGCAACGCCAGGCTCGAAAAAAGAATGGGGACCCATTGAACGAATCCTTCCGTATGGCCAATGAGCGCGAGTTCGGCGATGACTCCGAGGCACACTGCGGCGGCCAGCACGAGCTGAAACCGCCGCAGGTGCGTTTCGACAGATAGGGGCATCAGTTTTCCAGGTACGTCCTTGCCACGGCTACTTCCTCCGCGGACACATGGCCGGTGAGCGCTTTCAGAAAGGCATCGTTCGACCCATAGGGCCGGCCCTGGATGAGCGCCTGGGCCTTCGCCTCATCGACGCCCGGAATCTGTTGCAGGGTCGCCGCGTCGCAGGCATCGACCTTGATGGGTACAAACACGAACTGCTCGAACGCCGCTACCTTATCCGCGTCGACGTATTTACCGATTTCCTTGCGGAACTGGAGGATGCTGATGTACGGACGGTATTCGTCGAACTCGTGCGCCATGCGAGGGCCCGCGTTGGGAACGGCGAGGAAGGCGTCAGTCGGCGTGGTGTTGAGGTTGAGTTTGGCGTCGCCCGGCTTCATCAGGGTGACGGCGGGTGCATTCTGGGCATAGAGCGGTGCGACAACAAAGAGGGCGGCAACCATCAGGAACAGGCGGCGGCGTAACACTATCATTGAATGAGCCATGGCAGGTGAAGGATTTTCGTTAACATAACAAGCAGAGTCGCCGGCGGACGAATCGCGCCACAAGGCGTGTGAACCCCATAGACGATCGAACGGCGTCCAGGATTCCATCGGCATTCACCAACGATTCGCCGCCGGAGACCGCTCCTGACGGAACAATACATCCCCCCCGGGCGAAAGAGGGGCGGTACTTACGACATCTCCGACGGACAGGGCGATCCGAAGCATCGGCTCGCCCCTTTTCATATTCCTATGGTATCATCCCACCTCCGAAATATCGCCATCGTGGCGCACGTTGACCACGGCAAAACGACCCTCGTCGACGCCATGCTCTGGCAGAGCGGCACCTTCCGCGATAACCAGGAAGTCCAGGAACGCGTCATGGACTCGATGGACCTCGAGCGCGAGAAGGGCATCACGATCATGGCCAAGAATACCGCTATCACCTACGGCGGTAAAAAGATCAACATCGTCGATACGCCGGGCCACGCCGACTTCGGCGGCGAGGTCGAGCGCACGCTGCGGATGGTCGATGGCATCATGCTCCTCGTGGACGCCGCCGAAGGCCCGCTGCCGCAGACGCGGTTCGTGCTGACCAAGGCGCTGGAGCTCCATCTGCCGGCCATAGTGGTCATCAACAAGATCGATCGTCAGGACGCTCGCCCCGAGCAGGTGCTGGACGAGATCTACAACCTGTTCATCGATCTCGACGCCACCGAGGACCAGATCGAATTCCCCGTGCTCTACGCCGTCGCCCGCGACGGGAAGTGCACGACGAACCTCAGCGAGCCGCTGACGGACCTCAGCCCGCTTTTCGAGGCTATTATCGACCGCCTGCCGGCCCCGGAGGGTGATCCCGACCTGCCACTGCAGGTGCTGGTCACGAACGTCGTACCCGATCCGTACCTCGGGCCGCTCGCCATCGGCCGGGTGATGCAAGGCACTATCCGCCAGCGCCAGCGCGTGGTTATCTACCACCGGGACGACTCCACGACCGTCGTTTCCGTAACCGCCCTCTTTGGCTATCAGGGCCTGTCGCGCGTGGAAATACCCAGTGCCGGCCCCGGGGACATCATCGCCATCGGCGGCATCTCCGGCATCGGCCTGGGTGAAAGCATCACGGATGCCGAGAACCCCTCGCCCCTGCCGCCGCTGCACGTCGACGAGCCGACGATGTCGATGGAGTTCCGCATCAACGACTCGCCCTTCTGCGGCCTGGAAGGCCAGTACGTCACCTCGCGCAACCTGCGTGACCGGTTGACAAAGGAGATGGAGACCAACCTGGCCATGCGCCTGGAAACGACGGAAACGTCGGAGTCCTTTCTGGTCTTCGGCCGCGGCGAGCTCCAGATGGCGATCCTCATCGAACAGATGCGCCGCGAAGGCTTCGAGTTCGCCGTGGGAATGCCTCAGGTGATCACTCAGATCATCAATGGGCATAAACACGAGCCGTACGAAAAAGTACTCATCGACGTCCCGGAGGAGCACATGGGCATCGTCGTCCAGAAACTCGGTCCGCGGAAGGGCCAGCTGACGCACATGACCAACCATGGGTCGGGCCGCGTTCGGCTCGAGTTCCTGATCCCCGCCCGCGGCCTCATCGGGTACCGCACGGAGTTTTTGACGGACACAAAAGGCACGGGCCTCCTCACCCACATCTTCGAGGGCTACAAGCCGTGGGCCGGCTCGATCTCCCACCGCTCCACCGGCGCGCTCGTCTCCGACCGCACCGGCAAGGTCACCGGATACGCCATTATCAACATTCAGGAGCGCGGGGTGTTGTTCGTCGGCCCGCAGGATCAGGTCTACAAGGGCATGATCGTCGGTGAAAACAGCCGCGATGTCGACCTCGACGTGAACATCACGAAGGAGAAGAAGCTGACCAACATGCGCGCCGCCTCGGCGGACTCGTTCGAGAAGCTGGTGCCGCCGCGCCTGATGTCGCTGGAGGAGGCCATCGAGTTTACACGCGAGGACGAGTTGATCGAGGTGACGCCGAAGAGCATCCGCCTGCGCAAGCGGTACCTGGATCCAAACGAACGGAAGCGGAAGAGCCAGCCCGAGTAAACGCCAGAGTAAACGCCGGCGCTACGCCGACACCGGCTCGGCCTGCGATCCGGCGGGCACGGTCCGGGCGGCGCGCACCAGGCTCATGTGCCGCAAGGCCAGCGAGGGCACCAGTAGCAACCATCGTCCGCCAGGCCCAACGAGAGTCGGCGCAGTTATCCTCTGGACGCTGTGCTCCGGAGCGCGGTAGCGAACACCTGCAATTCCTCCGTCGTGCCAATACTCACCCGGCACCAATCCAGCAACGGCGGGAAGGGCCGCGCCACCAGCACCCCGAGATCGCTCATGGTTTTCTGGAATTGCTGGATGGGCACGCCGGTATGGAAGAAGACGAAGTTGGCGTGGGAGGTGGTATAACGGTACCCGACCTCGTCCAACACGGCGTTGACGAACGAGCGTCCCTCCGCGATGCGCGCCCGGCTGTACGCCTGGAACGCCGTGTCTTGCAGACTGGCGATAGCGGCGCGCACGCCGAGGACATTGGGGCTGCCCATGCGGTACGCCGCGATGCGCGCGATGATGTCGGGACGGGCGATGGCATACCCGATGCGCATGCCGGCGAGGCCATGGATTTTTGAGAAGGTGCGGGCGACGATCACGTCGCGGCCCTGATGAACGAGATCGATCATCGTGTGCGCCGCCGGATCGTCCAGGAGATCGATGTAGGCCTCATCCACGAACACCACCGCGCGGCTGGACACCGTCTCGCAGAAGTCGCGCACGGCGGCCGGCGGCGCGATGGTCGCTGTCGGGTTGTTGGGGTTGCACACGAACACGAGGCGCGTGGCCGGCGTGACGCGGCGCTCCATCGCTACGAAATCGTGCACCAGGTCGTCGGTGAGCGGGACGCGGTGAACGTAGGCACCGACGCCTTCGGCGTAGGTCAACATCCCCTGGTAGGTCGGATCGGCAGCGACGATTTCGCCGCCGTGTAAACCATAGGTCATCCCGGCCATAGCCAGGATCTCCCCGGAGCCGCAGCCGACCAGGACGTGTTCCGGAGTGACGCCCTCCCGCTCGGCGATGCGTGCGACCAGGGCCTCCGTCGCGCCGGCGTAGGGGTAGCGGCAGGCCTCGTCGAACGCCGCGGTCATCGCCTCGCGGGCGCTCGGTGAGGGGCCGTACGGGTTTTCGTTCGAGTTGAGGCGGACCGGCTCGTCGCCGCGACGGACGCGGCCCACCACGGGTGCCTGGCTCCACGCCGGCAGGTGCGGGGCCACCGCCAGCGCCATCGCCGATGTGCCGGCGCGGCGAAACCACTGCCGGCGCGACAACGAAGCGGTGGCATCAACGGGGAAAAGGGGAGATTCCATAAGACGAGGCGGTGATCGTGAATAAACCGTACGATCCCGAATATATCTCCCTTTTTAAACTAAAACCAGGGACTAACTACAGGCTATTTAGATCAAAGCGCTTTTGAGATTGATTATTTTTTAATCTCACCAGATTTCAATGAGCGCGGGACGTCGTTTCAGATCAGATTGACCTTCCGAGCGGCCTCGCGGAGTATTTCGCGCTCCTGGACGGTGAGATTTTCCGGTACGCGGATATCGATTTGTACGTACATATCGCCCAGGTCTTGCTCCGTCTTGACGCCCTGGCCCTTGAGGCGGAGCTTGGAGCCGGGCTGCGCTCCGGGGGGGATTTTGAGTTTGATCTGCGTACCGTAGGCGTTTACCATATTGCGGGTGATGCCCAGGATGGCCTCGATGGGGTTGATGATACAGGTGATGTGCAGGTCGTCCCCGATGCGTCGAAAGAAGTGGTGCGGTTCCACTTCGAACGTGACGTACAGATCGCCGATCGAGCTGGCGGCGACGCGGCCGCGTTCCTTGAGTCGGATTTTGAAGCCCGACTGGACGCCCCGGGGGATTTTGATCCGCACCGTTTCGCCGTGGGGTAGGGTGACTTCCGTTTTGCCGCCTTTGAGGGCCTGGGTGAACGAGAGGCGCAGGCGCGTGTCGAGATCCAGCGAACTACGTTTATCGCCAGGATCGGCTGTTTCCTGTTCGTTGCCCCCAAAAAGCCGGCTGAAGAAGCCACTCACCCCGCCCGAGCCGCTACTTGCGCCGTTCGTCGCGCTAGCGCCATGGGTAGAGCCACTCGTGGAACCTCGGCTGGGGCCATCGCCACTGCGGGCGCCGTTGGTGTAGGGCGGATCGGGGGGCCGCCGCCGCTCGCGACGCACATAGGCGCCGTCGGCCTGTCGGTAGAAGGTATCGCCGTTCGGCGCCTCGAACGCCTCGGCCGGTTCGCGGCGATGGTGGTCGTACAGGCGGCGTTTGCGGGGATCGGAAAGGATATCGTAGGCTTCCTGAATCGCTTTGAACCGTTCCTCGGCATCGGGCCGCCCCTGGTTGCGGTCCGGATGGTATTCACGTGCGAGCTGCCGGTACATTTTCTTGATCTCTTCGGGCGCGGCTCGCTCGTGTACACCGAGAATTTTATAGTAATCCTTTTTATCCGACATCGTCGGTGCCCAGGTCGCCATATCTTTCGTGGAACGCTTACCTATCAGCTTTGCTTTCGATCCGAACCAAAGCAACATTGTGGATGGACCCATCGATCCGGCGAGGTAGCGCCAGGCCGATCGCGGGTCGCGGTCCATCCTGCAAAAAGAAATCCGAACTTTGGCTCATCTCCGAAAAATCCGGAAGCTGCTCATAGCCAACCGTGGCGAAATCGCCGTACGCATCATCCGTACGTGCCGGCGGCTGGGCATCCAAACCGTCGCGATATACAGCGACGCGGACCGAATCGCCCCGCACGTTCAACTGGCCGACGAAGTATACGCTATCGGGCCCGCGCCTTCGGCATCTTCTTATCTGGTTATCGAAAAAATCCTGACGGCCGCGCGCGAGTCCGGCGCGGACGCCGTACATCCCGGCTATGGTTTCCTCTCGGAGCGCGCCGCCTTTGCCGAGGCCTGCGCCGCCGCCGGCCTGACATTTGTAGGCCCGGCGCCTCAGGCCATCCGGGCGATGGGGGACAAGACAGCCGCGCGGGCGCTCATGCAGGAGGCCGGCGTGCCGATGGCGCCAGGCAGCCCGAACGCCGTCGCCGACCCCGCCGAAGCGAAACGACTCGCCAAACACATCGGTTATCCTGTATTGATCAAAGCGGCGGCGGGTGGCGGCGGAAAAGGCATGCGTCTGGTGACCGCACCGGAATCGTTCCAGGCCGCGCTCGAGACCGCGCAGCGAGAGGCCGGCGCCGCCTTCGGAGACGACCGCGTGTTTATCGAGAAATACATCGTCGAACCCCGGCACATCGAGATCCAGGTGCTGGCGGACCAGCACGGTAACACGGTGCACTTGTTCGAGCGGGAGTGCTCGATCCAGCGCCGGCACCAGAAGGTGATCGAAGAGGCGCCTTCGGCCGTGCTCACCCCGGACGTGCGCGCGAAGATGGGGGAAGCGGCCGTATGCGCCGCCCGTGCGGTGGACTACGTCAGCGCCGGCACGGTCGAGTTTCTGGTGGATCGCGACCTGAACTTCTACTTCATGGAAATGAACACCCGGCTTCAGGTGGAGCATCCGGTCACGGAGTGCATTACCGGGCTCGATCTCGTCGAAGAACAGATCCGCATCGCCGAGGGGGAGCCGCTGGGGTACACGCAGGCCGACCTCGCGATCGACGGGCACGCCATCGAGTGCCGCATTTATGCCGAGGACCCGGCGAACGGGTTTTTGCCCGACCCCGGCCGGTTGCTCGTTCACCGCCCGCCCTCAGGCCCGGGCGTCCGCGTGGACGCCGGCGTGGAAGAGGGCGGCGAGGTGCCCATCCACTACGACCCGATGATCGCCAAACTGGTCGCCTTTGCCCCGACCCGGGCCGCCGCTATCGCCAGAATGGACGCCGCGCTGAGTGAGTACCGCATCGCCGGCGTCGCCACGACGATACCGTTCTGCCGGTTCGTGATGCAGCACGAGGCGTTCCGGTCGGGCCGGTTCTCTACCCATTTCGTGGCGGACCACTTCACGCCGGCGTCGCTTGCCACGGTCGACCCCGTGCCCGACGAGGTCTTCGCACTGGCCGCGGCGCTCATCGCGGATCGGCGGAAACCCCCGGCGGCGGCGGCGCCGATTGATACGGCCCCCGGCGCCTGGCGGCAACGCGGCCGGCATTGAACCGGTGCTCCGATGTCGTCGAAACATTTTTAGACCGCGTGGCTACCATCCCCACCCTTGTCCGTCACACGATTGAACCATGGCGCACATGCCGGAAGCCCTCCTTTCGACCCGTCCCCGCCACGAGCGAACCCTTCTAGGTGCTCCGGGAGAGCCCCGATTCCGCCCGGACTAACGCCCGGCCGTTGCCCCGCTGCGTACGATTCAATCACCGTGAGCGTCCCCGAGCCATCGAAAGCCGCTGCTTACGCGGCACCCTCGCGGGCGATAGGCCCGGAGGATGGATAATCCCGGGCGTCCTCTGATCTGGTACTTGCGTGGAATTTTCAATACTCAACCTGTTGCTCGTCCTCCTCGCGGCGTGGCTGGCCGGCGTCCTCGTCGAACGCCTCGGCTATCCCGCCGTGCTGGGCGAGCTCTTTGCCGGCATTGTACTCGGCCCACCCCTGCTGGGAGTGCTGGAGGGAGGCGAAGCCCTGGCGGTCCTCGCGGAAGTAGGCATTCTGCTGATGATGTTTTACATCGGCATGGAGATCGAACCGGGGGAGCTCAGGAAGGCGTCACGAGGCGGCCTACTGGTGGCCGTGGGCGGTTTTCTGACGCCGTTTATCCTGGTTTACATCGCTATGCGGATGGTGGATACGCCCAACATATCCGCGATCTTTGTGGGGCTGGCCGCCGGCGTGACGTCGCTCGCCGTCAACTCCCGCATCCTGTTGGATCTACGGCTGCTGGACACACGCATCGCCCACGTGATGATGGCCGGCGCCATCATCACGGACACGGTCTGCCTGATCCTGTTCGCCGCCCTGTTGGGCCTGGCAGACACCAGCCAGTTCGACGTGAACAATATCCTCGTGGTGACTGGCAAAGCGCTCCTCTTCTTCGCCGGCGCCTCGGTCCTCGGGCTGAAAGTATTCCCCCTGCTCGCTCATTTCCTGCGACGCTTCGAGCAGATGGGGCGCCAGTCCACGTTCATGCTCTTCTTGCTCATCGCGTTTTCGTTTGCCGAGATGGCCGAACTGGCGGGGCTACATGGCATCCTGGGTGCATTTCTGGCTGGATTGTTCTTGCGAGAGCATGTGCTCGGCCGCTCGCAATCGAAAGACCTCATGGAGTTGGTGCGCGATACGTCGCTGGGCTTCCTTGCGCCCGTATTTTTTGTCACCGCCGGCTTCATGGTATCCCTCGATGTGTTCTCGACCGATCTCATGCTGCTCATCAGCGTGATCGGGGTGGCGACGGTCGGCAAGATCCTAGGAACGGTCCTGTTCTATATACCCACGGGGCACGGCTGGCGCGAGGGTCTCGTCATCGGCGCGAGCATGAACGGCCGAGGGGCGGTCGAGATCATTTTCGCCCAACTGGGCCTCAGTGCAGGCCTGATCGACCAGAATATCTTCTCGATCCTTGTATTCATGGCCATTTTCACAACGGCCACTGTGCCTATGCTCCTCAAGTGGGGGGTCGCGTGGCTGCATGGACGGGGCGAACTGGTGCGCTCGGAAGAGGAGCGATCGGGGATCCTGATCGTCAGCGCCGGCCCGCTGGCACGGCGGCTTGGGCTGACCCTCTCCGCCTCACACGACGTGATGCTCATCGATCGCAACAAAGACCTCTGCGAGCGGGCCCTGGCGGAGGGGTTGCAAACACTCCATGGCAACGCACTCGACGAGCGCGTCCTTAGCGAGGCTGGCGCCGGCCATGTGCGGTATTGCGTGGTGATGACGGCCAACGCCGAAGTCAATGCCCTGGTCGCCCAGATCGTGCGCACCGTCTTTTTTGTACCGGAGGTGTTCTTGATCGACAGTGGCGACCCCGATGGGCGCGACGCCATGGCGAGTCACCTGCATGTGCAGACGTTGTTCGGCGGCCCGCTGGATCTTGCCGCGTGGGACTACCGCGTCGACGACGAGCAGGTGCGGATGTCGCCGGTTGTGTTGGAGCGTACGCTCACGCCCGGAACGTTATTCCGCGAGGCCCAGGCACCGACCTCCTGTATCCCCCTGCTACATGAAAAAAACGGCATCGTGCTGCCGTTCCATGACGGGAGCGTGCTCGAAGCCGGCGACCGCGTGACCCTGCTCCAATTGCAGGACGCACCGCCCCTGGAACGCGACCGCTTCGATCGGCTGGTTGCGAACGCCCCCATCCTGGACCTTGCCCAACCCATGGACCCTGAAGGGTTTTTTACCCTCGTCGCCGGTATGCTGGCGCCGCGCCTGGGGCAGCCGACAGAGCGCCTTACCGAGCAGTTTTTGCAGCGGGAGAAGAACAACCCCTCCGTCCTCCTCCCCGGCCTGGCGATCCCGCATATCCTCGTCGAGGACGCGCCGGCGTTCGAAATCGTCATCGTCCGCGCGCGTCAGGGCATCCGGTTTCCTGGAGAATCGGAGCCGGTGCACACCTTGTTCGTTCTGGCCGGCCCGCCCGAGCAGCGGACCTTTCACCTCCGCGCCCTCTCTGCGATCGCCCAGATCGTCCAACGCGCGGGTTTTGAGAAGGACTGGCAGGTGGCCCGGGACTCCGAGGCGCTCCGCCAGCTGATCCTCCAGGCCGACCGCCAGCGTTTCCTGATCGAACAACCCACGCGTCGCGTGACGTCCGGATTGGAAAAGTGAACTAGGAAGGTCGAATTGGACGAAAGAGGGCTTTGTCATGGCATCTGATGCTCGGGCACGCTGTCGAACACCATCACCCAGTCCTGGTCGTCCGGGCTGACGATGCCGAAGCGGGTGTCCGATCCGCCGACATGCCCGATGCGAATCGAGCGGCCGGTGCATAGGTGGTGGTGTTTCTTAATGCCGGCGACGATTGCGCGCATGTCACGCTGAGCCCCGCGAAGCGTCTTTCTAACACTCGATGACGGGGGATGAGCCACCCTGGGTCGCGCGCCGAGACCGATCAGTCACCCTGCTCATTTGCCCGCGCCACGTTTTTCGCGAGTGACTTAAACCGCACCCCGTCCGCCTGGACGACTGTGATGGTGACCGCGCAGGTTTTGCTCGTGTGGACGTCGCGCACGGTGCCGGATTTGCCGGCGTGGGTGCCGGCGACCACACGGCAGGGGTCGCCGTTTTTGAGGGGGGATTCAGGGGGCTCTCTTGGGGGCCGGCTTTTGAAGGGCTCCGCCGTGTAGCCCAGGCAACGTTGTGAGCACGTCCGTTCGCGGTTGCTTGTCGATTCCCGCTTTAGCCGGAAAGACGATGGAAACAGGTATGGCTCACGGGGGATGGTCCTCTCGATACTGCGGTACAATGCGTCTTAGGCCACCTTACTCGTGGGCACCATCTCGGAATCGATTGTCCTTAATACCTTCTGGATTCTGTCCACTTCCTCTTTTTCGAAGTAGGCCTCTCCACACTGATTGCAAACCCAGGCTGGTAGTGCGCGCCAGTGGATGTGATACCCATGGCGATCGATCGAAAACGGAGCTGTTTTCTTTTCCATGTGACCTTTGCAGTGCATGCATTCCATCATACCACCCTCCGTTTAAAGTCCGATGACCAGCTTGCTTTATCAGGTATATAGGCTGTTATGACGGCAAGGTACTCTTGTTTCGGGGCGCAGACTACATGGATCGCCCTTTCAACCGAACCAAGCATCAAGCAGCTATGCCCCCGGTTATCCTCCGGATAGTCCTCGATGACCTCACCATTCCAGATGATGGCCTCGATCTCATCCGAGCTGATCATGCGATCCGGCCGACTCATTTGGATGATTGCATGGGGCAGGTAGAGGATTTTCTTCGCAGCGGCTTTTCGGACGCTGTTTAGAATGGTATCCAAGTTCTGATGGAGGGCTACTACGTGAATCCGGCGCGTAAAGAAGGATGCCACCCCGAAGGTAGGTAGCCGGTTGTTGATTTACCAGGACCCTCATCGGATAGCTATACAGCCATTCGCGGTGCGTGGTGGCGCAGCCATCTCACCCCCGCCCGTCACTGGCCAACGGAAACGTTTTTCGCAAGCGTCTTAAACCGCACCCCATCCGCCTGGACGACGGTGATGGTGACCGCGCCGGTTTTGCTCATGTGGAGGTCGCGCACGGTGCCGGATTGGCTGGCGTGGGTGCCGGCGGCAGGCGTCGCCGTTTTTGAGGGGGGTTCAGGGGGTGGAGGCATAGATGGTATCGTTGAGACGCTCGGGGGGATGATTCGGGGTTGCCGGCATCACATCGCAGCCACGTGCCAGCGCCGACCGAAAAGGTCCGCGTTGCCAGCCGCAACATACCGTGAATGCGTCGCTCGAGGGTCTATACCACCCGGGGTTAATCTGCCTGCACAGGCCAAAGCCGGACGCTCACTTCGTTGAGCCCTTCGCCGGTATTCCAGAGAAAAAGGAACTCGACATCCCCTGGTTCAAAACCCATCGCAAACCCTACGGCCGGACCGTGGTACCCTTCGTCAGGGCCGAATTTCGGCCACATCGACGGGTCCGTAAGATCGACTCGATAGGAGAGATCCCTCTCGATGGCGACGTAGGAAATGGTCTCTTCCGAGACATTCCGGACGCTAACCACCGACCCACGGGTAGAGATGTCAACAACTTCTTCGTCCTCGAAGGAGGAACAGCCGGCGAACAAGGAAACGAGCAAAAGATAGGTGGTGAGACGAATCATGGCTGTGGCGAAAGGGGACTGGTCTGGGAGGAACAGCAGGCTAACCCTGCAGTTCCTGGATCCTGGATCAAGTACAGAGCCTGCCCCCGGCTTTGACCGGGGGATGACGAAGTCCAGAGCCTGCCCCCGGCTAACGCACGAACTCCTCCTCCAGGAGGTAGTGGTTCAGCATCGCGCCGGCCAGCGTCCCACTCGCCATCGCCGAGACCACCGATTGCATCCCGGGGGCGATATCGCCGGCGACAAACACACCCGGCACGGCGGTCTGGCCGCCGATCCCGGCCTCTACCCGGCCGTGGGTCGTCAGCGGACACCCGAGTTGCTTGGGAAGATCGCTTCGGAGCTCCTGCTCCGGTGACACGATAAGTCCGCCCCGGGGCACGACCACACCTCCCTCCAACACGACGGCCTCGAGTTCACCCCCTTCGCCGGTCAGCCGCTCGATCCGCTCCTCGCGCACGACAATCCCGTTCCGCTCGATGCGCGCCCGGTCCGCGGCCGGTAGCTCGGCCGGGCCATCGGTGAACAGGATGACGTCGCTGGACCACCCCCGGATGAGCCGGCAGAGGTGGAGCGTCCGCGCGGGATCCAGACCCCGGCCGTAGACGGCAAGCGGCCGGCCCCCGACCTCCCACCCGTGGCAATACGGGCAGTGGAAGACGCCGCGTCCCCAGCGCTCCGCCAGCCCCGGCACCTCGGGAAGGATATCCCGAACGCCTGTCGCGAGAACGATTCCTCGCGCATCGACCCGTTCGCCGCTGGCAAACATCACCATAACCATCTCCCGGATGCGCACGGCGCGGACTGCCCACTCTTCGCGGATGACGACGTCGTACGGGGCGAGTTGCTCGCGGCCGATGCGGAGGAGCTCGGCCGGCGGCGTCCCGTCGCGGGTGAAGACGTTGTGGGATGCCTCGGCCGACGCGTTGCGAGTTGGACCGCTCGCGGCGACCAACACCCGGCGGCGCGACCGCCCGAGCGCAAGCGCGGCGCTGAGGCCGGCGGGCCCGCCGCCGATGACGATGGCATCGAACAGGGAAGGATCAGTCATTATGGTATGTCACTCAACCTGGGTACTCACCCACCACGTGGTGCCGCCGGCATCCGTAAAGCCACCGCGCTTATCGATATCCTCCGCTTGCACGGGTTGTTTCACGACCGTGGCGCCGGCTTCAACGGCACACTCAAAGATGGCGTCGACGTCTTCCACGTACATGTGCACGTGGCTCGGGTTCGCCGGCCAGCCTTCGACCGCATCCGTGGGCATGACGACTGAGTCGTCGATCCGAACCTCTCCGTGTGCGACCTTGCCTTCACTCCCGGGCATCATCCGCAGCGCCTGTGCCCCAAATACGTGGATGAGGAAGTCGAGGGTGCGCTGTGCGCCGTTCACCGTGAGGTACGGGGAGACGGAGGTGTGGCCTTCGGGTTTAAATGCCATGTAGGATTCCTGGTTAGAACCGAGTTATCAATCTACATCGTCTCTACGGAGGATCATCTCGCTCGTTCCTGAGGATCACCCAAGACAAGTGCGCTCATTCAAATCCGCCCCTTTCAGCTATCTGCCATTGTATCAGCTACCATGGATCCCCGCGTTCGCGAGGAAGACGAGGACAAACGTTGTACTCAATCCTCCTCGCCGTAGAGACGCCCCAGTGGCGTCTTAGGCCGTTCAAAGCGGGCCCGCCGGCTGCACCAGGTCCCAGCGATTGCCATACAGGTCCTCGAAGACGGCGACGGTTCCGTACGCCTCCACACTCGGCTCGCGAACAAACCGCACGCCTTTGCCTTTGTAGGCGAGGTAGTCCCGCTCGAAATCGTCGGTGTGGAGAAAAAGGAAGACGCGCCCGCCGGTCTGGTTGCCGATATGGGACCGCTGGGCGTCGTTCGAGGCGCGCGCCAGGAGGAGGCGGGACTCCAAGGCCCCCGGCGGAGCCACCACCACCCAGCGCTTGTCCTGCTCGGGTTGGTAGGTGTCCTCGATGAGCTCGAAGCCGAGCGCGCCGACATAAAAGGCGATCGCTTCATCGTAGTCGCGAACGACAAGCGAGACCAGCGCAAGGTGTTGAGGCATGGCGATGTTTGATGCCGGTTTCTACCGCGGATGTCGTGGTATTCGGCAAAACAAGCGTCTATGGCAGGCCGTATGGCGGAAAGAGGTTACCGAACTAAGCGCCTATCCGACGGCCAGAGGGGTTGGCTTTATTGATTTGGAGCCGGCTTTGTCCGCCCTCACTGCCGCACATAGCGCAGGTGCGTGGCGGCCGGTCCGTCGAGCACCCTGTCAATACGAAACGGCGTCCCGGGCGCGTGTATGTTCTCGAAGAGACGCCGCCCGCCGCCGAACAACACGGGCGCCAGGGCGATTTCCAACTCATCAACGGCGCCGAGGCTCAGATACTGCTGGATCACATCCGCGCCACCCGCGATACGAATATCACGACGGCCTGCCGCTTCCCGGGCCCGTTCCAGGGCACGCTCCGGCCCGTCATTGATAAAGTAAAAGGTCGTCCCGCCGGGGCGCGCCCAGGGTTCGCGTTTCTCGTTAGTAAGAACGAATACCGGTGTGTGAAACGGCGCCTCCTCTGGCCAGGCGCGCTCGCCCTGGTCGAACATGCGCTTGCCCATGATGTTGGCGCCGATACGCTCCGTGGTGTGGCGAACCAGGTCATTGACCGGGCCGGTTTCTCCCCCGGGCCCGAGTTTGAGGTTATCGCGGAAGTACTGCTGATTGAGGATCCAGGCCATCAGCGCGCCCCACTTGGCGCCCCAGTTTTTGTACCCTGGATTTTCCATGGTCATTCCTTCCGGCGCCAGGTAGCCGTCGAGGCTGAGTCCGATGTTGACGAAGATTTTGCTCATGGTTCTTTGATAGGTTCGGATGTTGGCCCGACATGCTGTTGCCCACCCGTACCGGGCTATACCGATGGAGGAGGCAAGAAGACGCTCACGGCGGTACAACGCATGCCTTCGAGCCCTGCGTCGATGAAGGGGGGCGGGTTAACCCGCCGCGGCTGGTGTAGCCGCATCGAACTGCGATTCGTCGAGGTAGCAACTCACCGTGAAATCAAGGTCCAACTCTGCGAGTTTCCTCAATTCGGATGTGGAGTAGGCTAGGTTGCATTGGCCATCGAAGGCGTAAGAAGCATGAATGTAGAGCCTGTCAGTACCGATACGACGGAACGTACCGACGTATTTCAATGCGGCATCGAGAAGCCACTCCAGTTTCTCTTTCTCCGCCACGGCCTCGGGCACCGCCAATGAGGCAGCACCATACGGCGACGGCTGGCCCTTGTAGCGACCGCGCTTCACGATCTCGCCAGGCTCCACCTTGTGAATCATTGAGAGCCCAGTGAGACGTTCAGCTTCCGAAGGCGGAAACATATCGCCTTGAAGCTCGAGAGTCGCGTACAGCTTGGTCATTGCGGTTCATGGTGGGCTAACGTTTGAGCTCAGACCGCGGCCAGACAGGTCTGGCGAGCCTTAAGTGCAGTTATAGGTGTTAACGATTGTGACGAGACTGCTGCGCGGCGGACCTCATGAGCAATGATAGCTGCCATATGAGATCTAATGTCATGCGCATTGCCGGCGCAGTGCTTACGGGCTACTTTGGTACGTATATCGAGCAAAAGCGACAGCAACACTTGTCGAACTGGCACCGACGAGCCCTTCGTCAGCATTTATGCGCGTGTGCCACCCCGACACCCATTAGACCGGCTCTCCGATCACGTACAGGGTGTCCCGCGAGAGGTCCGCTCCTGACGCCCAACCGATACCGCCGCCCCTGTTGATAGGCGCGACGCGGCGGAACTCTTCCTCGTCCTTCAAACGCTGAAACACCCCCTTGTCTAAGAACGGACGGCAATCGACGCGGCGTACTTCCCCATTGGCGAACGTCACCCGTAGCACATAATCGGCAAGGGGTTCGACTTCAGTAACTCGTGGGGCAAGATCAACAACGGTATCTGACATGGATGCATTAGCTTAGTGGCTCGATCTTCTCTGGCAATTCACCTTCAACGGCAGCAGCCCATGCCTGTTGCAATTCCTTCTCCCTCAGTACAGCCCACGCCTTGACTAACTTCTCCTTCTTTGGAGGAATCGAACCGGCGAGCACCTCGGCGTCGGAGATGCTGACGACTATTTCCTCTCCAGCATACTCGGCGTGGAAGTGTGGCGAATGATGCACGTGGTTGTCCTGGTAGTACATGTAGATGACGATGCCAAAGAACTCTGAGATACGCGGCATGGGCGAAGCTATTGGAGTCTCAATTAATGATAGCTGAGGATGAGCAGACTGTACAACCACTAACCTTCAAGGTGTTTTGCCCGGAAATGGCCGGCATCGCCTGTTATCAAGGTGCGAAGCACGAAACCCGGGCCGGCGTGTTAGCAAAAACGGACTGGCCCGCACAAAAGGTAACAGCTTACTGCGCACAGCGCAATGTTCTTTACGATGAGGCATCGATCGGTCGGTAGGATCCGCCAATCTTCAACCACTGTAGGCGTCGGACCATTGCCCTCGCCTCCCTTCATTCCCTCGATAGCTTGACATACAACCAAACGGTTGTATATTGAGGCATGACTCCTTCCCTCGCAGATCACACGGACCGGCTCTTTCACGCCCTGTCGGACAGGACGCGCCGGGATATCCTGAGGCGTACCCTCTCGGGTGAACACTCCATCACCACCCTCGCCGGCGCCTACGTGATGAGCTTCGCGGCCGTGCAGAAACACGTGGACGTGCTCGTCCGCGCCGGGCTCATCACCAAACGCCGGCAGGGGCGCGAGGCCTTCGCGAGCGGCAATGTGGAGACCATCCGCACCGCCGAATCCCTCCTGCGCGAGCTGGAAGCCATCTGGCAGGACCGCATCTCACGCATCGATGAGCTGCTGGAGGAAGAAGCAAAAAACCAGCAGAACCCCTCTCCCAACCCCTAAACCGGGAATACCACCATGCCCGTAGTCAACATCATCCGCGATGTCAAAACCTTCACCCTCACCATCATGGCCGAGTTTGCGGCGCCGCCGGCGCGTATCTGGGCGCTGTACGCGGACGCGCGCCAGCTGGAGCGGGTCTGGGGGCCACCGACCCACCCGGCCACATTTGTCGACCATGAACTCAAGCCCGGAAAGCGCTCAACCTACTACATGACGGGCCCCGAGGGACAGAAATTCCACGGCTTCTGGGTCATCACGGAGGTCGACCAACCCCTCAGCTTCCACTTCGAAGACGGCTTCGCGGATGCGGACTTCAACCCGATCCAGGCGATGCCGAGCGCCCGGTGTGTATACCGCCTGGAGGCTATCCCAACCGGCACCCGCGCCACGTATACCAGCACCTATGCCTCCCGTGAGGACCTGGAGAAGGTGCTGGCAATGGGTGTGGAGGAAGGCGCGACGCTCGCGATCAACCAGATCGATGCATTGATCGCGGGGTAGTGGACGGGTTACCGCGACGGCTCGAAGTGGCGCAGAGTGGTGTTTTTATTAATGGCCTTGTCATCCCGACCGACCCCGCGTACGCGGGGAAAGTGGAGGGACCTCCGTAAGTCGGGCAGTTTGCCAATCTCAGGGAGGTCCCTCCGCTGCAGAGCTGACAGGCGCCGGCACTTTCGGTCGGGATGACAACGTTATTTTGATACTCACACCACTCGGCGCCACTCCCTCACTTCTCCCCGACCGCCAGATAGAGCCGGCCCCCGTACACATGCGGCGAGCCCTGCAGGTAGCGCCACTCGAACACCCGCACCATCTTCTTCATCTCCATCCACACCTGCCGGCTCAACTCGGCGCGGGCTACCTGCTCGACCATCCAGGTCTGAGGGACCCGCCTTTCGGCGTATACATCCATCAGCACGATGCGGCCGCCGGGAGGGAGGAGCTCGACGGTGCGTTCGAGGACGTGGACCCAGTCTGTAAACGTGCTAAAACCGAGCGCGCAGACGGCGCTGTTCACGACGAACTTGTCGCCAACGGCCAGTTGCAGGCCGGCGCGGCTGACGTGGTGGGCATCCTGCTCGGTGAGTATGACGTTGGTCCAGCCATGCTTTTCCACACGCTGGGCCGCCTTGCGTAGCATGCCTTTTGAGGCATCGAGGCCGATGAGCCGACCGCGCGAGCCCAGCCAGGGCGCTATATACGGGAAGTTCTGGCCGGTGCCGCAGGCGAGGTCGAGCACGGTGTCGCCCTGTTTTGGGGCGAGGGCGTTGACCAGCTGCCGGCGGGCGTCGCGGTAGAGCGGCTCGAGCGCGAGGTCGTAGACGTGTGAAAACAGATCGTACCACATCATGGGCAGGCACCGGCGCGTAGGGGTTCGATCATCGGGGAAGCTGGAATCATATCACCGCTGAATCGCAGATGAAGTCGGGCACGATGCCGGTCGATTCGATCAGGATATCCGCCATGTGCGGCAGCGTGTTGCCCGTGAGCACCAGCGCCGTATCGATCCCGAAGTGGTTGCCGCCCATGATGTCGGTCGCGAGCGTGTCGCCCACCATCAGGATATCGGTCTTGGCGACCTGCCGGTATTTCTGCACGTGTTCGAAGGCGAAATTGAACATCTGGGCCTCCGGCTTCCCGAATCGGATGAAGGTGCGGCGGATGACCCGCTCGATGAGGTCTGCCACGGCGCCGATCGACACCGCGATCTGCCCGCGGGAGACCGGGTACGAGGCGTCGGTATTGGCGACGATGACCGGGATGTTGCGGAGGCGGAGCAGGTTGACGGCCTTGTTGATGTCGTTATTCCAGTCGAACCCCTCGTCGTCGAGCAGGACGAGCGCGTTGACCGTATCGGCTTGGTCGAGATCGAGGTCTCGGACGGAGATGGCCTGGAGCCCCATGGTTTCGATGTAGTGGGCCGAGGCCGGCGTGCCGAGGTACGCGATCACCCCGGTGCGCACTTTGTACCGCAGATAGTCCCGCGCCAGCATGCCCGAAGAGACCACCTTGTCTTCCGTGATGCGGGTGATGCCGGCGCGCTGGTAGACGTCGGCCAGTTGGGTCGGGCTGCGCGAGGCATCGTTGGTGAGCACAAAAAAGTCGATGTTGTGCTCGGTCAGGTATTCGAACGTGGCGTGGATGCCGGGCGTCATGCCGCGGTAGTTTTTCAGCACGCCGTAGGCATCGAAGAAGATCACCTTATAATCGAGAGCCAGCGTTTTGAAGGCGCACCGTTGCATGAGCAATCCGGGTCAGCGAAGGGACAGATGGTTCAGGAGGAGATCGGCGTCAAAGCGGACGTCCACCTCGGGAAAATAGCGTGTAAACGCCTCACTCTGGAGTTGGTCGGCGTACCGCGGGCGAAAAAAGTGCCGGCCGTATTTGATCACGTAGTTCAGGATGAAGAACCGATAGGCTTCCTTCAGGAAGCGCACCTCGTCCGCCTCGAGCGGGTAGACGGCGTGGTAGGCCTTCAGGAAGAGTAAAAAGCGGGGCTCCATGAAGGTGTCGACCACGTAACTAAACGTGGTGCGGTCGCCGCGGTCGGACACGACTCGGCTGAAAAAATAGAAATCGAGCATCCGAGACGACATCCTGAACCAGTCATAATCCCAGCGGCTGAACAACGCGCCGTTGTCGTCGAGCGAGAAGTTGCCAATATTCCAATCCACAAACACAGGCATTTTCAAGAACCGGCCGGCGCCGCAGGCGTCGTGGCCGGCCAGGAACAGCTGGCACTGACGCCGGATGGCGCCTCGTTCGTCTTCCGTGGCTGTGCCCCATTCGGCAGTCGTCACCCGTTCGAGCAGTTCCCGAATGTCCCATTCGAGCGTTTTCGACGACGCCGGCAGGTGGGGTACGGCATCGGCGCAGGCCCGGTGAAAACGCGCCATCTCGCCGCCAAAGCGCTCGATATCGGCCGGCTCTAGCCGCCTGGGGAAGCGGTTACGGATGCGGATCGGGTTATAAAAGACAACCCAGACATCCGTCTCGCCCTCCTGCTGCCGGAAGGTGAACACCTCCCCCTGTTTCGGGAGCGAGCGAGCGAGCAGACGCGCGAAGGGCGGCTGGAGGGTTTTCGCGAGGGTGTTGATGATCGTATGATCTTCCCGGAAGTGCTCGTACTTGCCGAAATACGACACTTTTCCGACTACGAAGCGGCGGTCGGGGAGCTGCACTTTGTAGACATGATTCGTCGACACCTGGGCGCTGATGTCCTCGATCCAGAGGGCAGGGGTCGAGGGGTCATACGCCGCCCAGGCATCCCGGACGATCGCGGTGAAATCGATAAAGGACATGATCGAGGCGGATTAGGGACGGAGATTACGGAATCCTCGGCCGCCAATCTGCCTGCGATGCGCGCCCACGAATTATTTCACGAGCAGGATCGGTGTGGTGGATACGTGCCCCCCGCCGGCGATGCGGACGAGGTACAACCCGCCGGGTAACGACGCGCCCTCGATCTCCAGTTCCTGTACGCCGCCCCCCTGGACCACGCCCTCGTGCAGAACGCGCACCAGTCGGCCGGTGGCGTCGAACAGCTCGGCGCGCGCGGCGGAAGCCTCGCGAACGGCGAATCGCACGGTAGTGGACGGGTTAAACGGGTTTGGATAAGCGGGCTCGACCCGCAGCGCGGTGGTTGCATCGATACGGATACTCCGCGCGGCGGAGTAGGCGAAGGCGCCGTCGAAGTCGATCTGCTTGAGGCGCACGCGGTAGTCGCCGGGCGCCAGGGCCGAGATTCGGTAGGTGTACGATTGCGGAGCGTTGGTCGTACCGGCTCCGGAGACAAATCCGGCCGGCTCGAAGTCGCCTGTGCCGGCGAGTTGCACCTCGAAGCCGGCGTTGTTCAACTCGCTGGCCGTCGTCCAGGCCAGAGCCAGCGCATCGCCGTCCGCCACGGCCTGGAACGCGGTGAGGGAGACCGGCAGCGGCGTGTCGTCGCCTTCGACGACGTCGAGGTACTGGTTGATGGGCACATTCTTATACGAGTTCACGACGCCCGAGGGCCACTCGACGACGAGGGTTTCGACGATTTTGGCATCGCCGAAGCCGAGGTGGACGCGCAGCGAGTTCTGGCTGTAATCCGCACCCGTCGAGAGATCGCGACGTTGCTTGAGCGTCTCTCCTCCGATCGAGGCCACCGCGGTGATCCGCGCGCCGATCCCCCACGCATTCGAAATATCACCGACGAGGCGGAGGCTTAGCCAGTTGCCGCCACCGGTGTTTCGGTAGAGGAAGTTGGGTTGTTCGCTGTCGTTGGCGACAAAGAGATCGAGGTCGCCGTCGCGGTCGTAATCGGCGAAAGCGCCCGAGACCGAGGCGCCGCCGTCGGTCGAGACCGGTTCTTTGGTCGCCGGCTCGAAGCTGCCCTTACCCTGATTGAGGTAGAGCGTGCTGCCTCCATCGCGGTTGGCGACGAATACATCCAGGTCGCCGTCGTTTTCGACATCACCCCAGGCCGAGCCGAAGCCTCCGATGCGGTCGGCGACAAGGGGATCGTTAAAGACCCGGACGAAGCGGCGGGCGCCCTCGTTGAGGAACAGCCGGTTACTGCCGGCCTGGTCGGTGGTGAAGAGGTCGAGGTCGCTGTCGTTGTCCACATCCACCCAGGCACAGCTCAGCGTGTTGCCGCCGCTGGTGACGATGGGCGATTCGCCCTCTTCCTCGAAGGCGAAGGTGCCCTCGTTCCAGTATAGGAGGTCGTTTGAGCCGGCGATATTGCCGATGAAGAGATCCTGGTCGCCGTCGTCATCCGCATCGCCCCAGCAGATCGGGGCGGAGTCGCCGATGTCTTTTACGATCTGGCCATCCTCGAAGATCTTGAAAGCGCCGGGCCCGTTGTTGCGGAGGAGGACGTTGGCGACCTCGCCGGGGGTGGAAAAGAGTACATCCAGGTCCCAGTCGTTATCGTAGTCCGCAATGCCGGCGAAGCGGTAGTCGTCTTTGTCGGAGGTGAGGCCGTTGTCGGTCACCTTCAGAAGCGCACCCTCTTTATTAAGATAAAAGAAGGCCGGCTGGCCAAGGTTGGTGACGAGGAGGTCCAGGTCGCCGTCGTTTTCGACATCGAACCAGCGGCTGCTGGCGGATTCACCAACGTCGTTGAAGGGGAAGGCGTCCTCGATCCATTTAAATTCGCCGTCACCCAGGTTGGCGATGAGGGTGTTTTTCTGGCCGAACCAGTTGGTGACCATGAGATCCTCCCAGCCGTCGCCGTTATAATCGCCCCAGCTCCCACCACTGGAGTTGGTCTTGGCATCCGTTATGACGGACGGGAAGACACGCTCGAATTGCTGGGCGTTGGCCGGCAGGGCGAATGGAATAAGGGCAACAAGGACGCGGAGACGGATCATCGGAGTGTGGATTCGTGAGCAAGGGGGCGTCAACGAATGCGCATAACCTACGAAAAAACCGTCATCCGGGCATCATCGTGGCCGGCGTTAAAACACCGGCCTATTTTGCCGCATCGCGACGTGATACTTGTGCGCCATCGCCACACGATGGCCGGCGTTAAAACACCAGCCTATTGTGCCGCATCGCGCGGCGATGCGGGCCTGGCCGGGGGACGTCCAATCATGGCGTGGCCGGCGGTAAAACACCGGCCTATTGTGCCGCATCGCGCGGCGATGCGGGCTTGGCCGGGGGACGTCGCATCATGGCGTGGCCGGCGGTAAAACACCGGCCTATTTTGTGGCATCGCGCGGCGATGCGGGCCTGGCCGGGGGACGTCGCATCATGGCATGGCCGGCGTTGTGGCCGGCGTTAAAACACCGGCCTATTGTGCGGCATCGCGTGGCGATGCGGGCCTGGCCGGGGGGGTGCGTCGCTGGGGGTTAATCCCAAAGAAATCGTGAATCCTCGATTTTTACGGAGTGCTTCTGCAGCAATTTGAGATATTCATCTTCAAACGAAAAATGGGCATGATGGGCCCTTTGGTTGGCAATGTAGCGAGCTGTTGTCCTGACGACTGATCGGCTTACCGAAAATATACCATACCCGGTTTGCCACGCAAATCCATCAAGCTCAGGAATGGAAGCATTGATCCATCGCGATGATGAGCCCTTGACATATTGAACTATCTGACTGGGCGCCTTTGTTCGGGGGGCGCTCACTAAAACGTGTACGTGGTCCTCCACACCTCCGATCTGCACTGGTGTCACATGGTGCTTATTTGATGCTGCTCCCAATGCCGACCAAACACGTTTTTCCACTGCGGGCGTTATAACTCCAACGCGTCTTTTTGTGCTGAAAACTATGTGGTAGAAAATTGCCGAGTATGCGTCTGCCATCGTGATTCTGATGCGTGGTTCGAGTCTATACTCATATAGACGTTACCTACATCTCGGGCATACCTTCGGTGAACTAAAAAAGGCGTCGCAGAGCGACGCCGCATAATAGCCCCCGTGCTTCAGCTCGGGGCAACGGCAGGCGACCCGTTACCGTGCCTCCTTGACGCCGTCGCGAGATGCCGGGCGTAGCGTGGCCGGCGTTAAAACACCGGCCTGTTTTCCGGCATCGCGCGGCGATGCGGGCCGTTTTCGGGAGGAGCGTCGCGGCATGTCCGCATCTAACGCGGCCGGCGTTAAAACACCGGCCTATTGTGCGGCATCGCGCGGCGATCCGATACATCGAGGGCCGGGCTATTCCCCCACCGCACCGGCCAATACCCCGCCCGGCATCAGCATCTCCGGATGCGCCATCAGGACCTCTGCGAAGCGCTGGCCGAGCAGGTTGTGGCCGAGGGCGTTGGGGTGGGTGTCCCACTCCGCGAGCTGGATCTGGCTTTCGTCCGTGTATTCGTCGAAAACACCGACCAGCGACCACACGTGTTCAAAGCCGGCGTCTTGAGCAATCGTGCTCCAGCGCTGGAATTCTTCCGTATTTTCTTTGCCGCCTTCCCGATGCCCGAGCGTGCGGGGGATGAAGAGCCATACGGGCGTGACGCCCTGGGCCTCGAAGGAAGCCAGCAGCCGGTCGTAGCCCCAGCGGACAAGCGCATCCTCAAGCGGATCCAGCCGGCGCTGCTGCTCGGAGTGCACCATGTCGCGCGTCACGCCGGCGTCGTCGACGAACTTCTGGAGGTCCGCCGGCAACACGACGCCATCGTTGTACAGCTTGAGCAGGTTCGTTACCGTGCGGCTGCCTTCGCCGGCGTGGGTGGTGATGAACGCGTAGTCGAAATCAAACGGCGGCATTTTCTCTTCGGCGATCACCACGTACTGAATCACCGTGTAGCCGCCCACCGAGTAATTGAATAGCTCGTAACCGGCGCCGCTCGTCGGCCTGTACTCGGCGTTCAGCCGGTCCTCCGTCACCTGTTCGAACACCTGATCGTTCTTGACGCCCCAGCCCATCTCGTACGACTTGCCGAGCATGGCCATCCGCACGGTGTCTTCGGGTTTTTCGAGCGCGTATTCCTGGTCGCGCATCCGCCACTGGTTCGTGGAGAGCGGCGCCCGCTTGAAGACGGTTTTGATGGAGGGAAAAAGCTCCTCGAAGAGCAGGGTGTTGGTCTCCTGCGCCACGCCGGCCGGCACCATGCCCTTCCAGTCCGCCGGCCGCTTGTCGCGGCTCTCCCAGAGCTGCGACATCTGGACGCGGTTGTCGAGCAGCTGCTCGTAGTAGCCGCGCTCCTGCACCTGGTCGTCGTGGATGCTCAGGCGGTCCGCCTGCAGCGAGGCAATAAACGAGGCCGGACGCACGCCGGCCTGCTGGTTGACGGTGGGCTGGCCGACGAGGAACACCAGCACGATACCCACGCCGGTAAATACGGCCGTCTTCGTGAACGAGGTCTTCCGCTCGTCGAACACGAAGCTCCAACCCCGGTGCTCGAGGTAGAAGTAGAGCAACAGTAGGACGGTCAGCCCCAGCAACGCGAGCACGACGAGGCCGAACTCGGACGCCGGGCTGTTGCCGGCCTGTTTCATGACGGACCACCACTCGCCGGCGGATTCGCTGCTCCAAAAAGACCACATCAGGCCGAGGAACGCAAACGTGGCGACCGTCTGAAGCGCCAGCCGCGCCTTCGCCCCAAGATCCCACGCCTTGGCGCCTAGCGCCTTCCCCTTCTTCCCCTTTTTCGCCTCCCAGACTGAGTTCGCGGCTACGAGTACGCCCAACACGGCCCAATACACGCCATCCACCACGGTCAACGGGAACGCGCCCTGCAGCCAGAACCACTGATACGAATGGAGTAGCCACGTGCAGGCAAACACGACGATCGTGCTGAACACGAGGGCCGAGGTCTCGCCCCAATGCCGGACGCGCATGAAGAGGGGATAGAAGAAGAGCTTCATCATGAAGTCCTTCCAGAAGATGTTGATCCGCCGCCAGTAGTCGTTGAAGCCCGAAGCCAGGAAGTACATCTTGTGGGTTTCCGGCAGGTTGAACCCGAAGAGGCACATCATCCCCACGATGAGGTGGAAAAGACCCGAGATCCGCAGATACAGCAGATAGCTCGAAACGATAAACAGCAACACGCCGCCCAGGTCCTGGATGCTCGCCACCGAGGGACTCATGTGGTAGTAGACCACCCGGTACAGGATCAGGTGGAACACCCCCCTGAACATCCACAACACCCCTTTCTGGTAGATGGTGATGTCTTCCTTGTTGTAATAGGTCCGCCGGAACGTGATGTAATCGACGATGGGGTAGAAGGGGAAAATGATGTTCGGAAGCTGGAAGAAATACGTGAGGCGCTCCCAGATCGACACCTTTTTCTTCTCGTTGCGCATGTCGTAGAGGTACAGCACCATGCGGAACATGAACATCGACCCCAGGATGGTCAGGGTGAAGCCGATCGGCTCGGGCGCGTTCATCCACCCGCCCCGGAACGCCACCAGCACCGCGCCGACGCCGGCCAGCAGCGCCACGCGCACCCCGTACGGGATGGGCAGATGGGCGAGCCCGATCATGCCCAGCGCGACACCCACGAGCCAGCCGCCATTCACCACACCGAATACCATGACGATAGCCGCCACGGTCAGGCCGAAGAAAAACGGCATCCGCCACGGCCGCGGCAGCCAGGAGTGGACGATAAACCCGCCAAAGACCAGCGTAAGCAGGTCCAGCAAGCCGCTGCTTTCCTCGATCTTAAACAGCCGGATCACCAGCAAAACGAGGCCGAGCTGCAGGGTGACGACCGCAAATTGCATCAGGTTGACCGGCCGCGCCATCGCCGCGATCTGGGCGAAGATGGACGCGCCGCCGCCGGCGGGCGCGTTCGCGGTATCGGCTACGGATTTGGCTTGATTCAACATGACTCGGTCTTTCGATTCTGTATCGTTAAGGCTCGTTCGGCCAGAATCGGGTGTGCCGATCCGGTGCGTTTCGGGTAAATGAGAGACGATTATTCCGGCACCTGCAGGGTGTCGGCCGGCGCAAAGGCATTCCGCGCGTTCAGTTCGGCGAAAATCCGCTCGGCGATCAGCCGATGGCCGCGCACGTTGGGATGCTGATCGTACGAGGCGATCTGGACGGCGTCGGTGTCGTGTTCGCCATAGGCGCCTTCCAGGTTGAGGACCGTAAACCCGGCCCTGCCGGCCAGATCCGTGAGGATTTTTGCCCACACGGGGTCGATCCCCTTCGTCTCGCGGGTAGTCGGGAGGAGCAGCGCCATCGGCGTGATCCCACGTTCCCGGCTCGCCTCGGCGATGCGCTCAAAGCTCCAGGCCAGGATTTCCTGTCCATAAGGCTTGAGCAGCGCACGGATCTCGCTGGCCTCCATGCCGGCCTTCGCTCCAGCGCGCGCGATGAGGTCCTGCAAGAATGGGTATCCGGTCTCGCGCCCTTCCTGGACGATGTTTTCGAGCTGCATGAGCATGCGCCGTTCCTCGGTGGAGTACATGGCGTACAGAACAAGGTCCGGCTCGAATCCAAAGATCTTCCGCTCCGCCACCGGCACGTTCTGCAGCGGGCTGTAGCCCCCCACCGCGAAGTTGAGGATCTCGACCGGCCCGCCCGTGGCGTTGACCAGGTCCTCGAGCACGTTTTCGTAGGTGCTGGAGTCCGGCACGCCGGCGCCCTGCTCGTACGAAGCGCCCAGCAGCGCGACACGGTAGACGCCGGCGGGCTTCGCCTGCGTGTACGGGCGGTCGCGCATCCCGAATGTGTTCGTCGTAAAGATCGCTTCCTTGAAGCTGCTCACGTACGACGGCTTGAGCTCATACACCAAGACGCCTTCGCCGGGCTGGACGAGGTCGGTCTCCATGATCGGCGCCCAGTCCTCGGGCGGCTCTTCCTGCCGCGCCCACGACAGCTGCGAGGTATAGCTGCGGTTGTCCATCAGCCCTTCGTAATAACCGCGCTCCTCGATCGCCGCGTCGCGGGCGTTGAGGCGGGATTCCTGGATCGATGCGATAAACGTGGAGGCCTGCTCGCCGGCCCGCTCGTGCACCTGTGGCAACCCGATACCCGCCAGCGCCAACGCCATCAACCCCGTCCGGCTCGCCACCGTCGAAAACTGCATCCCCCGCTCCTCGAAGAACGGGCTCCAGCCCTTCGCCTCCAGCACGTCCAGAACCACCAGCACCACGTACAACCCCGCCAGGCCCCCCGCCAGCAGCAGCCACTCCGGCGCGCCGCTCGTACCCACCTGCTTCATCACGCTCCACCACTCGCCCACCGACTCGCTGCTCCAGAACGACCACATCACACCCAAAAACAAAAACGTCACCACCGTCCGGAGCGACAGACCCAGCGCACCGCGCAGCGTCCACCCCTTCTTGCTCAGGCTCTTCCCCTTCTTCCCCTTCACCGACTCCCACACCGAGTTGATCGCCACCAGCACACCCAGCACACCCCAGTACACCCCGTCCACCGTCGTCAACGGAAAATCCCCCTGGAGCCAGAACCACTGATAGCTGTGCAGTATCCACGTGCACGCAAACACCACCACCGTCGAAAACACCAGCGCCGGGATGTTGCCCCAGTGACGCACCCGCATGTACACCGGGTAGAAGAAGAGCTTCATCATGAAGTCCTTCCAGTAGATGTTGATCCGCCGCCAGTAGTCGTTGAAGCTACTCGCCAGAAAATACCGCTTGTGCGTCTCCGGAAGGTTGAACCCGAAGAGGCACATCAGGCCTACGATCAGGTGGAACAGCCCCGACACCCGCAGATAGAGCAGGTACGCGCTCACGATGAACAGCACCACCCCGCCCAGCCCCTGCACCTCTTCCACCGCCGGCGTGAAGTAGTAATACACCACACGGTACATCAACAGGTGCACCACCCCCCGCAGCATCCACAGCACCCCCTTCTGGTAGATCTCGTACGCGTCCCGGTCGTAATACGTCCGCCGAAACGTGATGTAGTCCACGATCGGGTAAAACGGAAACACGATGTTCGGCAGCTGGAAAAAGTAGCTCAGACGCTCGAACAGCGTCGCCGGCTTCTTCTCCGAGCGCATGTCGTAGAGATACAGCGCCATCCGAAACATGAACATCGAGCCCAGGATGGCGATGATGCCGCCGGACCACTCGGTCTGCATCCAGCCGGCGCGAAACGCCGTCAGCACGGCGCCAACGGCCGTCACAAGCGTCACCCGGACCCACATCGGCGCCGGCAGGTGCGCCAGCCCGATCATCGTCAACCCGATCCCGATCAACCACGACCCCCCGACGAGGCCAAACAGCAGCCAGATGCCGGCCAGTGTAAGCCCCACAAAAAACGGCTGACGCCACGACTCGGGCAGCCAGGCGTGCACGACGAAGCCGCCAAAGATCAGCGGCAGAATGTCCTGAAAGCCAAAGCCGTTTTCGACCTGGAAGAGCCGGATGGCCAGGAGCACCAGGGCCAGCTGCGCGGCCACCAGCACGAACTTGCCGCCATCGGTTTTCACCTGGTCGAAAAACGAGGCGCCGGCCAGCGGGCCGGCGGTCGATGCTGAGAGTTTTCCGATCATGCCCCAGACAATAAGTAAATGGTTAATGGTCGATGGTCGATGATCAACAAATGACCATCGATAATTGACAATCGATAATTGACCATTCTCACAGCCCCAGCGCGGCCGCGATCGCCGACCGTTGGGCGTCGTTGCTGCCGGAGTAGAGGGTGCCGCCAATACTATCGCGCACGAGCCGTTCCACATTATGCTCAGCCAGATACCCTTTGCCGCCCATGATCTGGACGGCATCCAGCGAGGCTTTTACGTAGGCTTCGCTCACATACACTTTGTTGACCGACGCGTGGAGCGCGGCCTCGCGGGGCCGGTTATCGAGCGACCACGCGGCACGATAGGTCAGCAGGCGAGCGGCTTCGACACGCATCTTCATATCGGTGATCTTGTGCGAGACCGACTGATACTTGCCGATCTGTTTACCGTCGATTTTGCGGGACCGGGCGTACGTGATGGTCTTGTCGAGCATCTTCTGCATTTGCCCGACCTGGCCGGCCGACAACAGGCTGCGCTCCCACATCATGGCGTGTTCGAACACCGCCGCGCCATCGCCCACCTGGCCCAGCACGGCGTCGGCATCAACGCGGACGTCATCAAACACCAGGCTGCCCACTTCTGTCGTATGCAGACCCATCGTTTCGAGGCTCGGGCCACGACGAATACCGGGTGTCGAGGCATCCAAAACGAACGCGGTGATGCCGCCGGCCGCGCGTTTTTCAGGATCCGTGACGGCGTATACCAGCACGACATCTGCGGACGGCGCGTTGGTCAGCAGCGTCTTCTCGCCGCTGATTCGGTAGCCGTCGCCGTCCTTCACCGCCATCGTCGCCAGGTCGGACCAGCTGGATCCGTCCGGCTCGGCCATCGCGCTTGTGGCGATCTTCGCGCCGTCGGACAGGGCCGGCAGGAACCGCTGCTTCTGCGCCTCGGTGCCAAACGCCACGAGCGGCGCCTGGCAGGAGAGGAGGTGCGAACCCAGGGCCATCAACAGACCCTGGTCCTCGATGCCGATCCCCAGGCCTTCGAGCGCCATCGCCGTGCCGAGCGCGTCGAGGCCGCGGCCGCCGTAGGCCTCCGGTACGAGAAGACCGGGAAGCCGCAGCTCACCGCTTTTTTGCCACAACGCGCGGGAGAACGTGTGCGCGCGGTCGCGGTCGGCGAACGTAGCGTCCTTCAGGTGCTTCTCCGCAAACGTGATGCACTCCTTCTGAATCTGCTTCTGCTCCTTTGTGGGTGACAGTTCCATTAGTCGAGTTCTTTAAGTGCCTGATAATTGATCTTATCCGTCGACGTCTTCGGCAGAGACGGCTGCGACGAAAAGCGGTCCGGAATCATATACTTCGGCAGGTTGTCCGCGCAGAACTTTTTCATTTCAATCATGCCGCGCGGCTTTCCGTCCGACCAGCTCAGGAATGCCTTGATGATGGTGCCGTTTTCGGCGTTAGGCGTGGCCACGACGGCCGCTTCGGTGACCGCCGGGTGACGATACAGGGCGGCCTCGATTTCGCCGAGTTCGACGCGGTAGCCGTTGCGTTTAACCATCCGGTCCCGCCGGCCGACGAAGATGAACACCCCGCCGGCGGCCTCGCGGACGATGTCGCCCGTGTGGTACCAGCGCGTGCCTTCGGCGTCGACGAAATAGGCTTCGGCAGAACGCTCGGGCAGGTTCCAGTAGCCCTGCATCACCGAGCCGCCGGTGATGAGCAGCTCGCCCTCGGCGCCGGGTGCGACGGCCTGATCGTCCAGGTCCACCACCAGCGCCCGATCGTTTTCACACACCGGACCGATGGGGAACGGATCGACCTGATCCTCGGGAATCGTCGGCGGCAGCTTGTAATAGGTGCAGACGTTCGTCTCGGTCGGGCCGTAAAGGTTGTAATACACCGGATGCGGCCACTTCTCGAGCAGGCTTTTGAGGTGCTTGATCGGGAAGACCTCGCCGGCGAAGAATACGACCCGCATCGCGCTGAAGTCGTGTTGATCCAGGTTGCCGTATTCCACCAGGAGCCGCAGGATCGAGGGCGTGGAATACCACACCGTGATCTTACGCTCGGCCGCCATCGGCCCCAGACGCGCCGGCGTCTTGCCCAGGTCCTCGCCGATCAGGATCAGGGTGGCCCCGTGCTGCATCGGCACGTAGATGTCCAGGATCGACAGGTCGAAGTGGAACGGCGCGTGTGACGAAAACCGATCGTCCTCCGTGAAGGCCACGGTGTCCGACGTCCACCGCACAAAGCTCAACGCGCTGGCGTGGGTGTGGATGACGCCCTTCGGCTTGCCCGTCGATCCCGAGGTATACAGGATGTAGGACAGGTTCGCGATGGACGGCTGCGCCGGCTGTTCGCCGGACTTCACCACCCGCACGAGGCTCACCGGAAGCGCGAATCCATCCAGGAAGGACAGCGGATCGACGCTAAGGGTGTAGGTGTCGTCGAACTCGGCTTTCAGCCCCTCAATCAGGTCGTTAGCGACCACGATGCCCTTTACCGCGCAATCCTGGAAGATAAAGGCGTTGCGTCGGGGTGGGGCACCGGGATCGACCGGCACGTAGGCGCCGCCCGATTTGAGGATGCCGAATACGGCCGTGATCGAGGCGATCGACTTGGGCACGTAGATGCCCACCCGGTCGCCGCCCGTGACGCCGATGCGTCGCAGCGCCTCGCTCAGGCGATCAGCGTTGGCGTTGAAGTCGCCGTAAGAGACGGCGTTATTCCGTTCGGGGTCTTCGACGGCCGTGTGCGCCGGCCGGCGAGCGGCCGAGTGCTCGAGCAGTCCGTGCAGCGTATCGTGATGGGTCTGCATGCCTTACTTCTTGGAAAGAACAAACGACGTGATTTCTTCGAGCGTGTCCAGGTTGTCCGAGTTCATCTCGTTCGCCTGCACCTGGATGTCGAACTCTTCCTCGAGGAACGTGACCAGCTTGAGGGTCGAGATCGAATCGATGATGCCGCCAGAGATCAACGGGGTGTCGAACTCGAGCGCGCTCGGGTCCTCGCCGGGCAGGAACGTGTCGAGGATGAATCGCTTGACCGGTTCGGTGATTTCTTCGATGTGCGCTTGCTGAATATTCGCAGCCATGATAAACTCCGTTTTTTTATGTGTGATTGTGAGCGTGTCGTGTGAACTACCTAGTGGGCTATCGTGTGAATCGTCAGGGTAACGTTTCTTTACGTGTACATGCGCTTTACTGGGGCGCAACACGTCATCATAACGCCAGCGAGGACGCAAGAACCCGCCGAAAGCCTCTCGCTCGTTACCTGGAATAGGGACCGGAAGAGACCCCCGAAACACACTCTTTTACCAGTATCGCTGGATCTCAGTATCGGATGCGGGACTCCTGTCAATAAACCGACGCGCGGTTCGGGAGTCCGTCCAAGGTGCTGCGTACCGCGCTGTTCAAGGCGCTGCCACCGCACCCAGCTTCACCAGGCTATCGTTGGCGATCAGCACCTCGTACAGGCGCTCGGCCACCGCCTCGTGCCCGATTTTGCTGAGGTGCGTGTCCCACGGGCGTAACTGCACTTCATCCGGCGTCCGCCCCCGGTAGGGCTCGTCGACCATCAGGGTCGGGATGCCGGTCTCCTCCAGAATGCGGAGCAGATCGGGCGCGCGCTCGGGGTCCAGCTCGTTTATCTCTTCTGTGGTCGGAACGTACAGGACCACCAGCGGAATACCGCGCTCGATACATTTGCGGTTTAGCTCTTCCAGGCTCCACTTCAAGATCTCTTCACCGTGTGGGTCGAGCAGCCGGCGCAGTTCGGACTGCGTCATCTCGTGGCTGACGCCGATGCGGGCGAAAAGCTCGCTCAGGTACGGGTAAGAGATCTCGCGTTGCTGCTTGATCATGCGTTCGACCTGCATGAGCATGCGCCGCTTCTCGGTCGAGTGGATGGCGTAGAAGACGAGGTCCGGCTGGAAGTCGAATGCCTTTTTCTCGGCCACCACCAGGTTCTGTACGGGACTGTAGCCGCCCACCGAGAAGTTGAGGATCTCGTAGCCGGCATAGGCGCCGCCGGCGAGCTCCGCGTTCAGGCGGGTCTCGACGAGCGCTTCATAGGTCTCTTCCTCCGTCACGCCCGAACCCTGTTCATACGAGGCGCCGAGCATCGCCATGCGATAGACCCCATCGGGCTTTTCTTTCGAGTACTCTTTGTCCCGCATCCCCCACTGGTTCGTCTTGAATGGCATCTCCTTCTCGACGCCGTCGAAGTTGGGGATTAGCTCGTACACCAGCAGCCCCTCGCCGGGGCGCGTCGCCTCGGAGTTCATCGTGGCTTTCCAGTCATCCGGCCGCTGCACTTCTTCCGCCCAGGCCAGCTGCGAGGTGTAGCCACGGACATCCATCAGCCCTTCGTAGTAGCCGCGGTCCGCGATGTCCTGATCCCGGGCATTCAGCCGGGTCTCCTGGATCGATGCGATAAACGTGGAGGCCTGCTCGCCGGCCCGCTCGTGCACCTGTGGCAACCCGATACCCGCCAGCGCCAACGCCATCAACCCCGTCCGGCTCGCCACCGTCGAAAACTGCATCCCCCGCTCCTCGAAGAACGGGCTCCAGCCCTTCGCCTCCAGCACGTCCAGAACCACCAGCACCACGTACAACCCCGCCAGGCCCCCCGCCAGCAGCAGCCACTCCGGCGCGCCGCTCGTACCCACCTGCTTCATCACGCTCCACCACTCGCCCACCGACTCGCTGCTCCAGAACGACCACATCACACCCAAAAACAAAAACGTCACCACCGTCCGGAGCGACAGACCCAGCGCACCGCGCAGCGTCCACCCCTTCTTGCTCAGGCTCTTCCCCTTCTTCCCCTTCACCGACTCCCACACCGAGTTGATCGCCACCAGCACACCCAGCACACCCCAGTACACCCCGTCCACCGTCGTCAACGGAAAATCCCCCTGGAGCCAGAACCACTGATAGCTGTGCAGTATCCACGTGCACGCAAACACCACCACCGTCGAAAACACCAGCGCCGGGATGTTGCCCCAGTGACGCACCCGCATGTACACCGGGTAGAAGAAGAGCTTCATCATGAAGTCCTTCCAGTAGATGTTGATCCGCCGCCAGTAGTCGTTGAAGCTACTCGCCAGAAAATACCGCTTGTGCGTCTCCGGAAGGTTGAACCCGAAGAGGCACATCAGGCCTACGATCAGGTGGAACAGCCCCGACACCCGCAGATAGAGCAGGTACGCGCTCACGATGAACAGCACCACCCCGCCCAGCCCCTGCACCTCTTCCACCGCCGGCGTGAAGTAGTAATACACCACACGGTACATCAACAGGTGCACCACCCCCCGCAGCATCCACAGCACCCCCTTCTGGTAGATCTCGTACGCGTCCCGGTCGTAATACGTCCGCCGAAACGTGATGTAGTCCACGATCGGGTAAAACGGAAACACGATGTTCGGCAGCTGGAAAAAGTAGCTCAGACGCTCGAACAGCGTCGCCGGCTTCTTCTCCGAGCGCATGTCGTAGAGATACAGCGCCATCCGGAACATGAACATCGAGCCCAGGATGGGCAGGATCGCCGTCGACCACGACGTCGTGTACAGGCCGGCCTGCATCGCCGTCAGCCCCGCGCCGGCCACCACGATCAGCGCGATCCGCGCCCGGTAGTCGATCGGAAGGTGCGCCAGCAGGATCAGCGACAGCGACA
>Ga0163153_10001048_pt1 | contig 45364 bp, 35 predicted proteins | sample OliLakLV19MP6IB1_FD_148629 | JGI IMG/M metagenome (GOLD analysis project Ga0163153, IMG submission 148629) | Freshwater microbial mat bacterial communities from Lake Vanda, McMurdo Dry Valleys, Antarctica - Oligotrophic Lake LV.19.MP6.IB-1 | ecosystem: Environmental > Aquatic > Freshwater >... | reverse complement strand
AAATATCATTTTTCAATTTAGTTAGCGGTGATTAATTGAAATAATAAATTTTCCTTTACTATACCGAAAGATAACTTTTTACTTAAAATGAAATGAATTATATTGACTGTTGATTTCAAAATTTAATAATACATGTCGAAAACACTTAAAGAAAAACTCTCCTCTCAGATTCCGGAATTAAGAGATGAGGCAAAATCAATTATAAAAAATAATGGCAATAAGAATATTGACCAGGTTGTAATTGACCAGCTTTACGGCGGAATGAGAGGGATCAAAGGACTTATCTGCGATACATCTTCAGTCGGACTGGATACGGGGCTCATAATCAGAGGGATCCCGATCCTTGAACTAACCGAAAAGCTCCCTGAAGAAATTTTTTACCTGCTTTTAACTGGCGAACTTCCAGACGCGAAAGCTCTTAAAGATCTGCAGGACGATCTTCATTCAAGAAGTGAAGTTCCGTCTTATGTTTGGGATGTACTGAATGCCATGCCTAAAGGCACACACCCAATGGTACTTTTCAGCTCTGCGATTCTTTGCATGGAAAAGGAATCGGAGTTCAGAAAATCTTATGACAAAGGTATCAGCAAAGACAAAATGTGGGAGCCGATGCTCGAAGACTGCCTTAACATCATCGCGCGCGTTCCTCAGATCGCTGCTTTTATTTACAGGAAAGAATTCAACAAGGGTGAGATGATCCCTGCTGATAAAGATCTTGACTGGGCTGCAAACTTTGGAAAAATGATCGGCGTCAAAGATGATGACGGTACTTTTGCAAAGCTGATGCGACTCTACATGGTGCTTCACAGTGATCACGAAGGCGGTAATGTAAGCGCATTCACAAACCTTGTTATTTCATCTTCTCTTTCGGATGCATACTACGCTTTCAGCGGCGCATTGAATGGTCTTGCCGGTCCGCTTCATGGTCTTGCAAATCAGGAATGTCTCAGATTTATTTTAAAGATGAGAGAGGATATCGGTCATTCGCCGACAAACGAAGAAGTTAAAAATTACTGCCAGGAATTACTGAATAAAGGCGGGCTTGTAATTGGTTACGGTCACGCTGTATTAAGAATTACCGATCCGAGATTTACTGCATTTTTTAATTTTGGAACGAGCACAATTCCGGACGATGAATTCTTTAAAATTGTAAAACAGCTTTTTGAAATAGTACCTGATCTGCTTACCGCGCAAGGAAAGGCAAAAGATCCATGGCCTAATGTTGACGCTATCAGCGGTTCACTGCTGTATCATTATGGAATAAAGGAATACAACTTCTATACTGTGTTCTTTGGTGTTTCAAGGATACTCGGATTCTCAGCGCAGATAGTTCTCGCGCGTGCAATGGGTGGTGCTTTGATCAGACCAAAGTCTGTTACTACTGAGTGGATTAAGAAGCAGCTTTAAAATTCAATTTTATCTAAAGCCCGAAGATCAGCAATAATTTTCGGGCTTTACTTTTTTATCTTCCAGGTTTTCAGCTCATCAAGTAAACCATAATCCGTAAGATCATATTGTATCGGCGTCACCGAAACATAATTTTCCCTTACTGCTATCTCGTCATACTCCAGACCTTTATCATTCACTGCCATTCTTCCGGTCAGCCAAAAATATTCACGCCTGTTTGGATCCATCCGTGTTTCATAATGATCGTCCCATACTGACTTGCCCTGTCTTGTGATGAGAACTCCTCTGATCTTTTTTTCTTCGACAGCAGGAATGTTAACATTTAGAAGTGTTCCGTGAGGCAGTCCATTTTTCAAAACAAGTTTTGCTATCTTGCCGGCGAATTTTGCAGCAAAAGAAAAATCATTGTTAGTAAAGCTTGTCAATGATAATGCGACAGAGGGTATACCGAGAATTGTTCCTTCTGTCGCCGCTGAAACTGTTCCGGAATAAATTATATTTATTGCTGTATTTGCTCCGTGGTTGATCCCTGATAAAAGCAAATCTATCTTTTTTCCTTTGAGCAGATTTCTTACTGCAAGTTTTACTGAATCTGCTGGAGAACCTTCCACAGCATAACCGTAAAAATCCTTATCGATAAGATTCTTCCTGGCACGAATCGGATTTGAAACTGTTATCGAGTGTCCAACCGCGCTTTGCTGCGTATGAGGCGCTACCACATATACTTCCGCGAATTTCCTTATCTCCCGCCAAAGAGTCTTTATACCCTCTGACTCAATTCCATCATCATTGGAAATTAATACTACCGGTTTTTTCATTTACTGAAGAATTTTATAATGGTTAAATGAAAAGCTAAAAAAGATTTGCTAAGACTCTAAGTCTTGTTCTTTTAGAATTTGTAAATTTTTCCAGACGATATCTTTAAGCTCATCAAGATTTTCACCTGTCACTGAAGAGATCAATACTTTCTCCTCCTTCATTTTCATCTTCTGAATCTTTTTCCTCAGATCTTCATCTATGGCATCCACTTTTGTAAAACATATTATTCGGGGTTTGTCTGAAAGGTCTGCTTCATAATTTTTAAGCTCTTTGAGAAGAACTTCATAGTCCTTTAGAAGATCCTTTTTTAATTTTAAGCCGATAAGTTTTGTAGAATCGATAAGGAACAAAAGCAATCTTGTTCTTTCAATGTGTCTCAGAAATTGCAGCCCGAGACCTTTACCGCTCGATGCGCCTTCGATTATCCCCGGGATATCTGCAACAACAAACGATTCATATTCCTTGTATCTTACTATTCCCAGATTTGGAGTCAAAGTTGTAAAAGGGTAGTCGGCGATCTTTGGTTTGGCTGAAGAGATTTTTGAGATCAATGTTGATTTGCCGGCATTCGGAAATCCTACAAGTCCTACATCAGCTATTAGTTTTAATTCAATGAAAATGGTTTCCTCAAGACTGGGTTCACCCGGTTGTGCAGTTCTTGGCGCCTGATTTGTAGAGGTCTTAAAATGGTTATTTCCTTTTCCCCCTCTGCCTCCTTTTAACAAAACTACTTCCTGACCATCAGTTAAAAGCTCAGCCATGATCTCTCCGGTCTCAAATTTTTTTATAATGCTTCCGCGTGGTACAAGAATAAGATCATTGGATCCGTTCTTCCCCGTTTTAAGCCCACCCTGTCCGTTCCTTCCTTTTTCACCTTTGTAGTGAGCCTTGTAACGCAGGTCAATTAAAGTTGAAAGCTGTGAAGTTGCTCTGACAATAATATCTCCACCCTTTCCTCCGTCACCACCGTTTGGACCGCCTTTAGGAACATACTTCTCTCTTCGGAAGCTTATGCAGCCGTTTCCGCCTGCACCGGATTTAATGTAGATCTTTGCATAGTCTAAAAACAAATTTTACTCCTTGTTTCGGTAATAGTCGTTTAAAATATCAACAAAGCTGATGACGTCTTTATTGTAAATTTCAACACTGTTAATTTTAAAAATTTCTTTAAGATGGTTTGAAGCTTCGAACCATGTTTTATAATTACTTAACTTGCCAAAAGATTTGTCTCTGTAAATCAGATCCGAATTGTAAACCTTAACGGAAATTTTTTCAAGAAGCTTATCATTGAAAAGATCTTTTACATTATATTTCAAATTTACCTGATCAATTACGTTTTTTACTTCTGTATCTTGTGACTTCTTCCTCTCGTCTGCTTTGATCAGATCGCTTGAATAAATTTCCTTCTTCTCAGTAATCTTCGGAACTCCGGGTTTTTTGATATTCTTACTTTCATTAGCAATGGGTTTCTCAGGGGTCTTTGAACCCGGTAATTCAGCCTGTGCTTTAATGATCACTTCCGCTTTCACTTCAGGCGTTATGATCTTCACATCTTCAGGTTCTTTCGCTGCATACTTATCTGTCATTACTTTAATGATATCTTTGAGGTTAATTTCATACTCATCGTTAATTCCTTTTACGGAATGAAATTTCTTTTCAATATTCTCAAGTGATTTGTCTTCAAGAAAAATTTTTACGAATGAATAAGGAATTGTTGACTCAAGATTTATCTTATCCTCGGATTCATACTTCAGCTTAAACACCTGAAGGAAAAAATTTTTGATCTTGGGATGGTTAATATCTTCCGAAAGCCGGCTCTCAATAGCTTTGTTGGTTCTGTCAATTATTGAGGTAATTTCTCCTTTGGTACAGAAGATCGGTGAGTTGTCAGATATAAAATTTTTAATTGAATCAATATAAAATGTATAGAAGGGAAACAGGTCTAGCTTTCTGATGATCTCATTTGGCGGACGTGATTCGAAATTGTTGAATAAGAAAGTGAGCATTGTCCATTTCGGACGTATTGTATAGTTAAAATAGAGCTTGTTTGATTTTTCAATTTTTGTATCAAACTCATCCTGATTAATTTTATCACTGGCTTCATTAAACAAATAATTTTTTGTAAAATCGGATAATCTGCTGTTCACAATCTCTGTCTTTGTGATCATCCCTTCCATCGATGCGGCATCAACGATCTTACCTATTATCTCATTCTCTTTTGTGATTTTCTCGAGAACAAATTTTTCAAACATACTTTATATTATCTTTCTGTAATTTACTTCAATTAGTTCTCTTATAAAATGACATTAGAATAAAAATTTCAAACACTAAGCTTGTCTAATTTTTCCATTATCAGACTGCGGGCTTTTTCGTGATCTATTTCCTCCAATGTAGTTTTTGATTTGCTAAGTTCATTCAGAATTTCTTCCTGCACTTTCCCTCTGCTCAATGCAACCGAATAAGGTATTCTGTAAAAAGTAACCATTGAATATTTTGGTATGAACCTGTCCGGATACTTTTTGAATAATTCAGATTCTATTTTTTTCTTAAACAGAAATCTTTCATCAGCTACAAGGTCTCTCATTTCAATAAAATTTTCCTGCGCCAAATCAGCGATCGCATCGGCATTCTCTTTTCGCAATTGCTGATATTCACGAAAAACCTTTTCCCAATCCTCTCCATATTTCTCAATACATTCATTCAGATAAGTACAATCCTCGAAAGCTGCATTCATGCCCTGTCCGAAGAAAGGAACAATAGCGTGCGCGGCATCTCCCAGCAGCGCTACTTTATCTTCCGCAACCCACGGAAAACATTTTATTGTGATCAGGCTTCCAGTAGGATTTTGAAAATAATTTTCAGTAAGCTCAGGCATCATGGCGAATGCATCAGGGAAATTTGTTTTGAAAAAATCATTCAGCTTATCATTTGAATCAATATATTCAAAGCTTTTTTCACCCCCAAAATTTTTATCATAAGCCATAAACAAAGTACAGGTAAAGCTTCCGTCAAGATTAGGAAGCGCAATAAGCATGAACAATCCTCTGGGCCATATATGCAATGAGTTCTTTTCCATCTGATAGCTTCCGTTTTTTCCGGCGGGAATGATAAGTTCTTTATAACCGTAATTTTCATAACTCTGCGAAAAATCGAACCTTGGAATTTTCAGCATCTCCATACGTACAGCGGATGTTGCACCGTCCGATGCAATGACTGCGTTAGCTTTCACCTTCGTTATCTGATCCGTAATTTCATTATGAAAAGTTACTTCTGCATTTTTGAAATCAACTCCGTTACACCTTTCATTGAAGTGAAATTTCACGTTGCTGTTTTTTTCTGCGAGATCCATCAATGATTTATTCAGTTCGGCTCTCGAGACAGCATTGATGTATTCCGAATCATCTTTACCATATCTTTGAAAATTCGTTTCTCCGTTCAGATTGTGTATCATTCTGCCATACATCGGTATCGCGATCTTATTTATTTCATCAAACATCCCGACTTCTTTCAATGCGTGAATCCCTCTTGTCGACAACGCGAGGTTAATGGATTTTCCACCGCCTGAATTTTCTTTTCTCATATCAGCTCTGCGTTCGTAAACATTCACCCCAAAACCTTTCTTTGCGAGATAAACTGAAAGCAGCGAACCCGCCAGTCCTGCACCGATTATTGTAATTTTATTCATAAGATAAATTTAATTGTCACAAATTTAATATTTCAACCGACCGCCATATGTCCTCAAATGTATTGTAAAGCGGAACCGGCGCAACTCTTATTACATCCGGCTCACGCCAGTCACATATCACACCTTTGCTTATCAGATCTTTATATAATTTTTTTCCGTCTTTTCTAACTCGAAGTGAAAGCTGACATCCTCTTTCATTTTTTTCCGTTGGTGTGATAATTTCAATTTCTCTTTGCACTTTCTCTTGTAGCAGAAACTCCATGTAAGCGGTCATCTTCTCAGACTTTTCTCTCAATGCTTTCATGCCGGCAGAATCAAAGATATCAAGAGATGCTTTCAAAGCTGCAAGCTGAAAGATAGGTGGATTGCTTAACTGCCAGCTTTCGACCGTTGGGATAGGAATATATTTATGATCCATAAGAAATCTGGTTTCCTTGTCATGACCCCACCAGCCCAGAAATTTAGGAAGTGAATTATCATTTAAATGTTTTTCATGAACGAACGCTCCTCCGATCGCTCCCGGACCGCCATTCATGTATTTATAGTTACACCACACCGCGAAGTCTACCCCCCAGTCGTGCAGATTCAATTCAAGATTTCCCGTTGCATGTGCAAGATCAAAGCCGACACAGATGTTTTTTTTATGACCTGCCTCAGTAATTTTTTTAAATTCAAATGCCTGCCCGGAATAATAATTAACTCCCGCAAACCAAATCAAAGCTATCGAATCACCCTGTAAGCTGATCAGCTCTTCAATGTCCTCTGTTCTTATTTTATCCTCTCCTGCACGCGGCTTCATTTCGATCAATGCATCCTGCACTTTATAGCCGTGAAACTTTATTTGTGACTGAATAGCATAATGATCAGATGGAAAAGAATTAGATTCGATTAAAATTTTATAACGGGTTTTTGTCGGGCGGTAAAATGATACAAATAATAAATGAAGATTCGTTGTCAGTGAATTCATGTTAACAACTTCTTCGCTCTTAGCGCCAACAAGCTTAGCTGTTCCTTCTGTCAGAAATTCATGATATGGAAGCCAAGGGTTCTTTGCAAGCCGGTGTCCTTCAACTGCAAATTTTTCCCAATCCGAGAGCTCCTGCTCAATATTATCCCGTACTGTATTCGGCTGAAGTCCAAGCGAATTTCCGGCAAAGTAAATTACGTCAGACCCATCCTTATTTTTGGGAATTAAAAATCTGTCCCGATAGCTTTTCAGCGGATCAGCATTATCACATTTTTTTGCAAAAGACAGGTCAGTATTGAATTTCAAACGGAGGAATTTAAGTTTGGTAAATTATGATTTATTTTTTTATAAGTGTGCTTCAATTTTATAAATTAAAACTCTGCTTGGCGCGGCATCCGAATCAAAATTTGGTATTTGTATATTTGCAATATAGCAGCCATCAGTGATCTCATCCGCCGCATAGATCATCTCAGTTATTGTCTTCATTGAATGAATATGCTTATCAACATCATGTGATCCTTCTCTCACATTCCAAAAGATATGGTGAGCTGTAAGCTTACCTTCGTCAAATGTCCTGTCAACTGAAGGGATATCTATCAGAAGATGTTCCGTTCCAAGTTCGGCAATATATTTCATCGCATCTACTGAAAAGAACGGAGGAAAATTTTCCATATACCTTCTTGATCTTTTTGTATCATCATTTGGAAGTGTTCTTATTATTAGCGCGTTGTGAAAATTTTTATCTGTCGTATCGATTTTATCTTTTAAACATTTTTTTGTAATGATAAGATCTTCGGTATTCTTAGCCGGGATATAAACATCTTCAGTATTTGCGGCTGCTTCCGGAGTTACAGTCAGAAGAGTTGATAGGATGAATGAGCTCTTAAGAGTATTGCTTACAGATATTCTTTCCAGCGATATATGTCCTACGCATTCAGTGTGCGTTCCGTTACAATGGGGAATGAGCCGGTATTCTTCAAAGTTACATCCGCCACCCCGTCTGGTATCACCAATAAATTCACCGGCTTCATAAGTCCTGGCAGTTGCTGTTTCAACGTCGTAAGTGTTAGGCTGCGGACCTTTGAAAATTAAAGGGATAGAGATATCAAAAGCATTGGACAGATCAGCCGTATAATTTTTATTGTTTATTTGAAAAGTAACCTTCATTTATAAAAGTTTTTTCTTATAGTCGTTATAAAGTACAGGAGTCGGCAAATCCAGTTTGCCAACTTTGTTGATATGCTTAATTGTATAATCGGCAAGCACCGGTGAAAATCTTTCATCGTGCATGTGCATTAAAAAATAGACCTTTCCAATCCCGCCCTTCAGCCACTTACTGATCCTCTTAGCCCATACATCGATCCTTGCATAATCAGTCGGATGAAGACTGTTACCGACAAAACGAATAAAAGCTGTCGGAGTGCTCAACCTCATGTGAAGAAGATCTCTCCTTACTGCTGTATAGGTAATTACAAAACCAATTTTGTTTTTTAATAACATCTTATATGTTTCATTTGCAACATCAGCATTCCGGTACCATTCGGGATGTCGAAGCTCTAATGTGACTTCCGGCTTTTTTGGGAGAGTTGCTAAATAGTCTTCAAGGACAGTAAAGTTTTTCGGAGGAAAATTTGGAGGCATCTGGAGAAAGCATACACCGAGGTTCTTTTCGAAATTCTTAATAGATTTATAAAACTCTTCAGTTAACCTTTCACAGTTTTTTAATCTTCCGAAATGACTGATCCCCTGATAAAATTTAGGACAGAATTTAAAATTCTTTTCTTCACCATTCTTCCATTCCTTTATTGATGCCTCGCTCTGAATTCTGTAATGAGTAGGATTTAGTTCGATGCAATTGAACTGCTTCAGATAGCTTGTTCTGAAATCTTTTGCCTTGGTCTTCGGAGGATAAAGCATTCCCACCCATTCGGGAATTCCCCACTTCGCAAGACCGACATAGACCTCCGGCGTTTTCTTTTTCCTGATGCTTTTTAATAGCTTTTCGGTATCAGGATGATCATCAGTGAGAGTAAAGTCCACATCATCAGGATCATCTACTTTTCCAAAATCCATAAAAAAAATTTTACTTAAAATATTATTTTGATTAATTAATTAAAAATCAAAAAATTAAATTAGTCCTATAATTTCAGCTTCCTCATTAGCGGTGATGCAACTGTAACAACGCTTACAACAATCAATGTCATCACTCCTCCGAAAAGGACGGCGGGGACAGTGCCAAGAAGCTTTGCAGCTACACCCGATTCGAACGCGCCGATTTCATTTGAAGAACCGATGAAGATGCTGTTGACGGCAGATACTCTTCCTTTCATGTTATCAGGTGTCATCAGTTGAATTATTGTTGCTCTGATTACCACACTTACACTATCAAATGCGCCGCTGAAACCCAGAATTATCAGTGATAGAAAAAAATTCTTCGACAAACCAAACGCAATAATGCATATTCCAAAACCTAAAACACTCATAAGTAAATTTCTACCGGCTTTCTTTGTGAAGGGATGCCGCGTCATGTAAAGCGCCATTATTACGGCTCCGATAGCAGGAGCAGCTCTCAATGCGCCAAGACCCTGTGGACCGACGAACAAGATCTCTCCTGCGAATATAGGAAGAAGTGCGACTGCTCCTCCAAAAAGAACTGCAAACAGGTCAAGCGATATTGCACCAAGAATTATTTTTCTTTCAAAGACAAATTTTAACCCGGCTGTTAACTTTTGTTTTAAACTTACCACATCAATTATCTGAGGGATTGGCTTTTTGGTAATGGGTGAAATTAAAAATATTGATACGATCCAGAAGACAACAATGGTAATGTATGTGTTGGTTGGTCCGATAAATCCATAAAGCAATCCTCCTATTGCCGGACCTGTAACGGCGCCGATCTGCCACGTTGATGTGTTCCAGGTGATTGCGTTTGGCAATACATCTTTAGGAACGAGCTGTGAAACAAATGCAAAGAATGAGGGAGCTGAAAATCCTCTTCCTATTCCGCTCAAAAATATTGCACAATACATTGCAGTGACTTTGTTGATCGTAAAAAAATTTATGGTGTCGGTGGATATTAGCAGAAGTAATAAGGAACAAAAGGTCATCAGGAAAACTGACAACATAACGATTTTTTTCCTGTCATTGGTATCGGTAATGTGTCCTGCGAAAAGTAAAACGCTTATGGAAGGTATTGCCTCAGCGAGCCCGATGAGGCCCAGTGATAAAGGATCTTTAGTGATTTCATAGATCTGCCAGCCGACAATGACTGCCTGTATTTGTGCTGCGATCGTGATGCATAACCTTGCACCCGTAAAATTTCTGAATTCCCAGAATCGCAGCGCAGCATAAGGATCAGGCTTTTGAATGCCTTTGGAAAGATCTTCTGTAGTCAAAAAAATTTTTATGCAATCTGCTTTATTAATGAAAATTATTCAAGTTTGTATTTTTGACACCTCAGAGGAATATTAGGATTTCCCGGGAAAACCGGTGATAGCAATTACTGCAGGACGGGGAATATCATTACCGAAGTTTGGCCAGCGGCTTGTAGGGTTTTCAAGGGTTAAAGAGTTTTCTCCCGGATGCTGAACTGAAATGAAAAGTGTTTTTTCATCAGGTGTAAAATTACCTCCGCACATCTCGCTGTCATTAGGAGCTGAGGCAAATCGGAATGCTTTACCTTTATTTTTTCCCGAAGTAGGGATCATGAATAGCGCATTATTTTTAAAAGAGGAATGCGGTTCTTTGTTAAGCAGGCTTGAAGATATATCAGAAAGCACCCAAAGATTTCCGTTACTGTCAAATGTAAGATTATCAGGACACGAAAATCCTGATTCAACTCCGCCTGTTGCAAAAACTTCCCATTCGAAATCCACACTTTCCGGATCATTATTCTTTTCGATCAATCTCACAATACTTCCGAAGTAATCTTGTTTCTTGGAATTATTGGTGAAGGCAATGAAAACAGATCCGTCTGTCGGACTGATCTCAATATCTTCAGGACGGTTGCACTCTGTTCCTCCGACAAGCTTTGATGATCTCATGCAATTAATCAGAACATCTGCCTGCGAAGTGAAATCTGTTTTTAATTCCGCCCTCTTCTCATAATCAAGAAGCTGCCATTTATTATTTTTGAAGTCTGCCACATAAAGATCACCGTCATCAAGAAGATCCATATTACTCTCACGGCTGTTTTCATCGTAGCTCCCGGTGCTGACAAATTTATATACGCACTCGTTAACTTTATCATCACCCATATATGCAACGACCTTTTTATTACCGGAAATGCTTATTGCAACATTCTCATGCCTGAATCTTCCAAGGGAAGTATGTTTCTTCGGAACTGAATCTTTATCAAACGGATCCACTTCAACAACCCATCCGTAATGTTCGACTATAAAATCCCTGTCAGTATCATTCCATCTGTATTCCCATACATTTTCATTTGCATAATGGTCCTGAAAATTTTCTTCTCCGCTTAGCATTGTTCCCCAAGGGGTAACACCGCCGCTGCAGTTGGCTAACGTACCTTTTGCAAACTCCGAAAATTTTAATTGTTCCGAACCTGCTGCCTTTCCGCAGATCCTGAATTCAGTATTTGCATCAAGTCTTCTGTTGAAATTTTTATCGTCTGTAAATTCCCATTCTCCGTTTTTCTTCTGTACTCTGAAAACCGAAATTCCCACACTTCTTTTTTCCGCCTCAACTTCGCTGATGGTTTTAATTCTTCCTTTTCTAAAATCATCATCTGTATAATTATTTATATATAAGGGTGAAGGAAATTCATGATTAACCACCAGCAATCCGTCCTCTGAATTTTTTCCACCTGTGAGAAAATCGATCGGTATGTAAGAGACAAAATCGTTATTGAATCCGTAATCGTCAGTCTCATTTATTTTATCACCCCACATTCTAATTATTTTGTAATCAAATCCATCGGGTAAAATAAACCGGTCTTCGGATGAAGGCTCTATGGGTTTGAAAAAAAGATTGCTTTGAAGTTCGGGCTTTTGCTTACTGAACAAATTTAATTCAAAAAACTGATCAGGTAAAACCGAACCTATAGTGAAGAAAGCCATTGCTTTCCCTCCGCCGCTGATAAGCTTTCTCCGGGAAATTCTCTTATGTATTAGATCTTCTAATTTATTTTTCATTACAACAAATATAAAAATTATAAGTGATATTATCCTATCATTAATATGAAATAATTATAAAGCTTTGTATGGTTGAATAGTAATAAACTGTTAAATGAGAGTAGAAGCTTTAGAAACCATTGCAGTCCAAACTGTGAGAAATTGCCTATAAGAAATTCAGGGCAATCGTTTCGTGTTGTAATTCCTGCCGCCAATGATCTGAATTTCCGGCAATTTATCACCAGCGGGAAACTTTTCTTTGCAAAGCTTTCTGGCGCCTGTCCCGCAATGCTTTTATGCGGGAGTTTTTCAAAACAAAGCGTACTTAATCGAAACTAAAATTTTCATTTTCTAAATCACATTGTTTTGGACGGATGTGAGTGGTGATGGTGGAGTGAAATTGAACAGTATTACAATGCGCAAGTGATTGAGAAGGTTAGCAACGGGTTAACGCAACTCAAATCTAAATTTTTTCTTACAATCTATTTTCTTAATTTGATGCAATCAAAATTTCAATCATGGCTAAGGATACCAAACCAGAAAAGAACATCACTTCTCTCTCACGCGAAAACAGGATATTCAAACCCAAAAAATCTTTTTCCAAGAATGCTTACATAAAATCTTTTCAGCAGTATAAAAAAGCTTATGAGAAATCGATAAAGGATCCGGAAAAATTCTGGGCTAAGATCGCTGATGAACTTCATTGGTTTAAGAAATGGACTAAAGTTCTGAAATGGAAAGCCCCGCATTCTCAATGGTTTGTCGGAGGCAAGCTGAACATTTCTTACAACTGTCTCGACCGTCATGTCGAATCGCACAGAAAAAATAAAGTCGCGCTTTTCTTCGAGGGGGAATATGGCGATACTCAGTGCCTTACATATAATCAGCTTTATATCCTGGTAAACAAGTTTGCCAATGTATTGAAAAGTCTCGGAATAAAAAAAGGTGACAGGATCTGTATCTATATGCCGATGATACCTGAAGCTGCGATAGCAATGCTGGCTTGCGCAAGGATAGGAGCTGTTCATTCTGTTATCTTCGGTGGATTTTCTGCCCACGCGCTGGTTGACAGAATTACAGATGCTGAGGCTTCGATGGTAATTACTGCCGACGGTTCGTTCAGAAGAGGGCAGGTGGTGAAATTGAAAGATAATGTTGACGAAGCTGTTCCCAATTGTCCGACAATAAAAAATGTGATCGTTGTAAAACGCGCTAACAATGAGATCAGATGGAATGAGTATCTTGACAAATGGTACCATGATCTGATGGAAAACGCGGATGAATACTGCGCTCCGGAAAAGCTTGACTCCGAGCATCCTTTATACATTCTTTACACAAGCGGCACAACCGGAAAGCCCAAAGGCATTCTTCACACGACCGGTGGTTATTCAGTGCAGACATACATTACTACAAAATATGTTTTTGATATTAAGGATGACGACATCTTCTGGTGCACTGCTGATATTGGATGGGTCACCGGTCATAGCTATGTAGTTTACGGACCTTTGCAAAACGGTGCAACAGTCTTTATGTATGAAGGCGCGCCGAATTTTCCTGATCCCGATCGCTTCTGGAAATTAATTGACAAATATAAAATTACAATTTTCTACACGGCTCCGACGGCGATACGCGCGTTTATCAAATGGGGAAATCAATGGGTAGAAAAGTATAAGCTTGATTCATTGCGGCTGCTTGGAACAGTTGGCGAGCCCATAAATCCCGAAGCATGGATGTGGTACAATAAAGTTATCGGAAAAGAAAAGTGTCCCATCGTTGATACGTGGTGGCAGACTGAAACGGGTGCGATAATGATATCGCCTCTGCCCGGCGCGACACCGACTAAGCCGGGTTCAGGTACATTGCCTTTCTTTGGTATAGAGCCTGAGGTCGTCGATAAAAAGGGAAAGAAAGTCGGAAAGGGAAGCGGCGGCTTGCTGATAATAAAGAAGCCCTGGCCCGGAATGTTAAGGACGATCTACAAAGATGACGAACGTTATCAGAAGCAGTACTGGAGTGAGTTCCCCGGAATATATTTTACCGGTGACGGAGCGAGAAGAGATAAGGACGGGTTCTTCTGGGTGATGGGAAGAGTCGATGATGTGCTTAATGTAAGCGGTCATCGTCTCGGCACTGCAGAGATCGAATCGGCTCTTGTTGCACATTTTAAAGTTGCCGAAGCAGCAGTAGTCGGGAAGCCCGATGAATTAAAGGGACATTCCGTCTATGCATTTGTTACATTGGAAAGCAGTCATTCACCGTCGGAGGAATTGAAACAGGAATTGCGTGAATGGGTTGTGAAAGAGATAGGAGCGCTTGCGCGTCCGGATGAAATAAAATTTACCGATATGCTTCCAAAAACAAGAAGCGGAAAAATAATGCGAAGACTGTTACGTGAACTTGCTCACAGCGGAGAGGTGAAAGGAGATGTTACAACGCTTGAGGATTTTTCGGTGCTTGAGAAGCTGAGAAGTGAAGATGAGGAATAGTATGAATTTTAGATTTGCGATTTAAATCTTTTGTCCTCGCAGATGAACCATTGTAATTATCAATTGATAATTGATAATTGATAATTGATAATTGATAATTGATAATTGATAATTGATAATTGATAATTGATAATTGATAATTGATAATTGATAATTGATAATTTCAATTAATGGTAAATCTCTTCAACCTTTTTTAACTTTGCGTTTCACATCTGACGTCTTTGCAATCCGGTCCTGAAGCCAAAGCTTTATTCCAAACTGGTTACTTCTCATACTGTTAATTTCTTTTTTAATCTCAGCAACTTCAAAATCCATTTCTTGTATATTAATGTTAGTCATGATCTTAATAAGGTCATTTGTCAGGCGAAGATACTCATAAAAAGATTCTTTGAAATTTTCCTTAATGGATTTCTCGCGGTTAAGGTAATGCCTGAAGGCATCGATCATTGATTCCGCCTGATCATAAAATCCTTTTTCAAAATAGACCTGCAGCAATAGAATTTTCACCTGCAGCTTTATGATATAATTGGGAAAGTTTGCTTTTGAAAAAAGCTCGAGCGCAGTATCAAGATCACCTTTTTTATAGCTAATAACCCCGTAACAAAAATTCAGTGTACTGTCCTTTTCTTCTGTTAGTTTATCCTTAAAAGTATTAATGTAATTTTCAGCCCATTCAAATTCATTCACACGTAATGCTATCTTAACGTGATTCAGAAAATCCATATACAGTATCTTACCCAGCTCTATGGTACCTCTGTCAAAGTTTTCCTTTGACAGCAAAAAGTGTTCACGCATAAAATCAGTTCTGCTCTGATCATTGAATGCGTCCGCGCAGAAGCCTGCCATGTGCAGATAGTACATATATTTGTCAAAAGAATTCAGCTCATCGTAATACTTCTCCTTGATATTTTTCAGTTCATAGAAATACTTTTCTTCTTTATCTTTTTCAAGAAGAATGATATTGTAATACAAAAGTATTGTGGGATTGGATTCGTTCTTATTTTTATTGAGGTAATCAAAAACCTGATCATACATTTTATAATCGAAATCATAATTGTTCTGCTTGCTCTCGTGCAGCATGGTATTATAAATTCGCAGCAGCTTTATCAGACTATAATTTATAAAGAAATCAAGCTGATCCTGGAATAAATTGAAATGGGAGTTTGGTTCTTTTGGTGAAATGTAATCCTTGTATTCATAAGTAAGCTCCAGACATTTTAGAAAGTAGGCTTCATCCTTTACAACGATCACGTCTGTATTTTTTTTGACTGTCCTGTAAAGCTGTTCATACATATTGTCAAGATCTCTGTCCCTGAACTGTTCAAGCAGCATTTTATCCTTCACATTGATATTGTTTTGAAATGAAACTGCCGCGAGAAACTCCCTGCCAAGTACAAGCAGATCCGAGATTATATTCTTCAGCTTGAAATAATTATACTCATCTGAAGGGAAAAGTTTTTTAAAAGCGTTCTCATCTGTAAGCTTTTCACTATTAAAATCAGGGTAGAATTTTTTGAGATATTCAAATAGTGAGATGACATTTTTATTCTTGTTATAGAAAGGGGAGCTTACAAAGTCTTTGAATTCCCTGAATTCAGTCTGAGTAAGTGTTTTTAACAGTTGAATGAGTCTTGTATTCTGCATTAATTTATATTATAATAATCTCTAAAACAAACCTGTTGTAATCTTTGATTTGAAGCTGTAATCAACTTTTTTCTTGTGATCATTATAAAAAAAAAGAGTTTTTTTTCTAAAACCCGAAATATTTTTCTTTGACTAATAATTACAATAAGCATATTTTTGATATAATTGGCGAACGGTGTTACGATTTTCAAAAGAAATAAAAACCTCCCGTGCTATTCTTTATCTTACATCGTATCGCCATACGTAATAATCCGATAAAATGAAGTTGTCTCTTCATATAGTGTCGGGAGGTTTTTTTGTAAAATTTAATTATAATAACCCAAAATTTAATTAATAAAAATCCATAGAAAGGAAAAAAATGAAAACTCTTACCTTTATTGTTATTCTCATATTAACTTTTTCAACGGGAATTTCATATTCACAAACCAATTTACCAAAATCAAAAGGTCCCGGCTCACATCTTAAGGGACGAACAATGATCGACAGGCAGACAATGCTTAACAATATCAGCCGTAACACAAAATCTTTTGTAAAGGATGCCATGGGAAACTGGTACCTTAGCGAAAATTTTGAAGGCGGGATTTTCCCCCCAAATAACTGGTCTCTCGGTGTGGGCAACACTACTTGGGATGTAGCTAATGTAAGTGCTTATGGTTCAGGTAATTTTTCAATGTTCTATTCAAACTGGTATTGTGATTATTCAAATAATTACATAATTACTCCCGGTTTCGGACCTTCTGTTGCCGGTGATAAGCTCCGGTTTGATTACGCTTATGCTCCTTATTATGACGGAAATACGTATGTGGACGATCTTGAGATTTTTTATTATGATGATGTCGATCAGGCATATTACAGTCTTGTATTTTACACCGGAGTTGACCTTCAGACTTCACCCGCAACAGGCAATTATTTTGTTCCCAACAATAATGAATGGGGAACAAAGACTATAGACCTTCCGCCAAATGCTACATTTGTATACTTTCAGTCATTGGAAAACTGCGGTAATAATATATACATCGATAACGTAAAGATTGGAGTACCATTGAATGGACCTGCTGATGCTTCTGTCGAAAAGGTGTGGGCAAAAGGAAAGGTCGCGATCTCCTACGGAACACCGGATACCATTTCAACACTGATCAAGAATACCGGAGGAGCAGATATATCTAATCTGAAAGTCTATCTTAATGTTACCGGCACAAATAATTTTATAGATTCAACTGAAATTTCATTTCTTGCAATCGGCGATACAACTCAGGTTAATTTCAGAGGCTTCACTCCGGTGCTTAACGGATTTTCGGATGTTACAGTAACAATTCCGGCGGATGATAACAATTCTAATAATTCCGGTACTTACCTTACACAGGCAAACTCCACTACACAGCGCTATACTGATTCAAACTGCTGTAACGCTGCGGTCGGCTGGATCGGCGAGCTTAGCTTTGTAAATAAATACAGGATGTCAGGCACCGGTCAGGTCAGAAAAATAAATATTAAGTTATCTGACGGAGATATCAATGTTGGTCAGATAGTTTACGGAATAGTGGTTGATGCAAACGGTGTGGTTGCCGGCAAGTCGCCGCATTACAAAATTCAGGCAGGTGATCTTGGAAAGTTTAAATCATTTGATATCACAGATCCAAAGCCAACCACTTTTACAAATACTTATTATTATGTAGGAATAGCCCAGACACAGTTTTCCGGTGACGGCTTTGCTTTTACCCCCCAGCAGTTCTTTTCGGATGCGCCTGCAAGACCTAATGCAAACTACGGAACTTATCTTGGACCTGTCGGCAGCACGGTTTTATATTTTGAATTTCCCAGAGAGTATGGTCAAAACTACGCTATCGAATCCGTGATCGGCTTACAAGTGTCAACAGATGCCGGGATTTCTGATCTTGGTCTGACGTATGAGCAGTTTTTCAGCACTTCAACTTTCACACCGGTTGGAAGAGTTTTTAATGCCGGTACCTCTTCTTCAACATTTAATGTAAGAAGAACAATAACTCCAGGAGGCTATACAAGTACAAAAACAGTAACATCGCTTGCTGCCGGTTCAAATACTTCTGTAACATTTGATCCCTGGACATTCACACCAAACACGACATATTCAGTCAGAGATTCAATACTATCATCGGACGGCAATACTTCAAATAATTCAATGACAAGTTCCATTACACCAAGGATCGCCAAACAGCTCTGTGTATTGTGGCAGCAGCAGGGCGACCGCGACAGTCTTGTAAGATCGATAATTGCTGACGGAAGATACGCTAACAATTTTGATACTGTAAGAATGAATTACACCGGCTCATACAGACCATGGAAAATCATGTTTGCAGAATTCAAGGAAGAAGGCAGCTATATGCCATGGGTCAGAGATTCAATGAAATCATTTCTTGATAATTCAACAGCAGGAAATAAAAAGACCCTTGTAGTCTTCGGTGATAATATTGCAGTTCCAAATGATCCTGATTTCGGTGGTCCATCGCCTTCGGATACAATTTTCCTGAGACAATATCTTAAAACAAGAACGATCAGTGATAACTGGATGGGGAGTATACCGGCAAGTGAGAATAAATTCAGAGGAACAGGATTCTTCGACGGTATAACGCAGGATTCCGTTTCCGATCCATACACACCTGAACTTATCAGACCTGTCAACGGCGGATCGGCTGCTTTCAAGCCTCAATCTGTTACAGGAAACAATGCAGATTCATGTAACGCTGTATCTTATGCAGGTCCTTCCTATAATTCATTCTTCATGACAAACCTGTTTTCAAGTCTGCGTGCCTCTTCAGGCTCACAACGAGGGCCTGTGCTTGTTTATACTAAGATCATTGACTGGCTGACCAGTGTGAACACGGGAGTAAAGGTTCTTGATATTACATTGCTGATCGAAGGATTTTATGATGCAGGAACAAACGTAATGGTAGGTGACACAGTAAGGGTTTATTTAAGAAATCAAACTAATCCATTTGCGATAGTGGATTCGTCCAAAGGATATCTTAACGCTTCGGGAATAGGTTCATTCATTTTCAACAATGCTGTGAATGGTACCAACTACTATCTCCACATTAAGCACAGAAACGGAATTGAAACATGGAGTAAGACCGTTCAGAGCTTTAGCTCAAATCATCTTGCATATAATTTCACAACCGCTGCAGATAAATCCTTTGGTGACAATCTAAAGCTTGCCGGAAGTAAATGGGTAATGTTTGGAGGCGATCAGAATCAGGACGGAACGGTTGATGTTGTGGACATAGTAAATGTATATAATGATGCTTCTAATTTTAATTCAGGATATGTTAAGACAGATCTTAACGGCGACGATTTTGTTGACGTAGCAGACGTACTTATTACTTATAACAATTCCTCTCAGTTCGTGAGCAAGGTGACACCGCTTACACCGCCTTCCTTACTTGCGAAGAAAGGAATAGTGGTTGATAATTCTCAGAAGCCGGTATTAGGTTCGCCGAACGACAGTGATGAGAGGACAGCTGACAATGAAATTTATGAAAGATTCAAAAATGAGCCCAAGAAATTTACAAAGCTTCCTGAGTTCAAAACTTTGAATCAGCAAGGCGATACACAGTTGAAGAATAAAAAGGTAAGTGTGAATAAGACCAACATAAAAATTAATACAAGCAACAAGCTTGCTCCAAAGGTTAACATAAAGTGATTTTAAAATAATAATAAGGACTGGAATAAACTTTCAGTCCTTATTAAATTAATAAAATGCTGTATCAAAAAATTTACATTATTAATTACCTTAATGAAAAATCAAAATGAAAAAATTATTTCAACTTGTTCTGTTAATCTCAGCCATCATTGCAATAAGTAATACTGCATTCTCAGCGAATGAATTTTTCAGGAGCTCGGCTACCGGAAACTGGAATGCAAACGCTACCTGGGAAATGTCTACCAACGGAGGCGGAACCTGGTTTGCCGCGACAAGCACTCCAACGGATACAAGCGGTTCAATAACCGTCAGAAATCCGAACACTGTTACAGTCACTGTGAGTGTTACCGCAAATCAATTGACTGTTGTAGGAAGCGCAACTCTTTCTGTCAACACCGGCATTATCTTAACAATAACAGACGGATCAGGCGAAGACCTGGTAGTAAATAATGGAGGGACAGTATCCGGCTTAGGCACTGTGCAGTCACAGGGAGCAACTTCTATATTCAACATTCAATCCGGTGCAAACTTTACCGCAACATTAAAAATAAATACCGGTACAAATAGCTCCTACTCTTCGGCAGGACCGTTCATAGCAATATATAAGGGAACAATTACTGTCGATGCGGGAGCTACCTTAACAACAATTGCGAATGGTTATACACTACAGTCATTGGGGAATATTACAGTTAACGGAACACTTAGCGCCAACAACTCTACCTTTTCAATGCGCGGTTCAACATTTACAAACAACGGGGTGGTAAATCCGACTAATCTTAATTTTGATACAACCACATCTCTGATCGGAACAGGAACTTACACTCCTGCTAACATTGATATAACCGGATCCGGCAATGTCTCTTTATCAAACAATCTTACATTATCACCAACATCAACTTTTAATGTAAATTCAGGCGGTATATTAAATTGCAATACAAGGGTACTTACATTCAACTCAGGATCGTTTACATCTTTCAGCGGATCGACAATAGTTGCCTCCGGAACTTTCCAAACACAGTCAAATGTAAATGTTATTGTAAGAGATGGTTCAAACTTTAACGCGACCTTAAGAATCAATTCAGGTATTACAACAATTTATGATAATGGTGGACCCTTCGTTGCAAGTCTTAAAGGTGCAATAATAACTGATGCCGGAGCAACTTTGACAGTTCTGGCAGGCGGATATACTTTGCAGGCAAACAGCACTATTAGTAACAGCGGAACAATTTCCATTGGCACCGGCTCAACATTCAGATTAGGAGGATCAATTCTATTAACAAATAACGGATCTATTACAGGTCAAAGCTTTGCAATGGATTCGATAGTGTCGATTGCCGGAAGCGGAACTTACACCTGTACATCAATAAGTATCGGCAGCTCCGGAAATGTAACGCTATTAAACGCGGTAAGTTTTTCACCGGGAACATTTACGATCAATTCCGGCGGTGTGCTCGTCCCAAGTTCCGAGACTTATACTTTCACATCAGGTACGGTAGTTCTGGTAAGCGGTGCAACAGTTCAAGGCTCCGGATCACTTGCCGGTATATTAGGAGTGCAGGGTGTTGTGACATTCGATTTCAGAAGCGGTGCATTTTTCAACAGTGCGGTAAGGGTTTTTTCCGGAACATTAAACGCCTACAATACTGCCGGACCATTTATCGCACCATTCAACGGAGCAATTATAGTGGATGCGGGAGCGGTCTTCTCAGTTGTAGGAGGCGGATATTCGGTTATTTCAAATGACAGTGTTGTTAATAACGGTACCATAAACGGATCCGGATCAACATTCAAATTGAATTCAGCATCACTTATAAATAACGGAACAATTTCGGTATCAAGTTTTCTAATGGATTCAGCATGTTCGGTTTCAGGGTCAGGAACATTTTCCAGTCCCGCAATTGCTATAGAAAGCGCAGGTAATGTTTTACTAAAAAGCAACGTAACATTTTCACCGGTAACAAGTTTTACTGTTAATTCAGGAGGTATATTAAATGCTAACGCATTTATTTTTACATTAAATTCGGGGACATTCAACCTGAGTACCAACGCAACAACTGTTAACTCCGGAACATTCAGGACACAGGGAACGGTCAATCTCAATATCGATAACAGCTCAAACTTCAATTCACCGCTGAAAGTAAATACAGGAACAACAACTGGGTATAACACTACCCCACCTTTTGTAGCAATATTTAAAGGAACAATAACTGTAGACGCAGGTGCAATTCTGAATACATTTGCAGGCGGAATCACAATCCGGGCAACTAATACTGTGACAAATAACGGAAGCATCACTGCAAGCGGCTCGACATTCTCAATGAAAGGTCCGTCTTTTATAAATAATAATTCTGTCAGTGCCCAAATTTTAAACTTCGACTCAACTGTCTCATTATCCGGAACAGGAGCATACACATCAAATGCCATTACCATAGGAAGTTCGGGGAATGTTTCGCTTGCGAATAATGTAACCTTTACACCTGCAACATCACTCATTATCCTGGGCGGAGGAATACTAAATCCTAACACAAAGATATTTACTTTAGCTAACGGGACATTTACAAATAACAGCGGCGCTAATGTTGTTAACTCAGGAACATTTCAGACACAAGGAAACATAAATTTAAATATTCACAACGCTTCATCATTTAATGCTCCATTAAAAGTGAATACAGGAACGACAAACGCTTATGACGGTGCCTCGCCTTTTGCAGCCAGATTTAATTCGCTCGTTACAATAGATAATGGTGCAACTCTTTCAGTATTACCCGGCGGGTACACTATGAAATTCTATGGAAATGTTACGAATAATGGTACTCTTACCGGAGCGGGAAGCACTATCAGATTTTTTGGCGCCAACTTAACAAACAACGGAACAGTAACTAACACTACTTTCAACTTTGACAGCAGTGCTCATACTCTGCAGGGTACGGGTACCTGGACTACAAACGCGAATATTGTCAGCACTTCTGTAGTAACGCTTGCTTCAAATCATAAAATGCTTAGTGTTAATATTGCTAGCGGAGGAACTTTCAATCTTTCTACATTCAGACTTTCTCTTACAGCTTCAAATCCAATTACAAATAACGGAACATTTACAACAACCAACAGCACCATCGAATACAACGGAACAGTCAATCAATCGATCTCGACAACCAATGTTTTATATAACCGCCTCAGAATTAATAATCCTGACGGAACAACATTACCGGCGAATATCAATGTCGCCGATACTTTATCAGTAATACTCGGTTATCTGAATCTTAATGGAAATATAATTACAATTTCACCAACAGGCTATCTTTCAGAAACTCCGGGAAATACAGTCAGAGGAACTTCCGGTTACATTACAACAACCAGATCGATCAATGCGCCTTCTTCGTTGAATGTCGCGGGATTCGGCGCAGTACTGACCACCGCTGTCAACTTAGGAAGCACCGAAATAAGAAGAAGCCACGCTATACAAAGCGGACTTGGCGGAAAGACGAGCATCGCAAGATTCTTCGACATTACACCCACCAATAATGCAGGTCTTAATGCAACACTTGTTTTCAGATATGATGAATCAGAATTAAACGGCTGGTCTGAAACATTTCTTGCGCTTTACAGATCTATAAATTCAGGTATAGCATGGACATTAAACGGCGGGACACCAAGCCCTGTCAACAATACAATCACGCTGACAGGAATTGCTGCGTTTTCAAGATGGTCAGCCACTTCGACCATTGCAGCCGCTCAGGTAAAATTAATTATGGAAGGATTCTATAATACTGTCTCAGGAAAACTCACTATGAGAGATACAGCACGGGTATATCTGAGAAACATCACGCCGCCTTATGCTCTGAGAGATTCTGCAAAATCAATTATTGATACTGTGACTTTCAACGGCAGCTTTGCATTTGACAATGCTCCGACCGGGACATACTACCTTCAGCTTAAGCACAGAAACTCACTTGAAACCTGGAGTGATACTGGTGGAGTTGCTTATACTCAGGGAAGCACTTTGAGTTATGACTTTACGACTGCAGCAGGAAAAGCATTCGGAGGGAACATGGTTCAGAAAGGATCGAAGTTCTGCTTATACAGCGGTGATGTCGATCAGGAAGGCAATATTGATGTAGCGGATGTTGTGGCTGTGTTTAATGATGGAAATAATTTCTTGAAAGGATACGTAAGGACAGATGTGAACGGTGACAATTTTGTGGATGTCGCTGATCTTCTTATCACGTATAATAATGCATCGATGTTCATAAGCAAGATCACGCCTTAAATTTTTTTTTGGAATAAGGTTAAAACAAGAGTAACTTTTCTATGAAAGATCCTGCTTTCTCAAAGGAGCAGGATCTTTTTTTTAAATCAGATCATAGATGAAATGACGAATATAGATGAACTTGAATAAGTAAAGTAAATGATCAGATGTAAAAACTATTTCTTTTCAGCGATCACATGCATTATGTCAGAAATATTCAAAGGGATAATATCTATTGTTGTTAATTGAAAATGGAATTGAAATAAGTTAAATTAATATCATTTTATGAATCTAAATAAACATATGAATTTTAAAACATCTCTTCTTTTACTTTGCACGATATTTTTTTTCTCTACTACTATATTTGCGGGTGATATTATGATCACTTCAACCATGAGTTTAAAAAATGACGGTTCGGGAACAATGGACTTAATTTACAGAGCCAAAAATTCAGATGTCAAAGGATACATGGTGGGCAATTATCCTTTTGCTCCTAAGGTCATGGAATCGTACTTCAGTTCATCTAATTCAACGGTGAAAAATACCAGTTTCTATAAAAGCAAAACTGACACCACCATTTATAACGCAAGCATGACAATTGACTTCAAAGATATAAATAAATTAAGAGAAGCTAGAGGATTTGCAGAAATTAATGCCTCCTGGACACCCGGCGCTTCAGCTAATGTTTTCAAATGGGCAATAAGACCTAATTCACAGGCTACAGCACAGGTTTCGGAGATTACATTTAAAGTTACTTTTGAAGACGCGATAATAAATTCAAACGGACAAAAAGTAGAAGGAAATACAGTAACCTGGTACAAAACAATGAAAGACATTGATCCGTCCAAAGAATTAATATTAACCGCTAATATCAAATCTGCCGGTACAACAACAACTTCCGGAACTAAGACTGAAGAAAAATCGTGCGGACTGTTCGGACTTGAGTTGCCTTTCATGCTTTTAGCGGGACTTGTTATTTCAAAAGGTATAAAAAGAAAAACTTCGTAGATCTTATAATCTAATTGAGTAAAAAAAAATTTAAAGCATTTCTGAATTTCAGGAATGCTTTTTTTGTTGCAGGACCCTGCCAGCATAAATTAAATTGTGAAATGAAAGTGAGAATTAAAAATTTTCAAGCCAGTAAGCATAAAATTTTAAATCAACTACTATTACTGATTATGATATTTTTGTTTTTTTCACTGACCGGGTTCTTTAACTATTTCCAGTCCGCGAAAATTAATCCTGATGGATCAGGTACTCTCAACATTGTATATTCCGCAAGCCTTAAAGATGTTGAAGATTCCAAAATTTCAGATCGGTAATTTTCCCTTTGGTGAAAAGAATATCAGTGAATATTTTTCTTCAACCGATGTGACAATACTAAAATCACAGGTTGCAAAGCCCGGGGATACGTCGTACATGGTCATCCTTGACCTGCAATTTAAAAATTTGAACAGCCTGAATTCCTTAAAAGCTTTTTCACAATTATTTGACATAAATGTACTAAATTCTGATTCCGGCTCTGTGATCAAATGGAATGTGAACTCAGGTGAAAGTGCAAAGTTGATAAATCTTTTGAATTTTATTCTGAATTTTGACGGTGGGATCAGGTCAGGTAATGGCAGCATTAAGAACGGTTCAATTAAATGGGCAAAGACAGACTTCAGCATACCATCGGAGTATTCTGTGACCTTAAATTCAAAATTGACAAACTCTCAGGCTCCTGAAAAAAAGGATCCTGTTCATGAATTTGATATCGATAAAAAACCATGTGGTCTATTTGGAATGGAGTTTTTCATAATATCCTTCATTGGAATAATCATAATTTATCCTACAAAAAAAAGTAAAAAGCACTAATTAAAACCACATCAATTTTCCACTGAAAGCATAGGAAAGCATGGGAATTCAAAAAAAAATTAAATTCTCATTTAATTACTGTGTTATAATTCGTATTTTACATGATTCAAGGATTTTACTTTGATCCACACAAATCAATTAAGGATAACCCCAAAAACACAAATTGTTTTAAGTGAATATTCCGGCTTAGGAATACTTTTAAGATCTTAATATAATTTTTTGTTTAACATTTTTTAATAATCATAATACCATAATTTTCTAAGAAAGGAAAAATTTTATTTAATGAAACTTGCAATTGTAGGAACAGGATATGTCGGATTAGTTACCGGGACCTGCCTTGCCGATACCGGCAATAATGTTATTTGCGTAGATATAGATAAAGAAAAAGTAGAAAAGCTGAAAAATAATGTAATGCCGATCTATGAACCTGATCTTGAAACGATTTTTGAAAGAAATGTTAAGGAAGGAAGACTGGAATTTACAACGGACCTGAAATACGCAACCGATAATGCAGATATTATTTTTCTTGCATTGCCAACACCCCCAGGCGAAGACGGTTCAGCAGACCTTTCTTATATACTCGGCGTCGCAGACAATCTCGGCAAAATTATCAAAGACTATAAGATCATTATAAATAAAAGTACGGTGCCTGTCGGAACTGCTGATCTTGTCAGAAATGCAATTTCTAAAAATGCTAAAACAGAATTCGACGTAGTTTCCAATCCTGAATTTTTGAGAGAAGGTCTTGCTGTAGATGATTTTATGAAACCGGACAGAATTGTCATTGGAACGAAGTCACAGAAAGCCCGAAAGACACTTGAAGAATTATTTGCTCCATTTGTAAGACAGGGAAATCCGATCGTTTTCATGGACGAGCGTTCATCTGAACTTACAAAGTATGCATCAAATTCATACTTGGCAACAAGAATTACATTTATGAATGAGATCGCAAATATCTGCGAGCTTATCGGTGCTGATGTGGACTTAGTCAGGATCGGAATGGGCAATGATACAAGGATCGGTAAACGATTTTTGTTTCCGGGCATAGGATATGGCGGAAGCTGCTTTCCGAAAGATGTAAGCGCATTACATAAATCAGCAAAGTCTTACGGCTATGATTTTGATATTCTTGAATCGGTAATGAAAGTTAACGAAGAGCAGAAAACGATAATTGTTCCTAAGATCAAAACTTTCTTTAACAATGATCTCAAAGGAAAAAAGATCGCTCTCTGGGGACTTGCATTCAAGCCGGATACGGATGATATAAGGGAAGCTCCATCGTTATATATTATAGATAAGCTTTTGGCAGAGGGTGCTAATATCTCTGTCTATGATCCCGAAGCAATGGAGAATGTCAGAAAAATACTTGGAGACAAAATAGAGTATTGCAAGAACCATTATGATGCATTGATAGACGCTGATGCGCTGGTCATTGCAACCGAATGGTCTGTCTTCAGAACTCCGGATTTTGATAAAGCTGCGAAGAACATGAAAGCAAAAGTAATTTTCGACGGCAGAAATCTGTATGATCTTAAGCATATGGAGGAGCTCGGATTTTATTACAGCAGCATTGGAAGAAGACTTGTCAACGGACTTGATTAATATCAAATAAATTAAAACTTAAAATTAAAAAGGAAAAAAATTTAAATGAAAGTTCCATTATTAGATCTTAAAGCACAATACAAAACAATTAAGAGTGACATTGATGCGGCGCTAATAAGAATGGCTGAATCACAAAATCTTATCCTCGGACCTGAAGTTGAATTACTCGAAAAAAATCTGGCTCAGTATTTAGATGCAAAACATGCTATCGGTGTTTCTTCCGGAACGGACGCGCTTCTTATTGCACTGATGGCAATTGATCTGAAGCCGGATGATGAAGTTATAATTCCTACTTATTCTTTCTTTGCAACTGCAGGCGTGGTAAGCAGGCTTAATGCGAAGCCCGTTTTTATTGACAGTGATCCTCTTACATTTAATCTTGATCCAGAAAAGCTTGAATCCCTTATTACGAAAAGAACAAAAGCCATCGTGCCTGTCCATCTCTACGGTCAAAGCGCTGAAATGGATAAGATAATGGAGTTCGCTGAAAAGCACGGACTGAAGGTGATTGAAGACGGCGCACAGGCGATTGGAACACAATATAAGGACGGAAGGAAAGTCGGCAACATCGGGCATATAGGTTGTTTCTCGTTTTATCCAAGCAAGAATCTCGGATGCTTCGGTGACGGGGGGTTGGTTACAACCAATGATGATGATCTCGCAGCAAGACTCAGAATACTTCGTGTACACGGAGGTAAGCCGAAATATTATCATAAAGTAATCGGCGGTAACTTCAGGATCGACGCACTGCAGGCGGCTGTGCTTAATGTTAAACTTCCTCATCTTGATTCTTGGACAAAGAGAAGACAGGAGAATGCCGGGCTTTATACAAAATTCTTCATTGAAAAAGGACTCGCCGAAACAGAAGGAATGCTGAAGTATGATGATAAAAATAAAGTCTTGTTGCCTGAACCTGTTTACAAAAAATATGATCTGAAGTATTATCACATTTATAACCAGTATGTGATCCGTGTACAGAACCGTGATGAGCTGAGAAAATTTATGACTGAAAATGAGATCGGTACCGAAATTTATTATCCGGTCCCGTTCCATCTGCAGGAATGCTTTGCAGATCTTGGATATAAGAAAGGTGACTTTCCGGTTTCAGAATGGTGTGCCGCAGAAACAGTTGCGCTCCCGATCTATCCGGAACTGACAAATGAACAGATCGAATTCACAGTTGACACGGTCAAAAAATTTATAAAATAATTTTCAATACTTAATAAAATTTCTTAATTAATTTAATAAATGAAAAAAGCTTTAATATCAGGAATCACAGGACAGGACGGAAGCTATTTGACGGAGATGCTTCTCGATAAGGGGTACGAAGTTCACGGCATTATCAGACGAAGCAGTTCTTTTAACACAAAAAGAATTGATCATCTTTATGCGAATGAAAAACTTTTGAACAGTAAATTATTTCTTCACTTCGGAGACCTTGTTGATACAAGCAGTCTTAACCGTCTTCTTGAAAAGATCGAGCCCGATGAAATTTATAATCTTGCTGCGCAAAGTCATGTTAAGGTTTCATTTGAAGTGCCTGATTATACAGCGCAGGTTGACGCTCTGGGAACACTGAGATTTCTTGATGCAATAAGAGAAACAGGACTAAGAAAAGTAAAATTTTACCAGGCATCTACAAGCGAACTTTTTGGAAAGGTTCAGGAAGTGCCTCAGACCGAGAATACCCCGTTCTACCCAAGAAGTCCCTATGGTGTAGCAAAAATATACGGGTACTGGATCGTTGTGAATTATCGCGAAGCTTATGATATGTTTGCATGCAACGGAATATTGTTCAATCATGAATCACCAAGAAGAGGTGAGACTTTTGTGACGAGGAAGATCACAAGAGCTGTTGCAAGAATAAAGCACGGTCTGCAGGAAAATTTATCGATGGGTAACATTGATGCGAAGAGAGACTGGGGATTCGCGCCGGAATTTTGTGAAGGAATGTGGAGAATGCTTCAGCATGACAAGCCTGAAGATTTTGTGCTTGCAACAGGCGAGACACATTCTGTAAGAGAATTCATTGAACTTTCGTTCAAGCAGATTGAAATGAATATTGAGTGGTCAGGTAAGGATGAAAATGAAGTCGGCAAAGACAGCAAGTCAGGAAAAGTAATTGTTGAGATCGATAAAAATTATTTCCGTCCTACAGAAGTCGATCTCCTTATAGGTGATGCGTCAAAAGCGGAAAAGATCCTCGGATGGAAACCAAAAGTAACCTTTAACGAGCTTGTAAAGATCATGGTGGATGCTGACTGTGAGATGGTGCAGAAGAAAGGGTACTAGATAGAGTTAGTAGAGTTAGTAGAGTTAGTAGAGTGAGTTGAGTTAGTTGGGTGAGTAGAGTGAGTTGAGTTAGTAGAGTGAGTAGAGTGAGTAGAGTGAGTAGAGTGAGTAGAGTGAGTTGAGTTAGTAGAGTGAGTAGAGTGAGTAGAGTGAGTAGAGTGAGTAGAGTGAGTAGAGTGAGTAGAGTGAGTAGAGTGAGTTGAGTTAGTAGAGTGAGTTGAGTTAGTAGAGTGAGTAGAGTGAGTAGAGTGAGTAGAGTGAGTAGAGTGAGTAGAGTGAGTAGAGTGAGTAGAGTGAGTTGGGTATATAAATTTTGTGGCTCTCAAAATATGATAACTGTTTCAAATACAAACTTTGACGAAGTAAAGCTTATAGTGCCTTCAATATTTGAAGATCACCGTGGTCTTTATGTGGAGACTTACAATATTGAAGATTACTTTAGGAATAACATAAAGCTGAATTTTGTAAGAGATGATATTTCGACTTCTGCGAAGGATGTTTTGAGGGGACTGCATTATGATAATAAGACCTGGAAGCTTATTCATTGCATGTACGGGAAAATTTATTTTGTCGTGTGTGATATGCGTAAGGATTCCAAACAGTATCTTGCGTGGCAGGCATTTATATTGACTTCCAATAACAGGCATCAGGTCCTTGTACCTCCCGGTTTTGCAAACGCGCACCTTGTTCTCAGCGATCAATGTATCTTTCATTATAAAATGTCGGAATATTATGATCCCGAAAATGAAAAATGTGTCAGATGGAATGATCCGAAAGTTAATATCTACTGGCCGGTTAGTGATCCTGTTCTGTCAGAGAAGGATTCTAAAGCGAAAATGTTAGTATAAAAACTCAAGATGAAAGTAAGAAAAGATTTTTTATCGCTTGCTGTACCCGACATTACCGATGAAGAGAAAAAAGAAGTAATGGAAGCTCTTGATTCGGGCTGGATCAGTGTTGGTCCGAAAGTAAAGGAATTTGAAAATAAGTTCGCGGAATATCATAATGTTAAGCATGCGGTTTCACTAAGCTCATGCACCACGGCACTCTTCATTGCAGCAAAAGTTCTTGGAGTTTCAAAAGGTGATTATGTTATAATTCCAACCATAACCTGGCAATCAACTGCGAACATTGTTGAGCAGCTTGATGCCACCCCTCTTTTTTGTGATGTTGAAAGAGATACACTTAATATTAAGCATGAAGATGTTTTAAGTTATCTAAATCAGTACGGGAACTGTATCAAAGCAATTATACCTGTACATCATTCCGGTTTACCTGTCGATATAGATTGGTTCAATGAAGTTTCGGAAAAATCTAATGTTCCGGTAATTTATGATGCCGCTCATGCTGTTTTTTCTTCTTATGAAAATAAGATGATCGGTCAGTTTGGTGATATGTCCTGCTTCAGCTTTTATGCAACGAAAAATATTACCACGGGTGACGGCGGCATGATTACAACTAATAGTGACGAACTTGCTGAGCAATGCCGGATATGGTCATATCATGGTCTGCCCAAAGATTCATGGAAACGGTATTCATCCGAGAATGCAAGTCCGCATGTTCAAAGTATTGTTCCCGGATATAAATTTAATCTGACGGATATGCAGGCTGCTCTTGGGCTTGCGCAGATGAGAAGGAAAGAGGAGTTGATCGGAAAACGAAACACCCTTGTCGAATATTATGGTGAGCTTTTTAAAGAAACGGAATGGATCCAGACACCGGTCTTCCGGACAAAGAAAGGTAAATGGGGAAATCATGTTTATGTCATAAAAATACTTGATGAGGACGTTGACAGAGACTTGTTTATGCAGGAGCTGAGAAAATTTAATATCGGAACAAACCTCCACTTCTATCCCGTTCATAAAAATATCTATTATGAAAATAAATACCCTGATATTAAACTTCCTGATTCTGAATGGTTAATGAACAGAATATTATCAATTCCACTTTGCACAAAGTATTCCAAAGAAGATATCAGGTATGTCGCTGAATGTATAAATTATATCTACGAAAGAAAATCTGCACATAAGAAAATTTTAGCATAGAAATTAAACTACAATTTGTCCAAAATTTTAATTACCGGCGGAGCAGGCAATATCGGCTCATTTATTGTTGATCAGTGCCTAGAGCTTGGTCACGAAGTTGTGGTAGTTGATAATTTTTATAACGGAAAATTCAGGAACATTTCAGAACACCTTTCCAAAGATAACCTTCAGCTTGAAACAATAGACATTGCCAGCACTGAAATGGTAAAGTATGTTTTTGAAAAACATAAGCCCGAATATGTTTCTCACCAGGCTTCATTGATGATAATGGACTCCGATAAATTCCCTCACAAATCAATTGAAACAAATATTCACGGAACATTTAATATCATAGATGCGTGTCATGAATTTGATGTCAAGAAACTTACCTATGGTTCATCTGCTTCGGTTTACGGCAATCCGAGATTTGTTCCGGTGACTGAAGATCATCCTTTTGATAATCACACATTATACGGCGCTACCAAAATTGCAAAGGAAGCGCTGATGCATTCCTGGGCGTATTCGCATAATGTCCCGTATGTCGGCTTCAGATATTTTAACATCTACAGTGAGAGACAGGGACTTGGCGCATTCTACACTCAGGTTTTTCAGAAATGGATCCATGCTATTCATAGCGGACAGGAAATAATAATGTACGGTGACGGCGAACAGACTCTTGATCTTGTTCATTCATCGGACGCGGCAAGAGCTAATGTGCTGGCACTGTTTAATGAAAATGTAAAAAATGAACATTTTAATGTGGGCACAGGAATAGAGACTTCGCTTAGGGAAGTTTTGGAATTAATTGAGCGTCAGCTTGGAAAAAAAGCAAAGGTCAAATATGTAGATTCAGATCCGCATTTAGTAAAAAGAAGATGTTCGTCTATTGAGAAAATCAAGAGGATGCTTGGTTTTGAACCTGCTGTCACTGTTGAAGAAGGGACAAAAAAATATATTCAATATTTGCTTGAAGGGAAAATTTAATGCTGTATAATAAGAGACAGGTTTATTTAAGATCGCCGTTAAGAATAAGTTTCGTAGGAGGCGGAACTGACCTTGAATCATTTTATATGAACGGTGAAACAGGACATGTTGTATCGTCTACCATTGATCTTTATAATTATGTTTCAATAAAGGATATGTTTGATTCCAACGTCAGAGTTCATCATGCTGAAATAGAAACTGAATCGATCGCGAGCAGGATCAAGCATGCTTATTCAAGAACAGCGCTTGAACATTTCGGTTTTTTTAAAGGTATCGAAGTAGTTATGACTTCAGATGTGATGACAACAGGAAGCGGACTTGGCGCCTCATCATCAATCATGAGCAATCTTATACTCGGATGCGATACTTTAAGAGATAAAAAGTTAAAAAATAAAACTGAACATGCTGAGCTGACATACAAGCTTGAATCTGCAGCCGGAACGGTGTGCGGAAGGCAGGACCAATATTCGACAGTTTTTGGCGGGTTCAATTCGATTACATTTAATAAAGGAAAAGTAAACTTAAAGAAAGTAAATATTGCTAAGGAAAATCTGAAGCAGCTTGAGGACAGAATGTTTCTGGTATTTACCAATATGGCAAGAGAGATGAACAGCATTCAGACAAATCTCGGAGCGAATACTACTGATGATTCAAAGAAAAAATATTTTATAGAACTCAGAGATCTGTCTTACGATTTTCTGAAGCTGCTTGAATCAAAAAATTTCAGGCTGAAGGATGTCGGTTCTCTGCTTCACGAAAGCTGGAAGCTTAAAAAATCAACCAATCATCAGACGACAAATCCTTTCATTGACCAGCTTTATGAAACGTTAAAGAAGAAAGGCATACTTGGCGGCAAGGTGCTTGGGGCGGGCGGAGGCGGCTTTCTGCTTGCGTTTGCAGGCGATCCGAGAATGAAGGAAAAAATAAAGTATGAGCTCTACCCGAATTTTATAGCGCTCGATGTAAAGTTAAGCAGTAAAGGAACGGAAATATTATGGAAGAATTTTTAGGTGTTCTGTTTTGCGGAGGCAAAGGAACACGCCTTGGAGAAATTACGAAATACATATCCAAATCCTTCATCCCGGTTTATGACAAACCTGTTTTTAAATTCGGACTATCACTTCTTCAGAATTCTGCACAAATAAAAGAGATCATAATTCTTACCAACAAAGATAATGATAAAGCATTAAAGACACTCGGTTATCAAACAATTATCCAGAACGACAGTGTAAGTGACATGTTCAGCGGATGGGAATTTGTAAAGAAAAGAACTAAAACGAAAAAGAACGGTGTACTTGTCCCCAGTGATAATATCTGTGACGTTGATGTTGATCTGCTTATCAGAAGATTTAATAAAACGAAAACAGAATTTCTATTCTCTCTTCATGAAATAAAAAATAAAGCCAAGCTTTCGGAAATGGGAAGCTTCGATACGAAGAAACGGAAATTTTATTATAAGAAGTCACCGCCTGAGGTGAAGTACGGTGTGATCGCTCCCTATATTATTAAAAATGATCTGAATTATAAGACCGCCGGTAATATTTTTGAGATAAATAATTCTGAAATTGTATTTCACAAAGGTATCTGGTTTGACATCGGTGATACAGACAGTATTATAAGAGCGTCACAATGGCGTCAAAAAAACAAATAACAGATCTTGAAATTACTTATAAATTTCATTTCTAAATTAGGTGTTGATTCCGTTTCTCGCCTGATAGGATTTCTTACGCTTCCGGTTATTACCAGGGCTCTTGGACCTGAGGGCTATGGTTTGTTCTCCTATCTATTTATAATTCTTTCATACTTCGGATTTTTTATAGACTTCGGTTATCTTAACTATGGTACAAACAAGCTCTGCGATAAGATCGACAGCAAAACTGTTATCGGGAAAATTATTTCTCTTCAGATACTTACTCTTATATTCTCTTTTTTAATTCTGATTGTTGTTGCTTACTTTTTCCTTGACCTGAGTAAGTATTTTATGCTGTTAATGTTTTCATTGACATATTTCTCGCAGTTGCTTGCGATCCGGTATTATTATCTTGCGAATAATAAACTGTACTTTAATTCAATGGCAGAGCTTGCAGGGCAGATCATTTATGCGTTGTTGATATTTCTGGTATTTACCTATTCACCGTCTGTTATGAATCTTATCATTTTTTCTGTGATTCAATCTCTTGTAACCTCACTATTTCTATTTTTACCTTACATCAGAAAAAATAAAATTCACATTAATCTGAATATAAAAGCAAATCTTAAAACCCTAAAGGAAGCTTATAAGCTTGGCTTATCCTCAAAAGCCGAAGGGATCTCAGCATCCTTTGTTATTTTATGCATAGGGTTTTTTCTTAATGCACAGTCGGTAGGTGTTTATAACGCTTCGTATAAAATTTATTTAATTTTACTGACTGTCATACAGGGAGCAAGCTATACGATGATGCCGATGCTGCTCAGCTATGTCAAGAACAAGGATAGAAACAATGCAAGAAGGATCAGTCTGATCTTTTATACATTCATTATACTTGGGATCATACTTTCTGCGGTCACATATTTCTTTTCGGAGATCATTATAATGGTAATGTTCGGTGAACAGTTCACTGCTTCGATCGAAATACTGAAAATATTCTCATTTACAATTCTGATAATTCCCGTTTGGATGTTCCTCGCGCTCATGTTGCTGGCTTATAATAAATATAATTATGTTCTTCTTGTTTCAATTTCATCGATGGTATTTTCAATAATTCTTTCAATTTTCCTTGTCAATGTTTTCGGTGTTATCGGCGCTGCCTTTGTACTTCCGCTGGTATCTTTCGGAACAATTGCGGTATGCCTTTACTCACTCGGAAAAATTTCAAAATCTGAGAATTTCCGTCTCATTGAATTGTTTTCTCTCCGGAGTGCTTTTGAAGAATTGAGTCTTTTACTGAAGAGATCCTGAAAGTCTTGTCCCTTAATTTATTTAACTGTTTCTACAGTTTCCAATTTTTTGTAATTTCAATAAAATGAAAATTAAGATGTCAGATAGTTCATGCTAATAGACGAACTAAATAAAAAGCAGCAAACGATTTCAAACTCAGATGTTGACTGGTCAAAGCACTATGATCATTTCGAAATTGAAATGAGGAGTATGTATAAGACCATTGCCAAGCCGCAGAATGACAGTCACTTTCAGATGCTTAAGAATAATGCAAAACAGTTTTTGAATGGTGACAAAGTATTCTGTGAGATCGGATTTGGCGCAGGCTTAACGCTGCGATATGCTCTCGGGCATTTTAAAAAAGTTTTCGGATTGGATATTTCAAAAAGGAATGTTGAGTACACATCGGATGAACTTAAAAAGGAAGGTTACAAAAATTATGAACTATACTATTCCGATCTGATGAAGCCTGACAGCCGTTTCGAAAAAAAATTTGATGTGATCTCTTTTGTTCACGGGCTTGAGCATTTTACCGCTGATGATTATGAAATTGTATTCAGAAATATAAAATCATATCTCACTGTTAACGGGATCTTTACAGGAGCGCTTCCTTATAAGAATGATTATAACTTCAGAATGTGTCCTCATTGCGAAGAAGTCTTTGAAATTGACGGGCATGTTTCAAGCCATGATATTGATTCACTGACCAGAGTTTTTGAAAAAAATGGTTTTGAAGTTTTATACATCAATGATTTTAATATGAATTATGCACTGAAGACAGGCAGCACCCTTCAGAAAATTCACAGGATCCTGCTTTATAAACTATTCAAAAGAAAATTCTTTACTCAGATCGAATACATAGTCCGGCAGCGAAAGTGAATTATCCGGATCTTACGTGCTATCTTACTCCAAAACAATATTTACATTTCTATTCCAAACCATACCAATTGTGCAAACCTCTTTGAAATTTTTTAATCTTGAATCCTACAAATATGTAAATTGTGGTTTCTATGGAAAATAAAATATGATGTATCTTTGTATAGTTGATCTGAGAGCTTACAGATTAATTAAAAGTTTTAAAATACCTTCTTAGTAAATTGTGTTATAAAATTATCCAAAAAAAATCTGTTGAATATACGATCAACAGACTCGTTCTTTCCTTACTCGCTCGAACTTCCGGATTTGTTAGGTATCCGGAAGTTCTTTTTTTTTGAAAATTAATAAGCTAATTAAATTCTGAAATTTAAAAATTACCCCTTCACATCACTTTCTTCAACGAAAATTACCTCAGCCTCGTCTAGCTTTTGGTCAGCAGTTTTAACCGGCTCTCTATAAACCGTGTCAGGATTCGGAGAATTTTTTTTCCTGTCCATCAATGCATCAAATGAAATATATCCTGCCCCGGTAAACATTACGCCGACGAAACAGGCAAGGAAAACAAAGTTATAGCTGAACGGAAGTTCAGGGTGCCCCGGTCCCAGCACTAAGATAAAGCTCACCGTCATGCAGGCAAGGAAAAAACTTGAGATAGGAGTAAACAAACCGATGAGGAACAACGCGCCGAAGATCAGCTCCATGAAAGGAAGTATGAAAGCAAGGATGAAAGCAAGCGTATCATTCATCTGACCTGTTTCTTGCACTGAGCGGATAAACTGCTGCAGGTCAATTACTTTTTTTGCGCCTGCAAATAAAAATAAAGATCCTAATGAAAGTCTTATTAAAAATATTCCCATTGAAGCGGAGAATCTTCCGCTTCTTGCTTTAAAAAATATGCTCATTTTCTGTTTTGATAAATTTAATTTAAAATTACAAATGTAGAAAGAAAGATTCTATCTTAATTTGAATCTGAGTAATATACTATCTCTTATTCGCGAATAAAACAATTTAGTTAACACACTCAATCCTTTGTCATTCTTCGGTGCTCAGAATGACAAAATATCGAGGACTCTTGAAGTGTGATCGCAAAACCTGTCCAGTGTCATATTGATTGCTGCGATTATTTTAAGTATTCCGGATATATTTGTATACAAATATATTTTCCGGTCGGATAAACTTCTTGTAAAATTCGATTTAATATTTTTTTTACATTGAGTATATTATGCAAAATGAGAATCGACGTTTCGGATAACTCCAGTTCGCACATTCATATCAAATGCGAATTTCCCCTGGATTATAAATATTTCGGAGAAAATCAGACAGAACATGAGATAAAAATATTCATTCGGCAGGATGTACTCCTTAGAATGGATAAATTTTTATCAAGTGACAAAAACCATGAGCTGGGAGGCGTGCTTGTAGGGGATGTCTGTATTAATAAAACGGAAGAGCAATTTATATTAATTGATAATGTTATCAATGCTCAGCATACGACCTCTTCCTTATCCAGGCTTACTTTTACACATGAGACATGGGACAGGATCAATGAAGTTCTTGAGAATGATTTTCCCGGAAAAAAGATTCTTGGCTGGTTTCATTCACATCCCGGACATACAGTTTTTCTTTCCAATTATGATATATTCATTCAGGAAAATTTTTTTAATGCTGAATACATGGTTGCTTATGTATTTGATCCGACGATAGATGACAGGGGTTTTTTCTCGTGGAAAAACAGTAAGGTGATTAAGTCAAAGGGTTATTACGTCTGTGATGTCAAAGAGGATGATGAGTTTGATAATTTTGTAAGCATTGATCCGGTCCCCGAATTAATAAATGACAATTTGCCGGTAAAATCTTCAAAAGTGGTTAATCAGAAAAATTTCATAACGGGTGGACTGCTTGTACTGGCTGTCCTGTTAATGCTAATAATGGTTTACAATTATTTTGATCTTAAAAAAAATGCTTTGCTAAAGGAAGACTACACCAAAGATCTGGCAGAGCTTAAAATTGAAAATAAAAAACTTGCTGAACGTCTCAATGAGATGACTCTTGAATCAGAATTTAAACGAAGATCACTTGTATCAGATCCGCTGACAAATACATTATCAAATAATATTGCAGCAACCGGTAATACTGCAGAGGAAAAAGCTGACACTGAGTTAAGCAAAGAAAAGCAGATTGAAGCTCCGCCCGTTGCAAAAGATTCCACCATTAAGCTTACCTCTTATAAAGTGAAAAGCGGAGATACGATTGAGAAAATTTCAAATCAGTTTTATAAAAGCAGAGTTGGCATAGAGATCATTCTCAAACAAAATAATATTAAGAATAAGGCTGACATAAAAATAGGTCAGATACTTGAATTACCTGATGCGCTGGAGTAAATTAAGTAAGTTTCAATTGTTTCCATAAATTTAAATTGGTTTAAATTGTGAGCCCAAGACACAGAAGATTAGTTTCGGATTTTCAGAAAATGAAAGAGGAATTCTCCAATCACCCCTACATTAGATTTGAATATGACACAGAAATACTTCCACCGGAAAGATACACAGTGATTTTTAAAAATGTTAAAGGACTTCGGGTGACTCAAAATTCTTCAAGTGAAAAAAAGGAACTTGAGATCATTAATGAGCACAGGTTTGAAATTTATCTTCACGCGGATTATCCAAGGCTGAAACCGCAAAGCAATATGCTCACGCAAATTTTCCATCCTAACTTCAGGATGGCATCTCCACATGATATCTGCATTGGTGATTACTGGGCATCAGGCGAAACACTTGTCGATATAATTTATCAGGTCGGTGATATGATAACCTTTCAAAGCTATAATGTAACGAGCCCGTTGAATGGTATTGCAGCGAAATGGGCAAAGGAAAATCTGGAATTGTTTCCGATTGATAATGTAAATCTGCGTCAGGGTGAAATCGATATTACACTCGTCAATGAAAGCAATTCTGTAAATATTTATTGAAAAATTTTTGATAATAAATTATAAAAATAAACAGCCGCGGATCAGTGAAAATGTCTTTATTGCCGGCGGCGCTGTTGTGATTGGTGATGTACACATAATGGAAGGTTCGAGTATCTGGTTCCATGCAGTAGTCAGAGGTGATGTAAACTATATCAGGATAGGCACGAATACAAATGTTCAGGATGGGTCCATACTTCATGTTACTCACAATAAATATTCACTGGAGATCGGTTCATTTGTTACAATAGGGCACAGAGCCGTTGTACATGGCTGCCGTGTAAAGGACAATGTACTGATAGGAATGGGTGCGATAATTCTTGATGATGCGGAAGTTAATTCAAATTCACTGATTGCCGCAGGCTCGGTTATAAAGGAACATTTTATTGTTCCTGAAGGAGTAATGGCTGCCGGCGTTCCGGCAAAAATCATACGTGATCTGACGTCCGAAGAAATACTCAATATTAACCTGAGTGCTGTCAACTATTCCGGCTATGCAAAAAATTATTTGAATGATAAGCTTGTTCCTTAAAATCATCACATTATTATCTTTCCTGAAATTCTGCAGCTCGGTTAAAACAATGCTGAGGGTTTATTAAACATTTACAATTATCGTTTAGAATTTTTATCTTTCATAAATAAAAAGTTTAAACTGATGTTTACCTCAACTCTGAAATCCTTTTCAAAGATCAATATCGGTTTAAGAATTTTAAAAAAAAGGAATGACGGTTTCCATGACCTCGAAACTATTTTCTATCCTGTAAAGCTTCACGATGAGATCACAATCAAAATAGAACCTTCACTTACAAATACTAATTCTGTAGTCCTCGGTTCGAATAAAGTTTACATTCCTCTTTCGCGGGAAAATCTTGGTTATAAAGCCATTGAAAATTTTTTTCGTGTGTTTAATATTAGAGAGTTTTACAAGATAAATCTCTACATAAAAAAATTTATCCCTGTAGGCGGAGGGCTTGGCGGAGGCAGTTCAAATGCGGCTTCCATTGTGAAATTCCTGATAAAATATTTTAACATAGATATAGCTGAGAATCGTAAGGAGATATTAAAACTCGCTTTGTCGATTGGCAGTGATGTCCCGTTCTTTTTGATGAACAAACCTTGTTACGCAGAGGGACGCGGCGAAATACTGGAGATACTTCGTGAGTTCAATATTAATTATGATATCCTTATTGTTAATCCTAATCTTCATGTGAGTACCAAATGGGCGTTTGAAAAGCTGAATCTTGGGGAGGAGGTTAAAGCACCACTTTATAAAAACATATTTAGCTTTGATTTATCCAAGAAGGGATTTTTTGTGAATGACTTTGAAGAAATTGTTTTTAAGAAATACAATTCGCTTGAAGTAATTAAAGATGAGCTTATCTCCCACGGAGCAGTATTCGCTTCCATGAGCGGGACGGGCGCTACTATGTATGCATTGTTTGAGAAGAATGACAAGGAAGCTTTAAAAAAATCCCGTGAGTATTATTCCGAAAAAAATTACTTTACATACGTTTCGGATTAACAAATTTAAAATGTTACATTAAAACTTGCAACAGGAAGTAATTTCTTTTCACCTGTGCCGGAATATTTATTCTCCAGCTTTATACCCGTTCTTACTTTCAGGCTTTTGTTAAACATTGACACACTCCAGGCAGCATCAGCAGCGCTTAAAATGTGATTGAGAATGATTACCGTAAGTGCGGTTGTTCCTTTATTATAGTAATCGTTTGCTTCCTGGCGGTCAAAGGAATAGCTTATGAACATCGTTGTTGTATATCCTCCATAGTTATTCCTGTTTACTCTGCTAAGATCTGCATCCATCCATCCCGGCACAAAATTCTGATACTTGCCGATCAATTCATAATACTGCTGTTCTCCGATCGGGGGAAGCTGATGTGAAAAGTTTTGTCCTTCAACTATATTTATTTCGCGGCGAAGTTGTTCGAGATTTGTCGATTGAGAATTTGTGATCGCACCATATCCGGCAAACTGCTGCTCTACCAGCCACTGAGCGTATTTGTTTAAGCTCCAGTTTTGATTTGCATAACCCTGAAACTTATCCGTCTGATCGTTTCCTTTCTTCTGAAAAATAGAATAGCCCGTCCAGAGTCCTGCTTCTATTGCAAGAAATATTGCAGCCTTAAGATAACTCTTTGAATAGAATTCTCCGGCTCCCGGGAGCACTCCGGAAAATAATGCTCCGAGTAATGGTGACTTTTGATTTGGATTGGTTTGAACTGATGCATTAAATTTTTCTGAAATGCCGACTGAAGATTTTTGCTCAATTACCTTTTGAGAGAAATCAAGTTTTGAATAGTTTTTTGAAACCTGAGTGAAACAATTTCCTGCAAACAGAAAACATAGAATGATTGTGAGGATAACTTTTACTTTATTCATATTAATAATAGATTTTATTTAGAAATAATGCCTTAGCAGGTAAATAATACGTATCTATTTTTTCTCCTCGTTTTATTTGTTGTTTAATGTCTGTAATGGTAATCTTTCCTCTTCCGGTCTCCAAAGCACAACCGATGATCGCGCGGACCATTGAATGCAGGAACCGGTTTGCCGTTATCCGAAAGATGATCTCATCTCTTGACTTTACCGCCTTGAAACTGAATTTATATATTTTGCAGTAAAAGTTGTGCTTGTCTTCCTTTTTTTTGCAGAATGATCTGAAAGTCCTTTGTTTTAAAATTAACTTAATAAACTTCTCTGTTTTCTTAAAGTCTATATCAAAATTAATTTTATAAAAAAAATCTCCTTCGATTGATCTTTTTTCCTTGCATACTTTGTAAATGTATTCGCGTTTCTTTGCTGAGTATCTGGAATGAAAATTATCTGGAACAAAAGAAATTTTCTTGATAGAAATTGCCTGAGGAAGCAGTGAGTTCAGAGAATACCTGAACCGGTAAAGATCCACTTTCTCTTCAGCCTTAAAATTAGCAACCTGGCTATATGCGCTTACTCCCGCGTCAGTCCGTCCGGCTCCAAATAATTTAATGTCATGCTTAAAAAACTTTTTGCAGGCTGTCTCGATCTTTTCCTGAATTGTATTGGAATTATTCTTTTGTCTTTGCCAGCCATTAAAATCCTTGCCGTCATACTCTATGACAAGCTTATAATTATACAAAGATCTTTTCTAAAAATTTTTACTTAGATTGACGCGAACACCGTCAACAGAGTAACCATTGTACAGAACTTCCGGCTGAATGTTCAATGATGTTTTCTTTGTGCCCGAATTTTTTGCCATGAAGAATGCGCTGATGCCACTGACAATTCTGTTGACTACAAGCATGCTTCCGAATACGATCCTTGTATTATAAATTCGTTCACTTCGCTTTCGCTGACCTTCAAAAGTGTCTCGGTTATTGATGTCATCCCAGTTCCAGTAATTCTGATTGACATCATAGACCAATGCATATTCTCCACGGGAAAGCTTATCATTATTGTATTCGTAAATATTGGTAAAGTTACCGATGTTGGCAAAATAGTCGTCGTTCTTATCATCAATATTACTTATTCCTGCATGCTGCTTTGAATATGTTCTCGAATCATTTCTGACACTGTTTCCATAAACATTCAAAGATACCAGTCCAAGCCAGGAAGCGGCATCAGCTCCTAAGAAATATTTACCGACATCCATTCTATTAAGATAATAATGTCCTGCACCGGGCAGGATAAGGGAAAATAGCAGGGCAAGTCCGGGTGATTTTCCGGTTGATACCTCCGGATGGTTGATCTCCACTTTAATTGAATTCGGATTTCCCGAAATGATCTTGGATGATAAGCTTTGAAGATTAAATTTCTCGTTTGACACAGAGCCTGATTGAGAATAGGAATTGGCTGCAAATGCTATTGATAACATTATCACAGCTGCTGATTTAAAATTCATTTTTTATTTGTTATAATTTTGAATTGAAATAATTTTTTTCTTAAATTCTTCCGGCTTAAGAAAACCGGTAACCCGAAGATCTTTATATTCCTCGCCTTTTGAATTCATAAATATTACTACCGGCAAACCTTTGATGTTATATTTATTCGTAATGCTTTCGTTCTCTTTTGTGAGATCAATTTTAATTGTATTTAAGTCTTTTGATAATTCAACGATCTCTGAATTTTTATAAGTATACTCATCAAGCTCTTTGCATTGAGCGCACCAGTCTGCATAAAAATCGATCATCACCGGCTTATTTTCGTTAACAATACTTTGATCAATTGATTCGACTGAAGTAAGTGTCTTCCATTTTACTTCCTCGGCAGCTCCCTCGGGCTTGAGCATCCAGGTCCCGAAAAAGACCGCCGCAATTGCGATCAGGTATTTTATTTTAGAAAAAATTAATGAAGAATGTCCTTTCTTATCAACCAAAATTAAGTAAACTCCTGATAGTATAATATACAAAGGGAAAGCCATTTTAAAAATATGTTTTGGTATTAATGGCTCTAGTGTATTTAGCGCCATACCGAAAAGTATCAGTCCGAATAAAATCTTTACACCTTCCATCCATTCACCTGAACGGGGAAGCTTGCTTATAGAGCTTGATGATGCGGAAAGGAAAATATACGGTAGCCCCAGACCCATTGATAACACAAAGAACAGTAAAAATCCGGTCACCGGATTACCAAGCTTTCCAACGAAAACCAATAAGCTTAATACAAACGGACCGATGCAAGGTGCTGCAATGAATCCGACAGTTAATCCCATAAATACTGATCCCAGATATCCCGAACGATTTTTGTTTCCCATCAGAGCAAGACTTTGCGGAACACGAATTTCAAACAGACCGAACATGCTTGTTCCCAATGCAACCATTATCAATGCAATGGCTATAATTACGAGTGGATTCTGTAAAGCTGTTCCGAGCAGGCTGCCTGTAAGTGCTGCGAAAACACCAAGTGCTGAATATGTGATTGACATTCCAAGCACATAACATATTCCCATAAGTATGCTTTGTGATTTGGTCTTACTTCCCTGTGCTCCGAAAAAACTTACTGTAATTGGGATCAACGGATAAACACACGGGGTAAGATTTAATGCAAGACCTCCGAGGAAAATAAAAATTATTGCAGCGATCCAGCCTTTTTCTTCAATAAGTTTAGAAACCTGCTCTTCATCAGAATTTGGACTTTCAGTTCTTTGATTTTCCGTTAGCGAATTATTTGTTTCCGAGCTTTCCGGATCAAGTGTAGGAGCAGAGAAATCTATATTTTTAAACAAATCAATGTTTGCCTCTGTCTTTGATGGGCTGCTGTTATCAATCTGAACCGAAAGAATTTGTGTTAAAGACTTGGGGGCATAGCAAAGCCTGTCATCACATGCCTGAAAGTTCAGAGTAATTGATATCTCATATTTTCCATCGTCTAGTTTTTTATCAGCAAGGAATGTAAGCCCGATAACAATATCTTTTTCATACACATTAAGTTCGCTTTCAGAAAATTCAAACTTAAGCTTTTTGTCAGGTGGAAAGTATGTGTTTATTAACTTGAATAGATCGGATTTCCCTGTAACAGAAGTTTTAATCAGTGAAGGATCGCTTACGATATAAGAATTAATATGGTAACCGGGATTAATTGTAACTTTCATCGCAACTTTAACCGTATCACCTGAAGAATATTTTTCCTTTCCCGGAAAGGAAGAGAATTTTAAATATTCACTGCTCTGAGAAAAGAGTTTACCATTAAGGATAAGAATGGCAAAGATCAGAAAAATTTTGGGTATGGATAATGATTTCAATTGAGGAACTATAAAATAATTTTTTTAAGTTATATCGATAAGTAAGGTAAT
>Ga0163153_10001046_pt1 | contig 45386 bp, 59 predicted proteins | sample OliLakLV19MP6IB1_FD_148629 | JGI IMG/M metagenome (GOLD analysis project Ga0163153, IMG submission 148629) | Freshwater microbial mat bacterial communities from Lake Vanda, McMurdo Dry Valleys, Antarctica - Oligotrophic Lake LV.19.MP6.IB-1 | ecosystem: Environmental > Aquatic > Freshwater >... | reverse complement strand
CATCAGAATAAGCATTATCTACCTGCTAAAAAGCAGGTCAGCAAGGTCTATGTACGGATTAAATCTGGGCAAAGATCGCCTTTAGAAATTCTTTTGGACATGATCAATGATCCTAAACTAGATAGCAATCGGACCCAGGAGCTTGCCTTGAAGCTCTTACCATTCATGCATAATAGAGCAACCAAGATCAAGAATAGGCCTGGGCCTCCTCCTCCAGTCATCAAGAAAAAAGTTGTCGGTAAAAAAGAAGCCCTGAACCGAGCAGCAAAGACCGCGCACAAGGGTTCAGGATGGGATGATGTTGTATGAAAATTTCTCCTTGGGATTTCTCTTGCCCTGACTGGTCTGAACGTTTGAGGCTTAGGAAATCCTTGCTACCTGCTCTCCCTCTATTGAACAGTAAAGAGGCTGATCGGGCAGTCAAAATATTTAATCGCTTGCGATTGCCTGATGTTCCAGATCAGCCAACCCTGGAAGAAGCTGCAGGAGAGTGGCAGCGCGATATTGTCCGGCCTATATTTGGCAGTCTTGATCAAGGCTATGAGCGGCACGTCCCTGAAGTCTTTGCGATGGTCCCTAAGAAGAGCAGCAAGACTACTGGTGGCGCGGCGATAATGATTACAGCACTGCTTATGAATCTGCGACCGCGTGCTGAGTTCGGACTTGTAGGGCCTACGCATGAGATTGCAGAGCTGGCATTTAATCAGGCTGCAGGAATGATCAATGCTGATCCTGATAATTTTTTGCAGACGCGTTTTCATGTGCGAGACCACTTGAAGACAATTGTGGATCGAAAGACAGAAGCAACTCTGAAGGTTAAGACCTTTGATCTGTTAGTTGCAACTGGCGGTAAATGGGCAGGGCTGCTATTAGACGAGCTTCACATTATGAGTTCGATGTCATTCGCTTCCAGGCTTATTGGACAGTTGCGTGGCGGCATGATCTCTAATTCTGAAGCCTTCATGATAACTATTACAACTCAGTCTGATTCTCCTCCATCAGGAGTATTTCTTTCAGAGCTTAATTATGCTCGTGGTGTTAGGGATGGGAAGATTAAGGACAGCAGGGTGTTACCATTGATCTATGAGTTCCCTGAAGAGGTCCAAAGATCAGAGGAGAAGATTTGGCAGGACCCATCCATCTGGTATTATGTTCTGCCAAACCTTGATAAGTCCATTACCCTCAAGCGGCTGAAATCTGATTACAAGGCAGCTCTTGAGAAGGGTGAGGAAGAGGAGAGGCGATGGGCTTCGCAGCATTTGAATATTGAAATCGGAATGGGGCTTCATGACCGCCGGTGGCGTGGCGCTGATTACTGGCTGGGTGCTCAAGAGAAAAGCCTTGGTGATCTTGATATCCTGCTTGAGCAATCAGATGTTGTTACGATTGGGGTTGATGGCGGCGGACTAGATGACCTTCTTGGGCTTGGTGTGATTGGCCGGCATAAGGAAACAAAGGTGTGGATGGCTTGGGCCCATGCATGGGCACAGACTGATGTTCTTGAAAAGCGCAAGGATATAGCTGAGAAGCTGGAAGATTTTGCTAGAGATGGCGACCTTACTATCTGCACCAAGGATCAGGTACAGCGAGACGTTATTGAATTATGTGACATCATTGAAAAAATATTCCTGTTGGGGCTGCTGCCGGAAAAAGATGGGGTTGGGCTTGACCCTTATTCGATTTCAGCAATCATTGATGATCTTGCTTCGCGGCATATTTATACAGGCCAGCAGAATGGTCCTGTGACCGGGATCAAGCAAGGTTCTGCTCTATCTCCGGCCTCTTGGGGAATGGAACGAAAACTAAAGGACAAGACTTTGGTTCACTCAGGCTCAGCATTGATGATCTATTGTGTTGGCAATGCAAGGGCTGAGCAAAGAGGGAATGCCACATTGATAACGAAACAGACTGCTGGTAAGGCAAAGATCGATCCTCTGATCGCTTTGTTTAATGCCTTCATGCTTATGAGCAAGAATCCAAAAGCTAAGCCAAGGGTTAATCTTGATGATTGGTTGAACACTCCAGCGATGATGGTGACATAATGGCCCTATGGCGTTGGCTGACTGGCCGGTTATCAGTTACAGAAGGTATTGAAAAATGGCGGAGCATTGCTGGCACTGATTATGATACGCTGGAAAACGTATCAGCTAATGGTGCTTTGAAGCTGTCTGCTTGGTGGTCAGCTGTGCGGCTTATTAGCGAGACTATTGCCACTTTGCCTTTGGGTATCTATCAGAAGAAAGGTGACAACAGGGAAGCTCTGGATGGTCATTTTCTTTATGATCTATTGCATGACCGCCCGAATTCAGATCAAACTCCAGTGGAGTTTTGGGAAGGTCGCATAGCTCCTTTGTGTACCCATGGGAATTCATTTTCAGAAAAGAAATACATTGGCAATAGATTGGTGAGTCTTCTTCCATTGCCAGTTGAGCAAATTTCGGTTTATCGCAATGATAAAAACAATATCGAATACAAGTTCTATGACCGTGGCAAGACTTATATCCTCCCACAGGATAAGGTCTTTCATATAAAAGGCTTCGCTCCCAATGATGAGGATGTGGGGCTTAGTCCGGTGGAGTATGCTGCTAGGTCTGTTGGAGCATCACTGGCGACAGAGCGGGCAGCTGCGCGAGTGTATAGTAGAGGATTAAGAGCTCAGGGTTATTTTGTTGCGCCTGAAGAAATGAATTCTGATCAGCGTAATTCGTTCATTAAAAACTACGTTGAGAAGGGTGAAGGAGCAAAGGCGGAAGGTGGAACTATTATTCTGCCGCCAAAATTTGACTGGAAAACTTTCAACATAACCCCTCGTGATGCTGAGATGGTTCTGTCCAGAGGGGTTAATGTTGAGGATATTTGCCGGTGGATGGGTGTGCCACCGATTCTGATTGGCCATTCTGGCGCTGGACAGACGATGTGGGGCAGTGGCGTTGAACAAATTATTCTTGGCTGGCTTGTGCTTGGATTAAGAGCGAAGCTGAAAAGGATAGAGTCAGCAGTTAATTTTAGATTAATGCCTGTTGCTGATGCGAAGAATGGGATTTATTTTGAATTCAACTTTGAAGGATTGCTCCGGGCAGATAGCGCCGCGCGAGCCAGTCTCATGTCCACTTTAGCTCAGAATGGATTGCGGACTAGGAATGAGCTTAGGAAGATTGACAACTATAAGACTGTTGATGGCGGAGATGATCTAACTGTTCAATCAAACCTAGTGCCTCTTGATAAATTAGGTGAAGCTCCACCTGATCAAAAGCAATCAGAGCAAGCTGATCAGATAAGACAAATTGTAAGAACCTATTTAATTGATGAAAGGAAAGCAGCATGAGTATCCGCACAAATCTTCCAGCAGTTCCTGCGATCTCAATGCTCAAAGGGGTTGCCTCTGATATATCGCCATCTGCTCTAGGTCGATGGCAGGGAGACTTGCGTTCAGCGGAAAAGGATGACGATCATACTATTTCAATACTTGGTGCGATTGGCCCTGACTTTTTTGGTGAAGGTGTAACAGCAAGAAGGATATCAGCTGCGCTAAGATCAATTGGCAGTGATCAGGATATCACAGTCCATATCAATAGTCCAGGTGGAGACTTTTTTGAAGGACTTTCAATTTATAATCTGTTGCGAGAACACAAGGGAATCATCAAGGTAAAGGTGCTTGGTCTTGCTGCTTCAGCAGCTAGTGTTATTGCTATGGCTGGCGATGAAATCCAAATTGCCAAAGCAGGGTTCCTTATGATCCATAACACTTGGATTGTGGTGATGGGTGACCGGCATGATATGATGGAGGCTGCTGATTGGCTGGAACCGTTTGACAAGGTGTCTGTTGGAATTTACGCTGCACAAACAGGCATGGATGAAAAAGCAATTGCCAAGATGATGGATAAGGAAACGTGGATCAATGGTTCTGAAGCAGTTGAACAGGGCTTTGCTAATTCTCTTTTGTCTGCTGATGAGGTAAAGAAGGATACAAAGGCTTCGACTGAAGGGAATATAAATGCTGCTGCTCGCATCCATGCAATGCTTGCTAAGGCAGGATTAACCAGAACAGAACGAACAAAACTTTTGAACGCATTCAAATCCGGTACGCAAAACGCTGCCGATGACGCCACGCAAAACGCTGGTGTTGACCAAGGGCTGCTCGCCCAATTGAGTGAAATTTCTATATCAACCCAGCAATAAAGGAATGTCTAAAATGGAAAAATCTAAATTGATTAACATTGGAGCCTCTGGCCCCTTACTGCACATCCCTCGTGGCGTTATGATCATGCCTCGCATGGATGGACCCTCTGCTCCTACGATGGCTGACGTTAAGGCTGTCAGTGATAAATTGGCTGAAATCACTCAGGCTTTTAACAAAAAGTCTGATGAACTTTCCAAGAAAGCTGAAGACGCCATGAAGGAGGTTCAGAACAAGGGGCAGCTTCTCACAGAAACAAAAAGTGAAGTGGATAAGCTTCTTGTTGAGCAAACGAAACTGACTGGAGAGAAGAATGAGTTGTCAGCTCGTTTGACCTCTCTTGAACAGGAACTTAGCAAGCGTCGTCTTCCTGGTAATGGATTATCTCGTTCTGTTGGCCATCAGATGATTGAAGATGATAAGTTCAAGGCATTTGCTGCATCATATGTTAACTCCGGCGGACAGGGTAAGTTCCGTTTTGGAGTTAAGCAAGCAATCACTAGCCTTGATTTTCCTGTGACTGAACCTAGTATTATTCAGCCTCAGGTCGCTCCCTTCCTTCCGCGCCTTGTTCAGCGTTTGTTTGTTCGAGACCTTTTGAATGTTGGACAGACTAGTGCTCCGGCAATCTTCTGGGTCCGTCAGACGGGCTTTACCAACAATGCTGCGGTGGTCAGTGAAGGTAGTCTTAAGCCGACCTCTACTATTGCCTATGATGGTGTGATGACTCCGGTTACTACCATTGCACATTTGTTCAAGGCATCGAAACAGATCTTGGCTGACTTTGCCATGCTGCGGACTGATATTGATCGTGAGTTGCGTTATGGATTGAAGTATGCTGAAGAACAGGAAATTCTTTTTGGTGATGGAACCGGCATCCATCTCCATGGGATCGTTCCTCAGGCGACAGCTTACAGTCATGCTTTTGTTGCTGCTAATCACACGATGATTGATGACATTCGTTTGGCGATGCTGCAATCTCAGCTGGCTCGTTTGCCCGCGACTGGTATTGTTCTTCATTATACAGATTGGGCGCGGATCGAATTGACCAAGGACAGTACTGGTCAATACATTTGGTCCAACCCCATGCGTATGGCAACTCCTAACCTTTGGGGACTTCCTATCGTTCCAACCGAAATCACTGCCATGCTTGGCAAACTTTTGGTCGGTGCGTTTCGTGATGGTGCTCAACTTTATGATCGTGAAGAAATCAATGTTGAGGTCGCAACCGAAAACAATGATGACTTTGAAAAGAACATGATCACAATTCGCTGTGAAGAGCGGGTTGCTCTGGCTGTGTTCCGTCCTCAGGCGTTTATCTATGGTGCGATGACTGCTACTACCTAGTTCCCTAGGATTAGGTAGAACGGCTGATCTTTTCTTTCGGGAGTGAGAAGAGGTCAGCCACTTTTAATCAGAAAGGAAAATTCAAATGAAGGTTAAGGTTCTGCGTCCATTTCTTGATAAAGGAAATAGGATTGTTCAAGAAGGTAATGTAATTGAAGTGTCAGATACAAGAGCAGTTGAGCTTGAAAAGAAAGGTTTGATTGTTCCGACAATAGGTGGCAAATCAGGAGCCAGTGACCCTTTTCCTGTTCGCCTAGGTGGTGGCCCGATTGGCGCGGCCAAAGTGTTGCCATTGTCGCAGGTGGACCCACAGCCAGAACCCATGACTTCAACCTCCTTGAACAAAAGCACCAAGAGGGGAAGGCAAAGATCATCGCAATAAATAACTCATGGCAACTGACGCCATGGGCTGATGTTCTTTATGCTTGTGATTATCGGTGGTGGAATTCATTTAATGGAGTTCCAGAGTTTTCAGGATTAAAGATTTGCTCTGATCATCACCCAAATCTAAAGGAATGGAAAATAGAAAGCATCAATGTTCAGAGGAACCTTGATCATCTTCTTGTGAGTGAGTTCGGAACTATAGGCTGGGGCGGCAATGGGGGATTTCATGCTCTCAATCTGGCAGTTCAATTCGGGGTTAAGAAGATTATTTTAATTGGGTATGATATGCGACTTGATCTAGGGGTTCATTGGCATGGCCCTCATCCTGAAAAGATGGGCAACCCTACTGATGGGAATGTTGCGCGGTGGAGAAGAGTTATAGATGAAGCTGCTCTTACTCTTGAAGGGCTAGAGATTGAAGTGGTTAATTGCTCAGAAATTTCTGCACTGAAATCCTATCCAAAGATGAACCTTGAAAGGGCATTGGCATGTTGACACTTGTAACGGCTCCTGATGGGAATATTCCAGTGGTCACGGTGGCTCGTGCTATGGAAAGGTTTCGCATATATGATAGTGAGTCCAGCATTGATCTTGCACAATTGATAGAGGTAGCTACTAAGGCGGTTGAACATTCTACCGGCTTGATATTGCGCCGTTCAACGTGGCGTTATTATAGTGACTGCTGGCCATTATCAATTCCTGTATTTCCTATTCGAAATATTCTCAGCATTAAATATCTTGATGTGAATAATGCTGAACAGACTATTCTAGGTACAGATTATTATTGGAAGCGCACATCAACAGGTGCTGATCTCTTTTATGAGACTTCTTTCAGTTCGCCAATCCTGTCAACAAGAAGTATGCCAATCGCTGTTGAGTTTGAGGCTGGTTATGCTGCTGGTGGAGGATCAGATGGTGATTTAGGTTTGATATTGCCTCCTACTGCTGAGATGGCTGTTCTCTTTTTAGTTGGTCATTGGTATAATATGCGGGAGCCTGTTGCTGGTGAAGAGGCTTATAAGGTTCCCCTAACATTTGAATTTCTTGCTGCTCAATTAAGGACATATTCATGATCAAGGTTTTTGTTGGATGCGCACCTAATCATGAGGATGCAGAGAGCCAAGCTGTTCTTGAATGGTCTATTAAAAAGCATTGCAGCGAGCCTTTTAAAATAGAATGGATGAAACTCAGCCGAGACCCTGCATCTCCTTGGTACTCGGATGGTGATAAAGGCTGGCAGACAAAGCAATGGGCAACCCCTTTCTCTGGTTTCCGTTGGGTGATACCTAATCGTTGCGGGTACAATGGGAAGGGTATCTATATGGATAGTGATGTCATTGTGCTGGAAGATTTGGCTGAGCTTTGGCATCAGGAAATTCCAGAAGATAAGTTTGTCCTTGCTAAAGGTGGCGGCTCCTGGCGCTATTGTGTGAGCATGTGGAATTGCAAGGCATTCAGCAAGCAAGGTGATATTGAAAAACTGAAATCTGATCCAAGTTCTCATTCTCAGATGGTTCAGTTCATGTCAACTCATCCATCCTTGACTTCAGCATTTGAAGGAGATTGGAATTGTTGTGATGGAGGAGGTAAGTCGTTAAGCGATCCATCAATTAAGGCTCTGCATTATACTGACATGAGCACTCAACCTCATTTGCGTTATGCTGTTCCGCGATTGGCAAAGGAAGGTAGATCGCACTGGTTTAATGGAACCTTTAAGATGCATCCGCGGAATGATATCATGCAACTGTTTGACAAATATCTTTCGGAAGCTGCACAGAATGGATATACTGTAAAGAGGTATTGTCAAGATTCATTGTATGGAGAAATAAATAAAAAGTCATTGATCAATTATCAAGGATCAGCATCTTGATCATTGCTTGTGTTAGAACTGGAAACAAATATCCAGTTGATTATGTCTATAAATTAAAAGCCATGGTAGAACGGCATTTGTCAATTCATCATTCTTTCATTTGCTTGACTGATCGTCCACAAGACCTTGAAGGAGTTGAGACTGTAAAAATTTCTGATCCTGATCTGATAGGATGGTGGGGAAAGATGACTCTGTTTGAGTTTTCTTATTACAGCGATGAACAAATACTTTATTTTGATCTTGATAGTGTGATCTGTGATGATATCTTGCCACTAGCTATATTGAAAACTGATTTCGCTGTTTGTGCAAACTTTACTCGTGCAGCTGGAATTGATTGGCCTTGTTCTTATGGTTCTTGTGTGATGTCTATAGCTCCGGGCTTTGGTGAAGAAATTTATCATGGATTTATGGCAAAGAAAAAAGAATGGATGGATAAGGCCGGAAGATACGGCGATCAGCGGGCAATTGAATTGATTTGCCCTGATGCTGATTTACTCCAGGACGTCTTACCAAAAGGCTTCTTTCTTGGTTATAGAAATATAACAGAAAAGAAACCTGAAGGCTGCTCAGTGGTAGTATTTGCGGGAATACACAAGCCTCACAATTGTGAGCAAAAATGGATAAAGGATGAATGGCACGTTTAACAATCCCAGTAGGACAAGTTTCTGTTCAGCTGATTGATGATGACCGTATCTGTAAATCAATTATCAGTGGGAAGCCTTTTGAGCCTGATAGCCTTATGGCTTGGTCTGAAATTTGTAAGCCTGGATCGAGTGTGATTGATGTCGGAGCTTATTCTGGTTTGTTTTCTATATCTGCCAGCAAGCTAGGGGTATATAGAGTGATAGCAATAGAACCTATGTCTGTGATGGTTAGGCGACTTAAATATAATATAGAAATAAATGGAGCTAAGAATATTTATGTTATCGAAGCAGCAGCATCGGACAAGGCTGGAGTGGCCAGGATCGGTTACAATGACGAGGTTCATTTGACGAGTGGAGCCAGCATTCTTAGAAAGAGTAGAGCCAGCATGGAGGTTTCTACTGTTTCCCTGGATGAAATAAAATATCACGATGTCTCTGTAATCAAGATTGATGTTGAGCGTTATGAAATGAACGTACTAAAAGGAGCAATGAAACTTATTGATAAGTGCAAGCCCAAGCTGCTTGTTGAAGTTCTGGATGATGCTGCAAGAACAAAAGTTGAAATGTTCCTTTCTGATTATCGCACAGTTGCCTTCCTTGATAATCGTAATATTTTAATGGAGCCAGCCTGATGTTTCCGGCCGGAAAGCTAGATAGATATATTGACATTGAAAGAGCAACGCTTTCAAATGATGATTTCAATGCACCAACTCAGGCTTGGGGATTGTTGAAACGGGTTCCCGCGCGAGTGATGTCGATAAGTGATGGGGAGCGGTTTAGGGCTGGTGAGACTTTTTCAAGCATCAGTACAAGATTTCAAATTAGTTATACTGTTGCTGTTGCCAATCTTGATACTCGTGATCGTGTTACCTATGAAGGAAGAACTTATGATATTGTTGGTGTGAAAGAAATTGGCCGGAGAGAGGGATTAGAGATCACAGCATCTGCTAGGGCAGAAGCTCCATGACAGGGAATATAAGAACGTCAGGGTTCAGAGAGCTTGATCGGGCATTAGGGGAACTGCCAAAGGCTAGTGCTAAAGCTGTCTTGGTAAGAGTGGCTAAGAAGGCTGGACAACCTGTTGCTGATCATATGATGCAACTGGCTCCTGATGATCCTGAAACGGGTGGTCATGATCTAAAGAATTCAATATTTGTTGGAACTAGATTGAACAAGAGCCAAACAAAAGCGGTCAGGAAAGAAGGCAAATTTTTCGCAGAGGTTTATATTGGAACCAATAATCCTGCAGGAATGCAGCAAGAATTTGGAAACATAAATCACAGCGCTCAATCCTTTGGTAGGCCAGCATGGGATGCAGAAAAGCATCAGGTTCTTAAATCTATTGGTGCTGACCTTGGTAAAGAAATTGCCATGACAGCAAAACGAGTGGCAGCCAAACGGGCAAAGGGATAATTCAAAATGGAAGAGGCTCTTGTATCATTTCTTCTTGCTGCTGCGGGATTATCAAGTTTGCTCAGCACAAGGATACATTGGCTGCAAGCCGGGCAGTCATTGAATAAACCTTATGTAACGTTGACAAGGATCAGTGGAAATCGTTCTATGAATTTTCAAGGAGCTAATGGCTTCGTTGAAAGCCGGGTTCAAGTTGATTGCTATGGCTTGAATTATGGTAGTGCAAAGCAAGTAGCAAGAGCAGTAGAAGCTCGATTGAGTGGAGTAAGAGTTACTCATTCGGGATATGTTTTCCGTTTCTTTCTAGATGGTGAGCGGGACATCTTTGAAGATGCTGACACTCCCGACAAACTCTATCGCGTTTCTCTTGACTTTTTAATCTGGCACAAAGGAGCCTAAAGCAAATGACCACAGACGCTGATATTGGCCTTGGAACGACTTTTGAAATGGCAGATATTGCCACGCCAACCGTTTTCACCGCCATTGCTGAAATCTTTAATATGGAACCGCCGACTGCTGAAGATGAAACAGTAGAGGCAACTCATTATGGAAGTCCGGACAATTCTCGTGAATATATTCCTGGCTTGTCAGATATGGGTTCAATGACGTTTGAAATGAACCTTGTACCTGGATCTGCATCTGATCTTGCTCTTCAAGCAGCACGCGGTGTTAAGAAAGTTTGTAAGATCACCTTTCCTAATGGTGTTACCTTGACATTCACTGGGGTACGCGAGGCTTATGAACGGTCAATTCCTGTTGATGACAGGATGACTGCCAGCGTTACATTCAAGGTGTCCGGCAATCCTGCTCAAGGTGTTGCTGCTGCTCCTGTGAATTCTGTTCTACCTTCGATTTCTGGATTGCCTCAGGTTGGGGTTGTTCTTACAGCTTATGCTGGATCTTGGTCAGGTGCTCCGGCATTCACTTATCAATGGAAGAGTGAAGGTGTCAATATCGGTGTTGCTACATCTCAGACATATACTCCGGTGGTCGGAGATATTGGAGACAATCTCACAGTCGCAGTCACTGGCACCAATACCCAAGGTGCTGCTACTGCGACCTCGGCTGAGACTATCCCGGTCATTGCTGCATAATGAGCAACAAATATCGCGGTGAGGTTGCGTTGTCAATTGATGGCGCGACCTATACTCTGTGCTTCACAGTGAATGCGTTATGCTCATTGGAAGATGTGCTTGATAAAAGCATCACCGAAATTATTGGTGGTCTAAGTGATATAAACAAGTTGCGTCTAAAGACTATGAGAGCACTCCTTTGGGCAGGACTTAACGTCAAGCATCCAGAAATAAATATAGAAGCGGCTGGTGAATTGATTGCTAAAGGATCAGCTGTTGATGTGATGACTAAAGTCTTTGAAGCCATTCGTCTCGCCTTCCCTCAGGAGGCTAAGGGTGCCGAACCAAACCCTTAGATAAAGAAGCGGGTTGGGATTGGCCTGGATTGCATTCTGATTGGTGCGAGATGGGTCTAAATTCTGAACGCTTCTGGAACCTTTGTCCTGTTGAGGTATTGCGTGAGATTGAAGCTGCGGTCAAGAAGCAGATAAGACAGCGCAACGAGTTGGCATGGCTTGCTTGGCATACTGCAAAATTACATCGCGTTAACAAAATGCCAAAGCTGAAAACATTGATGATTGAAATTGCTGATAAGAAGAAAAAGAAAATCAGCTGGCAAGAGCAGTTCAATAAAGTCATGGCTTGGGCTGAAAGGAAGAAGAAATAGATGGCTGGTGGAGATTTGATTGGTGCATTAAGAGTCACGCTTGGTCTTGATAGTGCGCAATTTGTAAATGGTGCCAAGAAGGCTCAGTCAACTCTTGGCGGGCTTTCTGGTGCCATTAAAGGCTTTGCTGCTGCTGCTGGAGCCTCCTTGACGCTGGCAGGGCTGGTTACTGTATTAAAGTCAACAACTGATCATATAGATGAATTGGGTAAAGTTTCCCAGAAGATCGGCATTCCAGTTGAAGAACTTTCTAAGTTGGAATATGCTGCCGGTCTTTCTGAATTAAGTCTTGAGGAATTGTCTCTTGGTGCTGGTCGGCTTTCTAAGAGTTTGGCTGAGATTGCCGGTGGTGGAACGAATGATGCTAGTCGCGCTTTACAAGCGATGGGTATTAATGTCCTTGGGGTTAATGGACAACTTAGGCCGACAAGTGAAATCATTGCCGATGTCGCTGATAAGTTTTCAAGGATGGAGGATGGAGCTAACAAGATAGCAATATCCTTGGCTCTATTCAGCCGTGCTGGTAAGGATTGGATACCATTTCTCAATCAAGGTAAGGAAGGTTTGTTAGCTGCTACTGCAGAAGCTGAGCACTTTGGCCTTGTAGTTTCTCAGGAAGCTTCCGTAGCAGCTGATCAGTTCAATGACAACATTGATAGATTGAAAGCCTCTGGGCAAGGTTTCGTAAATCTCTTGGTGATGGAATTTTTACCGCAGATGACTGAGTTGAGTAACAGTTTTCTTGAATGGGTTAAGAGTGGTGATGGAGCTAGAGCATTTATATCTGGATTGAAAACTGAACTTGAAGATTTTGTTAGAATCTTAGAATTTGCTGGTAAGGTTTTTGAAACGATTGCTATTCGATGGAATGCTTTTCAGACTACTCCAGGATTGCTTACCTCTGCTCCAGAAGAATGGGCGAAGCACTGGGAAGATGCTAGCAAGAAAGTTGAAGGTGTTTGGGATACAAGCATTAAAGCAACTCAGGCTGATGTTGATTCACTGCTCAATTCTATTGAAACATTCAAGTTGCCTACTGCGAAATTGCCAGCGCCTATAGTTGAAAGTACAGAGAGCATCGCTGCCAGAAGGAAACTTTTGTCTGAAGAGGCCGCTGCTAGAAATAAGGTTATGTCTGAAGGTGCTGCTGTTTTTGACAAGACTAGGAATGCTGTTGAAAATTATCAGATTGAAATTCGTAAGCTAAATGACTTGTGGCGAGCGGGTGCAATCAATAGTGATACCTATCAACGTGCAGTCGTTCAGCTACAGGATGAATTCAAATCCACTAGTGATGCTGCAAAAACCTTGGGCGATGATATGAATGCCGCCTTTGGTGAGGCTGTGCAAGGTTGGCTTGATCAGGCTATTGATGGCACCTTTAATCTCAGCACTGCATTCACTGACCTTTCTAAACAGCTAACCAAGATGGCTCTGAATGCAGCCTTCCAGCAAATGTTTGGTGGTGGCTCTGTATCTCCCAGCCAAGCAGGAGGAGGATTTAATTTTGGTTCCCTGTTTGGCTTTGCTAAAGGCGGCGCATTCACAGTTCCGGGTTCTGGTGGAATTGATAACAAGGTAGTGGCATTTAGAGCATCACCAGGAGAGAGAGTTAATGTGGCTAGAAAAGGACAAGATGAACGTGGCTCTGGTGTGATCATAAATAACCATGGAACAAGGATGTCCCAACAGGAAGATAACAATGGCAATACTGTTCTTGATTTTGAGAACATGCTGGCTCGTTCAATTCTTGAAAGAAACAGCCCTGTTAGTCGTGCTCTAGATAAACGCAATTCTAAGCTGTCTCCAAAGTTGAGGTAAGATCAAATGCCTGATTGGGGTTCATTGCCTGATTTTAGAGTTGGTTCTCGTGTAAGGAAACTTGCCCAGAATTGGGATGAGTTTGCAACCGAGTATGGACCGCCATTGACCTCAAAGCGTGGCACAGCTGCTGAGAAGCCTGTTACTGCTGAGATCGTTTGTGAGACTGCTGACCTTCAGAACCTAGAACAGTTTTATGAAATCAGTTGCGATGAGGGTGTAACTCATTTCACCAAGGATGGAAAGACTTATCGTTGGGCAGAACCTCCAGACTTTACTGATTTTTTAACCTATGGTGTTGTGAGGGTTGCGCTTATGCAACAACCGACATGACTGTAACGATAGATGGTAAACGCAACCTCCTTCATCCTAGTAATCCTGATCCCAGAATCATTCTTATTGCTATCAGTCATAGCAGCTTTTCAACAACTTACAGATACACAAATAATTTTGAAGATGTAGTTCATGACGGGAATACTTATACAGCTTTCCCATTCTCTATTGATTTGCCGACTGACGATGATGGTGTGCCGAGAGGGATTGTTCGTGTTTCAAATGTCACAAGAGAAATATGGGATAAGATAGGAACTCTCACATCTCCTCCTCAGTTCACTATCACTTTTGTTATTGCCAGCGCACCTGACACTATTCAGCGGCAGTTTGCATTCCTTGATCTTAGACGAGCCACTACTGCTCGCCTTTCACTGGAAGCTGATTTCAGTCACGATAATTATGGCGGTGAATTGTATCCTTCCAGGAGGTTGACACCGACTATTGCTTCATGGATAAGCAGACAGGGGTGATAAGGAATTCACCTTATGATTTTGTAGGCATACCTTTTCTAGATCGTGGAAGAGGTCTTGCTGGTGCTGATTGCTGGGGCTTGTTCAGGCTGATGTATTCTGAACTCTTAGGTATTGAATTGCCTTCTCATGGGATGGTTCACTCTAATGATTATGATTCTATCCTTCAGGCCTCCTTCTTAGACCTAAAGGAAATATGGAATGTGGTTTCTTTTCCAAAAGATTTTGACATGGTTGTAATGAATAGCCTAGTCAAGGAGAAACTAAAACCTGTCCATGTTGGTTTGTATTATCATGGTTCGATAATTCATACCAAGAAAAATATAGATGCTGTTTGTGTTCCTAAGACTGATCTGACACCAATGATTGTAGACTATTACAGACACAGGAGTTTGATGAAATGACATTGAGTGCAACTTTCCGACCAGGATTCAAATGGCTCTTCACACAAGCAGCTGATCTTGATACTCGTGAGTCTAGATTAAATGCCGCTGCTGAGATCATCTTGGCTAATGGAACCGGCAATGATCAGGGCAATTCTGTTTATTCAGATTCATTGCAATTGGCAGCAAGTGCCAATGCTGATATCGATTTGTCTGGTTCCTTGCTCAATCCTTTCGGCACTACAATTCTTTTCACAAAGATTAAGGGCATCTATGTTTTTGCTAAAAGGACAAACACCAATAGTGTGATCATTAAACCGGCAGCTGCGAACAGCTTCCTGGGTCCGTTCGGTGCGGCAACACATACAATCACACTGCTTCCAGGAGCTTATATTGAACTTGTTCATCCTCTAGCTGGATGGACAGTCACTCCAGGAACTGATGACAAATTGAATTTTGCGAACAGTGCTGCTGGCACTGTAGTTGATTATGATGTTGAAATTGTCGGTGTGGTCTAGGGGGACTTGCTGTGCTTGTTACTGTTAAAAGGAATTTCCTTAATCCATTGGAATTTGAAACTCATCAACTTGATGATGGATTGACATTGCAGCAATGTGCTGTGGCCTTAGAGCTGCCTGATGAATTCTTCAGCCATGGAGTGGCATTTGTAGGTGATGCTTGTTTCTATCCAGAAGATTGGAAGAATGTTAAACCAAAGCATGGTATCCCAATCAATATGGGTTGTGTTCCAGCAGACGGCGATAGTCTTCAGTCGATCCTACCGATTGCTATTGTGTTTGCTCAATTCGCTGTCGGTGCCAGTAATCCTTTTCTAGGTGCTCTGATTGGGGTTGGAGGTTCTTTGTTGATGGCTGCTTTAGCACCGAAAGCAGAAACACCTCAAACCGCTGATGCTTCTAAATCTAGACAACTAGGGCAGAGTGGTTTTTCAGATAATCTATTAAAGGTGTGGGATCAAATTCCAACTGGATTTGGGCGTAAACGGGTTTCACCCAACCAGATAGTTCCTACTTGGGTTGATCTTGATAATGATAATGCAATCGTTAGAGGCATTGTTGCTCTTTCAGGCCGTCACGCAGGATCACAATTTAAAGTCAATGGTACTGAACCTGGATCAAATGTCACCTTAAATTTTATTGAAGGTGATGATGTAGATGGAGCACTTCAACTTTATACCGTGACCCCTTGGCAGCGCAGAGGAGGCGGAATATTACCTAGGCATATCGCAAAGACTGACGCCAATGGGAATGCAAAGAAAACGCTTAAACATTCGCCCGCTCTTGCTGATGTAACTGCACTTGACCTTCCTTCTGAAACTCGATACCGGCTTGGTGATTCTCCTGATCGTGTTATTGTTGATTTTTTATTACCAAAAGGATTGCATTTCATTGAAAATAATACTAAGAATATTGGGGTTCCTATTCGCATAGTTCTTTATGATGAAACTGATGGAACTGAATTTGTTCTTCCTGAGCTTCATCTAGCTGGTAAAATTGCTCGTTCAATTCGCGCGAAATTAGTTCTAGAATTTGCTGCTGATCCAGGTGGTTTAACCAATCCAGGGGCTTCCTCTTTTTGGACACATGCTTATGCTGCATCTAATAATCAAGTCAATTTTGGCCAAGAGGCTGATACTTATTTTGGTGTTGTTACTGTAGCTACGCATGTGGACTCAGATCAGGCTTCATTGAAGCTGACTATTTACATTGACCCTGCATCTGTTTCAAAACGTAAATGGACAATAGGGATTACTGTAGGTGCAGCTTATCAGGAAATTTTCTTTCAGGAAAACAGCGGCAAGTATGATTTTGATCACAATATTAGTTACAAGTTCGTTAATTTTTTTGGATCTTATCTTGATGCAGGGGATTATGTTACTGGTGAGAATCAGGCTGATATTGAAAGTGATATTCAAATAGAGTATATCACCTCAATCTGGAATGAAACTCCGATTGACATCAGCGGACTCTGTGTCTGTGAAATAGAGGCATTAAATACACAGGTAGATTCACTTTCATTTATTGCTGAGCGTTATGTTCGGAATAAGTGGGATGGTGCAGCGTGGATTTTAGCTCCGCATGTTAGTTCTAATCCTGCGGAATTGATGTATGAGGTTTTGACAGATGCTGCTCTGAATGCTAAGACTTTACCTTTATCCATCATTGGTGCTGCCCGGTTGGGGGAATGGGCTCAACACTGCACAGACAATGAAGAAGAGTGTAATGCCTATATTGAGTCTGGCACCATTGAAGAGGCATTAGAGGTTCTTGTTCATTCTGGTTTTGCTGCATTGCGGCGATCTGAAACATGGAGTGTATATATAGACAAAGATCGTAGTGCTGACCCTGTCGTGCAAATCTATAGTCCAAGGAATTCCAGGAATTTTCGCCACGAGAGGCATTTTGAGAACAGAGCCCAAGGCAAAAAGATTACCTTTGATGATGAGACGAATGATTATCAAACTACTGAGCGCATAGTTTATGATGATGACTTTAATGAACTGACTGCTGACACTGCATTGATTGAAGCTGAAACATATAGAGGAATTACCCAACCAGAAAAGATAGACAAGCGGGCGAAGCATGATATGCGGCTCGCTAGGTTGCGAGCCAATGCTTTTAGTCTTGAAACAAATTTGCAATACCTGATGTCAGATCGAGGTTCTATTGTAGGAATAAGCACTGATGTCATTTCAGGCATATATGACTTTGCTAGAATAACGAAAGTGTTCAGACAGGACATCTTAGGGGTTCCCAAGATAATTGCTGTTGAGGTTGATGATCCTTTAACCATGAGGTCAGTCAGCGGTTATGATGACATACTGACAATCCCAGACATCCTTGATGCTGCGGATGTTCCTGATATTCTTGCCATTCCGAATACAGAAACAACTGGAATTGCAATTCAAACTCGTTCGGGTGATGAAATTACAGGGCAGACAAATCAATCTCGAATTCAAAAAATAATCAGGTTCAATACCCCATTGGATGATGATGCTGATGTTGTTTATGGGTGTGCCATTTTCGCTGGTGAAGTTGCGAATATTTATTATCGGGCTTTGGTTCTGAACATAACTCCTTCTGGCAGTCTTACAGCTAAGTTGACTATGACTGATGATGCGTCTGCAGAATTGTTTGCTTGAAAAGGAATAATTCATGAATAAGAAAATTAAAGTTCTTGCTCTATCATTGATTTTGCTTGTGCTGACTGCTGAGTATCAGGCAATGGCTGTGGTTGATTATGGTATTGGTGATGGAGGTTCACCGTTAAGTGGTCAAGAATTAGTTGACAATGCTGCTGAGGAACTTCTCAATCTTAAGGCATTCAGCTTTGTTGACAATGATACGTCAGCAGAATTGCGGGCTGTCATAACTGATGAGACTGGTACTGGAGCCTTGATGTTCGGTCTCACTGCTGCGATGGCAGATGGATTGTCTTGTGCCGGTTCTCAATTAGTAAGACGCAATGCTGCTGATAATGCTTTTGAATGTGCAACTCCAACAGGCGGAGGTGATGCTCTTACCAGTGGCACTCTAGTGCAATTTGCAGCGACCACAAGCGCACAATTGCGAACTGTTCTGAGTGATGAGCTTGGGACTGGTGTTCTATTCTTCCTAGGTGCTCCTGGCGCTGGTGATCAAGTATTTGTTTCTGATTCTGTTTCTGCTGGTACGTGGCAGAGCATCCCGGACAGTGATCTTGCCACTCAGAAGCTGCAATATGATGTTACTACAAATGTCTTCTCAGCAGGGACTGACGATGATGTTCCTGAAGCTGGTGCTGATTTTGTAAACCTTGTTCTTACTGGTGATGTAACCTCTTCCGGCTTGACTACTACTGTTGCTGCTAACTCTGTTGCGCTGACAACTGACACGACAGGCAATTATGTTGGTACAGTTGCGGCCGGAAATGGCGTTGCTGTCACGGGTGCTGATGCAGAAGGTTCTACCAAGACTGTTGCCTTGGATTATTCTGATGCTGGCGCTGACCCTGCACTGAATGCTGATGAGGCTAGGTTCACCAACAATGCGACTACTCCAGGGATGCTGGTTTTTGAAGGTGATACTGCCAATGCTTTTGAAAGCCGTGTAGTCATAACTGACCCGACAGCTGATCGACAATTCACTATCCCTAATGCTGACAGTGTTTCCCTTCAATCCTTCACCTGTGCTGGCACAGACAAGTATTCAGCTGTATCATCTCTTGGTGTTGTCACATGCTCAACTGATGATGATGTTCCTGAGGCTGGTGAATTCGGTGCTCTTGCTTTAACAGGAGATGTCACGAGTTCCGGTCTTGCGACAACAGTTGCCGCGAATGCCGTGGCGCTGACCACCGATACAACCGGCAATTATCTGGCCGCTGTGGCTGGTGGTGCCGGTATTGCCATGACAGGTGCTGCGGGCGAAGGCGCTACCCAAACGCTCGCCCTTGATTATTCCGACCAGGGTGCTTCCCCGGCGCTCGCCGCTGACGCTTGCCAGTTCACTTCGAACGCCACCGTGAGCGGCTTTATCGTCTGCGAGGGCGATACGGCCGACGCCTTCGAGACACGATGGTTTGCGACCGACCCGACAGCTGACCGTCTCGTGACCATCCCAAATGCCGATTCCAATACGATACAGCCTCTTGCTTGCAGCGGCACCGACAAGGTTTCGGCGATCTCATCTCTTGGCGTCGTCACATGCACCGCGGACGCTGGCGGCGCGGGCTCCGGCGATAATATTCGGGTTGAAGATGGCGATGACACCGCAGCCTTCACAGCGGCAGTTGATGCCGACTTTGAGGATAGCGGTGATATTAACTTCGTCAGAACCGCCGGAACACCGGACGCCATTAGCGCCCTGGTGAGGACCAATAGCGTTGCCCTGACCACTGACACCACCGGCAACTATGTCGCTGATGTCACGGCCACAGCCACGACATCCGGCATCGCCGTCACTCACACCCCGGCGGAGGGTTCCAGCGCCGCTGTCGCCCTCGACTACTCTGATGCTGGCGCCGATCCCGCGCTTGTGGCGGACTCCGGGCGATTCACTGGAGATGCCACGACCAATGGTGAAATGGTTTTCGAAGGTGACACGGCCAACACCTTTGAAACCCGCATCGTCGTAACCAATCCCACGGCTGATCGTGCCTTCACCATTCCCGACGCCGATAGCGTGGGGGTCCAGGCGCTCACTTGCTCCAACAAGGCTTATGTTTCCGCCGTCTCCGCCGCCGGTGTGGTGACCTGCACAAATCGGGTTGAAAGTTTCTGCATTGCCGCGTCGGACGAGGCCACTGCCATCACTACCGGCACGGCAAAGACAACTTTCCGGATGCCCTATGCCTTCACGCTCACGAATATCAGGGGAAGTCTCAACACCGTCTCTTCGTCGGGATCACCGATCATCGACGTAAACGAGGCGGGCACAACATTGATGACCACCAACAAGGTTCTCATCGACGTGTCCGAAAAAACCTCCGTCACCGCTGTCACCGCCGTCTCCCTTACCGATACATCGCTGGCGGATGATGCGGAAATAACCATAGACGTTGACACGGCGGGGACCGGGGCCAAGGGCCTCAAAATTTGCCTTATCGGATACCAGACATGATCCGCCGCTTTCTCACAACACTCGCGGCGCTCGCCTATCTTGCTGCGGCAACAACCGCGCATGCTGGCTTTGTTATCAACTCGTTTTGGACGGTGGTTCCGCCGTCCATCACCTTCCTGCAATGTACCTCAAGCATCTCAGACCTGACCACCTACACGTTCGCGGCGCAAAATGTAGGAACCGCCAGCGCTGACCGCTACACGGGTGTTGGCGTGTTTGGACAGGACGCAACCACAATTTTCGGCGTCTCTACCGTCACTGTCGGCGGAGGCTCCGCGACAGAAATTGTTGATGAGGATGGAACAGGTGTTGTTGACACTGCCTTTTATATGTTTCTCAATACAGCAGGAACATCAGAAGACATCGTAGTAACATTTAGCGAAGCTGTTACTGGAGCTGGCGTATGTCTATTTCAGATAAATAATATTGCATCAGGAACCGCTGTTGCATCTGTTCCTGATAATGATACGTCTGCTGGTCCTGTGATCCTTACTCACAACGTTAGTGCCCTTGGTGTTTCGGTGGGCGTCTGCACGACACAGGGCATTGGCAACCGGACTTCCTGGACTGGACAGACTGAGCGAACCGACGCCGAGGACGCGGAAATTGCGTGGTCAGCCGCAGACTTTACCAATGATGATGTTGCCAATACTCCTCTTACTGTCAACTGTGACTATCTCGGAACAAAAGACACCTCTGGCGTTGCTGCGAGCTTCCTATGAACTGGCTCGACATCGCGCTGCACACCGTTCCCACAATTCTCGTCGGCGCTCTCATGGGCTTCATGGCGGGCTTCGGGCTGACCATGGGCGGGTTGCTTGGCGTTGTGTTCATCATCGCTGGCACCATTGGGACACTCGCTTTTTCCTTCATGTGGACGCCTCGTGAATGGCGTCAGCATGGCGGGAGCATGGGCGGCAGGCAATCATGGGCTGAGGCTCTCGTTCCTCTTGCAGCTGGCCCGGTGGCCTTCGCACTTTCAACGCTGGCGTTTTGGCGCTGGCCGGTTTGATGGAGTAAAACGATGGCAGCAGAACCGAAGTCAACGAACGGCACTCGACCCGATCCCGATCCTACGCGCCTCACGATGGAAGCGCAGGAGCGGGCGATTGCGGGCATTAAAGAACTGTTTGAGGCCAAGCATAGCTTCCAACAGGCTGCAATTGAAAGGCTCCAAGCTGAAATTGAAAAGCGGCCCGGAGTTATTGCGGCGGAAATAGCACATCTAAAAGAGTTGCTCTCGGCGGAAGTAGCCTGCCTTGCAAATGTCAGGGAGGCTTACGCTAAACAACTGTACGATCAGGTGCAGGAAATTAAACGCTCGATTGAGCAGGGGCCTATTGCGATCAAGATGGAGGTTAGAGCTTTGCATGAGCTAATCACTGGCGAGATGCGGCGGATCGAAGATGTGACGGATGGCAGGTTTGACGCCACAAACAATCGTTTTACAGAGCGGGATATGAGAGCAACAGCATTGGCAAACGAAAGAGACATACGAGCAAATGCTCTAGCAGCAGCAGGTAAAGAGGCCATTACTAAAAGCGAGGTTTCGGTAACGGAAAAAATCAATGGGCTGCAAACCATCTTTGATCGCACGAACCAAGCAAGAGACGGGCAGATTAACGACCTAAAAACCCGGCTCGACAAAGGCGAAGGCAACAACCCGCGAGAGAAAGACAACATGATTGCTGATCTTAAAACCCGGCTCGACCTTGCCGCTGGCGGAAAGCAGGGCCTCGTTGACATGCGGGCGTGGCTTGTTGCTGCCGTTTCAATCATCGGCGGCATAGTCGGCATTGCCATAACAGTACTTGCGCTGAAATGACCCGCGCCCTCGCCATCTTGCTGCTCCTGCTGAGTACGCCAGCCATCGCGCAGCCGATGTTATGTGGTCCCAAGGATAAGGTCATTGACGGGCTGGCAGAAAAACACGGCGAGACTGGTATGATCGAGTTGGGAAACTCTGATGGCACGGCGGTCTGGTCCCTCTACGCCAACATCAAAACCGGCACATGGTCGCTGATAGGATTTCCGTCGCCGACGGTCGCCTGTTTCATTGGAAGCGGCAAGAGCATAGCGGTAATAAAAAAGAAGGTTCCTGGTGAACCTCTGTAGGAGTTGAAAATGCACGAATTAGAACGTGAAATTTTAAGAACACTCAATCGGATCGAGCTAACGACTGAGCATCACACAAAACTGCTAGCTCAAATTCTGCACACGGAGATACATACAATGCTAGACCTCGAAGAACTGACACGTGAAGTTGAAGAAACAAAGGGTGCTGCTGCCAGCACAAAGGTTCTGGTAAAGGGCATCATCAAGGAACTAAAGGATTTGAAAACTGGCGATCCTGCTACGCAAGCGAAGATTGACCAACTGTCTAAATCATTGCAAAGTTCTCAGGATGATCTGGCTGCTGCTGTTGAAGAAAATTCTGAAGGTGGATCAGCAGGCGGCATCCAAGATTAATGCAATCAGCAAGAAGGTTTGATAAACCTTCTTGCATTTTATAGAGGAGAATGATTATGGGCTTGCCCAAAAAATATGCTTGGCTGTCTAAGGAGCCAGCTCCACGTCTCTTGCTTGAAATGATCAAGCTCTATGGCACCTTTGAAGATTTAAGTTCCAAAAGCAATCCACTCATTCTAAAATGGGCAAAGGAAATCGGCCTAGGCAATGTTTACAAGTCTGACGCTATTGCATGGTGTGGTCTTGCTCAAGGCTATGCAGCAGCGCAAGCGGGCTGGGACTATGCTCCGCGAGGTAATGCCCTTTGGGCGCGTAATTGGCTCTTCTGGGGAGATGAAGCCAAGGTAGCTATGCTAGGGGATGTTCTAGTGTTTAAGCGTGGCAATGGTGGTCATGTCGGCATTTATATCGCTGAGGATAAAACCGCATATCATGTTCTTGGCGGAAATCAGGATGATGCTGTAAATATCAAGCGGGTTGCTAAATCGCGCTTGCTCGGTGCTCGCCGTTGTCCATGGCGGGTTAATCAGCCGCCAAACATACGCCGGATATGGATGGATGCTAGTGGCGCTGTCTCCAAGAATGAGGCTTGATCATTGGCTTATCAAATTCCAGTTTTTGGTTCTGGTCATTCTTTTGATCTTGAAATCAATGGTGCTGGGCTTGACCTGATAACTAGATGGGAGGTCTTCAGTGCCAAGCGATACAAGGATGCTCACCGATCAGGGTTCAAATGGGCCATTGGTTTTGGACACGTGGAAGGTGGAGACAACGACCCAATAACAATTCCAGAAGATATGGTCATAACGCTGGAACAAGCTCGCTCGATCCTGGCTCTTGATCTTGAAGATAAAGCTCGATGGCTACGTGGCAGGATCAAGGTTCCAGTCAACACTTATATGTTCAATGCTCTAGTTTCCTTGACCATTAATGCTGGCGAAGGCAATGTAAGAAATGGTCGGGTGCTCACTCTGATAAATGAGGAGAGGTATGTTGCGGGTTGTGCTGCCTTCCTTGATCATCGTTATGCCTATGAAGCTGTGAAGGGACCGGATGGCAATGCACTCTTGGATGCTGATGGTAAAATAGTTACTGAGCGTGTAGAAAAGAATGGATTGATCTGTCGTCGGGCGACTGAGATGTCTTTGTTCGTGACCAAGGTTTAACCGCGCTGCACGGAATGCAGCATGAACGGAAAGGTAAAACTATGAACGCAAACTTTATTCGCACTATGCTGACATGGGCAGCGATTGCTGTGACTGCGGTCACAACTATCTTTGGGTGCACAACTGATATTAGCGGAGTGATGAATTGCTCAGCTAGCTGGCTTTCTCCTCAATGGGCAGGAACTATCACAGCTGTGCTTCTGATCCTTAATCAACTTATGAAAGCAGCTCAGGGTGGAACCTATGGCTCTGGCCTTGTATCCAAGACAGTCGTGGTCTCGCCAACTGGTGAAACTGGAACGGTCACGAATGCTCAAATTGCCTCATGGCCTAAGAACTAATGGGCTGGATTGCTTTCCTGAAATTGTTTTTGCAGATAGCCAACAGCATTGCCAAGATTGTTCAGGAGAAACGTCTTATGGATGCGGGCGAGGCAAAGCAGATTGCAAAAGTTCTGGTTGAAATTTCACAACGTGCAGGTATTGCAAAAGAAGTGGAGGAAGAAACTGCTAAGATGTCTGCTGAAGAAATTTTAGCTGAGCTTGAGAGTGAAGGGGAATTGCGGCCATGAAACTTTATTCATCAACTGTCTGTCTTGGCCTTCTGGTAGTGTTCATTTGTGAACCAACTAAACCAGTTGCAGTCAGTGAATTTTGCCAAGTGGCAAAAACTATAATAGCCTCTAAAAGCGATACACCTGAAACTCTTTCTCAGGTGCGCCGTGAAAATGCAAAATTTCGAAGACTCTGTAAAAATAAAAAATAATTCCAGCATCATGCTGGTATCTGTGACTGGTCAGTCACCAGTTTTGTTTCGTTGTTCTATCGCGTTACAATCTCCCCAACTTGACCGATGGTGCTGGTTCCGTCAGTGCCATCGGTTTTTTGGACAAAAAAAGGAGGCCAGTTTTCACTGACCTCCTTTTTGATTTATTACTCTTCTGGAACACCTGCCTTGAGGCCGATGGTTAAATCGCCTTTCTCGTCCTTGCCTCTCTCAATGTGCCATGCGATCTTGTTTCTTTTGATCGTGTCAGTGGCGCCTTTGATCATCATGGCGAGAGGCCCAATCCCATTCAAATCCTGGTTCCCGTAGGTGGCTTTCAGCACCTGGCGGATAGGGAGGAGCTTACCCTTATTCTCACAGAGCAGGGACACAAATGCAGCCCGCTTAGAGCCAGCCCGGAGGCCAAAGCTAGCTAGGAGGCTCCCTGGTGCTCCTACAGCCTCCTTGGGCGTCTTTGGACCCTTAGTGGCGGGCTTTTTAGCACTTGTCTTAGGCTTTCCAGTCTTCCTAGCGGGCTTGGCCTCAGCGACCTTCTTAGCACTTGTCGCAGGCTTCTTTGCAGTTCCATTACTTGTCGTAGCCATTGTGGTCTCCTTTTCAGTTGAGATTTTGCGGGATTTCAGTTTAGACTGAGCAGCGGAAATCGCTGCTGCTTGCTCCTTTGTAGTGTCTTTAGTCAAGTCAATTTCATGACCAGCCACGTAACCATGCTTCTTAATCACCTCTTCAGTTTCAACATCATTGACAACGATCCGGTCATACTCCGCACACTGAGAGTAGCCATAGATTATGCTCATTGCGATTGCTTGCGTTTGAGCTTGTGCCATGGTCTTGTGTCCATGCTTTCGCAGGACCGGAGCCACCTTGTGTTTTGGCTCGTTCCAGCGAGTCTCAAAAAGTTTCTCTCTTATGCTGAGCTTCTTGACTTCTTCCTTTTCTTCATCATTTTGAGGTTTCATTTTCTCTCTCCTTTTCAATTCACCCTGTCTCTTCAGTGCTGCTAGGGCAGACGCAGCAGACTTGCCCTAGCTTTCACCAGAGCAAGTTTCGACTTAGTAATCGTCATCAGACTCCCATGGCTTGATGTTCATTGATTTAATCCATTCTTGTTACTGCAAAGGCCCCATCCTCCTGGATAATGGCAACCCATGCATGGCGATACACAAACACTAGCTCGTTATTTATTTTTGCTGAAGCAATCGGCTCAAGAGGAGCATCGCCGGGATATTTAATGGTTTTGGTATAAGGATTGAACCGCCATCCATCCATTGACTTGTATCCTCCACCATGAGCATAGTTCCTTGCGATCTGTTCCTTGACTGGGGAAGGATCACCCCCATAAATAAATTCAGGTATCAATCCAAGAAGGTCAAAACTTTCAATGGAATATAACTCCCACATTGTTGATCCGAAAATGGAATATAACTCCCACATTGTTGATCCGAAAACGGCTCTCATGATTGCACCCGCAATTGTTCAAAAGCCTTGACCCAGCGGCCAAGAGCTTTCTCATTCCTCTGTGCCATTTTAACTCCATAAGCAAATGTCTCCTCTAGGCTTGCTGAGTAATAAGCCGTGGAGCTTGAACCATGGCGATAGTTAACGCAATAATCGCCATCATAGTTCTTTATCACCAAGCCCAAAGCTGCTAATTGCTGTTGGGCCTTCTGCACAGTTAGATTGCTCATTTTGTATTTCCTTTGGTTAATGCCCTGTCTCTTCAGTGCGCGTAGGGCAGATCGCGCAGACCAGTGCAAGTTTCCCTGCACTGGTTTCGACTTACTTGATACGCAACGTAGCACCACCACCGTTCACTGGCTTACCCCAGCTAGCATTGTCGCCAGCTACATACCCAGCTCTATGAGCAACATCAACATAGTTGCGTCTTCCACTACTAGATTTATTAAGTCTCATTCCTGTTTTAGCAAAGCCTTCTTCAATGATCCTTTTCTTCACATCCTCAATCACCACCAGAGCATTGCCGGTCTGCCCAGCGTTATTCTCTCTGCGGGCTGTTTTTCGCAGTTCGATCTCTTCCGCCATGCGCTTGTTGATCCGGCTCGTGGCTCCAGCAGCGAAAGATACTTTGAGCTTGGCACGTTCAGCGCCGGTGATTTCCGATGATGGGATATAGTTGAGAGGAGATTTCCACCAATGATCTGCTTCATTGGAGCACCAAGTGCAGAGAGTTTTGTAAATCCACTCAGCGAATGCTATGTCTGACTTCAGGCCAAAGAAAACAATCGCACCTGGTTGTTGTTGTTTCCAGACTTTTGTTTCTGTCAGTTTTGAAATCCAGTAGGCAAGAGCCCAACCAGCATTATTGTAAACTAAATTTTTGCCCAGGATGATGACAACCTTGTCTAATCCCTGAGACTCAAATTGAGCCTGTGTCATATTGAACTCGTACTTGGTCATTAGCTCCGTGGCCTTGGCCATCGCTGCCATCGCTTCCTCTTCTGTGGCACCATTGTCCACAGTCTTGGAAAGAAGAGAATTGATCTTAGCTGCCATTGCTTGTCTGTTTGTCTCGGTCATTTTCGTCTCCATTGGGTAAGCCCTGTCTCTTCAGTGCGCGTAGGGCAGATCGCGCAGACGCCTTATACGGCGTTTCGACTGAAGCCGGAAACCACGTGGCAGGAGAGGTTTGGACTCTCTTCCTGTTTCCAACCCCTCCATCGCTGATGCGCTTTTGTGGGCTGGCCCGTACCGGACTTGGGAGACTTATGCTTGGGGTCTCTGACCCGTACCGGCACTTGACCGATGACCTAATAAAAGCCATTTTTTGAGGAAAAGAAACAATAATCGGTCATTATTGATTAAAATAATTAACCTATCAAGTCATTGTTATTGCTGCTCTAATTTCATCAAGAGTCAAGGAGCTGAGGCTTTTCTTATTTTTGAGACTTCCTAGGATCGCCCGGTCAATGGATCTCGCAGCAATTATGTCGAAATAGGTGCAGGTTCCTTTTGTCCCCATCCTGTGAATTCGATCCTCACTTTGCCATCGGTGGATCGCGTCAAAGGAATTAGAATAGTAGATAGCTGTCTGGCAATCTCCCTGGAGGTTCAATCCAGTTCCTCCTGCTGCAGGATTAGAAACAAAGAACCTTGCTTCACCTTTCAAGAATTTATCCTTATTGATTTCACGATCTTTGTTTTTTGTTTCTCCATAATACATCACGGTAGAATTTGTTCCATAGTCCTTTTTCAATCGTTCTGTGATCCGTTTGATATCTGCGATGAATCTTGCCCAGATGATCACTGGCCCCTTGACCTGCTCGATGATATCACAAAGAATATCTATTCTCTCTTCACTAAAAATTTCAATACTCGTTTCTTCATCGTTTTCATTCGGAACAGGAAGGTAGCCACAGATCACCTGCTGCAGTCTAAGTAGAGCTGCGGCTGCTGAGGTGACATCGACGATGTCTCCGTTATCCAGGGAGGTCATAAAAGTCTTTTTCAATGATTGATAATGTGCTGCTGTTTTATCTCCCATATCATATTCACGCTTGGCATAAATCTTTGGAGGCAGGTTGATGGCTTCATCTTTCGTAAGCCGGAAGGAGTGAGGTGCTATTAGTGAATAGAATTCTTCAATGTTCTTGGAACCAACTATCTGCTTTCCTTCCCATCCACCCATGACACAATATCGGGCGCGGAAACTGGTCATGTAAGGATGTCCAAGAATATCCCTGTCAAGGAACATAAACTGACTCCATGCATCAATTAGGTTCTTGGACAATGGGGTTCCAGTGCTTATGCGCCGATAGGTTGCGAGTTTTCCAAGCTGGATAGAGTGTTGGGTCCGATCTGCTCTTGCACTCTTAATAAGGTGACTCTCATCAACGACCATCATTGACTTTCCATTGTGCAGTCTGAGAAAACTTTCAGCTGTCTTCATTCCCTTAGGTGTGCGTACTGCATCAATGTTCATTGAAAGGAAAGTCAATCCCCTCTTATTCATTTCTTTTATAGTGATGATTTGCTGCCGCCACATTATTGAATTGACTTTGATCTTTGGATCGAGGTGCTGGGGAATTTGCTCGTTGATCCATTGACGGTGAACTCCTTTCGGTGAAAGGATAAGAACACCTGTCAGCTTACCTTCAAGATATAGCATTCCAGCATTAGTTATCAGGATAGCACTTTTCCCCAGTCCCATCTCAAGGAGTAAGGCATAGGCTTGCCGGTCCCAGGACAATGAGACAGATCGTTTTTGGTGGTCGAAAAGCTCCATAAGAGGCTTATAGACGGTTTTTGGCATCGAAACTGGATCGTGTTGGGTTAATGGAGAAACAACCTTTGCAGGAAGGTTAGTGAACTTGAACTCGCCAGGGAATTCAAATTCAGCATTCCTGATCCATTGAATGTTGAAGCTAGAGGCTTCAAACTCTAGTGACTTGCTGCCGTTCCATTTCTTATTACCACGCAATCCAGAAAACAGCTTGAGTATATCGAATTGAAATGGTCCTTGGGCGATGGCCGTTTGCCCTTCGATCTTGATTTCAATTGACATCATCGTCCTCCATATCTCCAATGTAACGAATGGCTTTGATACTAATCATTCTGAAGTCTTTCGGCACTGTGCCCTTAACTGCGTAAATTGCCTTGCCTGCTCGGCCACGTTCGATTAAAGAAACGCCCAGTCTTTTATAATCAAAACGATTTACCTTACAGAAGATTTCTCCAGTATCGTCTCTGAAAACAAGGTTTAGAGATGCTGTTGGGCCAGTCACTCTGTGACCGCGTTTCTGAACGTTTATGTTTTCATTTTCATCACGTGGGGCTATTCTCTTCACGACACCCATAACCATCACTTGTCTATCAATGCCTTGTTGCACATCGATTATGTTATCAGGAGTTGAAAAGATATTCAATTTAGATAAGTCAGGAGCCACATCTCTTATCCGATCACGTACTGGGAACAAACTGTCGATTTCAGTTTTAGCTGCCAGCAGCTTCTTCTTCAATGTGGCTCTTAGCTCCTTACCTTCCTTGCGCGTCATTAAAATTTCACTTACCGTAGCAGGACCAATGCCTTTGATCTGTGTTAATGGCCCGATGAGAACTTTCCTGTTTTCTTTGGAAGCAACGCTCCAGCGATCTCCTGAATATTCTGGGTCTACCGGAACATAATCAATTCCTTCAGTAGAAAGCTCCCGCAACAATTGAATTTGAATAATCGGATCACTTTGGGCATCAAGAGTTGCAGCGGCGAATTCAATAGGATGATGAGCCTTCAGCCAGCAACACCAGTAGCTAACAATTCCATAGGCCACAGCGTGCGACCTGTTGAAAGCCCAGGAACCAAATTTATTAACCTGATCCCATATACTCCTTGCCATTTTTTCATCAAAACCATTCTTTAGTGCACCTGCAAGAAACTTCTGCCAATATCGTTCAAAGAATTCATCGCCAAGAGATTTGCTCATTGACTTGCGAATAGTTGAAGTGTCTTCCCATGACATCAATCCAACTGTGCGCATAATATTCATAACCGTTTCTTGGTAGACTACTACGCCATAAGTGGCCTTGGTGATCTGTTCCATTAGAGGATGAATGTAAGTTACCTTTTCCCTTCCCATCTTTCTCTTTGACCATGATGAAGTACCTCCAGTAGCCATAGGTCCAGGACGAGCTAAGGCAGTAATTGAAATAATGTCCTCAATATTCTCTACTTTGACTTCTCTTGTAATTGTTTGTAATGAAGACCCAGCAAACTGAAATATGCCAGTAAATCTGCCGTCATTAAGAACCTTGAATGCTTCTAGATCATCAAGAGGCAATTTTTCAAACCAGCCACTAACAGGCTCTACTCCTATCAATTCCATAGTACGCTCAAAGATTGAAAGCTGCGTCAATCCAAGTGCATCGATCTTTAACAAATTAAAGTCAACAGCATCCTTCATATCACACATGATGGATTTAGTTCGCCGGTCCATGGCTACAAAGTTAGTCACTGGTTCATTGGTGATAACAATGCCAGCAGCATGTTGCGAAGCATTGTTGGGGTGACCTTCCATTCCAGCCGCAATAATTAGTTCTGGAAATTCTTCTAATGTGTTTCTGCCAACCACAGTATCCTTGAATGTGTCCTCAAGAGCTTGTAGAGCACGAGAGTCACCAACAGATCTATTCACAATACTGTCAATAACCTTGTTAATCTTCCATGGAGGGATATCCAACCTGGATGCTGCTTGCTTGATTGCTGAACGTGGTTTGAACATTCCTACAGTCCCCAGTCTTGCAACGCGATCAAGACCATACTTGTTCTCTGCATATTCAAAGACAAGGTTTCGTTTGGCGTCACTGAAATCAATATCAATATCTGGCAAGTCAGAACGATTGATATCAATGAATCTTTCAAAGATAAGATTGAAAGGTATCGGATCGATGGATGTGATTCCAATAAGATAGCAGACCAATGAACCGCAAGAGGAACCTCGGGCAGGACCAACAACCATTCTGGCCTTAGCCCAATTGACTAAATCTGCAATGATATAGAAATAATCTTCAAATTTCTTTTCAGCAATGAGTTTTAGTTCTCTCTCAAGTCTCTCCTTGTATACCTTATCACCCAAATTGACATTTAGCTTTTTAGCGCCATCCACGCACATCTGCTTCAAGGTCTTTGGTTTATCAGGGATCAGCATTGTGGCCTTTTGCAGCTCAGCCTTGCATTTTTTCAGAACCTTATCACGATTTGAGAATGCTTCCTTAATGATGATTGGATCGAAATTCTTGGCCAACTCATTTTTCAGCTGCTGGTCGCTGAGAATGTGCATGGGATATGTTTGGGTGTTGGAACGGAAGCCCAGAGCCACACGGTACACCTCCTTGTCTTCAGGCTTAGGGTAATAGTTATCTGATTGTGCTAGGAACCTGTAGTCTTCTTTATAGGCCTTCTTCACCCATCCTATGGGAGATGAAGGAGAGAGACTTAGGTAGAGGTTCTTATCCTTATTGTAGGAGGAAAGCTGAGCTAGAAATGCTCTCTCTCCAGCAATCTTAACCAAGGTGCCTAGGCTCATTGCCTGGGCATAGGTTAGGGTTGGCTCCTTGCCTGGATTGTCGGTGGCCATCCCTATCGCTTCATGAAGCTCGATTAAAGAGGAGGTTGCCCAGAAGGTCCAGTAATCAATGATGGGCTTCTTTTCTCCTAGCGCCGCCACAACTCCCAACTCAACACCATAAACAGGCCTCATTCCATTCTCAGCCGCTAGCTTAGCCCATCGGTTAAAACCAAAGGAACTCATCCGGTCACTGATCGGAGCGTAGGTCTGTTGTTGTTCCTTCAAAACATTGATCACATCTCGTAGGTGACCATATGCAGTTCTGAAACTGTAACCTGTTCTAATCCTCATATCAAACCCTTTTCCATTGCCAGCCATGTTGGGATTGCAAATTTTATCAACCTGACTCCTTTTATTCCTCCCTGCTTAATGCTTTCAATCTCCATTTGAGATTTTGGAATCCAAACTTCTTCCTTGTCATTTGTATCGCTATCAATAACACAATATGCCTTTTCAGTTTCATAAATGATTATTAGCTCCAGATCCACAATTTCCATTTCACAGCTCTCCTCTTTTCTTGAGTTCCATGTAGCATCGCACCTGAGATTGAACGTCCTGCTTTGCTCTATGGGCACCTTCAAACTTTTCAGAAAACAGATAGTCATGCAAGTTAGATAGACTGAGCCGGATACCCTTCATGTGAATGGTTTGCTCGACTGTGCAGATCTTTCTGTCAGGCCATTTCATTATAACTCCGCAATCGATCCTTTCCATTTCAATTTCAATCATCTCCATATCATAGGAGAGATTGTGGCCTGTGATAGTCTCAGCACTCTCCAGGAATAATTCCATGTCATAAGAATAATGAGAGAATGTAGCACAATCTTTCAGCATTTCATTATTGATACCTGTGATTGCATAGATTTCATCAGAAACTAGTTGCTTGGGCTTTATCAACATTTCCATTTCCTTGAGAACCTTTCCGCTCTCATCATCAAACAAGCATCCATAAAATTCTATAATCTCCGGCTGCTTGCTGATTTTGATTGTGTGATTATCAATGAGTCCTGTAGTTTCGGTATCGAAGGCAACAACTCTCATTTCTTATCCTTTCCAGCAGCAGATAGCGGGTGCCAGAATTCAGGTGGCAGGACTATTGCTGTGCTGATATAGGTTCCTGTTATCTTTTCAAACCTGAAGGCATGGCCTCCGACAAAAATGATCATTTCTGCTCCTTTGCTTTTATGTCCTGATCTATTTGATCCAGCATGGCACAATAGACCGTCGCGTCAGCTATTGAATCAGGATGACCACCTTTACCCCAACCGATGACATACCGCGTCTGCTTCACCACTGTAAGCATGAAGATGTGAAAGCGATTAAAGTCCTCAATGGTGTTGAGCATCAGACCATTAGGAAAAAATCCTTTCATCACTTCCCCAACTAGCAGATAATTATCACCATAAACTTTGTTACGTTTTTCATAGAGTTCAGCAGCCTTCCTCAATAAATTATTTGCTGGCATTTTCAATCCTCAATTCTCTTGATGAATTTTAGATAATTGTGTTGGGCTTTTTGTTGAAAAATTTTGTAATGATAGCGCCGTTTATTTTTAATCAAATAAGGATTGGTGTGCGATCTTGTAATCATTTCTTGCACCATCTTCCATGCAGGCATCTCTGGAAATTCTTCTTCAGCACCAAGATGCACTCCAACATGACTTATGGTTGCATCTTCATATGGCCACAATGGGTTTAGCAAATGACAATGTGGACCTTCAAGATACTGAAGAATTTCAAGTTCAATACCAAGATCATAGTTGAACAAAAGTTTTGCTCGGCTTCTTTCCCAACTGTTAAAAATTTTAACATCACCAAACACTTTATCTTCTACCCATTTGGCGTTGCCTAATCCAAATGTGTTCTTAATCAGCACCACATCTTTTTCTTTAGCTGCATAGTAGGCAATTTGGTCAATTTTCATTTTCATGCTCCATAAGGAATGTCACAGCCATTTAGATATTTGTGCCGTTCCTTGCTGCTAACAAGGTAGGCAATCAATTCGGAAATCTGTACTGGATCAGTTTCCTCTCCAGCAGGAAGCGCGGCCAGTTGATAAGCTCTTGCTTGCTCTGCGGTCCATCCTCTAAGCTCTTGCACACGACTATCAATGTAGCCACTCATCCCTGTTCCCTTGAGCTTGTTGGGTGAGATTGCGAACACAGTGATGTCATGAGTTTTCTTAAGTTCGCGGGCCAGCTGCTTAGTCATAATGGCTGCTGCTCCTTTGGATGCATTGTAGGCAAGAGAGGAGGTCATTGGAATGTGGCTGGCATTAGATACAATATTGATCACAGCACCTCCACGTAATTTTTCAAGTAGAGCCTGGGTGCAAAGAAAAATGCTCTTGACATTAGTAGTAATTACGAAATCAAATTCATCTTCAATCACATCAGGTAAATAATTGATCCGATTGACACCAGCACAATTAACCAGAAGGTCAATCTGGAGATTATTCAGCAAACCAAGCAATGCACTTTCAATTTCCACAGATGATGTAACATCAACTCCCTTTTCTCTGGACCAGTCTATACAATTCCATCCTGACCTTTCAAGTTTTTCAATTATCAGTCTACCAAGGCCGCTGGAACCTCCAGTCACTACAGCTGTTTTATTCATCATTTCCTCCTTTTTGATATGGTCACTTGCATGGTGGTAATCCCTAGGCTACGCATCGCCTCAATCACCTTTTCATTGTCATCCATTATAATAACATTATTTTCCTCTAACTGATCAAGATTGTCCCCAAATCGCTTCCTAAGAAGCTGGACCTTGGTTTCAGGTGCAGAACTGTAACCATCATTAGGACGCATTAGGATTTCTGTGACTGGAATTCGATGGCGGATGAACCATTGCATAGTCTGTGTACGCCATTTTTCAGGCCTCGCAGTAACGCAAATTATTTCCCAATCAATCAATGATTTTATCAACTCAGCAATCTCTTCAACAACAACATCTTCCTTCCCAGCAAGGTGATACTCATCCCAATTTCCACTAGCAATCATATCATCACGCCAAGCAGCATCGGAGATTGTATGATCAATATCAAGCAGCAGGATATTCATTTTCATGACTGGCTCCTCATTTGATCAATAAGTTTAATCATATCCATTTGAAGCATAGAATCATTTACATTGTTCTGGATCGCGTTCTCAAGGTCTTTGGCTGCTTTCTCGAATGTCCGTTCAATGAATAGGTCTATCCAAGGATGAACAATGTGCACAGCCTTCTTCATTTGCTCTAGCACAAAGCGATATTCTCCTTGAACTCTCGGTGAACTCCTCTTCCTCACAAGCTCAACAAATGTCCTCATATTCATTTTGGCTACGATATTGGTCAAAATGTTTGTTGGCAACACTCCTCTTGCATCTTCAATAGCAACTCCAGATGCAATCAATTCTCTATATGAAACGTCAATATCTTCCATGGTTCTTTGGTAAAGCTGCTTGTTGTTCATGTCCAGATTCTTGGTAGGTGTATCATCAATAGTCGGGCCAGTTCCATAATCCCATCCATCAACATCAAGAACCCTCATAGTCTGCTGTGCGAAGGAACAGTGGCGGCTACGAACGAATTGATGAGTGAAAGCACGTGTCACCTTTTCAATTATGAATGTATAGTCAACAAATTCCCATGAGCTAGGAATTGTGTTGGCCATGTATGTTAGTTGCTGATTTTTTACTTCCTTTGACATTGATGAAATATCGCTCATGGCTGCTGGAGACATCGTGAGCCTTGTGTTCTTAGTGAAGAGGAGTATGTCAATCGCTCTGTCTTTATTCACATGACCATTGCCAGTATAGTCAAGGAGTGTCACCTTACTAATCACATCGTCAGCAGCAGCCTTCGTTCCTTCTGGCAAGGACGGATATGGATATTTCACTGTGAGCTCATCCAAGCTCCTAGGATCATCCCATCCTAATTCCTTCTTGAATAGAGGGGTGATTGATTTGCCTAGTTCTTTCGCTGATAAGTCCTTGGCCCAGATTTCAGCTTTTGGGCCTTTGATTCCTGCGATCCAGACAAACCAATGGCGTTCAATTTTTGTCATCTAATCCTCCTTACATCATAGTTGTTTCCACTTATTATCCACTTCTCAATCATCTTGATGTCATTAACCAGATCATCAAGCAGCAGCCCTGGACGCCAAGTCGCGAAACGTCCAAGACTATAGACATTGTGATTGTCAGTTGCCCATGCCATGAACCTTTTCCTTGCCCCATCATCAATCGGCAGTATCTTCGCATATTTCTGTTTTTTAATTTCAGGGACCGAGTGAGAATTCAAATCATGTTTTGAAATGCCGAAATAAAACAAGGCTAGATCTATTATGTCAAGTCTTTCTTTAATACCGGCCTCTTCCATTGAAAGATCATGATTGCTGTAATCTACCAATTCACAAATCAGCTGATCGTCAGTAATGCTGGCACGGTAAAATGGAATTGCAGGGTCAGGAAAATACAAGGTAGCATAAGAACTGCACTTGATCATTTTAGCCTTGAGCACATAGCTATCAACCCAACTGAAGGTTTCAACAGGATCACCACCTGCCATATATCCAAGGAGCTTGAACAAGGATGGCATAGGTATGGTTGAAATAATCGGAGAACCGCCACAAGTATGCTGTGATGAATTATAATGAATATCCAATCCTTCTGCCAGTTGATTGATGAAATCTGGAGGAGCAATATACCGTTCCGCAACTGTTATTCCTTGAGTGATAGAACGATCTGTGCGATAGGAACCAAAACACTTTCTCGCATAGCTAAGGGCCTCAGCTACAGGATTCAGATATGGTACAGTAGCCTTAATCATCTGGACCTTCTTGAAGGGAATGCCAGTAACGTCACTGATAATGTTTGACCGGAACCGGAGCAGGGAATTGTGATTGTTGGGTAGTGATTCCTGCTTTTCTAGAAGCACTGGATTGTGACCATGCTGCTTTAGAATTCTGCCAGCAAGCAGTCCTGCCATGCCGGCGCCTATGATTGTAATGTCCATTATTTGTTTCCCCCTTCCTTTGATTGACGTCGCTTGGCCTGATCTTCTGGCTCCAGGACGCAGTTCGCAGATTCACACAGCGAATATTCCTGCCATCCTAAGCCACAAGCCAAACAATAGAATGGCTTGCCGTCAGCACTGGTGCGTAAATGATTTGCTCTTTCAGCTGACACCTGCATGAGCTTCCCCCTTGCCATCAACACTCAGATATTTAATTGTCTCTTGAGCAAAAAACCCTGTGAGTTCGCCAGCCATTGATGGCAACAAATCAACACCAAGACTTTTCAGTTCCATCCGGGTAACTTTAACTTGTGCCTTCAGCATCTCCAGGATAATCTGGTTGACCTGAATGCGCAACTCCTCTTCATTAATGCAAATCACATCATGCACATCGTGGAAAAAGAAATTGGCTTCATCCTCAAACTTGTACACAATCTTCAGGGAAACAGCTGCCTCCTTGGCATTGGCGATATTTTGTTCAATTGACTTGATTGTGTGGTGAAGCTCTATTGCTTTTTCAAGGTTGATCTCTTTCATGAATTTCTCCTTTCATTGATTGATGAATTACCCAGAGAAGCGAGAACCCATTGAAGGGTTAAATGTCTCATCTTCTCTGGGCTTCTTGCCACCTAGGTTCCGGGGAGGAGGCTTTAACTCCTAGGTGGCAATTCTATCTTCGCAACAGTACCCACATACAAACCAAGTAATTCAAGAGGTAACGATTGTGCATCCCTCATCCGCTCCCGCGCATAGGCATAGAGACTTTGCACATGAATATCTTCTTTCTCATTGAACACGACACCCAGTTTCTCAAGAGACTTTCGCACAGACCCCGCCACAGACTTTTGTCCACGGCCAAGAGCAACACTGAAAGCAGTCTTGATTAAATCCCTAGCGCCGTTATCCTCTAGCCACTCTAGTGCCTGTCTCCGGGCTTCTAGTTCCTTTGGGAGAGAACCGTTCATGAATGACTTTAGTTCTACCTTGACACCAGTGTCAGTCTTGAACGAATCGGTTTTAGCCTGTCGCATGGTGTCTGGGATAGTTCTTGTGGTAAAATTATGAAGCTCTTCCTTATGGCTCTTGAGCATTCCCTCGATATTATCAATCAAGGATTGAAGCTCTACCGCCTTCTGGACTTGCTTACTTAATGAAAGTAGCTCTTCCTTAGAAGCTACCTGCACACCCAACTCCTCTTCAAATTCAGAAGAAATGACTTTCATCACATCCTTCCTTCGCTATTGGAAGAAAAATCATCCTCCTGTATCTGGCTAACGTCTCCACGAACCAATCCCTTTTGTGATTGAGAATAGAAATCTTTAGCTTCATGCAGGAGCCTCTTAGAAGGATCAATCTCAACAATAGTGCCAGCAGGTTCAAACGCCCAGCCGAACCAGTCATTATCATTTTTAGTCAGCTCCACTATGGAAGCCTTCCATGAACGATAATAAATTGGTGGAGTGAATTCACTCCCGTCAGCACGTTTCAGTTTCTCATTAGTAATCTTCATCATCCAGCGCCGCGAGGCACTCAGCTGTGTAGATGTCAGAGGAACAAAGGATCGCCGCCAGCTATCACTACCATTCAACCCGTAATAAGTCGCCGTCTCGGCAATGTAGTTTCCATTCTTGAGAGTAGCACGGTTAGTCTCATCTCTTTCCGTCTCATCAAGAATAGAAGCATCAGTGCCATGGTTGCGCACTAACCCTTGGCCGCTGGACCTTGGTGCCCATTCAAGAAAGATACGTGCAAAGAAGCAGGGTATGAAAAGCAATTCATCCTCGAACACCTTACCAGTAGCAGTATCACAGAACATTCCTGGCTTAGCAGATGGAATGAACTCCGGTCTCTTCTTAATGAGCTGGGGAGATAATGCTTGTAGGATTGTGATTCGCGGTAGGATCAAATCTGCTGCGGTTACATTTTCCAGACCCTTTGGAGTTTTGTCACCATTGTCAAATTCATCTACATTGGTGATGCTCTTAGAAGCAGACTTGGCTGGAAGATTTGATTTCACATTAGGTTTCTTCATTCTGTAATCCCTTTCTGTTTTGTGTCCTTGGGAATAAGGAACCGTCTCTTATTCTCCTATTTGGATAAAAATCAAAATGTTTTTATTGAAAGCCATTTTTGGCTTAAAAGAAAAGACTTTGTTTCTTTTAGGGATGGAGAGATACTCCAAGCGCTAACGATTTACGGTCTGCTTAAATAAAGGAGGATTGAAAATGAAATGTATGATATTCGGACACAAGCTGGGCAAGCAGTTTCCTTGGTGAACCTCCTTCTGCTGGCGATTGGATGGTTAGAGAATGCCTGAGGTGTGGTCACTTGGCAGAGGTTCCTGGCACTCACACATCACCAGGGCAATATTATGAAAATGATAGAGGAAAGGTCCAACACACATTATCGAAGCACATGGTGTTGGTGAAGTGATGACCCCATCAGCAAAGGAGAAGTAGATGAACTGTCCAAAATGTGATGCTGATATTAAAGACACCTTCGAGCCGACTGATTACTCAGTTGGCATCTACGGCGGTTGGTATTGTGACGTCTGCGATCTAGCCATCGGTGAGCATGAAGTAGACCGAGCATCGGATGATGACGTAGCGATACCACCTGCGCCACCACGTCTTGACGGACAGATCGGAACGCCGTTGTCCCGACTGTCAGGCCGTCCCGGCCAACAGGGATACGCCGAGTTTTGCCGTATTGCTAAATCTTGGGGCCGCTGATGCGTTCGGCTTCGAGCGGGCTTGTGCTTTCACTGTGCGACCGAACCGGCCAGATGGTGCAGTCGTGGCTGGAAGCGGGTTATGACGCGCTTACCGTTGACTTGCAGAGCGCCAGTCTCAGCCAGCCACGGCGGCGGCATTCCATTTCGGATGTCCGCTGTTGGACCCTTGGCGGCCTCTTGCCTGTTGCCGTCTTTGCATTCCCGCCATGCACCCATGCACTATTATGCCATCCGCCACATTACATCGGTGCAGCCATGACTCGTGTCATGCTCACCGCAGCAAAGGACACCACCACATGACAGACTATTCTGAATTGGAGCGGAGGCTCCGTGCCTTGGCCCGTGCGGAACATGATGACTTGTCTATCGCTGATGAGGCCGCTGATGAAATCGCCTCCCTCAAATCCCAACTCGCCCAAACCCGAACCATTCTTGCTCACACAGACATTGGTTCGTTGCCGAACGATTGGACGCTTGAGCAAGTGGCCGAAGCTAGAATTGATGATCTATGCAAACTTAGAGAACAGGTGCGCGATACTTGTGCTCGCGCCGAGAAGGCTGAGGCCCAACTCGCCCAAGCAGAAGGGCAACTTATAAATCTCACTGCCAATTTCGCCGCTGCAAGGGGGATGCTTACAACAGAGGTTGAACATACCGCCAATCTAGGAGCAGTGAAGTCCGAACTGGTGAACGCAGTAAATGGGCTGCTTGGCCTTTTGATGCTGGTTCGTTCGCGTGATGATATTTCATCCGAAGTGAAGGAGGCGCTTACGAACAGTCATCGCATCGAACTAGCCCGCGCCATCCTCACCAAGCTTGGCGAGGTCGAGCAATGACCCGCCTCAGCGAGCCGACAGCGCTTGGCGATGAAATCGCTGATGAGGTGCGGCGATGGTACGAAGCGAACCGCGAAACATGGTGGCATCGGCTTTGGCGCAGACCGGAGTGCGCCGATGAATTTATCCTCGGGCTCGTTAACGAGGTTAGCCGCATTCTCAAGCACGCCTCCCTCAAATCCCAACTCGCCGCCACAGAAGCGGAGAAGGCGGGATGGCTATTCAGGGTCGTTGAGATGGATAAGCAAATCCATTCGGCAGAAGAACGAGGTGAAGCACGGGGCATTGAACGGGCGGCGCAGGTGGCTTTCGACCACTTAGTAAAATTTGCTCAGGATCAGTGCAACGATAATGCGATGCACGAAGTTGTTGCAGCTTATGAACAAGCGGCCTCTATTGTCCGCATCGCCATCCGCGCCCTGTTCGCTGCAGCAAAGGACACCGGCACATGACCTATGATCGAGCAACTGAAAACCAATCATGTGCGCATGTACAAGAAGAAGCACAAAGGCTTGTTGAAAAATTTATAACGCAGGATCGTTCTGAATTTGCAATTGTAAGAGGTCTTGGGTTGGCTCTTGCCTATGCGATATTTCGCTGCACTGAAAAGTCTAGATATAGAGTTGTTCTAGACTTAATGCATTTGACTGTTGAAACTCATGTTGCTGTGCTTGATGATGAGAAGAATGAACCGCGATGTTAAAAGAACTTTCACAGGATACAAGAAAATGTCAAATGATTTGATTTTTCAATGGCACTAGTCATTTTTGGTTTCATGCTTGGCTAACTAAGAAAATGAAAAAGAAAACATGGAAACTAACAGATGATCAGATGCGCTCGCGTAAGGCTGGACGCAGATGGCAATGGACGCCGGAGCAGCTAACTGAATTCGCTCGTCACCGGTTAGCGACGGAGGTCTATGAGACTGTTCCCGTTTTTACGGATGGTGCTAGCGACAGCGAGCTTTTATCCTTCCTAGCGGCGCATGATACAGGTGGTCTAACCAAGGAGGAGGTCAATAGGCTGTCTGAACGCCTAGCCCAGCGGCGCATTGGCCTAACCCTGGAACAAAAGAAACGTTTACAATTCCTGACGAATGGCGAATTCAAGATAGAGGTAGAGGAACATGGCTTCTAGAAAAAAGAAGATTGAAGGCGAATTTCATTACAAGAAAATTACGGCCCTAGCCTCCTACATAGATAGAGTAGGAGCAGAGCAGCTCAATTTCCGCAAATTCATGATCAAGACCTATACAGGACATTACTACACCGAGAAATGCACCATCACTATTAAGCCTGATGGCTCTATCCATTGCAGCAATCCAGAATATGAGCCGACACAAGAAGAAGCAGCAGCAATCAGAACAGCCATCATAGCAGTAATTGACAGCTGGCCAAAGTCCATCGGCGCAAAGAACATTGATGCATTGATTAAGCTGTCTGGTTCGAAAAGGGAAAACCTCTCTGAATTCTGGTCAAGGAAAAGTGGTGAAGTAACTTTCGTCCAGGAACGCAGGATGAAGGCTGATGGATCGAAAGACTATTTTCCATGGACATTCTTTTCGGATGGGATTTGGCGATCCATGGAGCCTGATGGCTCACTGCCGTTCTGGAAGCCAAGACACAGAACAAAAGAATGTTCCCAAATCATGATACATGAAGGAGCCAAGACAGCACGGTTTGTTGACTGGTTAGTTAATGCTAAAGACGCGCAAGCAGCAAGGAACACTCATCCTTGGACGGAAGAGCTAGCACAGTATGAGCATTGGGGGATGATCGGTGGTGCCCGCGCTCCTGGCCGCACCGACTACAATGAGCTTTCAGCTGAGAAGCCCACAAGAGTCGTTTACATCTGTGATAACGATTGGCCCGGAGCCAATGCCCTAGAGGAGGTGTCTCGTCATTGGGGCGGAACCCTTAAAGGAGTATTCTTCGACAGCCGATGGCCACAATCATGGGACATGGCAGATAAGTTTGAGTCTTCTAAGGAGTTGGGCGCACTTTTCTCCAAGAAGGGCAGCTACATCGGCCCCTCTCTTAACGAGCTTATGTTCCCGGCCACCTATGCCACAATCAGCTCGCCCAATAAAAAGGGCAAGCCAACCCAAACAATCAATGAAAAATTTCTACAGGAGTGGTACCACTGTATTCATCCAGAGGTATTTATTCACCGTGATTTCCCCAATGAGGAATATGACATAGCAGAATTCAACAATATGGTAGCTCCTTTCTCGAAGGCGGCCAATACAGGGCTGCTGGTGCAAAATAATCTCTCTCACAAGACAGCAGCCATTGCCTACGATCCTTCTAAAGCTCCAGGCTTAATGTTAGGAAGAGACGGTAAGCAGCTAATCAACACCCATGTTGGATCGAGTGTCAAAGTTGAGAAAGGAGATTGCAGGCTCTGGATTGAATACATCGAGCACTTGCTGCCGGATGAACAAGACCGAAAGGAAACAATGAAATGGTTTAGCACTCTGGTTTCTCACCCAGAGGTTAAGATGCACTACTCACTACTATTGATTAGCGAGACACAAGGAGTAGGCAAGACAACACTAGGAGCCAACATCCTTAGACCCCTGATCGGTGAACGGAATGTCTCTGAACCTTCAGAGGTAGATATTGTTGAGAGTCAATTCAATGGATGGTGTGCACAGAAGAGATTGGCCATCGTCAATGAGATTTATGCAGGACACAATAATAAAGCCTATGACAGGCTCAAATCCATAACGTCTGATAAATGGATAATGGTGAACAAAAAATATCAAGCCTCATACTCTATAGAGAATTGGGCGCACATATTTGCCTGTTCCAATTCATTCAGGGCATTGAAAATGTCGGATGATGATAGAAGGTGGTTGATTCCTCATGTTACTGAAAAGAAGAAGCCTGGTGAATTTTGGACAAGGCTGCATGAATGGATAGAGGAAGATAATGGTCTGGGAAAAATTAAAAACTGGTCTGATGAGTTCTGTAAGAAGAATGGTTACGTCCGGACCGGGGACGCAGCTCCTTGGTCTGTGATCAAGAAACAGGTTATCGAAGAGACGATGTCGCAGGGAATGCTGCTGGTCTCTAATCTGCTTGATGCAATTAAGGAGTTAACCAATGGGGAGGAGGTATTCGTGACAGACATTCAGCTAGTACAATACATCAAGGATAGGCTCTATGAAGGCCGTATGTCGCAGTACCTAGAGAAGCCCCTTACCCTACGGAAGCTTGCGCGGTCAAAAGGCTGGTTTATCAACGAAAACGTGACCCAGGACCGAGCGTTCGGAGCTGTGGGTTATAAGGCCAGACTGCTGTTTTCCCGCCCGGAGGGATTGCGGAGGAAGCCGGAAGAGCTGCTTGCCGAGGGTCGTAAGCCCTTCAATCTAAACGAAATAGACCAAATTTGAGTCCAAAAGCCAAAAGCCATTTTAAGGTCGTTTTCCTACTCTTTGTGCAAAATTCAATAAAGATTAGAAGAGTAATACGTATAGAGTATAGGAAATTGGGTCCCAAATGGATTTTGGCTTTTGGAGAGAACGAAAAGGAAACGGTGATGGTAAATGAAACGACTTTGAGAAACAAAATTAAGAGTATAATGGGCAAGGATATTCTTTGGGTAGAACCCTCTTTTGGCAGCACTGTTGGATTGCCTGATTGTGAATTGAGATTTGATGGGAAAACCTTTCCAGTTGAATTGAAATTTTGGAAGGTGACTAGGTTTGGATTGAAGTGTGAGCTGCGTCCTGCTCAGATTAGATATCATGTTGTGTCTGCTAGGACGAAAATTAAAACAGCAATTCTATTTGCTTATGCTCTTGCTGGGAGTGAATCAGATTATGTGATGTATCTTCTTTCAAATAGAAAGTGCCCTAAAGAGAATTATGCAGTGAAAATTGAACAGGCTGAATTTATTGGTTATCGTTCAGATGATGCAAGAATCATGAAAAGAAGAATTCAAAACATTCTGGATAATGAGGGGTTCTGGGATTGAGGCTCTTCCCTGAGAAGGAAATCAAACGCCATTTGAAATGGTGGTTTGTTTGTTTGGTTGATAGAGGCAAGGAAAGGATCTTCCGCCGTGATCTAGCGCGAAGAGGTATATTGAATTTTGCTCCTGTAGGAAAAGTGGCTGTCCATAAAAAAGGGGTTGTCTCTTGGAGAACCAATTATTTATTTCCAGGTTATGTTTTTGTTTGTGGATCTGATTTCAAGGAATTTATTTTTGAAAAGAGAATAAAGGGATTCCGCTCAATCATGAATAATAATGGAAAGGAATTTAGACTTCAGCATTTCATTGTTGCTGATTTGATAGAGAGGCAATTGAATAATGAATTTGATTTCTCTGTTAGAAGAACTGGTGATGATAAAAAGTTTATGATTGGAGAAAAGGTTCAAATCATTGGTGCTGAAAAATTACAGTTTCCAAGGAATACAGTTGGCACCATTCTTTCTATGGGTAAGGAAGAAGCCGCCATTCTATTGGGGAATAGGGTATGGAAAATAAAGTTTTGTTATTTACGAAAATGAGAAGATAAGGAGCACCCAAGAAGGAAGCCTCCTGTTTAGGTAGCATACCTTCCTGGTCAGGTTACATAATACCCTGCCCAATGTCTGGCTTCTTCGTTAAGCAATCAGGTGCGAAGAGGTACAAGGGTGAAACGGCGCAATGCGATCACCCCAGCAAAACGTATATAGGTAAGGCTCCTATATCGTAAGCTCAACCTTGCTCGATTGGAACTCATTTTGTCAAAGCTACCGATGCTCAAAGTAGGTATTGATATCATATCATCACCTCTTTCAATTAAGTATGAAAGTAGAAGTGAGGAACGGTATCAAACTCTGCATTGGCGCAAATGGTATATGTGTAAGAGATGGGCAACACTTAGATGGGAAGTATTGGTGAGAGACAACTTCACCTGCACAGTGTGTTTCATTCTTCTTATACACAAGACACGTTTACTCATTGCTCATCATGTTATTCCTCATCATGGTGATGAAAAATTGTTCTGGGATAAAAACAATATCAAAACAGTATGTAAGGATTGTCATGATGGGAAGATTCAAAAAAGAGAAAAGATGGGAATGGTTGGGTAGGGCGGGTCAAAAGTCAGAGATGTTAAGGT
>Ga0163153_10001045_pt1 | contig 45413 bp, 39 predicted proteins | sample OliLakLV19MP6IB1_FD_148629 | JGI IMG/M metagenome (GOLD analysis project Ga0163153, IMG submission 148629) | Freshwater microbial mat bacterial communities from Lake Vanda, McMurdo Dry Valleys, Antarctica - Oligotrophic Lake LV.19.MP6.IB-1 | ecosystem: Environmental > Aquatic > Freshwater >... | reverse complement strand
CTTTCATATAGTATAAAGAGATCCGTGATAGTTAAGGTTTAATTACAATTGTAATTTTGAATATTATGATATATTTTTGAATGAAAGGAAATTATAACAATTGGACCGCCAACGCGGATAAATTAATTTGAAAACGTAGGATTTGCCATCTGATAACTCTTCCACAAACAATCAAAATTCTCAATCCCAAGAAAATCGAGAACCTCCGGAAAATAATTCTGATATAACAGAACAGTCAGACCAACAAAAAAAATCAAGTTACAAAAGACTTGCTCTTTTGTCCTTCGCTGCTCTGGGAATAGTTTACGGTGATATCGGTACGAGCCCTCTTTATGCATTGAAGGAATGTTTTCACGGTCATAATGCGATTGCTCCTACTGATGGAAATGTGCTGGGAATTCTTTCACTTGTATTTTGGGCTTTGATCATTACAATCTCTATAAAATATCTGTTACTGGTAATGCGGGCAGATAATGATGGTGAAGGAGGAATTCTTGCTCTTATGGCTCTTGTACGTCCGACAAATTCCAATAAAGGATGGAAATATGTTTTAATAATGACATTGGGGTTATTTGGAGCTGCCTTGTTATATGGAGACGGAATCATAACTCCTGCAATATCTGTCCTAAGTGCTGTCGAAGGTCTTAAAATTGCAACTCCTTTTTTTGAACCTTACATACTTCCCTTAACAGTATTAATTCTTACAATTCTTTTTGCAGTTCAATATAAGGGTACATCAGGCGTAGGGAAAGTTTTCGGACCGGTTACATTGATCTGGTTCATTACGATTGCTATTCTTGGATTAATGTCCATCATAAAAAATCCTGAAATTCTTAAAGCTGTTAATCCTTATTATGCAGTTGAATTCTTTGTGGTAAATAAATTTCACGGATTTGTGCTTCTCGGTTCCGTTTTTCTTGTAGTTACAGGCGGTGAAGCTCTATATGCCGATATGGGACATTTCGGAAGAAGACCAATAAAGTATGCATGGTTTACTATAGTCCTCCCATGCCTGTTGTTAAATTATTTCGGGCAAGGTGCTTTATTGCTGGATAACGAAGAAGCAGCTTCTAATCCCTTTTACTATCTTGCACCCGAATGGGCACTCTATCCATTGGTGATTCTTGCAACATTTGCAACTGCAATCGCTTCACAGGCAGTCATTTCCGGTGCATTCTCTCTTACATTTCAGGCACTCCAGCTTGGATATTTACCGAGGATGAGAATCCTTCATACTTCTGAGGAAGAACGCGGACAGATCTATATTCCAAGATTGAACTGGGCACTGTTTGTTGCGACAATTGCACTTGTTTTGTCATTCAAAACTTCAAGCAACCTCGCGGCAGCTTACGGTATCGCAGTTACCTCAACAATGGTAATTACTACTGTTCTTCTTTTTGCTGCAATGATAAAGTTATGGAAGTGGAGTAAACCTCTTGCAGTAATTGTGACCACGTTTTTCCTTATAATAGATCTTTCATTCTGGGGAGCAAATCTTTTGAAGATCTTTCAGGGTGGATGGGTACCGCTTGCATTGGGCGCGCTGATTTATTTTTTGATGAACACCTGGAATTCTGGAAGGAAAAATCTGCTTGAAAAGATCCGGCAGCAGACAATGTCACTGGAAAATTTTATTACAGAGATTTTAAGCATTCGCATGATCTCAATTCCCGGTACCGCAATTTATATGTCAAGCAACATTAACGGAACTCCTCCTCCGCTCATATTGAATATTAAACATAACCGGCTCCTTCATAAGCAGGTTGTAATTTTGACAATCAGATTTCAGAAAACACCGCACATCAGGATCGAGGACAGGATTCAGATTGAGGAGCCGACAGATGGTTTCTTCCGGGTCATTGCAAATTACGGGTTTATGGATGTGACCAACATACAATCGATAATTGACGTCCTTCAGGCACATGGTGTAAAATTAAAAATGGATAATACTACATTTTTCTTAGGAAGGGAAACTTTGATCCCCAACAGGAAAAAAGGTATTGGGATCATACGGGACAAAATATTTATTTTAATGTCCAATAATGCACAACGTGCAACCGATTTTTTTAATATTCCGCCTAACAGGGTTTTTGAAGTCGGTACTCAGGTGGAATTGTAATTTCATTATATAATTTTAATGGCTCTCGCATCCGAATTTAAGCAATCATTAAAGACCGTTGACTCCGAAGAAATACTCGACCTTGTAATTTTCAGACCCGTTTCGTTTATATTGGTAAAATTGATTTACAATACAAACATCACACCCAATCATATTTCAATTGTTGCATTGGTATTCGGGATTTTGTCAGGAGTGCTTTATGGCTTCGGGACACATCAGTTTTTTATTCTGGCATCGGCAAGCTTCTTTATATGTAATACACTCGATTGCATGGACGGTCAGCTTGCACGTTTAAAAAAAAACGGTACGAAGATCGGGAGAGTGATTGACGGCTTCATTGATTACATAACTTCTGTTTCAGTATTTCTGGGTCTTGGAATAGCCATGACACATATCACCGGCGATCCTCTCTATAGCTGGGCTTTAACTGTTGCCGCAGGCATATCAAAAGCACTTCAGAATATGTTCTTTGATAATTACCGGAACATGTATCTGGAATATGTTTACCATAAAGCTTCAAGTTTGGATGATGAAATAAAGGAATATACTGAGGAAAAAGAACGGCTTCAAAATATAAATGGCAAAGCTATAGAAAAAGTTTTGATCTCGCTATATCTTGCTTATTCTAATTTTCAAAAAAAATCTACCAAGCACATTGAATTAAAAGTTACTCCGGAAACCTATAAAGCCGGGAATAAATTATTATTGAGAATGTGGAGCTGGATCGGCTCGACTACTCACATGGTCGTGCTGATTATATTTTCAATAATGGACAGGATCGATCTTTACCTGATTGCCTCCATTACAATCGGTAATATTATTTTTTTAATACTACTGCTCTGGCAAAAGTCTGTAATTAGAAAGCTCACAATTCAAAGTTAAAAGTTAAAAGTTAATAAAATCCTGTAATCAATTTAATTTTACAGGTAAAACATAAAACCTACACCAAATTAATAAAAAGATGCAGGCAATCATACTCGCGGCAGGAGCTTCCCGGCGTTTAAGACCTCTGACTGATTCAACTCCCAAATGTTTATTGAATATCGGGAGAAAAAATTTGTTACAAAGGACAATTGAGAATGTCTTAGATAACGGAATTGATGATTTTATTTTTGTTACAGGATACAGAGAAAATATGATCCGGGATTTTATTAATGATAACTTTCCGGCTCTGAAAAGAACCTTTATTACAAATTCAGATTTTGAAAATAATAACAATTCGTATTCATTGTGGATGACAAAGGATCATTTAAAGGACGATATAATTTTGCTGGACAGCGATATCCTTTTTGACGGAAGGATCATTGCTAAATTATTAAACTCCCGTAATGAAAACTGCCTTGCAGTGAATTTTACCAAAGAACTCGATGAAGAACAGATCAAAGTTATCATTGACCCGGAAAACATTGTTACAGATATCGGCAAACACATCTCAATACCATTGTCTGCGGGAGAATCCATAGGTATCGAAAAGTTTTCTTCATATTTTATGAAAGACCTATTTGTTATATTGAACCGAAAAATAGTCAAAGAAAATAATGTTAACGAGTTCTACGAAGCTTCCTTTCAGGAAGTAATAGATAATGGTGATCCGAGGAACAGTATATATGCAGTGAATGTTGCAGAATTCACGTGTACTGAGATCGATACAGTTCAGGATTACGAAAATGCCCAAAAGATCTTAATCAAATGAATAAATTTAACAGACCCGGATTCTTCGGAGGTTTTTCATTATTTCCTCCGGTCATCAAACTGCTTCTAGTTTCAAATGTAGCTATATATATTATTTTCGATCTACTTCTTTCAGGATTTTCCATCGGAAGCACTCCATTCGAATTTATCAAATTAAAATATTTTGCATTAGATCCGTTAAGTCCGATCACCATTTCAGATTATGGAGAGATCAGATTTTTACCGTGGCAGCTTTTTACTTACATGTTTCTGCACGGAGGCTTCTTTCATTTATTGCTCAATATGCTTGCCTTGTGGATGTTCGGAGCAGAACTTGAAAATACATGGGGACAAAAAAGATTTTTTACTTACTACCTGGTCTGTGGAGTTGGAGCAGGACTTTGTAATTTGCTTATTGCTCCATTATTCACATCTGTCGGACCAACTGTTGGCGCATCGGGAGCTATCTATGGCATTCTTGTAGCTTTCGGATATTTATTCCCGGACAGAAATATTTATATTTACGGACTTATCCCTGTTAAAGCAAAGTATCTTGTAATAATTTATATGCTGATAGAATTATTTTCATTATCAGGAGGCGCAAATTCCGGCATTGCACACGTTGCTCATCTTGGAGGCGGAGTTGTAGGATTAATTTACCTTCTAATCTTCTATCGCGGATCTTCAAACAAATTTTTTGGCAATACAAATTTCAAAGATAAATTTACTTCATACACTTCATCCGGCAAACGGACATATACGCAACCGGTTTATAGTAATGGCTCAAATCCAAAAAAAGAAGAAGTTTCCGATGCAAAGTTTCAAGACCTTAATCTGACTGATTATAAAAAAGAAATGGATATGAAGCAGAAATCCGATGAAGACAGATTGAATGAGCTGCTTGAAAAGATCGGACATAGCGGATACCAGAGTCTGACCCCAAATGAACGAAACGAATTATCAAAATTAAGCAAGCGGTAGGAATATTTATGCAAACCGAAACATTATCAAAAAAATACTGCAATGATCTGACCTCTTATTCACGTTATGTAACACGTGAAGTATCCATCGGAAAAATTGCTCTCGGTGGAAGCAATCCCATCCGCATTCAGTCAATGACAACAACAGATACAATGGATACCATTGCAACCGTTGAGCAGTCAATCAGAATCATAGAGGCTGGAAGCGATTATGTCAGGATCACCGCGCCAAGCATTAACGAAGCTAAGAATCTTCAGAATATAAAAGATGAATTAAAGAAAAGAGGTTACGACGCACCTTTGATAGCTGATATTCATTTTACTCCGAATGCCGCAGAAATTGCTGCGAGAATTGTAGAGAAAGTGAGAGTTAATCCCGGTAATTATGCAGATAAAAAGAAATTTAATTTTATTGAATATACTGATGACACTTATGAATCGGAGTTGGAAAGGATCAGACAAAAATTCTCTCCTCTAGTAAAAATATGCAAAGAGTATGGAACAGCGATGAGGATCGGTACAAATCACGGCTCTCTTTCAGACAGGATAATGAGCCGCTTTGGAGATACACCTCTGGGAATGGTTGAATCTGCGCTTGAGTTTGTGAGGATCTGCGAAGATCTGGACTATCATGGGATCGTTCTTTCAATGAAAGCCAGCAACCCGAAAGTAATGGTCGAAGCTTATCGGCTTCTGATCAATAAAATGGAAGACGAGAATATGAATTATCCTCTTCATCTCGGTGTGACCGAAGCAGGTGACGGTGAAGACGGAAGAATAAAATCCGCTGTCGGGATCGGCAGTCTGCTTGAAGATGGTATAGGCGATACAGTTCGTGTCTCATTGACTGAAGAACCTGAGTTTGAAGTACCTGTTGCAATCGAATTGGTAAGCCGGTATAATACACGCGCGGGGCATAAGGAAATTTCTCCGATACTTGAAAATCCACTCGATCCTTTTGATTTTAAAAGAAGGGATACAATTGAAGTGGATAAAATTGGGCATCATAACGTTCCAGTTGTCATAATTGATGCAGATGAGGAAATAATTGCTGACCACAAAGCATTGAACGATCTTGGTTATAACTATAGTAAGTCACTTGACAAATGGAACATTGGAGACGCCGCTCCGGATTTTTTGTATCTCGGGAAAAAAGATTTAAGATATCATCTACCGGGTACATTGAAGAAGATTTTTGATTATGAATTCTGGGTAAAACAGGAAAACAAAACCGATTCATTTCCGCTGTTAAATGCTGAGCAGTTTTTGTCAGCAAAGGAAATGAATGATCGGTTAAATTTTATTTCAATAACCATAGATGACTTAAGTGAACAGTTTCTGAATGAATTTTCCGGTCACAATAATGCAGTACTAATTATCAACAGCGATAATGCACATTCAATGGCGGAAATGAGAAGAGTATTCATCGAGTTAATAATTAGAGAAATAAAGAACCCGGTAATAATCAGCAGAAGCTACAAAGATATTGATGATGAAAAGTTAATGCTGCACAGTGCGACTGATATCGGTGCGTTACTTCTTGACGGTTTGGGAGACGGGATCCGTATACGATCAGAAAATACAGAATTAAAAAAGATCAACAGCATTAGCTTTGGAATATTGCAGGCAACACGAACAAGAATTTCAAGAACTGAATATATCTCGTGTCCATCATGCGGCAGGACTTTATTTGATCTTCAGATAACAACTTCGATGATTCGCAAAAGAACTGATCATCTTAAAGGCGTAAAGATCGCTATCATGGGATGCATTGTTAATGGTCCAGGCGAAATGGCTGATGCGGATTACGGATATGTAGGAAGCGGACCCGGAAAGATAACACTCTACAAAGGCAGAGAAATTGTTAAAAAAAATGTCCACACGGAAATTGCTGTCGATGAATTAATAAATTTGATAAAGGATAACAACGACTGGGTTGATCCTTCCTGAGCTCCGCTATTTTAAAAACAAACCAAGGGGTAAAATTAACAATGAAAATTCTATTTACAAATTTTCTATGCATTCTTCTGTTCATTTCATTCAATACAGCACGCTCTAGCGCTGAGCCATATTCGATTGAACTTGAACGGATCAACATGCCCGGGACACCTTCGATACATTCTTTTGCATTTGCACAATCAAACGGTAAATGGCTTTTTATCGGGGGCAGAACGAACGGTCTGCATGGATTTGATGCCGCTTCGGCATTTCCAAAACAATACGCGAATAAAAATATATTTGTGATAAATCCGAACACACTTCAAACTTATTCAAGGAATATATTTATTGACTGCGCCTATTCAACAGCCGATCCACTGAGATCGACCAACATGCAGTTTGTACAGGACGGAAATAAATTATATATAACCGGTGGTTATGGATTTGACAGTACTTCCGGAAATTTTGTAACCTTTCCGGTGCTCACAGTAATTGATGTTGAAGAAATGATACAGGCAGTTTCAACGGGAGCATCAGTTTTACCACACATACGACAGCTTACTGACAGCAGGGTGCAGATATGCGGTGGTGATCTTGAAAAGCTCGGAGATTATTTTTATCTGGCAGGCGGGCATAACTTCAACGGACTTTACAGCAATTTTTCTAATGACCAGGTGTATTCAAATCAGATAAGAAAATTTAAGATAACTGATACCGGAGGAAATCTAGGCATAACGGATTACAGCACAGCAGATGATACTGTTGAGTTTCACAGACGGGACATGAATGTAGTACCCGCAATGAAACCCGACGGAGTAACACCTTATCTCATGTTGTACGGCGGAGTTTTCAGACACGGGTCAAATACTCCTTATCTCAATCCTATTAATATCGAAGCATCAGGAACATTTGTCGATTTTACTTTTACACAAAAGATGAGTCAGTATACATGCGCGTTTTTAAATGCTTTTAATCCAACCAGCGGGGATATGCATACTACTTTTTTTGGGGGGATGAGCGTATATTATTATAACGAAATTACGCAAATGCAGGTATACGATTCTCTTGTTCCTTTTATCAATGACATTACAACACTGACAAAATTCAGCAGCGGTATTTCGGAAGAAAAAATTTCCATTACAAAAATGCCTGCTCTGCTGGGAACAAATGCACAGTTTATTCTTGAGCCTTCAATCCCGCAATTCAGTAACGGCGTGATAAAGCTTAATGAATTATCAGGGAGAACGTTTGCCGGTTATATATTCGGAGGCATAAGAGCGCTGCTTCCAAACAATACGCCAAGCTTCCCAAGTGATTATATTTTAAAAGTTTACATTACTCCTAAGGTCGTCAACATTACTACGTTAAGCAGTAACATTCCAGCGAAGTACGAGCTTGCACAAAATTATCCCAATCCTTTTAATCCTTCCACAAAAATAAAATTCTCCGTGAATTCCGGAAGTCAGGAGACAACACTGAGGGTTTTTAATTCACTCGGCAATGAAGTAGGTTTGCTTGTAAATCAAAGACTTTCTGCCGGAGTGTATGAAGTAAGTTTTGACGGAAGTAAAATGTCAGGCGGAATTTATTTTTACAAGCTTCAGTCAGGAAATTTTACGGAAACAAGAAAGATGCTGTTAATCAAATAGTAAGTGGCTGTGTAAAAATTTTCATTAAAATTATTCTAAAAAAATTCTATATTGATCAATGCTAGAGTCATATATTCCAATAATGTTAATACTCGCAATTTCAATTTTATTTGCGGTTGTTAATGTAAAATTTTCATCACTATTAGGACCATCGAGACCTAACAAAGAAAAACTTTCAACGTACGAGAGTGGAGTTGAGCCGGTTGGAACAGCACACGACAGATTCTCTGTAAAATTTTACATGGTAGCTGTTTTATTTATACTGTTCGACATTGAAATTGTTTTTTTATATCCGTGGGCAGTTTCATTCCTGAACCTTGATCAGGTAAGGATGGTTTATTCATTCATAAGTGTTATGGTTTTCATCGTAGTATTACTCGTCGGTTACATTTATATCTTAAAAAAAGGAGCATTGAAATGGGATTAGAAGAAAAATTATCCAAAGACGGTTTTGTCACATCGAAGATAGATAATTTAATAAAGTGGGCAAGAAAGAATGCCTTATGGCCAATGCCGATGGGTATTTCCTGTTGCGCAATTGAAATGATGGCAGCTGCCGGACCAAGATTTGATATTTCAAGATTTGGAAGCGAAGTGTTCAGATTCTCACCAAGACAGTCTGATGTAATGATCGTAGCGGGAACAACAACTTACAAAATGGCAACAGTCGTAAGAAAAATTTATGATCAGATGCCGGAACCAAAATGGGTTATTGCAATGGGTGCCTGCACATCAAGCGGTGGGATGTACAGAACATATTCCGTGGTTCAGGGTATTGACCAGTTCCTTCCGGTAGATGTTTATGTAGCCGGATGCCCGCCAAGACCTGATAATTTATTAAATGCATTAATGAAACTTCAGGAAAAAATTTCCACAGGACAAGAAGGAAGCTTTTCAGTTAATTAAAAATTTGTTATAAAAAAAATAAAAAGGAGAAATCATGAAAAAAATAATTTACTTATTTGTTATAATTTTTAGTTGCTCAGGTTTCATCAATGCTCAATCAACTATATGGCTTGAAGGATTCGAAAATACACAACCTAATAATTTACCACCTGGATGGTCATTTGCTGACAATTCAGGATTTAATTTTCAACCCGACACAATGTGGACGGTGAGAGATTCCGGAGCGATTGTTCCCGGAGTTCAGGCAACACGTCCGGCAAGATCCTATGAAGGTTTAAGATCCGCAAGCGTCAGCTGGTTAGTTGGAACAGGTGGTACAGATAATATTGGAGATGCATGGATGGTTACAAAAAAAATTGTTAATGTGCCGAACGATGGCATATTTCAATTTTTTGCAACAGGGGGTACACCAACATTATCGGATAGCATGCAGATCTGGATTAGCACAACAGATTCAACTCCAGCATCTTTCCTAGCAAATCCAAGTAATTACAATCAAACAATTAAATTTGCGCCTAATCCGATATACGCTCAATTTTCTGAGTATTTTATTGACCTTTTTCCTTATGCTGGACAAAGCATATATGTCGGATTCCGTTATTATATTGATGTAACAGTAGATGGTGTAATGATCCAAGTGGATAACGTAAGTCTGTTTGGAACAGTTGGTATTTCACAGAGCGGAACAAATATTCCTGAGAAATTTTCATTAGCTCAAAATTATCCAAACCCATTTAACCCTTCAACAAAAATTAATTTTGATCTTGCAAAAAGTACGAATGTTAAGCTAACTGTATTTAACTCTCTCGGTCAGAAAGTAGCAGATATTTTCGAAGGATTTAAACCGGCTGGTTCTTACAAAGCAGATTTTAACGGAAGTTCATTATCTAGCGGAATTTATTTTTATAGACTGGAGACTGATTTTTTTACTGAAACAAAGAAGATGCAGCTTGTAAAATAATTTCATAATAGAGATTCACGTTTTCAGCCCGCTTAGCTAAGGTTAAGCGGGTTTTTTGTTGTTTAAAATAAATATTATATTGAGTAAGTTTGTTCAAACAAAATTAATGAAACCAGAAAGACTGGAACTACTTAAATCCAAGCTACAGAACTTCACAATCAATTACACAGAGGTTAACGGAACACCCGCTTTATACATTACAAAAGAAAATATTATTGACGTTTGCAAAATCCTGAAATCAGATAATGATCTGAAATTTGATTCACTCCTTGACGCGATAAGTGTTGATTGGTTTGAAAAAAAGGACAGGTTCGAAATGATATACAATCTTACTTCAATAGATAACAACGAACGCATCTTCCTGAAAATAAAATTAGACAGCAAGGCGCCCGCGATGCAAAGCCTGACGCAGGTCTGGGGATCTGCCAACTGGTATGAACGTGAAGCTTTTGACATGATGGGGATCGACTTCATAAATCATCCTGATCTCAGAAGAATGTATATGCCTGAAGAATTCGAGTATTATCCGCTTAGAAAAGACTTTCCGTTGATGGGCATTCCGGATTCGATACCACTTCCAAATAAGTAGAATAAGATTCATAAGATTCATAAGATTTGGCTATAATTATTAACTGCTAACTATTAACTACTCACTACTAACTGAAAATATGTCAAACACAATTTATCAGGAATTACAGGATAAAGATTCCGATATAAAAAAAACAAAAATTCTCCAAGCGCTTGAGACCGAAGATCTCAGTGTGCAATTTACCGATTCACTGGATAATGAAATGGTTCTCAACATGGGACCGCAGCATCCTGCCACGCACGGTGTATTGAGGTTGCTTGTCAGCTTAGATGGAGAGACCGTAATGAAATGCGTTCCGGAACTTGGTTATCTTCACAGGGGCTATGAGAAGCTTGCTGAATCCTGTACATATCATGAATTCATTCCTCACACTGACCGGCTTGATTATCTTTCACCCATGGCAAATAATGTTGCCTATGCGCTGGCAGTTGAAAAACTTATAGATCTTGAAATTCCTGAAAGAGGAAAATACATTCGAGTCATCATCGCCGAACTAGCGAGGATACAGTCCCATCTCCTTGCAATGGGCGCTCTCGTGATGGACATCGGAGCGATTACACCTTTCCTCTGGGCAATTCGTGAACGTGAAAAAATTCTTGATCTGTATGATGTTATCTGCGGAGCAAGATTTACAACTTCTTACACAAGGATCGGGGGAGTTGCACAGGATGTAACAGATGAATCGCTTGCTGCAACGAAAGTTTTCGTAGATGAATTCTCAGCGAATCTTCAGGAGATAAGAAATCTTGTCGAAAGAAATAAAATTTTTATTGAACGGTGTGAAGGCATCGGATATCTCGCAAAAGAAGAATGCATTGAACTGGGTTTGACAGGACCACTGCTCAGAGCCTGCGGTGTGTCAAGAGACATCAGGAAAGACGCTCCTTACCTTGTTTATGATCAGCTTGATTTCCGCGTACCAACATATCCGGACAGTGACTGTTTGGCAAGATATTATGTCAGAGTTGAAGAGCTGGTAGAATCAACCAACATCCTGAAACAATGTCTTGAGAAAATCCCTAAAGGTCCGCATACTGCTTTGCAGTCAAAAAAAATATTGCCTAAGAAAGAAAGGGTTTACACAAAAATGGAAGAGCTTATACATGATTTTATGATAATTAATTTTGGTGTTAATCCTCCTAAAGGCGAATCCTATACCGCTGTTGAATCATCAAAAGGTGAGCTTGGATTTTATACCATTAGCGACGGAAGCGGAAACCCCTGGCGCATGAAGATCCGCTCGCCAAGCTTTGCAAATCTTCAGGCATTAGCTCCCATGATGAAAAACTGCATGATCTCTGACACAGTGGTCATCATTGGAAGCGTTGACCCTGTAATGGGTGAAGCAGACAAATAAATTTCAAATATCAAATTTCAAATGTCAAATAATAATCAGTTATATATACCTTTGTTCGATGAAAATGAAATGAAGATGGTCGAGCATCATATTTCAAAGTACCCACAAAAGATGGCAGCGATAATGCCTGTGCTTTGGATGATCCAGAATAAATACGGATGGATATCTCTTGAAGCTATGAAATATGCAGGAGATCTGTTAAACCTTCCTGCTGATCATGTGCTCGGTGTGGCGACATTTTATACAATGTATTTTAAAAAGCCGATGGGAAAATTTCATTTGCAGGTTTGTACGAATGTTTCCTGTATGCTCAGAGGAGGTTACGAAGTATTTGATCATATATGCAGTAAACTGGAAATTAAAAATAAGGAAATTACTTCCGACAAAATGTTTTCAATTGAAGAAGTGGAATGTCTCGGAAGCTGCGGCACTGCACCAATGCTGCAGGTAAACAATAAAGAATATTATGAAAATCTGTCTTTGAACAAAGTAGATGAACTGCTGACACAACTTAGAAATTCAAAATAATTTAATGGAAAAAATAATTTTAAAGGATATTCCAGACTTAGATAAGATCGATGTTTATGTGGCTAACGGCGGTTATACAGCACTTAAGAAAGTACTGAACAGCATGAAGCCGGATGAGGTTATTGAAGAGGTTAAGAAGTCCGGTCTTAAAGGCAGAGGCGGCGCGTGTTTCTCTACCGGAATGAAATGGTCTTTTATGCCGAAGGGAAATGAAAAGCCGAAGTATCTCTGCTGCAATGGGGACGAAAGCGAACCCGGAAGTTTTAAAGACCGTGAGATATTTGAAAAAAATCCCCAACAGTTCATTGAAGGTTCTATCATCGCTGCATACGCAATGGGAATCGGAGCTGTCTATGTTTACATTCGCGGCGAGTACTGGAAGTGGATCAACATCATGGAAGAGTGTGTAGCTGATGCTTATAAGAAGGGCTATATCGGAAAGAATATTTTAGGCTCGGGCTATTCTTGCGAAATGTATGTACACATGGGAGCAGGAGCTTATATCTGCGGCGAAGAAACTTCGCTGATGAATTCGCTCGAAGGTAAAAGAGGGTATCCGAGATTCAAACCACCGTTCCCTGCAGTGAATGGAGTCTGGGGAAATCCAACTACGATTAACAATATTGAAACTCTTGCCAATGTACCTGAAATAATTAACAAGGGTGCAGAATGGTTCAGCAAGATTGGTGATCCAAGACAGCCGGGCACACTGCTTTTCGGTGTAAGCGGCGATGTTAATAAACCCGGAGTTTACGAATTACCAACAGGCATCCCTTTAATAGAACTGATCAATGATCATTGCGGAGGAGTTACCGGCGGAAAGGAAATCAAGATGGTAATTCCGGGCGGCTCGTCAATGCCCCCGCTCAACAGGGAAGAAGCTTTAAAGGTCAGAATGGATAATGAGAGTCTTAAGGAAGTCGGTTCATTTATCGGTACTGCAGGAGTTATCGTTATGGCTGAAGGAACTGATATTGTTGATGTCATAAGGCGTGTTACTAAATTCTATTACCATGAATCCTGCGGTCAATGTACTCCCTGCCGTGAAGGATGCGGATGGATGCTTAAGGTTCTTAACAGGATCATGGATGGAACAGGAAGAATGAGCGATCTTGATCTGCTTATTTCCGTTGCTGAGAACATTGAAGGTAATACCATCTGCGCTCTTGGTGACGCTGCGGCATGGCCGGTAAAGCATGCAGTAAGAAAATTCAGAAAAGATTTTGAAGCAAAAATAAAAGATAAAACATTAGAGCTTCCCGCTCTTAATAAAGTTCATGGTCTGCAGATGTCAGATGAATACGATACGATTACATTTCAAAGCGAACAGGAAGTTGTCGAGGGAATGATCGGTAAAGTTCAGGAGCTTATAAATAACGATGATGTTAAAAGATTCAGTTCATAAAATAATAAAATTAATTATTGTAAATTATTATTATGATTTCCATTCCAATAAAAGTTAAACCATTAGAAAATTATAAAATTTGGATAGAGTTTGAAGATGGTGTTAATGGAGAATTAGATTTAACTTTCTTACAAAACAAAGGTGTTTTTAAAGCGTTGAACGATCACAATGTATTCAAAAAAATTTACATTGATGTAGAAACAAAATCAGTAGCATGGACTAAAGATATTGAACTTGATTCCAATAATTTATATCTGAAATTAATCGGAAAAACATTCGAAGAATGGAAGAGCGAAAACATAGAATATGCCTCAAATAAGTAGATTCTTTGGTATCATTATTTCAATGTTTTTTAATTACCATAACCCTCCTCATTTCCACGCTCGATACGGTGAGTTTGAAGCATTAATTTCCATTGAGTACCTGAATATAATTGAAGGTAATTTACCATCAAGAGCTTTAGGGTTAGTAATTGAATGGGCATCTATTCATAAAGAAGTTTTAGCCGAAAACTGGGAATTGACAAAGAACTATAATTCTCCTATGCAAATCGAACCCTTAAAATAATTATAAAAACTGACTTAAGAAAAACTACACTTTCCTTGATTGTGATTCCGGCAATCTTCCCAATTTTACTTTGAGTTTATTATGAATAAATTCACTACTTACCTTTTACTTGCTCTCGGAATGTCAGTCAGAATATCCAGCGCACCGTAAATAGGAAGACCGTATATCTTCAGAAGCCATGTTTTAAAAAACCACCGTCAACTGCAATACATTCGCCGGTGATATATGATGCCGCGGGCATGCAGAGAAATGCGACTGCAGCTGCAACTTCACTTGCCTCTCCTACTCTTCCTGCCGGTGTTCTTCCCAATATTGAATTTAATTTTTCTTCATTGCTCAGCACAGGTTCCGTCAACGGTGTTCTTATATACCACGGTGCTACGGCGTTCACCCTTATTGCATTCTTAGCCCACTCGACGGCAAGGTAGCGTGTAAGCTGATTTATCGCAGCTTTTGAAATCGCATAAGGCGCGCCGGTTCCGACAGAAGTCATACCTGCAACTGAAGTAATGTTTACTATTGCTGCATCTCCGGACTTCTTTAACAGGGAATGAAACAGCTTTGACATTTCAAACACTGATTTCATGTTAAGATTCAGCAGCTTATCGAAATCATCTTCCGTACTTTCAACTGTCTTCTGTCTTGTGTTAGTCCCTGCATTGTTGATCAAAATATCCAGACTTCCCCACTCCTGTTCTATTACCTCAAAAAGTTTGACTCTGCTTTTTCGGTCAGTTACATCGCAGCTCATTCCCTTTACATTTTTACCGGACAAAACATCCAGACATCTATTCACATCATCCTTATTTCTGGATACAAAAAATACTTCAGCGCCTAATTCAAGAAACTCTTCCACGATACCTTTTCCGATTCCCTTAGTGCCTCCGGTTATCAATGCCTTCTTATCCTTAAGATTCCAGCGGTTGTTCATAGTCCTGTTTTTGATTTATAAAATTTCTATTTCGTTTTCACTCCATTTCAAATAATTGAAATAAATATTAATATTACTTTCATAAACATTTTTCTTTAAGCTTGTAAGCTCTTTACTTAATAGCTGAAAATTATTTTTCACAATACCATTGTCAACTGCTTTAATAATCTTTTTCAGACAATTTATGACAGCAGCTTCTGTTTTATAAAATTTATTCCTGCTCTTAAGAAATTTCACCGTAGCTGCTATCAGATGCCCGAGCAGCTTATGATTTCCGATCTTATAATGTATCAGCAGATTCAGCATCCGGCAATGAGCTTCAAGGAAAACCGTATGCTTAAGAAATTTACTTTCAAAAAGTAAATTAATCATTTTCAACGCATCTTGATAATTTCCATTCACGAAATGATATCTTGACATGTCATAGTACAATGAATTGTAAAGATTGATGATGATCTTACCTTTATATTTCAGCAAGTTCTTTCAACCTGATTTAAAAAGGTCTGCTCCAACTTCAGCTTGTCATTATCATTCAAAGCCTCGTTAAGCCGGATACTATTATAAATTGTTTCCGATCTTAACTCGAATTTGCCCGGCTTCCCATAAAGCTTTATGTATTTGTTAAGGTAGTTCTTCGCAGCCTGGATTTTTCCGCCGCTGACAGCAGATGAAATAAGCGATAACATTGAGACCTTGCTGTTATCGTAAATAAATTTCTGAAAAACTATTTCATTCTTTGATATTAAGATGAATCTTTTTTGATTGTGACCGAAAGCTTCATCAAAATTTCCTGTGATTTCATTTGCGAGATATTTGGCAAACAACAGTCTCTCTTTTGCAATGAGTGACTTTACTTCCGACTCATTCACCGATTGAAGCCGGTGAAGTATCTTCTCAACTTTTTCTCCGGTGGATCTGTCTCGGATCACACCTTCCCTTCTCTGGATCTGAAATAATTCCGATACTATTCTGTTATACTCATTTATGTTAAGCATTTTCTTTATGACCTCAACCTCCCTGTCATAAAGCTCGATCATGTTTTTCTTCGGAATATCTTCCTTCTTTGTAAGCTGTCTCTCCAGCTCAAGGAAATTCAGGAGATAGGTGAACATCTCGTATTTCTCCGCAATCTCCTTCCCGGTCTGAACAGTCTTGAAGTAACGGCTCATGAGGGCTTTTTCAAAAAGGATCTTACAACTGCCCATTATGCTACTCAGCTTTGCATCAATGGAATTTTTGTTTGAATATGAATTGAGACTTTTGAAGATCAGTCCGCTGAGATAATTTTTGTTAAAGGTAAAGTTCTTTACAAACTTCTCTTTCCTGTATTTTTTCCTTATCAATTCTTCATCATAAGTGCTGAGTGAATCGATCACATCAAAGAGCTTCATATAATTCTTGCTGCCTTTTTGTGCCGAAGCTTTTATTCTGAAATATCTCTTCTCACTTTTAGTAAGGGATTTTATAAGTTCAAATAATTCTAAGCTCGGCTTCATCGGATTTAAAATGATACAGAAAATTTTACAAACATAATGGTAATTGCTCCAGCAATTGATCAAAAGAATAATGAAAATCTCCCGGTAGAATTCAAATAGTGGACTCTAATTTTCCGGATTAATTTGTATCAATAGAATTTTACGCTCGTAATATATTTTATAAATTCAAAAAAATAAATCGCTAAATATAAAATTAATTTCATGAAAAAAATCATTCTTACCATTTCTATCTTAACAATCCTTATTTGTTCGGATATATTAAAGAGCCAGGATTTTACAAAAGTTACTAACAGCGTTGTGAGCATTGACCGCGAAGCCTCAAGGGGTGTTAACTGGATCGATTATGATAATGATAACGACCTTGATCTGTTCATTACAACCGGTTATCGTTACGGTGACGACAACCTGCTTTACCGGAATGATAACGGAACATTCGTGAGGATCTTCAATCAGCCGCTCGTCGATGACAGTCTTCCGTCCGACGGCTCAAGCTGGGCTGACTATGATAATGACGGACTTCCGGATCTTTGTGTTGTCAACTATTGGGATAAGATAAATCTTCTGTATTCAAACAAAGGAAATGGCAACTTTACATTTCAATCTTCAAGTCCGGTTTGCAATCTTCCAAGCAACTCTGAAGCATGCAGTTGGGGTGACTATGACAATGACGGATTGGTAGAACTAATTATTTCAAACAGTGACGGCGCCAATCACAGAAACTTCCTTTACAAAAATACAGGCAGCGGAAACTTTGTAAAAATAGATACAGGCATCGTTGTGAATGAGATCGGAAATTCGCGCGGAGTCAACTGGGTCGATATTGACAGCGACCGTGATCTTGATCTGCTTGTCTGCCGTGAAGGAAATCAAAATGAATATCTGTACACGAACAACGGGAACGGATACTTTACAAAAGTTACCAATACACCCATTACTTCAAGCGCCGGCGAATCATGGAGCGGAAGCTGGGGTGATTACGATAATGACGGCGATCTCTTCATTGCAAATCACCTCAATCAGAAAAATTTTCTTTTCCGTAATGACGGCAACTTTACCTTTACAAAGATCATCAACGATCCCATCGTAAATGAGAACGGTTATAATTCGGTTTCCGGCTGGGGAGATTATGACAACGACGGTGATCTCGATATGTTTATTTCACAATCTTACATTCCGCCTGCATTCACACAAAAAACGATTAACAAGCTTTATAAAAATAAGCTGATGGAAACCGGCACTGCGTCCTTCGAGAAAATCACTGCAGGACAGATCGTAAATGATTCAGGTTATACTTACGGTTTCGCATGGGGGGATTATGACAATGACGGCGATCTTGATGTAGCTTGCGCAAATACATTCGGAGAAAATCAGAAGAATGCTTTGTATAAAAATGAGTTGTCAAATGGAAATAAATGGATAAGCATAAAATGTGTGGGCTCAACTACCAATAAGTCAGCTATCGGCGCTAAGGTCCGCATTAAAGCTGTTATCAACGGAAATGCTGTCTGGCAGATGCAGGAGGTTGACGGTCAATCGGGGTATTGCGGGCAAAATCTTATCCTTCATTACGGCTTGGGAAATGCCGCCAGTCATTGATTCGATAAAGGTCGAATGGCCGGCGGGCGGTGACCAGTATTTTACTAATGTTGCACCGAACAAAAATGTGACAATAACTGAAAACGGTTCGCTCAATTCCGTTGACGAAAAAAAAACTGAACTTCCGGGTTCGTTCTCATTAAGTCAGAATTTCCCAAACCCGTTCAATCCATCCACTGTGATTAAATATAGTCTTACAGAACACTCCTCTTATGTCATCTTATCGGTTTATGATATTACAGGCAACGAGGTCTTGAGACTTATTGATCAGAATCAGAGAGCAGGCAACTACGAAATTGAATTTAACGGAGAAGGCTTCTCAAGCGGAGTCTACTATTATAAATTATCTGTTGGTGATATTTCTGAAACAAAAAAAATGATGCTGCTCAAATAATTAAAAGTTAAAAGTTAAAAGTTGAAAGTTGAAACTTTTAACAAATCCTAAATCAAGATCAGGGTCGATTTTAAAATGAATACAAATTATAAAAAAGCTATTTAGATTTGTTATGAGTTTATGGTTAGAGTCAAAAAAAAGCCGGTGATATCCGGCTTTTAATAATTTATAAATGATTTAATGTTCTTTTACAGCTCCGTCATTTTCTCATACGTTTCAGGTCTCCTGTCCCTGAAGAAATGCCATGTCGATCTTACTTCCTCTATCATGTCAAGATCAAATTCTGCAATAAGCAGCTCATCATTGTCTTCAGATGCCTGCGCGAAAATCTGACCACGCGGATCTACAAAGTAAGATGTTCCATAGAACTTCCCCAGATTCCAAGGCTTTTCAGTACCGACCCTGTTAATGCATCCCATGAAGTATCCGTTAGCTGCAGCATGCGCCGGCTGTTCAAGCTTCCATAAATATTGTGATAATCCTGCAACCGTAGCTGATGGATTATAAACTATCTCAGCTCCGTTAAGCCCAAGTATCCTTGCACCTTCAGGAAAATGCCTGTCATAGCAAATGTATACCCCAACTTTGCAGTACTTGGTTTGAAAAACAGGATAGCCCAGATTCCCTGGCTTAAAAAAGAATTTCTCCCAGAATCCTGATGTATGAGGTATATGATTTTTTCTGTACTTGCCGAGATATGTTCCATCGGCATCAATTACCGCCGCCGAGTTATATAAAACCCCCGCCTGTTCTTTTTCATAGATAGGAACAATGATCACCATCGAATATTTCTTTGCATATTCCTGCATCCTTTCTATTGTAGGGCCCGGTATTGACTCTGCCGACACATACCAGCTCTTATCCTGTCCCGGACAAAAATACGGTGTATTGAATATTTCCTGAAGACAAAGCACCTGCACACCTTTCTTTCCTGCTTCCTCAATGTATGGAATGTGCTTGTCAATCATAGAGTCAACAATTTCCTTGATTGTTCCTTCACCTTCGGTTTTGGGAATGCTCATCTGGATCAAACCTGATTTAATATTTCTCGGCATAAAATTTTATTAATTTTTTATTTAATTAAAACCATTTTCCTCGACGCGATCTTTTGTCCGTCAGCTATGAGCGAATAAAAATAAATTCCGCTGCTCAGACCGTCCCCAAAAAATTTAATTTCTCTGCTTCCTGCTCCGTAAAATACATTATCCAGAACAACATCGACTTGTCTGCCGGTCATATCATAAAGGAACATGCTTACGTTAGAATTTTTTGAAAGGGAAAATTTAAAGGTAGTTGAAGGATTAAAAGGGTTAGGATAATTTTGATAAAGGATATAATCTACAGGTACTTCTGCTACAGTATTCAAGCCAGTTTGAACCGCGTCAAACGCGTTGACTATTCCCCAGCCACGCTTGCTGTTAGGAGCAAAGCTGCTGTCAGCGGTGCTTCTTAATATATTTCTCACTTGAACTGGTGAAAGATTCGGATTTGCAGAAAGTATCATTGCACAAACACCGGCGACCATTGGCGTTGACATCGATGTCCCGTTCGCATAGATATATCCAACACCTCCAAGTCCGGGTCTTGCTGTATAATTACTAACTCCGAGCGCCATTACATCGGGCTTTATTCTTCCATCAGATGTCGGACCGTATGATGAAAATCCTGCCTTCTTTCTTGTAAGTAATACAGCGCCAACAGTTATCACACTATCACCGTCAGCCGGTGCATTAAGTGTATTCGGAAAGTTCTGATCTCCTTCATTGCCAGATGAAGCGACAACTATTATACCCTTACTTATAGCAATACCTGCTGCGATTGTAACTCGTGCTGTTCTTCCATCCATTGATTCCCAGGTATACGATTTGTTTGGCGGGTCAAAATTAAGATAACCTAATGACGCGGTAATTATGTCCGCTCCGAGACTGTCAGCCCATTCTGCCGCCGCGATCCAGTTGTCTTCTTCGAGTGGAATTTCAATCTGATTGTTCTCAGTTTTGGCGAGTATGAATTGTGAATTAAAAGCCGGTGCTACAAGTGCACCCGGATCATAACCGCCGATAAGTGATAATGTTTGTGTGCCGTGTCCTCCTGTGCCTAATCTTCCTGTTCCATCAGCGACTATAGTATCTCCATTAACAAAATCATAAGTCCTCAAACCTTTTTCTCTCATGCGGTTAAAACAGTTATGCGGGAGATTATCAAAGCCGGAATCAAATGATGCAATAAGAATTCCTTCTCCGGAATATCCTAGATCATGTGCGAGTGGTACGTTAATAATGTTTGATTGATTTAATGATGGTCCATAATCGATAATGCCCGAGTGGTCAGTCTGAAGATCAGACTCTCTAAGTACATTTGATGTCGTGATATTATCCGGTCGTTTATAAGTTTTTACCAATTCAATTTTTTTTACAAAATTTTGACCGGCTATCTCTTGTATCTGTTCACCGTTCGCATAACAGGAAACTGCATTGAACCATTTTGATCTTTGCTTAATGATGATCCCTGATTCTTCAAGCCCAGCTACATAATTATGATCAACAGGCAGATCCCTTTCATCAAAAAGATTTTCGCTTTTAACTCTTTTATTTCTTCTTTCGATCGATCTTTGTGTAAGATAAATTTCAGGTGAGGATAAAAGAGCGTCTGTGTTCTGCCCTTTGTCTGTAAAGCAGATCCAGACAAGATGCCTTTCATTATTTGAATTATCACGAATAGCGTTCAACAAACCGCTTTCAATTTTTACATTATTAATATCAAAACTTAAACCTGCTACTGCTGCAAATGTGACAAGTAACAATAAATTTCTTTTTCGCATTTTGGGGTAATTCATGATCTTATTTTAACAACATCATTTTTTTTGTATCGGTAAAATTACCTGTATTCAATGTATAAAAATAAATTCCACTGCTTAAGTTAACAGCGTTAAAAACGATTTGATAATTACCGGTGCTTTGCTTTTTATTAACCAATGTCGCAACTTGCTTTCCTAATGAATTGTAAACAATAAGTCTCACGTTTGACGTTTGACCTTTGACACTGTATGTGATCACTGTGCTTGGATTAAAAGGATTAGGATAATTTTGATTCAATGAAAATCCTTCCGGAACGATGCTGCCTGAAATTCCTGCGCCGGAAAGATTTCTTCCCATCTTCAGCGCTTCCCACGTATTTACAAGTCCCCATCCTCTTCTTCTGTTTGGAGCAAATGTGCTGTCCGCTGTCTGAGTAAGTAACTGCCAGACCTGTCTCGGTGTAAGATTTCGATTCGCCGAAAGTATAACTGCGCATGCGCCGGCTGTCATAGGACAGGAGAATGATGTGCCACTTCCTGAAGTATAATTTGTGTTGCCTTCACCGGGCATTGCTACTACGTTACCATTGCCAAAGGCTACGACGTCGGGCTTTACTCTTCCGTCAACCGATAGTCCGACTGAAGAAAATGATGAACGCTTCTTATCGGTATTGCATGAACCTACACAAATCACACTGTCACCATCGGAAGGTGCTCCTAATGTATTATGTGTTGAATTGAAACCTTCATTACCTGCTGAGTTACAAACTATGATTCCTTTATTAACTGCAAGGTCCGCACCTATTGTAATAATGCAACTGTCACCGTTCATCCATGTCCAGTCGTAGGATCTCACTGATCCCTGATCCATTCCGATATAGCCAAGTGAGCTGGTGATAATATCAGCTCCAAGACTGTCCGCCCATTCGGCTGCCGCTATCCAATTATCTTCTTCAAGCGGAGTTTCGCTGTCGGTGTTCTCTGTCTTTGCAAGAATGTATCTTGAACGGAATGCAGGAGAGATAAGACTTCCGGGTCTGTATCCTCCGACAAGTGAAAGTGTTTGTGTTCCGTGTGAACCTACGCCCATCTGTCCGTTCTGATCGGCTACATTTGTATCTCCATTAACGAAGTCATAAGTTCTGAGTCCTCTTGCTCTGATCGAATCAAAAACCGGATGCGAAAGATTATCAAAGCCCGCATCAAATGAGGCGATCAGCACGCCTTCACCTTTGTAGCCGCTGTCATGTGCAATGGGACAGTTTATAAGCTCCATCTGTGACAGCGAGCTTCCGTAGTCAAGAGAATATTCAACACCGTTAGGAGTGCCTCCGTTGTCTGCATGATTTTCATCTATCGCTTCAAAATTATTTTTCAGTTCGATGTCATCCGGATTTTTCTTAAGTGATCTCACGACATCGACCTTATTCACAAAGTCAAGATCAACAAGCTGCTCAAGCTGTGTCTTTGTTACATAGCTTGAAACTCTGTTAAACCATTTCGATTTATTTTTTATTTCAATGCCTGAGCTTTTTAATTGTGTAATGTAATCGGGATTAACAGGAATGTCAGTAAAGTCAACGAGCGCGTTGGCGGGCTTGACCTTCATTCTCCTTTGAATTGCAAGCGTGGTCAGAAATTTCTCAGGATGCGAAAGCTTTGATTCAATATTGTTTCCTTTGTCATTAAATTGTATCCAGGCGAGTATTTTTTCATCTCCGGATGTTACATTCATTTCGGACATCATGCTCTTTGTGAATTTGAATTCATTGCTGAAGTTGTTGCTTCCTATAAACGCGAAAACCGTAAGCACCAGTATCGTTTTTAGCAGGTAAGCAGAAGTATTTTTCCTTTTCATTATGGGTTGGGAGTTTTTATATGTCAAGTTTTTGTGTGAGGTAAAATTAGTAAATTTATTTGTAAGAATCTAAACTTTTTTGAGTAGCAATTAATTCATTTTTTCTGTGTAAGTTAAGTTAAAAATCAAATTATACACTTAATTTGTAAAACGTTTTCTAAAAGCTCAATTGATACTTCAACCTATCAAGGAATCAAGAAGAATGGTGCTTTTAAATTAAATTAACATATCTAAAATCCAATATCTAAAATCTAATTTCTAAACAATCCCAAGTCCGATCATGGCGTCGCCGCGCTAACAAAATTCAGTGCGCTATTATATGCAAGCAAGAGATCACCTACGTCTGCAAAGCTGTCACCATTCACATCAGTAACAATATAACCCGAAGCGAAATTAATCTGGTCATTGTGAATCAATGTAAGATCACCGGCGTCTACCGTTCCGTTCTGATCGGTATCACCTTCGAACATTACCCACTTCACTCCCGCTTTCTTCAGATTATTACCGTAAGCTTTTGCGGAGTCTGTTGTAAAATTGTAATTCAGATTATATGAAGTAAATGTTTGCGCTGATTTGCTCCATGTTTCAAGAGCATTGCGGTGCACAAGCTGTAAAAAATAGCTGACGCCGTTTGCTGCATTATTAAATGTAAATGAACCGCTTCCTGATGAATTTAATATTGTCTTAGCAGCATCGATCAGATTGTAAGGCGAAATATTATTTCTGAGATTAACAGTGACGGTATCATTCACCATTGTGTTCGTACCTGAATTATAAAACCCTTCAATAAGACAAGTAAGGTTCAGTGTCTTTGGCTTTGCAAGTTTCACCGCTTCCCATGTATTTATAAGTCCCCATCCCCGGCGTCTGTTAGGTGCAAAGCTGCTGTCCGCAGTCTGCGTAAGCAGAGACCACATCTGTCTCGGAGTGAGATTGGGATTTGCTGAAAGTATGACCGCGCACGCTCCGGCAGTCATAGGGCACGAAAAAGATGTTCCGCTTCCGGAAGTATATCCGGTGCTTCCGTTCGGAGCTGCGACATAGTTATTACTTCCCAAAGCGCAGACATCGGGCTTGATCCTTCCGTCAACCGATAGTCCTACTGAAGAAAATGAAGACCTGTTCTTGCTTGGTGAATTTACAGAGCCAACACATATTACACTATCCCCGTCTGAAGGCGCGCCCAAAGTATTATGTACCGGATCAAATCCTTCATTGCCCGCGGAGTTACATACTATAATACCTTTGTTAACCGCGAGGTCAGCCCCGATCGTAATAAGACAACTATCTCCGTTCATCCAGGTCCAGTCATACGAATGTGATGATCCTATGTCCATTCCGATATATCCGAGCGAACTTGTAATGATATCAGCTCCCAGACTGTCTGCCCATTCCGCAGCAGCAATCCAGTTATCTTCTTCAAGCGGAGTTTCACTATCGGTGTTCTCTGTTTTCGCTAAAATGTATTTGGAACGAAACGCCGGAGAGATTAGATTTGCAGGTCTGTATCCTCCCACTAAGGAAAGAGTTTGTGTTCCGTGTGAACCTTCGCCCATCTGACCTGACTGATCACCAACGTTTGTATCACCGTTCACAAAATCAAATGTTCTGAGCCCCCGTGCTCTTATTGAATCAAAAACCGGATGAGCAAGATTATCAAATCCTGCATCAAATGAAGCGATCAATACACCCTGACCTTTATAGCCGCTGTCATGCGCGATCGGAGCGTTTATCATTTCCATCTGAGTAAGCGAGCTTCCGTAATTAAGCTGGTAACTTACATTGTTAGGGATGCCGTCTGAATTTTGTTCAAACTCTTCATTCGAATTCTGAAGTTCAATATCTTCCGGATTTTTTTTAAATGTACGGACAACATCAACTCTGCTTACAAAATCAATATCAACTATGTTATTCACCTGCTCCTTTGTAAGATAGCATGAAACTCTGTTAAACCACTTTGATTTATTTTTTATATTAATGCCGGAGCGTACTAATTCGTTAATATAATCAGCATAGACTGGCACATCGGTATAATCTGCAAGCGTGTTCAATGGTTTAACCTTCTTTCTCCTTGTAATGGATTCCTGTGTGAGAAATTTTTCAGGGCGGTAGATCATATTGTCTGCGAGCACACCTTTGTCTTTGAATTCGATCCAGGCAAGGATCTTCTCACCGCTTGTTTTTGTGTTAAGCTCAGACTGTATGCTCTTACTTAGCTTGAATTCATTTCTGAAGTTGTTGCTTCCGAGAAGTGTAAATATTATGATCGTAAATACGGGTATGAAAATTTTGTAGTAAAGTTTCATGATTATTATTTTTTTAAAAATATTTTTTGATTAAATTTTTTTACATGTAAACTAAATTTATGCCTTCAATTGATTCAAAAGTCCGAAGACATCGACTTCGTCGCAGTGTGTGACAACCAATTTTTCCCTGATCTCATAAATATCTATCCCTTTCATTGAGACCAAACGCCCGGTCGCAGCAGTGTCCATAAAATTTCCAAGTTGAGTCCCTGTCAAAATCCATCTCACAGCTACTTTCTCATCATCAGCAATAATATCCTTTATTGTATATTTGGCATCAGGGAAAGCTTTAAAGATAATTTCAAGTCGTTGACGCACACCATCTCTGCCCTGAGACTGGTCTTGTCATCAGATCCTGCTCATAATATCAGCACTGATTATTTCATTTATCGAATCCGGATTTGCACGATTCAGGACATCGTTAAATAATTTTCTGATCAATTCCTTGTTGAATTCAACCGACATAAAGTCATTTACAATAAGTTAGCTTTAATACTCATTTTAGTAAATGCATTCAGTGTGTGCTGACGAGATCAAATACTCCGACAATATATGTTACTCAAGCAGGACAGGTTTATATGCTGTAATATTATTCTGACATAAATGTAAACATTACAGGAAGTTGCCTGAAAGTTCAAGGTGGTGATACAACGAGATATAATATCGCACTTGGTATGGGGACAGGATATAATAATGTCCTTACTGAAGTGAAGGCGACGCGTCCGAACTATCTTGAGCTGAGTATATACGGCGGGGATCCTGCAGGTCTTAAATGGTATTAAATTCAAAACATACTTGACGCTACAGGAATGAATAACAAAGGAAACAGTTCAAGAACTTTTCCATTCGGCTTAATAAAATAGTTTTGATATTAAGTTGATTTGATATCATTTATCAGGATCAACCATACTTAAGCTTTACAATTAAAGTAATAGATACGAAGATAAAAGAAATGATATTGGCTAATATCAGAGGCAGGTCGTTGATTGCAAATCCGTAAACGATCCAGATAAGAACACCTGTCTCGAGCATCACAAGCATTGGCAATGAGAGGTCTTTTGTATGACGTGATTTGATCGCGCGTATTGATTGGGGAAGAAATGCAAACGTCGTAAGTGAGGCAGCAACAAGTCCGATTAATAGTGTTGTATTCAATTTACGTGTGGCACATTTTAATTCATTTAAAATTTTTAGATACTACTATTATGTGCCACACGTATCTCTATATAATTTTTCAGGTTATCCTTCTGTATTCTTTCCTGCTTCATTGAATCCCTTTCTCTTACCGTTACAGTGTTATCTGTCAGAGTATCCGAATCGACAGTAATGCAGAATGGTGTACCACATTCATCCTGTCTTCTGTACCTTCTGCCTACTGCCCCTGAATCATCATAAAATACTTTAAAATTCTTTCTGAGATCTTCAGTAATGTTACTTGCGATGTCCTGCATACCGTCACGATTGACTAACGGAAATACAGCTGCCTTTATCGGAGCAAGCGCCGGATGAAAGTGTAGAACGGTCCTTACTTCTGATGATGTCGTTCCGTCTGAATTTTCCTTTGCAACTTCTTCATCATCATAAGCATTACATAAAAAAGCAAAAAAGCTTCTTGATGCTCCGGCGGAAGTTTCAATTATGTATGGCGTGAATCTTTCCTTTGTCTGATCATCGAAATATTCGATCTTCTTTCCGGAAAATTCTGTGTGCCGTTTCAGATCAAAGTCTGTCCTGTTATGAATGCCTTCTATCTCTCCCCATCCGAACGGGAATTCAAACTCTATATCGACTGCCGCTTTTGCATAATGTGCGAGCTTCTCATGAATGTGAAGCTTTAGCTTTTCCTTCTTCATTCCATACTTAGTGAACCAGTTGAACCTCTCTTCTCTCCAGTAATCATACCACTTTCCGTCTTCTGCCGGATTAATAAAGAACTGCATTTCCATCTGTTCAAATTCTCTTGTCCGAAATAAAAAATTCTTGGTATTGATCTCATTTCTGAATGCCTTGCCGATCTGCGCAATGCCAAAGGGTAGCTTTTGCCGTGAAGATTCCTTTACATTATTGAAGTTAACATAAATTCCCTGCGCGGTCTCCGGTCTCAGATAAACAACATTTGAAGAATCTTCAAGCGGACCTACATAGGTTTTAAACATAAGATTAAAGCTTCGGGCATCGGTGAATGTATTTTTGTTTCCGCAATTAGGACATGGGATTTCACTTAAGAATATGTTCGGATCATTTAAAAAAGCTTTCTCCGCATCTTCCATATTATTTACGGGAGCTTCGGGTGTAGACGTTTCAACAGCTTTTTTATAAATTGCCTCCTTAACTTTTGCAGAGATCATTTCAAAAAGAACATCAACTCTGTATCGCGACTTGCAGCTCTTACAGTCAACCATCGGGTCGGAAAAATTTTCCACATGTCCCGAAGCTTCCCATACGCGCGGATGCATTAATATTGACGCATCAAGACCTTCAATGTTCTCACGGTATGTCATCTCTTTCCACCAGGCTTCTTTAATATTTCTCAAAAGTTCGACACCAAGCGGACCGTAATCATAGCATCCGTTAAGACCGCCGTAAATTTCTGAGGACTGGAACACGAATCCCCTGCGCTTTGAAAGCGATACTATCTTTTCCGTTACATCTGATTTAGACTTTCCTTTATCTGCCATAATTTTTATCTAAAGTCGTGGTAAACTTCGTGTACCTTTTACAATTTATAATTTAAATTTTATAACTGATCACACTTCCACACCAAAATCAGTTTTAAGAACTTCCTTAAGACCTTCTTCAAACGGTCTGGGATTATATTGAGGCATTATACTTTTTAAATAAGAAATGTCAGTGCGTTTTTCATACATGCCGTCGGGCTTTGACGCATCCCACTTTATTGGCTTATCAAATTCAAAAACGCTTTCCGCAATTTCAATATACTCTTTTATTGAATGATCAAAGCCGGTGCCGATATTTACAAACTCAGGCTTGTCATAATTTTCCATTAAATAAATACATGCATCCGCACAATCGTCAACATATAGAGCTTCTCGTCTTGGTTTGCCGCTTCCCCAGAAGACCAGCTCGGAGCCGTCACGCTGAGCGTTGACAAACTTCTGTATCATCGCAGCGATGAAGTGGCTGTTGTTAAGATCATAATTATCATTTGGTCCGTACAGATTTGTAGGCATCGCTGAGATGGCATTGATGCCGTACTGCTGCCTGTAAAGCTGACATGCTATTATTCCCATTCCTTTTGCGACCGCGTAACCTTTATTTGTCTCTTCAAGCGGACCGGTCATAAACCTGTTCTCATTTATCGGCTGGGGATTTTCCTTCGGATATATGCAGGTTGATCCGGTGTATAATATTTTTGTCTTCGGAGAAAAGTTTTTCAGCGCTTCGATCACATTCAGTATCATCAAGGCATTCTGATAAAGAAAATCCGCCTGTCGGGTATTATTGGCTAAAATTCCGCCGACAAGCCCCGCGACCATATAAACATTATCCGGAGATTCTTCCTGAAAAAATTTCTCTATGTCGTCCTTTTTGAGAAGATCAGATCCTTCTTTGCGCGACGGAGTTAAAATGTTTTCATAACCTTTGCTTTGAAGCCTTCTTACAATGGAGCTACCGAGCATACCTGTTCCGCCAAAGACGGCTATTTTTTTTTCTTTGTTCATTAGTTTATTTAGTAAACTTTTTTTTTATGAAGACGACTCAAGCTTTTCTTGCTCTTATCCACATATCCCTGTCAGTATTAATAAAATAATTTCTAACCTTGTAGTCTTTTCTTTTCAGCTTTCTTGCAAATTCTATAGCCTGCTTTTTTGCTTTCAGACTTAACTTCATCTTTTTATATCCGGGGTTATGAAACCTGTTAACAGAAATTATTTTGAACCCCGCATTTATCAGAAGTTTTCTTACAATTTTTTCGGTTGCAAAACTCAAATGATCCGGCAGATAAAGTGTATTTTGAAAATCCTGCCTGTTTATTTTTTCTGCATCTCCCGTTTGTATTAAAATCTCTCCGCCTTTTTTTAATAACCTATTAAATTCAAGCAAAGCCTCCGGTGGGTCAGGAAGATGTGAATAAACATTTAATAAGGAAACATAGTTGAATTCTTCAGATGGCAGCACCGCTGTATCAATAAAATCTACATCCAGTCCAAACTTTTTTGCAGCAGACATTTTAGCACTGTTGGGTTCTATTCCTTTATAATGACCCGGCACTTTTACGAAGTTTTGTAATGTCATTATAAATTCTCCGTAACCGCATCCGATATCAAGCCATTTAAATGAATTCTCAAAATTAACCCCATAGTAAATTTCAGGTAACTTCTCAAGATACTCTTTTATTTTGTAATCGGCAAAACTTCCCGTAACATCAAGCTCTTCATCTCCTTTATGCATCCCTGTTTGATTTGCAATATCGATATCATCTTTTTCCGGAATAGGATTCACATAAAGCAGTCCGCAGACTTTGCATTTAACCATGGTAAATCCATTCTCAACTCCCCATTCACTATAATTATCTGAATTGCAGGAATAACATTTAACTTTTCTCACGATTATTATACAAGTTGTATTTTAAATAAATTTGCCGGTACATCTTTTTTAACTGATGACCATCACCTTTCTCTCCGTCATCTCCTCGGTCGCATATTTAATGCCTTCTCTCGCGTTGCCGGAATCCTTCAATCCTCCGTATGGCATCGAATCCATCCTGTATGTCGAAACATTATTGATAATGACTCCGCCTGTTTCGATATTATTGAATGCATAAAACGCATTATCGATATTCTTTGTAAACACTCCCGCCTGAAGCCCGAAGTCGGAATCATTAACCTCTTCAACTGCCTCCTTAAAAGTTGAAAACCTTGTCAGGGTTATTAGCGGCGCGAAAACTTCCTTCGCGTTAACCTTCATTTCTTTTTTTGTATCAACTAAAATTGTCGGCTGCAAAATAGCATTTTCCCTTTTACCTCCGGTCAATAATACAGCACCTTCATTAATCGCTTCATTTATCCAGTCTTCTATTTTTTCAGCATCTTTTTCGGTTATCATCGAAGCAACATCAGTATCATACTTAAACGGATTCCCCGTCTTTACTTTTCCGGTTTCCTGCTTCAGCAGCTTTTCAAATTCATCGTAGACATTTTCGTGAACAAAGACCCTCTGAACCGAAATACAACTCTGTCCCGCCTGTCCGAATCCCCCAGTAATTATTTTCTTAACCGAATCATTAATGTCAGCGCTTTCATCAACAATCACTCCTGCATTGCCCCCAAGTTCAAGCGAGACCTTCTGCCGGTTCACTTTCTTTTTTAATTTCCATCCCACTTCCGAGCTTCCCGTAAAGCTGACAAGCTTAATCCTTTCATCGGAAATGAATTTTTCAATGTCGCTTCCTGATGCCGTTACAACATTGACAGGACAATAATCAAGCTTAAGCTCTTCACAGCTTTCTTTAATTATCTTTACCAGCTCAATTCCGCAGGTTAATGAAGCGGATGCCGGCTTTAAAAGTACGACATTGCCCGAAGCCAGCGCAGGAGCGAGCTTGTGAGCGACAAGATTTATTGGAAAATTCCATGGAGTGATCGCGAGAATGATCCCGAGCGGAAATCTTTTCACAATTCCTGTTACATTTTCCGAACCTTTAAGAATGTCTAAACTAAGAACTTCACCTTCTATCCTCTTTGATTCTTCACTGCCGAGCCTGAATGTCAGCACCGCTCTTTCAACTTCGATCCTTGAAAACTTTAACGGCTTTCCTGTTTCGAGCGTTATCAACTGAGCTAGATCTTCATTTTTATTCTTAATCTTTGATGAAATTTTATCAAGCAGCTCAGCTCTTAAATATACCGGTGTGCTTTTAAATTGATTGAAAGCATTTAACAAATAATCCAGCGAGTCATTTATATGATGCTCATTTGATCTATAAACCTTTTTTACAATTTCGTTTGTATAGGGATTTTTTATTTCGGTGATTTCATCGGAGGAAACGAATTCGTTTCTTATTAAAAACTTTTCGATCTGCATTTATACAGAAAATAATTATTATAAAACTTAATTAACATAATAAACTCAATACATATACAAAACTCTTCCAATGCTTTAAATTTAAAGTTAATTCCCTGTTAAAAATTTAATATATTTTAATTTTAATGTGATTAAATTAGTTTAACTAAAATTATGATGGCAAGATCTCTTTATATAACGGTAGTCTTTTTTACTCTCTTCTGCAATTCGTATTCACAGACTAAGATCCAATCCCTTGACATCACAGGCAACAGTTACTACACTACTTCCGACATTCTTAATTTAATGGTCTCAAAAAAAGACGGCACGTTCAGCGTCGAGCAATTCAAGTCCGATCTTAAAACTATCCGCGATAAGTATAAAACAGCCGGCTTTCTTTTTGTTAAATTTTCCGAGGATCAGACTAAATTCACTGATGACTCGGACTTTGTAGAGATTGATCTGAAAATCAGTGAAGGCAGCAAGGTTAATATCGGTGAAATAGATATCGAAGGTAATTCTGCTTTTACAAAAGAAAATATTCTCAAAAAATTTGAAACCAAAACAGGTGAAAACCTTAATGACATTATTCTCAATGAAGACATAAAAGAGCTTTTACAGGCTTATGAGAAGAAAGGTCTGCCTTTTGCGAAGATCAATATCAGGGATGTTTCTGTTTACAAAGATAACGGAGTTGATAAAATAAAGATCGATCTCAGCATAACCGAGAACTCTCGTGTGAAAATCGATCAGATTAAAATCAAAGGAAATGAAACTACAGAAGATTATGTAATACTGCGCGAGCTCAAGCTGGACAAAACAAAGATCATTAACTCGGAATCCTTACAGCAGATGAAAGAGCGTCTCGACCGGCTCAATATTTTCCAATCCGTTTCCGATCCGAAGATCTACTCGCTGAAAAATAAAAATGAGTCAGGACTTCTGATCGAAGTTGTTGAAGGTAATACAAATACCTTCGACGGTATTCTCGGTTACATTCCTCCATCAGGCGATGACAAGGGTTATTTCACAGGACTTGTGAATGTTGCATTCAGAAATCTTTTTGGAACAGGAAGGAAGGTTGACGCAAAGTATCAGCAGGAAGTAAAAGAGACACAGGAGCTTGAGTTCAGATATCTTGAGCCGTATTTTTTTAATCTTCCGCTTAATATTAATCTCGCATTTCTTCAAAGAATTCAAGACACTACTTACACAAGGAGAAATCTCGATACAAAGTTAGATTTTCTGTTTACCAATAAGTTCACGATCTCAGCATTAGGCACTTATGACCGCGTCATTCCTTCCGAGATCACAAATTCAACTTATGTAATTGCAGACTCCCGGATATTTGCTTCAGGAATTGAGCTGAGGTTTGACAGCCGGGATAATGTTTTCATACCATCAAGAGGTTTCTTATACAGATCATCTTACTCGTACGGCAACAAGACCATATTCAACTGGGAGCAGCTTCAGAGCTTTGGTTATAAGCCAAATTTCTCCCTTCAGAAATATTATCTCGATCTTGATTTTTATTTTTCATTTGTGCCGAGACAGACAAATCTTGTTAGGCTTTTCGGCGGTGAAGTAAAATCTGATAAGCTAGAAGATGCAGACTTTTTTCGGATCGGCGGTAACAAATACATTCGCGGATACCGCAATGAGCAGTTTCTTGCTTCGCGGCTTGTCTCAGGAAATCTTGAGCCAAGATATTCTATTTCGAGAAAGGGATTTTTGTTCGGCTTTTTTGACGCGGGATATTATTTTAAGCCAGCAGACATTACAAACAATTTTCCCGAGCAGAGCGGATTTCTTTATGGATATGGATTCGGATTACGACTGGAAACAGGACTTGGACTTATCGGTGTCAGCTACGGGCTCGGAAAGGATGACGGTTTCCTTGACGGAAAGATCAGCTTCGGACTTATAAATGATTTTTAATTTAGTTTATTGAAAAGCTCATGTTCACGACCACAGTAATAGTCTTATCGATCGAGCTTGTATTGTTCATACCGTAATCAGATATCTCCGTTGAATTCTTAGCATTGATCTGGATAACTCCCATCCTTGAAGACCTGACCTCACCTATTGAGTTACCTGTGCTGTTAGCTATCTGCTCTCCTCTTTCCTTTGCATCCTGTGCCGCGTATCCTATCATCTCCACTTTAAGATCACCAATTTTTGTATAAAGAAATTCCGGAGCTGAAGAATTAAATTCGATGCCTTCATTAATAAGTTCAGTCGCTTCCCGTGAAATTTTTTCTATCTTATCCACGTCCTTCATTTCAATCGAAACATCCTGCGTAAGCCGGTAACCGGTGATCTGACTTGTCGGATAGCCCTGTTCATTATTAACATAATTCGTTGCCGTGTTGATGGCTGACATTGTGATCTGATCGGCAGTAAAACCTTTTGAAAGCAAATAACTTTTAACTTTATCATTGCTTTGCTGAAGCTTTGAATATGCTTCCTGAAGTGAGGAAGATTCATTTGTAAAATTCCCGCGCCATATAGCATAATCGGATTTTATGTCTTTTGACGCTGAACCTGTGACTGTGATCGTTACATTGCTTCGTGACACATATCTCCATGTCATTGAAATAATGGTTGCGGTGATCACCAGACCTAATGCTAAAATGAGTGAGACGTATATGAAGGTTTTCTTTTTATCTTCCATTGCTCTAAAATTAAAATAAAAAATTTTCTGTAAAACTAAACTTTAAGCTTCGCATATTCAATACTTATTTTTTAATATCGAAACTTTTGAAACTTTCGATGGAGTATCAGTATAAAATTATTTTTAAAGGTTCGTGAACCATCTCATTGCCAAATACGACTTTTCCGATATCACATTCGCTGCATCTGCCTTTCATGCAGAAAAAATTATGAAGATGAATAAGCGCCTGTTCGTCGGAAACAGAAAATACTTTTACATCAATTTGTTTTTCCATTACACGTGTCACTTCATTACTTTTGCTTCTTTGCTTTTCCTTTTTATAAAAAAATTCTACCCTGCTCTTCAGGGAGCTGTTCTTGAATTCAATTGAATAAAGATACACAACAGGCAGCAGGACATTCACTGTAATATCTTTGACTCTTTCACTTCCTATGGCAGAAACCGGGGAATTGCTTTCCTTTCCGAAATTATAATGATCCTGCCAGTAGCCGGAAACATTGATATCACAAAAAAGCTTTTGCATATCCCTGAATAAATTTGACGAGCTTTCAAAAATATTAATGACGGTCTTTAGAAATTCTTTATTTGCAATTTCATTAAGAAGACCGGAAGCAAATGCAATCCTTATTGACGGGAAGTTTGCCGGGCGAAGCCGGAAAAAATTCCATTCCGATCTGTCAATTGTTTCATTACTGAATATCTTTCGCAGATCCTGCCATGAGCTTTTCAATTCATCAATATACGGATCCCTGAACCTCAGATCCTTAAGAAAACCTGCGGTGCCAAACAGCAGTGCGTCGAGCTGCGATCGTGTTAGGTTCTTTCCGGAAATTTTCTCAACATCAACTTTCTTTGCAAGCTTAAGAAACTGTTCTTTATTTTTTGAATAGCCAAGCGCTTCGCAGATAAATTCATACAGGACCTGCTCCCAGAATATTTTTCTATTAGCTTGAGTTGAAATTTCTGCTAAGCGTGACCGGATCCTTTCTGTCTTATAAATGAGCCGGGCTTTGCTTAGCTCGCCAAGCCAGTCTGCTTTTACAAGATCAGGAACCAAGTTGATTTTTTCGTGACACGGAAGCCTGAAGTTTTCCGTAGGTGTATTGATGATTTCTTTCCAGATCCTGTGTATCGAAGAGGTCAGAAATTTTGACAGTACAATTGTAGGAATGGAACGTGATTTTTTTACAAGTGGAGAAGGAGAGTTTTCTTCATCGTAAAAAGCCACATGAAGAATTACGTCATTATATTTGTTGTCTCCTTTATGATTGTGATGAAACCAGTCTGACGCTGATCTGTGTATCTCAATGCTTCCGTAATAGATCTTTTCACCGATCTTAACTCTTGCATTTTTATAATCAGGTCCTGCGTCATAATTTTTTTCACCGTATTCAATTACAGTTACAATTTCATCATCTGTGGTTTTTAAGCCGTCATAAAAGCTGTTGTCTTCCCATATCCTGCAGATGAAATTTTCATTCAGATTCAGTTTTATCATTAAAATTTCCAATCGTTTTAATTACATTGTCATACTTAACCAAACATTTAAAAATCAAACCTATTAAATATAATATGAGAAATTTTAATTTGAAACTCCTAAGTGTACTGATGATAGCTTTAATACTGGGGGGTTGTTCCAACAATGCTACAAAGAAGACTGAAGACCAGTATATCAGCGAAGCCAAGGCAAAGCTGGACGAAAAGAAATTTGACGAAGCGATTGTCCAATACAGGGAATACCTTAAGGCATATCCAAAATCCGATAAAGCAGTATTCGCATACAATCAGATAGCAGGAATCCAGATCGACCAGTTAAAGAATCCGCAGGAAGGTATAAAGACCTATCAGGAAATGGCGGAAAAATTTCCGGGTACCAAAGACTCCAAGCAGGCGTTGTTCATGGTTGCATTTATGTATGACGAAACATTAAAGGACAAAGAAAACGCTATAAAGTCTTACAAGCTTTTCCTTGAGAAATATCCAACTGATACCGATGCCAATGATAAGATGAGCGAATCTGCAAGGACGATGCTGGAAGTACTCCAATCCGGAAAATCCATAGAGGAAATGATACAGGAGAATATTAATAAAATGGGAAACTCAGGAAGCAAAGATACCGTAAAGCTTGATGTAAAGGAAACTGCACCGGATGTTAATTCAAAAAAGATTGAAACAAATAGACCAAATTCCCCGGATATGAATAAGGGTGATGAGAAAACAAAAGAAACCGATAAGAAATAAATTATATTGCAGCAAACATCAGATTATAAAAAATATTTAGACCCTTCGATCGTTGCGAGGCTTTCAAACATGGAACTGAAGGCGCGCATGGTGGTCGAAGGGTTTATTGCAGGTATGCATAAATCCCCGTATCACGGCTTTAGCGTGGAGTTTGCTGAGCACAGGCAATATATGCCGGGAGATGATCTCAGACATCTTGACTGGAAAATACTTGCAAAGACGGACAGATATTTTATAAAACGTTTTGAAGAAGAAACGAATCTGAAATCATATATACTTCTTGACATCAGCCGTTCCATGAATTTTGATTCAGGTAAATTTAATACTTCCGCTTCACAAAGCAAAAATTTTTTCAAGAAGGTTTTTGGTAAGCAGCAGGATATTGCAAAGAATACTTTCGGTACAATTACAAAGCTTGAGTATGCGTCACACTTTGCAGCAGCGCTTTCTTATCTTATGCTTCTTCAGCGCGATGCGATCTCACTGACGACTTACGATACAAAGATCCGTTCATACATTCCTCCGCATTCAACAAAAGCCAATCTTCAGTTGATACTCAAAGAACTTTCAAACATAAATCCTGAGAATGAAACAGGGACAGCAAAATGTCTGAATGAAATTGCGGATAAGGTAAAAAGGAGAGGACTGGTAATTATCCTGAGTGATTTGTTTGATGAACAGGACAAGGTGATAAGTGCATTAAAGCATTTCAGGTACAATAAAAATGAAGTAGTGATATTTCAGATCGTTGATCCGGTAGAGCTTACATTTCTTGAAGGAAATCCTGTAACGCTTAAGGATATGGAAACCCATGAAGAAATTTATTCACAGCCCTTCGCCATGCAAAAGGCTTACCGTGAAACTATCAAAGAATTTATTGACAAGTATAAAAATGAATGCAGAAAAAATAATATCGATTACAATTTAATTTCAACTTCCACCCCTTATAATGTTTCCCTGCTTAATTATCTGAACAAGAGAAAAAAATTCCTTTAATATTTTATTCTTGTCTGAGACTCATCCCAGATGGGTGTTGTAAGCTTATAATCCCCGAATCCCGTATCATCAACAAATACAAACTGGCGGTTATCATTATAGTAATCCCAGATCTCATAAGGCTTTGTATTTTCAGAGAAAGGATACCTTTGAATATTTCCCGGCTCTCCGAAAATAATAAAAACCATTCCCATATCAGTCTTCCAGCCGTCCACATAATGAGAGTATCTTTCATTCGCGATCTTTATTCTCTGAGAGTATTCCCTCATCAGCTCATTCTTGGAAGTGTTGGGTGAAGGATCCTTGCTTCTCCAGAATTCAATAAAGTATTTTTCCTTGAGTTCGGGTGTAGATGCATCTTTTATTTTACTTAATTCCTCACCTGTTGCTATATAAAGGAGCTGATCTACCAATGAACCAAGGTCTTTTGTATTTCCGGGAAATCCTGTAAGCTTGTTTGAAAATTCCTTTTCAGCAAGAAGCAGTCCGCTGGTATTATCATTTATTTCGATCTTATAATTTCCAAAGACCAAATTCTTGAGAGGAATTTTTTCAAAGAATTTATTAGTTCCCGGCAGAAGTGTAAAAGTATAATTTCCTTTTTCATAGATCTTTTCATTAGCCCCTGTGACCCTGTAGGTAAAATTATTAACAACATCCTGATTTCCGGAATTATAAACTTCAAAAAAGAGAAAAAGCTCCTTTAGATTATCAATGTTCTTATCTACGAGCGGGGTGATTACTTTTTTCCCGCTTTCCTCTTTAAGCTTACTTACAAGCATTATATCGCTGAATGAGATATCCTTCTGACTGTAGTCATCGATGGTTACGTTCGCGGTTTTAAGTTTTTCGATTTTAGTATTGATGTCATTTAAAGTTATTTCAAGTTTGTAGCTTCCGGGATTCAGATAAAATTCCTTGACGATAAACTTTGCAGTTTCATCAAGCCTCTTCTGTTGAGCTTTTGTTGTAGTAATATAATCGCTGACGTTCTCATTGCTTACAATTTCATTAAATGAATTTGTGATCTTTATATTAAAATTTATGCTCGCGTCATAATTTTTTGTATCATAGTTTTTTTTGAACTGCAGATTATCCAGCGGAATTTCAATATACACATCAAGTCTTGGTTTCAGTTCCTCCCTGTTATAAAAAACGATCGGATCAACAAAGAAGAAATCCTTTTCACCTGATTTAATTGATTTATCTTTAAGCTGGGAATTTGCCGGTGCTGTGAGTAGTAATATCTGAAGCAGTGTCACGAGAATGAAGATACCTCTTCTGCCCGTCTGATAAACATTCGGACAATTTTGTAGAAGATGTTTCATAATAAACCTCCTATTGGTTTAATGGTAATGTTCTAATTAATTCTTTGCAACCTCCCCGAAAAGATCAAACTCTTCGGCGTCGAATATCCTTACATCGTAAAAATTTCCTTTTATAAGTCCGGTTGTGTTTATATAAATTTCCTGATCGATCTCCGGCGCATCCCTATAACTTCTTCCGATAAAGTAACCATTTTCTTCACGGTCAATAATCACTTTAAAAGTTTTATCAATATCCGCTATATTCTTCTTCATCGAAATTTCTTTCTGAGCATCAAGGAGTAATTTTTGCCTGTGAATTTTTTCTTTAAACGGGATCCTGTCTTCAATACCCGCAGCAACCGTTCCATCCTCATGTGAATAAGTAAAAACCCCGAGCCGGTCAAATTCAAACTCCTTTACAAAATCTAACAATTCAATAAAATCCTTTTCAGTTTCATCAGGGTATCCGGTTATTAAGGTTGTTCTTATCGCCATACCCGGAATCTCATTTCTGATCTTATAAAGCAGATTGACTAAATTCTTTTTTGTGATGCCTCTTCTCATTGATTTTAAAACATCATCGGAAATATGCTGAACAGGTATATCAATATATTTGCAGATATTTTCTGTGTCTCTTATCGTTTCAATGATCTCCAGTGGAAATCTTGAAGGGTAAGCATACATAAGCCGGATCCACTCTATTCCTTTGATCTGAGACAATTCATTCAGCACTAACGACAGATTTCTTTTTCTGTCATTGTCGAAGCCCCAGTAAGTCGTATCCTGTCCTATGATCACCAGTTCCTTTACTCCTTTTGATGCGAGCTTCTGTCCTTCCATTACTATATCCTGCAAAGGTTTCGATCTATGTCCGCCTCTCATTATAGGAATTGCACAGAACGAACACGGATTATCACAACCTTCACTGATCTTGAGATACGCAAAATGATTAGGCGTTGTTATTACTCTTTCACCGATCAGATTTTTTTTATAATCAACGCCGAGTTCATTAAGGATACCAAAAATTGTTTGAGGTTTATCCGTAGAACCGAAATAAGCATCTACTTCCGGAATACTTTTTTCAAGTTCATCCTTATATCTGTCGGACAAACATCCTGCAACATAAACCCCCTTGAGCTTTCCCATTGATTTCAAATTCACAGCTCTCATAATAGTATCTATCGATTCCTGCTTTGCCGATTCAATAAAGCCGCAAGTATTTATTATTACATTCTCAGCTTCGTTCTCATCCTCTACTAATTGGACATCATTCGACCTTAGTTGTGACATAATGAACTCAGAATCTACAAGATTCTTAGAACAACCAAGCGTTATAAGCTTAACTTTATCTTTTTTTACCTTCATAAATATTAAAACCCTCCAATCCCGAAAATATTGTCGTGGGATTTAAGAGGGTTGGATTTAAAATAATTTAGTTCAAAAATTATGAAATAAAAATATAAATAATTGTGATTGTAATGAGCAGGGACACGTCCGTCCAAAATTAAGAAAAAGCTTGCCACGAATTTCACTAATGATCACGAATTAGAAATATTATCCTAATTTTTAAAACAGAATTAACATAAATTTGTTTGGACAGCATAAGTAAATCTTCAAAGGGTTATTTAAAGATTGATTTTAAAGATTCGATATTGGTTCAAAAATATCACCAATACAGATTGAATTTAAAATTATTTAAATTTTTAAAAAACATTTTGGACGGTAATGAAGCAAAGATGACTACAACATTACCAATATAGAACTGAGGTTTAATCTTCACAGCAAGGGGATTGTTGTAAAAGATACATTTTATACTTGTTATGTCAAAAAGGAATTGTTTAATTTACAAAACACAAAATGATTTCCGTAAAGAATCTTACCAAAAAATACAGTAACGGTGTTACTGCTCTCGACGATATTTCATTTGAAATAGAGAAAGGAGAGATCTGCGGCTATATAGGAACAAACGGCGCAGGAAAATCCACTACTGTGAAAATCCTATTGGGTGTTCTGGATTTTGATAACGGGATGGTAAAGGTCAATGGTATTGATGTAAAGAGCGACCCTTTGGAAGTGAAGAAAATAGTTGGCTATGTACCTGAAACACCGAATATATTTAACGCACTTTCGCCAAAGGAATATCTTGAATTCATAGGCACAGTCCGGAATATTGAACCTGAAATTTTGAAAAAGAGGATCCTGAATTTTGCCGGGCTCCTCGACTTCTCCGAACTTTTAAAAGAAGCGATCGGAAATCTTTCCAAAGGCAATAAGCAGAAAGTACTTATTACCTCCGCGCTGCTTCACAATCCTGATGTTATCTTTTTTGATGAACCTTTAAACGGACTTGATGCCAACTCGATATTTGTTTTTCATGATCTGATGAGACATCTGGTTTCGGAGGGTAAAACCGTTTTATACTGCTCTCATTTGCTGAATACAATTGAAAAGGTCTCATCCAAAATAATACTTCTGGATAAAGGTAAAATAATTCTTGATATGAATACTGAAGAATTAAAAAAGTCGGATAACTATACAAATCTTGAAAACCTTTTTAGAAATTTCAATCCTGATGCCCAACAAAAGAATTATTCTTATGAGAATTTGTTTGGTTAGTGCAATTCTGATCTTGCTTTTCACAAACCGATTTTCCCTTGCGCAGATAACCGTCGTATCATCCGACACAATTTTTAATACCAATTTTTTTAACAACTACTTATACAACGATATCAATACAGCTAACTTAAACTCTGTTCTTAATTATAAAAAAAGTGCGGGCAGATATAGTATCTCCGTTGCGAACTATTACCTGTCAAATGTTTCAAAGCTCGGTCAAAACTTCTTTCGCGATTACAATAATTTTAAGATCATACTCGATTATGAGCTTAGACAAAATTTAAGAATGGGAGTCGGATTTCAGAACAGGTTTCTGACCGATGACAAAAACATTGAAACAAATAAGAACAACAATAATTATTTTTTCGCCAATGTTGATTTCAGAGTTAATAATAATTTACTGATTAATACAAAGCTGGGACTGAAGAATGTTGATCAGATCGGAGAGGTCAATAACGGTTTCAGCGGAATTTTCACGACGGAGGCAAACAACTTTCTGTACCGGGACTACCTTACCAACGGAAAGGTAATCTTATTTTATGAAAATTTAGTTCAGAAACAAAATCATAATTACGAAATCAACACTAATATTTACAAAAGATTTTCTGAACAAACCGATAATACCGGTCTGATCCGGTTTTATAATCAGCGAAACGAAGTTTACTTTCCTGCAACGCAAAGTGTAAGAAATCAATTTAACGTAAAGAACAATATTGAAAAAAGAATTGAGAGCTATTTTCAGGCAGGAGACTATCTGAACTATCTTTTAAACCGTGATCTTATCTTTTCACTCGGAGGATTTTTTGTTAACAGGAACATTACGAAAGAATTCAAATACAGAGCGTCGAGTACGAATATTCTTTTGGAAAATGTTTACGATACAAAGACCATAGAAAATAATCTTGAGTTTTCCGGAACATTAAATTATAGCAGGCATAAATTTAATTCACAGATGAAGCTGATGTTTAATGAACGCTCCGAAAATCATACTTTGATAAATAAGGCAGGTCTTACACCCGCGCAGATACTTGAGCTTGAAAAAGCTGAAAGGAGTAAAAATAATAACAGCAGAAGAACATCCGTGTTGCTTGATCTGATATATCTTCATTCAAATGCCAACACATTCGGAGTTACGGGCTCCACTTCTCTTTTAAGATATGATACGGACTTTGATCAGAATTACGATGACAGGGATGAAAGAGAGTCAGTGATCTCGACAGTTCACAGGTATAACAATCTTCTCAACTTCGATGTACAGACAAGGTTTGACGTAATCATTTCTAAACTAAATTATATCTTCTCACAAAAAAGCGCGAACAATTATAAGAATACAATTTACAAGTTGACTACTGAAAGCAATTTTAAACCTTTAAGACAAATTTCCACAAAGAACTTAGTTCAGGTTTTAGCAAACTATACTGTATATGATTTTGAAGATATTGTTTCACAGGTTCAAAGTTTTTCGTACCGTCAATTATATGTAAAAGATTCTACCGTATATAATTTATCAAATAGGCTTTCGGTTAATTTTCAGGGTGAGCTGAAATATTATGAGCAGGGACAGTTTAACAATGAAAATTTTTCAGTTAATCCGATCGCGTTTTTTGCAGAGCAGATGTTTAATCCTGATATTTTTTATTTCATAAATGATTTCATACAGATCGGAGCGGGCTATAAATTTTTTGAACAACGACGTTATCAGTATGAAAATTCGGAGAAGAAACTGGTGAATACATATAATTCTTTTGGTCCTGTCGGTAAAATTAATTTATATTTAAATAAGAATTCAATTATTAACTTTACGGGAGGGATCGATTATATAAAGTATGAAAATCCTTCGCAAGAGAATTCATCGGTGAGTTTGCAATTGAATGTAAACTGGAATTTGTGATCCGGGCAGCGATGCAGAGAAGACTAAATCCACTCTGCAAAACTTAGCAGCATTATCTCAGATTCTCATCAATAATTAAGCATCTTAAATTTAATACATCTACTTGGAAAAATTAAATCTGACCCTCAACAGCAATCGAAGCGAAATCCAGAAGTTTGAAGAATTTCTTGAATCTGTAAACTCTAAGTTCAATCTATCTGCAGAAAGGTTCATAAATCTGCAGATCGCAAGTTCGGAAGCAGTGGTCAATGCCATTGTTCACGGAAACAATGAAGATGCATCTAAAAAAGTTTATGTGGAGATTCAGTTTGATGACAAATCAATGCTCATCAAGATCAGGGACGAGGGTAAGGGCTTTGATCTCCAAACCTTACCGGACCCGACCTCTAATGAGAACATTTTGAAAGAAAGCGGCAGGGGAATATTTATCATTCGTTCACTCGTTGATGATTTTCACTGCAATTCAACAGACTCAGGGACTGAGTTTGTACTGGTTGTAAATAAAACCTGAATCTTGTTTGTATAGAATAAAGAATAAATATCAACTCCTTCCTCAAAACAGTTAGGCTTCGATCTCAATTATAATTTAAAATAAAAATCCCTGAAACCATAATGACAGCTTCAGGGAGGAAAATTAATTTGTTAACTCGTCAGTAAAACCTGTAAATCAAAACTACTTCTTATTCATGTTATCGAGCACTTCCATAACTTCTTTAACAGCTTTTGCTGAATCTGTAAGAAGCTTCTTCTCTTCATCATTAAGCTTAAGCTCAATTACCTTTTCGATACCTTCTTTTCCGAGAACTACAGGCACTCCAAGAAAAATATCCTTTAATCCATACTCACCGGTAAGCCAAGTACAGACAGGAAAAATTCTTTTTTGATCCCTTATGATTGATTCTACCATCTGTGCTGCTGCTGCACCCGGAGCATACCAGGCTGAAGTTCCCATCAGAGCTACCAGTTCGCCGCCGCCCTTTTTTGTTCTTTCAACAATGGCGTCAAGCTTTGTTCCATCTATCAGTTCAGTAACAGGTATTCCGCTGACTGTAGTATATCTCGGCAATGGAACCATAGTGTCCCCGTGACCGCCAAGCAGCATGGCTGAAATATCTTTTGGTGAACAATCCAAAGCTTCAGCCAGAAATGCCCTGTATCTTGCGGTATCCAGAATACCTGCCATTCCCATTACTTTTGTTGAAGGAAGATTGGAATTTATATATGCGCAATAGCTCATCACATCAAGTGGATTTGATACAACAATGATAATTGTATCTGGTGAATGCTTAACTACATTTTCAGTAACTGACTTTACGATCTCAGCATTTGTCGAGATCAGATCATCTCTGCTCATGCCGGGTTTTCTCGGCAGACCGGAAGTTATTACCACTACTTCAGAATTGGCGGTTCTTGAATAATCATTGGTAACTCCAATCACTCTTGTATCATAATTATTCACACCGGAAGTCTGCCATATATCGAGAGCTTTTCCTTCAGCAATACCTTCTTTGATATCTACAAGCACAACTTCTCTTACAAGCTCTTTTTGTGCAATTACATTTGCACAGGTCGCTCCTACATTTCCAGCGCCAACAACTGTTACTTTCATTTCAAAA
>Ga0163153_10001044_pt1 | contig 45428 bp, 42 predicted proteins | sample OliLakLV19MP6IB1_FD_148629 | JGI IMG/M metagenome (GOLD analysis project Ga0163153, IMG submission 148629) | Freshwater microbial mat bacterial communities from Lake Vanda, McMurdo Dry Valleys, Antarctica - Oligotrophic Lake LV.19.MP6.IB-1 | ecosystem: Environmental > Aquatic > Freshwater >... | reverse complement strand
CGGGTTCCAAGGCGCGAACGGAACGGGCGGCGTGCCGGACGTCGATGTCGCCATCAAGATTCTTTTCGCCATCACGCTCCTGACGCTCGCGCCGTCGATCATCCTGCTGATGACGTGCTTCATGCGCATCGCCATCGTGCTGTCCTTCGTGCGCTCCGCGCTGTCGATGCAGAGCACGCCGTCTAACCAGGTCATCATCGGGCTCTCGCTCTTCCTCACGATGTTCATCATGGCGCCGACGTGGGAACGCATCGATGCCGAGGCGTTGACGCCGTATCGCGAGAAACAGATCACCAGCGAGGAGGCGTTGAACCGTGCGTCACTGCCGATCCGCGCGTTCATGCTCAAGCAGACCCGGCCCAAGGATGTCGAGCTGTTCATGGAGATGGCGAAGCTCGGGGCGACGACTCCGGAGAACCTGCCGCTCAAGGTGGTGATTCCCGGCTTCATCATCAGCGAACTGCGCACCGCCTTCCAGATGGGCTTCCTCCTCTTCATTCCTTTCATCCTGATCGATCTCGTCGTCGCCACCGTGCTGATGAGCATGGGCATGATGATGATGCCGCCCGTCACGGTCTCGATGCCGTTGAAGATTTTGCTCTTCGTCCTCGTGGACGGCTGGAATCTCGTCGTCCGCTCCATCGTCCTGAGCTTTGGCGGGTGACGGCGCGAAACCAGAAGAACGAACACGTTGTTTATGCGGAAAAAAATCTCGAAGAAGCTGGCCGCCGGCGGAGATCCCGCGCTGGAGAATCTCACGCCGGAAGCCGAGACCTACGTCGCCCAGGCGCTGGAAGAATTTAACGCGAAGCAACGGACGATGAAGCAGGAGTGGCGCTTTGATTCGTATGAGCGCTGGGGCTTCGAGCAGTTGAGCGGAACCTTCCGTCTCGAATTCGCAGATGGCCGGCAACTGCTGGCAGAAGGCCAGATCCTCGGCAGCTACTCGTCCACCGGCAATTCGTGGGAATGGGGCTGGCATAATCCTTACGTCGATCCCGCCATCGCACGCGACAGCAAGCAGGTGAAGGAAACGGGGGAGAAGCTCGGTCTGCCTTGCGTGACGGCGGGCGTCGTCCCTGTGCCTGGCGAAGATTTCGTTTTGTTCCTCTGCGCCATCGGCCTGAAGGCATCGAATTCAGTCGGTGTGTTTCGTGGTGCAGCGGGTCCGGTGGACGTGATGATTCTGCTCAAGAACCCGCGTGTCGCCGAGAAGGCCGTGAAGGCTTCAAAGAAGAATGCGGCCTGAGACGCCCGAAGTTCCCCGTCCGGAACGCCCGTTTCCAAGCCGGCTTAGAGCGCGCTTTGGCCGAAGGAATCCGGTTCGGTGACCGGCGCTACGACCGCATCTGCCTAGTCGGCCAACCGGTTCGTGATTTCGTTTTCGCCGGAAAGGTGGGTTGGCCCGCAACTGGCTAAGCAGGGATGCCATGAACGCAGCTTGTCCTGAACGCTTCCCATGAACCCCGAATTTGCGACTGAACTCGTCAAGATGATGATGTTCCAGGCCGTCGCCCTAGCGTCGCCGATCCTGGTCACCGCGATGGTGGTGGGCCTGGTCGTCAGTCTGTTTCAGGCGGTCACCACGATTCACGAGCAGACGCTGACCTTCGTGCCGAAGGCGCTCGCGATTGTCGGTGTGATCGTCGTGCTGCTGCCGTGGATGCTCCGCACCATCATTGAATTCACCACGGCGGTGTTTGAGAAGATGCCGCAGATGGTCTCGTAAACGACGGGCCGCTTCGGAATCCAACCCGCGCCTCCCGATGCCTGACGTCCTCAACTGGCTGCTGGTTTTTTTGCGCGCGAGCGCGCTGATGGCGATCTTCCCCGTCTTCTCCGCGAAGAACATTCCCGTGCAGGTCCGCGTTGCGCTCGGTGCGCTCGTGGCGTTCCTGGTCGCGCCGACCGTGCCGGCAAGTTCGGCGGGGATTATGGATCTGTGGGCGCTGCTCGGGCTGATGATGTGCGAAGTGGGCTTCGGTCTGTTGCTGGGCTTCGTCAGCCGAATGCTCTTCTACGCGCTCGAAGTGGCAGGAGGCATCATCGCAACCGAGATCGGCCTCACGCTGCCGAGCAGCATGAATCCGTTCAGCACCTCCGCCTCATCCGAGATCGCCACGCTGCTGCAATACATGGGCGGAATGCTGTTTCTCTCTTTGAACCTCCATCACGGACTGCTCGTCGCCTTTCAACGGAGCTACGTGTTTCTGCCGACGGGCGGCGGACATCTGCAGGAGTCGCTGCTGCTGGATGTCGTGCATCGCACCAGCCACATCTTCGTGTTCGCGATCCAGATGGCTGCGCCGCTGATGGCCGTGACGTTCATCATCCTGCTCGTGTTCGCGGTCCTGGCGCGCGCAGTCCCGCAGATGAACGTCTTCTCCGAAAGCTTCGCCATCAAGCTGCTCAGCGGCATGACCGTGCTGGGGCTCACCTGTCAGTTGATGGCGCAGCACATCGCCAGCTTTCTCCAGCGCCTGCCCGAGGACGTCCTGCGTGTGGCGCAACTGATGGGAGTGAAGTGATCCATGATTCCTGATTTGCATCGGATGATTTGGAGCGGTCGCGAGAGTGGATTGCTTCCTCGTTGTTCGCGCCCTCCCAAATCATCAATCATCAATCCCAAATCCTAAATCTCGATGTCTGAACAGCAGGGCGACAAGACAGAGCAGGCCACGCCGAAAAGGCTCGAGGAGGCTTTAAAGAAGGGCCAGTTCGCCCGGAGCTCCGAGGTGCAGACGGTCTTCGTGCTGTTCGCCGCCATCATCGCGCTCATGTTCACGGGCCAGGAAATCTGGCAGCACATGGGGCGGCTGATGTATGGCACGCTCGCGCATCTGCACGACACGGCCGTCACCTTCGACAACATCGTGCCGCTGATGATCGGGGTGTTCAAAGTGGCGGGTGCGTGCGTCTGGCCGATCCTGATCGCCACCGCCGTGGGCGGCCTGCTGGGCGCAGGAGCGCAGAGCCGGTTCCGCACCTCGCCGGATGCGCTGGAGGTGAACTGGGACCGCATCAATCCGCTCAACGGCTTCAAGAATATCTTCTCCATCCGGTCCGCCGTTCCCACCGGGATCGCCGTGGTGAAGCTGATCGTGATCCTCGGACTTTCCTACAACGTCATCGCCATGATTCTGCGCGACCCGATCTTCTTCAGCTCGGTGGACATCGTGCGGATCGGCACGTTCATGGCGGATTCGTCCTTCAAGATCACGATGCGGATTTCCTTCGCGCTCGTCGTGCTGGCGGCGGTGGACTATGGCTATCAGCTCTGGCGCACCAGCCAGGACATGATGATGACGAAGGAGGAGGTGAAGGAGGAGTCCAAGAACCAGGAAGGCGATCCGAAGATGAAGGCGCGCATGAAGAGCCGCCGCCGCTCCATCAGCCAGCGCAAGATGCTCGCCGACGTGCCGAAGGCGGACGTCATCATCACGAACCCGACTCACCTCGCCATCGCGCTCCGCTACGACCGCAAGAGCATGGGCGCGCCGAGAATCATCGCCAAAGGCGCGCGCCTGAACGCCCTGCGCATCCGCGAAATCGCGAAGCAGCACCAGATACCAATCATCGAGAACAAGCCCCTCGCCCGCATGATGTTCAAGTATGGCAAGGTGGGTGGCGAAATTCCTGCTCAGCTCTACGTGGCAGTCGCGGAAATCCTTGCATACGTCTATCGGACGAATGCCTACCGCTATTACCGAGAGCAGAATTTGCCGACTTGAAGACCAATTTGCACCGGACAGGAGTGATGGAGCGCTGGAGTGATGGAGTGCTGAGCTCCATTGCTCCAATACTCCACCACTCCATTGTTCCGTCCCGGCTCCGCCTCCCGCAATGAGCACCGCGAAGCCCACCTCCAATCTCGGACGGCTGCTGCGCAATGGCGACCTGCTGCTGACGTTCGGACTGCTTGGGACCATCCTCCTGATGATCCTGCCGGTCTCGCCGATCCTTCTGGACGGCCTGCTGGCCATCAGCATCGCGCTCTCGCTGCTCATCATGCTGGTGATCCTGTATGTGAAGGAGCCGGCGGATTTCACCGGGTTTCCCACGCTGCTGCTGTTCATCACGCTCTTCCGGCTCGCGCTGAACATCGCCTCCACGCGCCTGATCCTGCTGGACGGTTACGCCGGCCACATCATCGAGACGTTCGGCAATTTTGTCGTGCGCGGGAACTATGTCGTCGGCCTCGTCGTCTTCTTCATCCTCGTCGTCATTAACTTCATCGTCATCACCAAGGGCGCCGGACGCATCGCGGAAGTCGCTGCGCGCTTCACGTTGGACGCGATGCCGGGCAAGCAGATGGCCATCGACGCCGAGCTGAACGCGGGTTTGATCAATGAGTCAGCCGCCCGCGAACGGCGCAAGAAGGTCGAGCAGGAGGCGGATTTCTACGGGGCGATGGACGGGGCGAGCAAGTTCGTGCGCGGCGATGCCGTGGCGGCGGTGCTGATCACGCTCATCAACATCGTTGGCGGCTTCGCCATCGGCATCATGCAAAAAGGCATGAGCGTGCCGGACTCGCTCCAGCGCTTCACGCTGCTCTCCATCGGTGACGGCCTCGTCTCACAGATTCCCGCGCTTATCACCTCGACGGCCGCCGGCGTTCTGGTGACGCGCGCCGCGACGAAGAACGCGCTGGGCACCGAGCTTGCCAAGCAGCTTCTCCTTTTCCCGCGCGCGATGGTCATCCTGACGGTGATGCTCATCGTGTTCGCGCTGGTGCCGGGCATGCCGATGCTGCCATTCCTCGTGCTGGCCCTCATCACGGGCACGTTGGCGCGGACGTTGCGCGACGAGAAGGCGGTGCTCCTGGCAGTTGGTGAATCAGCGAAGGCTGAACCGGCGGCGACTGCGGCGGCCGCCGGCGGCGCGGCGGCGGGAGCGGCTGCGGCCAAGGCGGACGGCTCCGGCAGCGGGGCGGGCGAGAAGCTCGAATCATTGTTGAACGTCGATTCACTGCAAATCGAGCTGGGCTACGGGCTGGTCGGACTCGCGGATCGGAACAAGGGCGGCGACCTGCTGGATCGCGTGACTGGCGTGCGGAAAACCTTTGCGCAGGAAATGGGCGTGATCGTTCCGCCCATCCGGCTTCGCGACAATCTGCAACTGGAGGCGAACCAGTATCGGTTCCTGCTCAAGGGCCAGCCGGTCGCTCAAGGCGAGCTGATGGCCGGCCATTGGCTGGCGATGAACGCCACGAACAGCAGCGTTAAGCTCAAGGGCGTGCCGACGGTGGAGCCGGTCTTCAAGCTGCCCGCCACCTGGGTCAACGATGTGGAGCGCAAGAACGCGGAGATCAGCGGCTACACCGTGGTCGATGCTGCCTCCGTTCTCGTCACGCATCTGACCGAAACCGTGAAGCGGAACTGCCACGAGATTCTCAGCCGCCAGGACGTTCAACTGCTGCTCGACAACTTGAAGCAGACGAATCCGACGGTGGTGACGGAGCTGATTCCCGCGCAGTTGACCGTCGGCCAGGTTCAGCGCGTGTTGCAGAACCTGCTGGCGGAAGGCGTGTCCATCCGGAACCTCGCCGGCATTCTGGAGAAGGTCAGCGATTACGCGCACGCCACGAAGAATCCCGATGATTTGTCCGAGTTCGCCCGCCGTGCGCTGGGCGCGCAGATCACGAAAGGTTACCAGGATGATACCGGCAAGCTGCGGGTCATCACGCTGGACCCGAAGCTGGAACAGCAGATCGCGCTCGGAGTGCGGCACACGCCCACGGAAGTTTCGCTGATGATGGAGCCGGACCTGGCGCGGCACGTCATGGAACGCCTGTCACAGCGCGTGCAGAAGATGCTGGCGGAAGGTCTGCCGCCCGTGGTTCTGACCGCGCCGCATCTGCGTCTGCCGTTCCGACGTTTCTTCGAGACCACGTTTTCCGATCTGGCGGTGCTGTCGTTCGCTGAGATTCCGCCGAGGGTGGAAATCCAGAACGCCGCCGTGATTGGTGCAGCAGACTGATTCTATAACCACGGATGAACACGGATGAGAGACACGAATTGGCACGAAGAGAAAATCCCCAATTCGTGGCGATTCGTGGAATTCGTGTCTGCCTCGGTTCCGCCATCCGTGTCTATCGGTGTTCATCCGTGGTTGAGCTGATTTTTAGCTGGTTACTTTTTATGAAAGCGCAGAACTCATCGGTCCAAGTCATTCCGTTCATCGCCGATTCCGCACCCGATGCCGTGGCGCAGATTCGCGCGAAGCTCGGCCCGGACGCCGTGGTGGTCAACGTGCGGCAGTTGCCGGCAGATGGCCTGGCGAAGCTGTGGAAGAGTCCACGCATCGAAGTGCTGGCCTACAAGCCCGACAGCAAGGCTGAGGCGGCTGCGGCCTCTGATCCGTTGAGCGAACTGAAGCAGGAGCTGCAGGCGATCCGCCAGCAGCTCGCGACGGCGAACGTCGCGGCCGTCACGGATTCATCACGTTCACTGACGCAGCCGACGCGTTCCCGCGCCGCAGCGCGCAGCGGCGGTGTGCCGCAATGGCGGGTCGGTGAAGTGCTGGAATCTTCGGGCCTGATGCCGGTCCACGCGCAGCGCGTGATGGAACGCCTGCAATCCAGCCACGGCGATGTTCCGCCCGAATCCTTGGCCGAAGAGCTGGTCATGGCCCGCTCGACCTTGACCGGTCTCTGGCGGCAGTTGCCGGAGCCTGGCCGTTCGGATCGCGGCCTGCATGTTCTCGTCGGACCGGCCGGCGCGGGGAAAACCATCTGCATCTGCAAGTGGCTGGCGCAGGCACGACTGATTGAAGGACGTTCGGCCCATGTCTGGAGACTGGATGCCTCGACGGCAAACACGGCGGAGGCGTTGAGCGTTTACTGTGAGATTCTGGGCGTGCCGACGGATCGCACCTGGGCCGGGGCGGAAGCGGTGGATGCGGATCTGCGGTTCGTGGATTTGCCGGGCGTGGACTGGCGGAATTCCAACGCGATTCACGAGGTCAAGCGGCTGATTGAAGGGCTGGGCCCGTGCCGGGTACATCTGGTGCTGAACGCCGCGTATGAAGTTCCGCTGCTGCTGGCGCAGGCCCGCGCGTTCTCGGCGCTGCCGGTCCATGACATGATCCTGACCCATCTCGATGAGGAGCCGCGCTGGGGCAAGATTTGGAACGTGGTGCTCGGCACAAACTATCCAGTGCGCTTTCTGAGTTCGGCGCAGAATGTTCCGGGCGACTTCCTTCCGGCGACGCCTGAGCGGATTCTTACCCGTCAATTCCCTGCGTAAACCCCGTGTTTGCCGCGCCACGCGCTGCGCCTCCTTTCGCTGGCAAAGCACCTGCTAAGTTCTGTTCCGATGTTCGTTCAATATGAAGTTAATCATGGTCTTCGGCGGTGTCATCGGGTTCGGGATCGGCATGGCCTTCAGTTGGGCGCAAGGCAGCTCATGGCCGGCGGTCCTCTGGCGGTCCTCGATGGCGGCGTTGATTGCCGGGATCTTGCTTCGCTGGTGGGGCCGGCTCTGGCTCAAGTGTCTCCAGCAATCGTATCTGGAACGCCAGAACGCCCTCAAAAAACAAGCTGCTTCCAACTCGTCTAACCCCTCCAACAAATGACAGGCGCCACTCTTTGCCGCTCCGAAGCTGTTCAGACCCCGGAAGAACGCAGGGTCGATCCAGACAAGCTCTGGAAACGCTACGCCAGGTCCAGGCCCGGCAGCAAAATTGAGGATCAACTGGTTCACCAATACCTTCCGCTCGTCCGCACCGTCGTCGGCCGTCTCGCGATGACGCTGCCCGCACACGCGGCCACCGAAGATTTATACAGCGCCGGACTGGTCGGTTTGCTGCACGCGGTGCGCCGCTACAATCACAAGGCCGGCGTGCTGTTCGAATCGTATGCGCGCGTCCGCATTCGCGGCGCGGTGTACGATGAGCTGCGCAAGCTGGACTGGGTGCCGAGATCGATTCACGACAAGGCGCGCAAGGTCGAGGTCGTCATCCGCCGGCTCGAACAGGAGAAGGGACACATCCCCACCAATGCCGAGATGGCGAAGGAACTCGAAATCACCGAGGAAGCGTATGAGCAACTGCTGATCGAAATTCGTCCGGCCACCTTTGTCTGCCTCGATTCCGTGCGCAGCGCGGAGCAGGAAGGTGAAGCCACGCAGCACGAGGCGGTGGCGGACACGTCGGTGCCTGACCCGAGCCACAACACGGAACGTCGCGAGCTGTCGCGGATCATTGCCGGACGTCTGGAGACCTTGCCGGACATGCAGCGCAAGGTTCTCGCGCTTTACTATTTTGAAGATCTTCGCCTGCGCGAGATTGCCGAAGTCTATGGCGTGACGGAATCGCGCATCAGCCAGATTCACGCGGCGGCCATTCTTTCCATCAAGGCATACCTCGCCAAACACGACACCATCCGGGCCTAGTCCGGCGTCAACCGCTTTTCATCATGCTTATCATCGCTGGCTTCATCATCGTCATCGCGTCCGTTGTCGGCGGATTCATGATGGCTGGCGGACACCCCGTTCATCTCTTCGTCCTTTCGGAATACATCGTCATCATCGGTTCGGCCTTGGGTGCCGTGGTTACGATGTCTTCCAAGCACGTTCTGATTGGGCTCATCAAGCAGACGCTGGGATCTTTCAAGGGCAATCCTTACTCGAAGAAGGCGTATGAGGAGTTGTTCAAGGCGCTCTACGAACTCTTCATGCTGGGCCGGCGCAACGGCATGATCGCGCTGGAAGAACACGTCAGCAATCCGCAAGGGAGCGCCATCTTCAGCAAGTACTCCACCATCTCCAAGAATCATCACGCGCTGGACTTTCTCTGCGGCGGCCTTCGCCCGGTCATCGACGGCAAGGTCAAGCCGGACCAGTTGAAGGTGCTGATGGAGATCGAGCTGGACGCGATGGAGAACGAGCATCACGCGCCCATCGCCGTGCTGACGAAGGTGGGCGACGCCATTCCTGGATTCGGAATTGTGGCGGCGGTGCTGGGCATTGTCATCACGATGGGTTCCATTGCCGGTCCCATTGAAGAGATCGGCCATCACGTCGGTTCGGCGCTGGTCGGAACCTTCATCGGAATTTTGATTTCATACGGGTTCGTCAATCCCATGATCGTCGCGATGGAAGCCATCGGCGCGTCGGAGATCACTTACATGCGCTGCGTCTCCGGCGCGGTGATCGGCTTTGCCAACGGCATGGCGCCGGTGATGGCGGTCGAGGTGGCGCGGCGTGCCTTGAGCAGTGACGTGAAGCCGAACCCCGAGGAGCTGGAAGCCATGCTCAAGGGCATCGGCAAGTAGCGCGGCGGCCGGGACTGACTCATGGGAAAAAAACACGCACATCACGGCGGAGCCTGGAAGATTGCCTACGCGGACTTTGTCACGGCGATGATGGCGCTCTTTCTCGTTCTCTGGCTGACGTCGCAGGATGAAAAGATCAAGGAGGCAGTCCAGCGATCCTTTACCAATCCGTTCGCCTCGCTCACCAAGGAATCGACCGGAATCATTCCCCAGAAAGACGCGCCGGCCGTGACGCGCGACAAGAGCGGCAATTTCGATTCTGCCGCCGCCGTCGAGCTGTCCATGCTGCGCCGTCTGAACGAGGAACTGCTCAAGGCTCTCGAAAAAGAGATCGACGATGACCCGGAGGATCCCAAGCCCATCAGGCTGGACATTACGGCGGAAGGGCTTCGCATCAGTGTCTTTGACCGTTCCAGAAAACCCATCTTCAAGGTGCAGAGCTCGGAGTTCACGCAGTATGGCGACTGGGTGATGTCCACGCTGGCATGGCAGATCTCGCTCTTCTCCAGTTTCAACGTGGAGGTGGAGGGCCACACCGAGAGCGGACGCAAGCCCATCCGCGATGATTACGGCGACTGGGAGATCACGGCGGATCGCGCGACGGCGGCGCGGCGCAAGCTCATCGAGCACGGTGTTTTCAATGGACAGGTCCGCAAGGTCGCTGGATTTGGTGACACGATTCCAATGCCGCAGACCGATCCCGCAGACGAGACGAACCGGCGGATCGCCATCCTGCTCAAGGTCAACTCCAGCACCAAAGGAAAGGGCGGTGGAGCATGAGCAGCGCAGCCGTAGATCCTGAAGCATTTGTTCCGTTCGGCCTGGGCTCGCTGGGAGCGGCGCGAACTGCCGGTGGCCCGGCGAATCTCAAGGTCGTGCCGAAGGATGCGGGCGCGCAGGAGTTCTCGCCGCTTCAGACTTCTCCCGCCGCGCATGGGCATGGCGCCGGAGGATCGGCGACGGGTCAGCCCACGCTGACGTTGCAGCGGGACGGCGACAAGATCACCGGCATCCGCGTGGAGTGTTCTTGCGGACAGGTGATAGATCTCGCGTGTTCGTATTGAGTTTTCTGCAGGCAGGCCGGGGAGTTTAACCACGGATGAACACGGATGGGGAATGAGCCACGAATTTCACGAATCAGCACGAAGGCTGAAGCCTGGATTCGTGAACATTCGTGAAATTCGTGTCTTCCTCCCTCCTCCTATCCGTGTGCATCCGTGTCCATCCGTGGTTGAACTGTTTCCCGTTACAGCTCCCAGACGAAGATCTTTGAGTCACGCCAGTCTTTCATTTCGATCACCTGCTTCGGGGCGATGCCTGGGATCTCGAAGGTGTTGCTGACGAGCACCGACTTGCTCCTCATCTCGGCCCTGGCCTTCTTCCATAAGTCCGGCATGGGAACAGGCGAGAGGAAGCAATAGACGACATCGTAACGGGATAAATCCACCTTCCACAAACTGCGGTAGCGAACACGGCAGTTCTTACGAAACAAGCACCGGAACCAGGACGCGAGAAAGACGAGCGGAGCCGTTTCCACACCCTCGAAATGGGCCTGCGGATAGCGGCGTGACAACTGGCACAGCGTGCCGGCCAGGCCGCTGCCGAGGTCGATGAACCGAAACGCCGGGCTGCGGGAATTGAGAATTTCCTCCAACTTTTTCCGGGTGCCTTCGCCGGTCAGGTAAAGCGGAACACCGCCTGCGAACGTGTTCCAGTTCAGCAGCAGCAGCAGCAGGAAACCCACGAGATATCCCCACTGCGGAATCTGGCAGGCGCTGAGGGCGAGAAGTGCCGGGACGAAGGCGAAGTTAATCAGCAGCCACCAGCGCGAGAGACCGAAGAGATGGCCGAACGCAGCCGCCAGCAGGCCCTGTGCGACAGCCGCTGCGACGAGCGGAGGCTGAAAGCTGAACCATGCGGCGCCGAGACGGAAAACCAACAGGAGCAGCGCGGCCGCCGCGATCTGGGCCGCGAGAGCGCGCAGGATGGGAAATCGTCTTCGCATGGATTCGTTCGGCGCTCCTTCGAGGGCGTCTCAGCGCCGGCGGAACACCGCAGCCTTCTATGCAATGGCGATGCGCTATTCAAGGATGGAACTTTTTTGAGGCCTGTTTGCTCAGGCCCGCCTGCCGGGCGGCTGGCGGGAGACGGCACATTCTTCCATCCGTCCGCCATTCTCCGGACGCAAAGTGATGGTATGGGGGCAAATCTCCGCTGGCATAGGCACTGCTAAACAAAGCCTCGAATGAATGTCAGTCTCTGCCAAGCCGCGTCAGCCCTGAATGCGATGGATCGCTGGCAGGAGACCATTGCGGAGAATCTCGCATCCAGTTCCGTTCCCGGGTACAAGAAACAGGACTTTTCTTTCACCGCCGTGGAGGCCGGGCTGCATCCGGTGGCCGGCTCCTCCGCCACTGCTGCGGGCAAAACGGTGCTCTTAACCGACGGACGGCCCGGCACAAACTTCCAGCCCGGCGAGTTCCGCATCACCAGCGTGAAGACCGACGTGGCGATTGATGGAAAAGGTTTCTTCGAAGTCCAGCTCCCCAACGGCGCGAGCGCCTACACGCGCGACGGCGAATTTCACGTCGATCCCCAGGGCCAGCTCGTGACCAAGGAAGGGTATCGCGTCATGGGCGATGGCGGTCCGGTCGCTCTCGACCTGAACAATCACACGGAGCTTTCCATCTCGTCCACGGGCGAGATCAGCCAGGGCGCAGATCTCAAGGGCCGTCTCAAGCTGACGGAGTTTGGCAGCCCGAAGCAGCTCACGCGTCTGAGCGGCGGCTATTTCATGGCCGACAATCCGGCGGCCAACGGAGTTGAGTCTGCGGCCTCCACCGTCCGCCAGGGCGTGCTGGAGATGAGCAACACTTCCACGGTGGCGGAAATGGCGAACCTGATCACCGCCATGAGGACGTTTGAATCCAACCAAAGGATGGTGCAAATCCACGATGAACGTGTGGGCAAGATGATCTCTGAACTCGGCAGCCCCAGTTGAAAGTAACTTATGGTTCGTTCCCTCTATTCCTCAGCTTCGGGGATGCAGTCCCAGCAGCTCAACCTCGACGTCATCTCCAACAACCTCGCCAATGTCAACACGGCCGGGTTCAAGAAGAGCAAGATCGAGTTCCAGGATCTGCTCTACCAGACCTATCGTCCGGCCGGCGCCGATCAAGGCGGTGGCAACCTGCTGCCCACGGGTCTTCAGGTCGGCCACGGCTCCCGCGTGGTCGCCACCTCCAAGGTGTTCACTACCGGCGAATTCAGCCGCACTGGTGAGCAGCTCGATGTCGCGATTCAAGGCGACGGCTTCTTTGAAGTCCAACTGCCCGACGGCACCCGCGCCTACACGCGCGACGGCGCATTGAAGCGCGCGTCGGACGGACGTGTCGTCACGAGCGACGGCCTGGTGGTGCAGGGCGGGTTCCAGCCGATTCCGGCGGGCACGACGGACATTTCCATTTCACCCAACGGCGACATCGAGACGCGCGGCTCCAACGGTTCGCAGACCTTCAAGGTCACGCTCGTCCGCTTTGCCAATCCAGCCGGGCTGGATGCGGTCGGACGAAATCTCTTCAAGGAAACCGGAGCCTCCGGCACGCCGGAAATAGGCAACGCCGGCGAAAACGGCTTTGGCACGATGCAGCAGGGCTATCTTGAAATGTCGAACGTCAAGGTCGTCGAGGAAATGGTGAACCTCATCGTCGCACAGCGCGCCTACGAGGTGAACGCCAAGTCCGTCCAGGCCGCAGATGAGATGATGCAGCTCAGCAACAACCTGCGCCGTTAAGTGAAATGAAGCCGCATCAGCCCATCACCATCACCGCCGCGCACTCGCGCTGGGGCAGGGCCACGCTCCACTTGCTCTGCCTGTGTCGCGGCGGCGAACCGCGCTGGCATGTGCGCGGAATGTTTCGCGAGCTGTTTCGGAAGAACGATACGTCTGGCGTCGCTCAAAAGGGGAACCCGTTTTCCAAGACCGACGGGCGTGGAACTTCCGTGCTCTCGGCTTTCTTTCTGGCCACGGCCTTCAGCGCCGTCGCGGCATCGGGTCCGTTGGAACTTGAGCTGCGCTCGTCCGCCCAATCCGACAGCTCAGGAATATTTCTTCAGCAGTTGGCGGCGACTTTGCCTCCGGCGTTCGCTTCTCAAAACATTCGCCTGACGGACGCCCCGGTTTTTGGCCGGGCGGCTTCCTTTACTCCTGAGCAACTGGGCGAACTTCTTCGCCGCGCCGCGCCGCAGCTTCCTGTCGTGACTTGGACCGGCGCTTCGCAGGTGCGGGTGATCCGGCGCGGGCGCTTCCTCACGGAAGGTGAGCTGCGCGATCTGCTGACCGCCACGATTCAAACCGAGCACGTCCGCGACAAAGGCACGCTGGAGCTGGCGTTTGGCCGTTCGTGGCCGGGCGTCAATCTGCCGGACGAAACCTTGTCGCTGCGCGTTCTCAACCTGCCGGCCAGCGGGGTCAGCCCAAACTTCATCGTGCGGTTCGACATCACGGCGGGCACCGAACACTTCGGTCCGTGGCAGGTCGTCGCGCAGGCCCGCCTGATGAAGGACGTGCTCGTCGCGCGCGTACCGCTGAAGCGTGGCCAGCCGCTGCAATCGTCCGACTTCTCCATTGAGCGCCGCGACGTGCTTTCGCTGCGTGAAGCGGTGGATGCCGAGCTCGCGATCAATCCCGCCTTTGAACTCGTGGAGAACGTCCCGACTGGTCAGCCGCTGCTGGCGCGCGCCGTGCGGATGCGTCCCGTCGTGCAGCGCGGGCAGTTGGTGGACGGACTGGTGCGCGATGGCGCGATGAACATTTCTCTCAGAGTCGAAGTGCTGGGAGACGGCCTGCCGGGACAGACCGTCCGGGTGCGCAACCCGAAAACCAAACGTGAATTTTATGCCAAAGTCCAAGATGAACAAACCGTCGTCATCAACCTCTAGGAAACTTTCCGGCGCAGACGCCGGACGGTTGCGTCGTCCGGAGCGCGAACGCCCGCCGTTCTCGATCTTGAACTTTCCGTTCGCCATGCCGCCGGGCCTGCGGACGCTGGCGCGGCTGGCCTCCGGTGTTGCGCTCGTCACCACGCTGACGGCTCATGCCGGGAGCGGCTCGCTGTGGAAGGAAGATTCCTCGCGCTCGATGTTTGCGGACAAACGCGCGCGGGCGGTCGGCGACATCATCACCATTCTCGTGCAGGAAAGTAACAGCGCCTCAAAGGAGAACAGCACCAAGACCTCAAAGTCTTCCAGTGTGGACGCGGGGCTCGACACGATTTTCTACAGCCCGGCGGTCAGCAAGCTGTTCACCAAGGGCGGCGAGATGCCGGCCATAAAGTTCGGCGGATCGCAGAGCTTCGACGGCGGCGGCAAGATCAACAACTCCGAGCGGATCACGGCGCGCATCGCGGTGCGGGTCGTGGACGTGCAGCCGAACGGCAATCTGATCATCGAAGGCCGGCGCGAAACGTTCGTCTCCGGCGAGAAGCAGGAGGCCATCCTGCGCGGCATCGTGCGCGGCGAGGACATCGCGGCCAACAACACCGTCATCAGCTACAACGTCTCGGACGCGAGCATCAAGTTCATCAGCAAGGGCACCATCACGGACAACCAGCGCAAGGGCTGGCTGTTCCGGACCTGGGAAAAGGTGACGCCGTTTTGAGAGTCCTGATGAGTTAACGACCAATGCCCAACAACCAATGACCAGTGAATGCCCAATGACCAAGGTTCAGCAGAAGTCGGACAGAGACTTTTTATCTGGAGGTGCGCGCACGCATTTCGCGAGCTTACGAACCGGCCACAGACGCGCCCTTCAGCCGTCCGTCATTGGGCGCTGGTCATTGAACATTGGTCATCGGACCCTGGTCCTCGCGCTGACCGCCTTCCTCGCGCTCGCCCCTTGTCCTGCTCTCGCTTCGTCGCGCGTGAAGGATGTCGCGATGGTCGCGGGCGCCCGTGACAACCAGTTGGTCGGCTATGGGCTGATCACCGGCATTGCGGGCGATGGCGACAAGAACCCGGTTTACACGCTTCAGACCGTGGCGAATTTCCTCCAGCGGTTCGGGATGAATGTTCCTCCCGCAACGCTGTCGTCCAAGAACGTCGCGGCGGTCATCGTCACGGCGGACATCTCGGCGTTCAAGAAGAACGGCTCTCGCCTCGACGTGACCATCTCGTCGATTGGCGATGCGAAGACTCTGCAAGGCGGCATCCTCCTGCAAACTCCGTTGCTGGGCGCGGATGGAAAAGTTTACGCGGTGGCGCAGGGAGCGATCTCGCTCGGCGGCATCTCCGGCGGCAATGAAGGTGCGAGCGTGCAGAAGAATCATCCGACGGTCGCCCAGATCATTGGCGGTGCGCTGGTGGAACGCGAGATCCCGACGGAGATCGTCCGTGACAACATGATTGAGCTGATGCTGCGCGAGCCGGACTTCACCTCCTCGGCGCGGCTGGCCACGGCGGTCAACCAGATGTTCACGAACAGCAGCGCCTCAATCGATTCGACAACGGTGCGCGTGAAGATTCCGGAAGGCCTGCAGAATTCCGTGGTGGATTTCCTGGCGCGGGTCGAAGCCATCGAGCTGGACCTCGACATCCCGGCGCGCATCGTGATCAACGAGCGCACGGGCACGATTGTCGCCACATCACGGATTCGCATCGCGGCCTGCGCGGTGTCACACGGGAACATCACCATCACCATCGCGAACACTTTGGACGTGTCGCAGCCCAACGCCCTGAGCCAGACGGGAAGCACCGTGGTGACGCCACGGGCGGACACAAAAGTGACGGAGCAGAAGGCGTCGCTGGTAAACCTGCCGGAGCTTCCCACGGTCGAGAAAGTGGCGGCGAACTTGAACTCCCTCGGTGTCACGCCGCGCGACATGATGGCCATCTTTCAGGCGATGAAGCAGGCGGGGGCGCTTCACGCGGAACTGATCATGCGTTGATATGAAGATTTCCTCGCCTCCAGAAACATCGCGCTCCTCCGAGCCGATCCCGTTGGATCAGCTCGCGGGCAACAAGACGCTCTCGCAGTCCGAGAAGATCACGGAGGCGAGCCGCCAGTTTGAGGCGGTGCTGCTGCGGCAGATTCTGGGTTCGGCGCGCAAGACGGTCTTCAAGTCCTCGGTCAGCGAGGACTCGATGACTTCGGGGATTTATCAGGACATGGTGACGGGCCAGCTCGCGGAGAGCATGAGCCGGAGCGGCGGCTTCGGCCTGGCCCGCAGTCTCCAGTCTCAATTGCAGCATCAGCTCGGCACCGATGCGGCGAACGGAAAGAAAACTTAGGATGGGCGCAAGCTTTGCCAAGGCAGTGATAGCCCGCGTCCCGCGCGAGGAAGATGTCAAACGGGAGGCAGACTGGAGCCTGGGCTGGGTTTTTTCGGAGAGAGCAGAGCCGTCGCCGGCTGGGGAATTTGAAGCTCCTGCGGTCGTTCTTCGTGAGGCGGAAGAGCCTGTGTCCCCGCCGATTCGTCCTGAAGATGCTTCACAAAAAATTGTCCATGATTGAAACACTCGAGAAACTGATTACGGCGCTCCGGGAAGAGCTGCAGCATTACGGCGAGATGCTGGCCCTGCTCGACCAGCAGCAGGCAGGAGCCATCAACCGCGCGGCGGACGAGATGCTCGTGGCAACCACGGCGATCCAGAACCAGGCGCTGGTCATGCAGGGCGTGCGGCGGGACCGCGAGAAGTGCCAGCGCGATCTGGCCCGTGAGCTGGTGATCATCGAGACCGCAACCTTTGTCGAGATCATCGGGCTGCTGCCGGCGGCGTATCGTCCGTTGGTCCAATCGCTGGTCGATGAGAACAACTCGCTCCTCCTCCGGGTCCAGCAGCGCGCGAAGCAGAACCATCTCGTGCTCAGCCGTTCGGTCGAGCTGATGCAGCAGTTTCTCGGGACGCTGCTGCCGGCGCGTGAGACGCAGGTTTACAACGGGCACGGCAATCGTGAGTCGCACGCACTGCCCACGCCGCCGCTTTACGAGGCGGTCGGCTAGTCGGATGAACCCCTGAACCGCCATGTCACTCTTTGGAACCCTCAGCCTTGCGACCCGTTCGCTGGCCACGCAGCGCAACGGCACGGAAGTCGCGGGCCACAACCTGGCGAATGTCAACACGAAGGGCTATTCGCGGCAGCGCGTCGCCATTGAAACGTCGCTCGCTGTGGCCAGGGAAATGGGACCGCAGGGCACGGGCGCGGATGCCGTCGGAATTTATCAGCTGCGTGACGCGCTGGTGGACCGGCAGATCGTAAATGAGACGGGCGTGCGGGGCGCTTACGAAAGCCGGCAGCGGGCCTTGCAGTTTGGCCAGGCGGCGCTGGGCCAGCAAATCGACCGGCAGGCGTCCGGTGCCGAAGGCGCGGCGGCCGCGAGCGGCGTCGGAAGCCAGCATGGCATCGCTGAAGACATTTCGAGCCTGTTTAACGCGATGCAAAGCGTGTCCACGACTCCGACCTCCGTTTCCGAGCGGCAGGTTCTGGCGATCAAGGCGCAGAATCTGGCGACGAAGTTCAACCAGGTGACGGAGCGGCTGGGCAATTTGCGGACGGCTTTGAACGAATCTCTGGCCGGCGATGTGGAGCAGGCAAACATCGCGCTCGAAGACATCGCGAAGCTGAACGCCCAGATCATCGAGGCGGAGCTGGGGACGGGTGGAAAGGCGAATGATTTGCGCGATGCCCGCCAGCAGCGGATTGAAGATCTGGCCACGCTGGTCCGGATCGAGACGACTGCGAACACCAACGGCAGCGTGGGCATCGCAATCGACGGCGTGCCGATGGTCACAGGCCCCATCGTGAACGACACGCTGGAGGCTTACGATGCCGGCGGAGGCCAGTTCCTGGTGCGGACGCTCACGGGCGGCACCGCGTTGAACATCGCCAGCGGATCGATGCAGGGGACCATTGATGCGCGCGACTCGGATCTGGTGGGGTTGCAGGCGGATTTGGATGCGCTGGCCGGCACGCTCATCAGCGAGGTGAACGCCGCCCATGCCGCCGGCTTTGGCCTGAGCGGAACCACGGGCGCAAATTTTTTCACGGGCACGGATGCCTCTGACATCGCGATGAACGCGGCGCTGATGGACGATCCATCGCTGATCCAGGCGAGCGGTGTGGCGGGTGCGGTGGGCGACAATTCAGTGATGGTTCAAATGGCGCAGCTCGCGGACAAAAAGCACGCCGGGCTGTCCGGCCAGACGCTGCTGGAAAGCTACAGCCAGACCGTGGTGGCGCTGGGCCAGGCGCTCAACGGAACGAATGCCCAACTGGCGAACCAGCAGATCGTGGAGAGCATGCTGCTCCGCCAGCGGGACTCGGTCAGCGGCGTGTCGCTGGACGAGGAGATGACGGACCTGATCAAGTTCCAGCGCGGCTTCGAGGCTTCGGCGAAGCTGATCACCACCATAGATGAGATGCTGGAGACGGTCATGAACTTGAAGCGATGAAGTTCTAATGTCTGAAACCTGAAACCCATGCGCGTCACAGCCAATACTTTTCCCAACAGCCTGGTGAACCAGTTGAACACCCTGAGCCAGCGCCAGAACAAGCTCCAGGAGCAGGCGGCGACGGGCCAGCTCGTCAAGCTGCCGGAGGATGACCCGGTGGCGATGCGGCGCGTGCTCGACATGCAGGGCGAGGCGAAGTCCGTCGGGCAATACGAGCGGAACATCGCCCGCCATCAGGAGCTGGCGGTCTCGAGCTTTAATTCCATCAAGTCGCTGAAGACGATCTCAGACAAGGTCCGCAACGTGTCGATCTCGGCGGACGGCCTGAAATCCGACGAGGAGCTGGACATCTACGCCAAGGAAGTCTCGGAGCTGATCCGCACGGCCGTGCAGGCGGCGAACGCGAAGAACAGAGGTGACTATATTTTCTCCGGCACCGCGAGCGACCAGCCTCCGTTCGTGATGACCACGGACGTGAATGGCAACGTGACGGCGGTGACGTATCAGGGGAATGCCACGCTGGCCGAAAGCGAAATTTCCTCCGGCGTCACGCTCAGCGCGCAGAGCGTCGGCGAGAACACGGGCGGCAGCGGGCCGCGCGGGCTGATCACGGACAGCCGTTTCGGCGCGGACTTCTTCAACCACATGATCGCCTTTCAGAACAATCTCCTGGCCCACGACACGGCGGCCATCGCGGCGACGGACCGGGTGAATCTTTCCCAGGACGAGGAAAATTTCCTATATCATCTGGGAACGAACAGCGCGGTCCAGTCGCGGCTGGAGGCGGCGGACGCCATCGCCGGCAACCGCACCGACACGCTGGAAATTCTGGTCTCCAATGAAGTCGATGCTGACTTGGCTCAAACTCTGGTTCGCCTCAATCAAACTCAGACTGCCTACCAGGCTGCGTTGCAGAGCGCGGGCAAGATCTTGAGCAGCTCGCTGCTGGATTATCTGAGGTAGGCGCATCTCGAAATGCCTTCAGACCTGCCCGAGGGCCAAAGGTCCGTCACCATGCCAGCATGGGGCAACGCCCCATGTTCTCGGATCACACAAAGGTAAAGCACCAACGGCGCGATTCATTTTTTGGGAATGGGCAGGCGCGATGCGAGGGGATTGAATGAGTCCCGTCACCCACGTCTCCTGCTCTCATGTTGAAATGCCTTCGGGCTGCAGGCCCGGAACCATTCCTTGGCTGTTCGCTTCTGTTGTTCCGCCCTTTCAGGGCTTGGAACATTTTGCGCCGGGCTGCCTGGGGCGTTGCCCCAGGCTGTAATATTGCGGGCCTTCAGCCTTGCCCGAGGATCTCCCGCGAATTCAGGACGCCCCACGAATTGAGTTTCCAATGTGTGTGGCGTCCTGAATTCGTGGGAAATTTCTTCAGCTCAGCGGCGCATTGGGAATGGGAATTTGAATGGAAGTACGAGTGAGAGTGGGATTCAAAACAAATCTGCCCCTCGACTCTCACCTCCCGGCTGGCTAAGGTATCGGCGCACTATGAGCGCCATTGCCACAGAGTCTTTGCCTGATGCCCGCGGACATTTCGGTGCCTACGGCGGCCGGTTCGTTCCCGAGACGTTGATGCATCCGTTGCAGCAATTGGAGGAGGAATACTTCCGCGCACAGCATGACCCGGAGTTCCAACGCGAGCTTCAGTATTATCTGCGCGAGTTCGTGGGGCGTCCCTCGCCGCTTTACTTCGCCGAACGCCTGACGCGTGAACTCGGCGGGCCGAAGGTTTACCTCAAGCGCGAAGATTTGCTCCACACCGGCGCGCACAAGATCAACAACGCGATGGGCCAGATCCTTCTCGCGAAACGCATGGGCAAGACGCGCATCATCGCCGAGACGGGCGCGGGCCAGCACGGCGTGGCCACGGCGACGGTGAGCGCGATGTTCGGCATGAAGTGCGTCATCTACATGGGCGAGGTCGATTGTGCGCGGCAGGCGCTCAACGTGCATCGCATGAAGATGCTCGGAGCCGAGGTGGTCCCGGTGACCGCCGGACAGAAGACCTTGAAGGAGGCGGTGAACGAGGCGATGCGCGACTGGGTGACGAATGTCCGCAGCACGCATTACATCCTCGGGACGGCGTATGGCGCGCATCCGTATCCGGTGATGGTCCGGAATTTCCAGCGCGTGATCGGCGATGAAGCGCGCCGGCAGATTCTGGAGAAGGAAGAGCGTCTGCCGGACCTGCTGATCGCGTGCGTCGGCGGCGGCTCGAATGCCATTGGCCTGTTCTATCCGTTCCTCAATGACGCGTCGGTGAAGATGCTCGGCGTCGAGGCTGGCGGCGAAGGCATCCTGCCGGAGAAACATGCGGCGCGGTTTCAGGGCGGTTCGCTCGGCGTGCTCCAGGGAACGCAGTCTTACATTTTGCAGGACGAGTTTGGGCAGATTCAGATGACTCACAGCGTCTCGGCGGGACTGGACTACGCAGCGGTCGGACCGGAGCACGCGTGGCTGCGGGATGAGAAGCGGGTGGAATATTCCTACGCGACGGACAAGCAGGCGCTGGAGGCGTTCATGCGGCTCGCGCGGCTCGAAGGAATCATCCCGGCGCTGGAAAGCGCCCATGCGGTGGCCGCGCTCATCGAACGCGCGCCGAAGATGTCCAAGGACGATCTGGTGATCGTGAATCTCTCCGGGCGCGGGGACAAGGACGTGTCACAGGTGGCGGAGCTGTTGAAGCTGTAAAGACTAGGGGCCGTGTCAGGCGTTTTTAGCCGTCTCGTGAAAACTGCGTTGCCAATCATTCTCTGCTTCGCACTCACCGCTTGTGGCCCTAAATCTCAGAGGCTGTCTCGTAGCGAGATTGAAGGTACCCAGAAAGAGCGTGTTGCACGCGCCGCAACCATACTTGCCAAGTATTGCCAGCTTCCCGGCCCTCTGCTCGACGCGCACATGGCCGAAGATGTCGCTGACAACAGCGGTGGGATGGTTCCTGGTCCTTCCGATTCGTGGCTCTCTGGTGTCATAGTCATTCCCTCTGCCGACCTTCCGAAGTGGCGTGAGGTGTTGTCTCCTTCGCTCAGTCCATTACCGTCGTCAGCATTCACGAGTCCGATTTCGCCTCCTTCTTGGTGGCCAGCAATAGCAGCGTTTGATGGCTGCGAGTTTTACTCACCGAAAAAGCTCACTGGCCGCTCGGGTGGATTTCTTGCGGTCTCTCCTGCAGCGTCAGCCCTTTACTTTTCGACCTATTAACAAATGTGATCAGAAGCGATAAACGATGCGCTGTCGGCTGAGCCGCTCGGTGCGCCGTGGTTACTTGCGTCTGTTATACACTTGCCTCGATTCGGACAAAAAATCGTTCGCCTGCCATTCCTCGATTCCTCATACTCCCATCGCGCATGAAATCGATGACTGGCTATGGTTGGGGTGAATGTTCCAAGAACGGTTTCAAAATCACGGTGGAACTCAGCTCGGTCAACCGCAAGCAGAGCGAGATATCCATCAACTTTCCCCGTGAACTCGAAGTCCTGGAGGCGCAGGCCCGCGACGAGGTGAACCGCAAGGTTGCCCGGGGCCGCGTGACGGCGCGCGTCACCTTGCACGCCGGCGAGGGCCAGGAAACCGCGCGTGTCCGCGTCAACACCACGCTCGCCAAGGCCTATGCGCGCGAGCTGCGGCAGTTGGCGAAGGAGCTGAAGATCAAGGACGACCTGTCGCTCGATCATCTGGTCCGCGCGCCGGGCGTGTTTGAAACCAATGATGAGGTCGGGGATGCCGAGGCGTTCTGGCCTTCCGTGAACGAGGCGTTGCAGCTCGCCCTGACGATGCTGGTGAAGATGCGCAGCAAGGAAGGAGCGAACCTCAAGAAGGATTTGTGCGAGCGCATGGCCACGATGCGCAAGGCGGTGGCGCGCGTCCGCAAGGAAGCGCCGCAGGTGCAGAAGCGTTACCGCGACCAGCTCGTCGAGCGCATCAAGGGCGCGGGGCTGGAGGAATTGCAGATCGATGAGGAACGGCTGTTGAAGGAGGTCGTCTTCTTCGCGGACCGTTCGGACATCTCGGAAGAGCTCACGCGGCTGCAGAGCCACTTCCAGCAGTTCGATGACTGCGTGAAGTCCGAGGAGCCGGTCGGCCGCACGCTCGACTTCCTTGCGCAGGAATTCAACCGCGAGATCAACACCGTCGGCTCCAAGGCGAATGACAGCGCGATTTCGCGCGAGGTCGTGTTGCTGAAAACGGAGCTGGAGAAGTTTCGCGAGCAGGCGCAGAACGTGGAGTGAGCGGGGATTTATGATTTACGATTTACGATTTACGATTGGCGGACGGAGCTGAGCGATGGGGAACCCGAATCCAACTCCTGCGAAATCCGCCAGCGGCACCAGCCCGATGCTGGTGGTCATCTCTGCGCCGTCCGGTGCGGGCAAGACGACCTTGTGCGAGCAGACGCTGGCCGCGCGTCCGAACATGACCCGCGCCATCACCTGCACGACGCGCGACCCGCGCGAAGGCGAGAAGGACGGCGTGGACTACTACTTCCTGGACGCCGGAGATTTCTTGAAGCGCGTGCAGGCTGGAAATTTCCTGGAGCACGCGACGGTGTATGGCAACAGTTACGGCACGTTGAAGTCGGAGGTGCTGGGCAAGCTGCGCTCGGGCAAGGACGTGCTGCTGAACGTGGACGTGCAGGGCGCAGCCGCGATTCGCGCCCATGCGGAGGAGGACCCGGAGCTGAAGACCGCGCTCGTCACGGTGTTCCTGACGCCGCCGTCGATGAGCATTCTCGAAGTCCGCCTGAAGAAGCGCGGACAGGATTCCCCGCAGATCATTGCCAAGCGGTTGAGCGTGGCGAAGCAGGAGATCGTGCAGTGGAAGAATTTCGACTACCTCATCGTCAGCTCCAGCATCGCGGAGGATGTCCGGCGGTTGCAGGCGATTCTCGATGCGGAACAGATGCGGCAGGGCCGGGCGCAATTGCCAGCTTATGAGTAAGACCATCGTCCTCGGAGTCACCGGTTCCATCGCCGCGCACAAGGCGGTGGACATCGCAAGCCTGCTGACCAAGGCCGGCCACAGCGTTCATGTGGTGATGACGGCGGACGCGTTGAAGTTCATCATGCCGCTGCCGTTCAAGACGCTGTCGCGTCATCCGGTGGTGACCGATCTCTACGATGAGGAGGAAGGCTGGAAGCCGACGCACATCACGCTGGCGGATTCGGCGGACCTGCTGCTGATCGCTCCGGCGACGGCGAACGTGCTGGCGAAGCTGGCGGCGGGCATCGCGGACGACGCGTTGACGTGCATCGCGCTGGCCTTGAACTCCAACGCGAAGCTGCTGATCGCCCCGGCGATGAACGGCCAGATGTGGCAGCATCCGGCGACTCAGCAGAACGTGGCGACGTTGAAGAGTCGCGGGGCGCTGCTGGTCGGGCCGGATTCTGGAATGCTCTCGTGTGGCTATGAAGGCGTAGGCCGCCTTGAAGTGGTCGATGAGATCGCGAAGCGCGCTCTGGAACTGCTACGGTGATTTCGGAGCTGCGGGCTTCGGCGCGGGCTCAGGCTCGGGGTTGAAGATGTCCTTGAGCGTCTTGATCGGGTGCAGCGGCGCCAGCAGCGCCTGGGGGATGAGATACTTTTCCTTGGTCTTCGGATCGTTCAGCGTCCCCGTGATCTCGTAGGCGAAGACCTTGGTCACCGGCCACAGCACCTTGCTGATGAGAAATCCGAACACGGGGAAGTCCCGCAACAGATCCGCCTCCATGCCTCCGTCCACCTTCTGATCGAAATCGACGGTGCCCTTGTAGTTCATCCGCATGGCCGTGGCGCGAATCTCCAGATCCTTGGTGAGGATGACGCTGTTGGTGATCCGGTAGGTCATGGAGGCGTCGCGCGCGCGGCTGTTGCCGAGGCCGGGCGCGATGGTGTTGAAGAGCGGCGAGAACACGCCGAAGAGCGGGATGTCCCACAGCAGGCCGTTGGTCATTTGGGCGTGGCCGTAGCCTTCCCAGCTTTTCCAGTCGTGCGTGTCGGCGCTGGTGATGACGAGCTCGCCGGTCACCCGGCCTTCGGTCTTGTTCGTCCGGTCGGGCTGTAGATCCTTGAGAATCTGGCGCAGGTCAACGCCCTCGACCTTGACGTGGAAGGAAAACAGATCGCCGGCCGTCTGCGGATTGAAGGTGAAGAACGCCGATCCCTCGACATCCGCTCCATGCCAGCGCCCGGTGACGTTGGTGATTGCGAGCGTGCTGCCGCGCCAGAAGAGCGTGGCCCTCACTTTCTCCAGATGAAAGCGCTGCCAGTGGAACGGCCCGCCCGCCACGTCGAAGCGGACGTCTTCTCCGTCGTCCGCCTTGCTCAAGGGAATCACGCCGTGCGTCTTGGCGTCTGGCGCGGCATCGAACACGTAAGGCTCGATGAGCGCGTCCACCTTTGGGTTGATCGCCCGGGTAATGACGCGCGGCATCATCTTTCCGATGGCGTTCGTGAAGTAGAGGCGTTCGGTGGCGAGATCGTACGCGATGCCGTCCGCCGTGCCCCACTCGTCTTTGCGGATGACGACGGGCGTGAGAATCGAGACAAGCTGGTTCGAGTAAACGACGCGCGCCGTCACGGAGTCGAGCGACTGCCCGCGAAACGTGGTGTTGGAAAACGTCACGTTCGCCGCCGCATGAAGGGCGGCGGCGTTGGTCCAGTTGCCGCGAAGATCGGCGTCAAGGCGAGGCGCGGTCTTCCACTCGAAATAGTCGAAGACGCGTCCCGCGGCGGGACTGGCAAAAGCCGGGCGCAACGTCAGGAGGTTCAGATCGCTGCGGATGCCGAAGTGAAAATCGCCCGTGGCTTGATTCCCGGTGCCGGTGATCGCCACGGCTCCGTTGGATTGCGTCAGGGTGGTTCCATCAATTCCCCAAGTGAGGTTGGTAAAGGTGACGGGGAAGATCGCCGAGGTGAATGGCACGTCGCGAAACGAGCCGGCGGAGATCCGGACTGCGCCGGCCATCTTCAAGGTGGGCAGCACGTCACGCTGCCAGGCGACCTGGCTGTTCGTCAGCGAAGGCAGTGTGAACTGGCCTTGGACAACGCTCGTCGGCGCAGAGGTGAACGACAGTGATTCCGCCCACGCGCCGGCGTCGGTGCCGATGAAACCTGCGGTGCGGCGATGGTCCAGAGTTCCGCGCACTTGAAAGGCGACCTCTCGCGATTCGGTGTTGAGCGTGATGCGGGCCTTGGCGGAATCGGTTTCGAGCTGACCGCCGGAATCCAGCCTGAGCTCGGGAAACCGCCAGTGCGCCATGAGATCGACGAAGGGAAGCTGCAGCTCCGAAATGGCGGTGTTGCTCAAGGTGACGCCGGCGTTGAACGGCAGGTTCGCAATGCGCTCGAACCACGCGAGGTTCGTCGTGCCCAGGCGAAACTCACCCTGCGCGGGAAGCTCCAGCTTCGTGGTGAGCCGGACCCATTGTGACGTCGCGATGGGAGATTCCAGATCGTAAAGGGTCCATGCGGTCTGAGTCGTCGCGGGCAAAAAGCGGTCCGGCGGATGCGCCAGCGTGGCGGTGATGCGGGCGCGGCGCGCGGTGGAATCCTGTCCGGCAAATCCCTCGATGGTGATGTCGGCCCGCGTCTCCTTCAGGGCGGCGTTCGTTTCCGAAGGATTCGATCTGACCTCGGTGAAGATGTGGCTGGCGTTGCCCCAGGCCGTGTCGGCTCCGTGAAGTTCCAGCAGCACCAGCGAGTTCGTTGGATAGAGCCCGTCGAAGGTCGGTTCAAACACCAGCTTGAGATCGAGGTAGGCGGCGGAGGCCCAGCGCGTGCGGGTCTGTTCGGCGGTGGCCTTGAGATCGATGCGCGGAGCGTCGTTGATGCGCGGCGGCGGGAGCAAATCGATGGCGAGATTGAGGTTGGTGCCGCTGACCCACGGAGAATCCACGTCCAGCGCGATGAACTTCAGCCTCGTGTCAAAGCTTCTCCAGTCGCCGGCGTCACCCGAGAAAATGACATTCAACTCCGGCTGTCCGGTGAAGCGCACTTTCTTCGCCTCGCCCAGCAGCCTATGCCATTGGCTGCCGGGATCAGAGTCCGTGTCCGGCGGACGGCTGGTGAGCTTCCAGTCGCGGATCAGGGAGGCGTTCGTGATGTCGCCGCGAAAACGGACGTGCGTGTTCAGCAGGGTGGCCTCGATGTATTTGAGCTCCCAGATGTCGTCCGGCTTGAAGAGCAGTTCGCCGGCGACGTCGTCCAGCACGAGCGTGCGCTGCGGCCGGTTGGTGGACGGGATGGGCCACAGGAAGCGGCCGCCCTTCAGCATCACGCCGTCGGCTTCCAGCGTGAGGTTGCGGAGAGCGCGCCAGTTCAGGCGGAACTCAGCGGTCTGGAGAAAAAGGCTGGGGCCGGACATCATGTTGGTGCGCTGCAACTGGATGCCTTCGCCGACAATGCCGTGATACCAGCGCAGGCGGAGCTTGGTGAACTTCAGCTCCCAGCCTTGGGCGCGGAGCTGATCTTCAACGCGCCGTTCCAGCCAGTCCGGCAGGCCGACGTGATTGAGAAACAGCCCGAGGACCACGACGACGAGGATGAAAAGCAGGACGGAGATGCGGCACCATTTGAAGATGGTGAAGAACGCGCGCCAGGCGAGGGAACGGGGACGCCTGGGCGGCTTCGGCGGCCTGGGCGGCTGGCCTGGGCCGGGCGGCTTGATGGAGGTGTTCTTCGCCGGAGGCATGTGGCTTGGCGCGGCAACCCGCAGATTTCACTCAGCCGGACGGACGATCGGATTCAACAGATCGCGGACGATTTCAAAGTAGAGCGTGGGAGGGGCGACTTCAAAGATCCACGTTTGCCCGTCCATCTCGGTCAACGCATAGGGAAGGCCGGTGGGCGAGATGCCGGGCCGGCCGAACTCAATGGAGCGCGTCTGCGGCTTCTCGCCGTTCTTCAGCTCAACGGTGATCTTGCTCGTGTTGCCGGTGAAGCCGAAGGCCGCGCGCTTGTCCTCCCCGCGGGCCACCCAGACGCCGGCATGAAGATGGCCGAGGCGGAACATGATTTCCTCCAGCACCGGATTGATGCTGGACAGGATGCCTTCACCTTCGGCAATGGACCAACTGGCCGTGCCGCTGCGCTGCAAGGTCCGCGAGCGATCATTGTAACGGACGGCGACGCGGCTGACGTCGTTCGTCGTGAAGCTCCATACGCGGCGGTCGCGCAACTGCCAGGCTTCGCGCGGGAGCCGGGCGACGTCGTCCTTCGGCAGGCTGTAAACCGTGGCTTCATCGGGGCGGCGGGCGAACACCTTCTTGTCCTGGGCCATGCCGAGATCGAGCTGGGCGATGATGCGGTTGCTGACCACGCCGGTGGCATTGGTGACGGCGCTCTTGAGCACGTAGCTCCGGCTGGGCGTGGCCAGGCCGTAGGGCTTGTCGAAATCAGTGACGACATCCTTTTCCACCGCGCCTTCGATCCAGCTCATCAGCTCCAGCCATTCGTTCATGGTCGTGGTGTCGGCGACGATCATCTGCGGCTCGGTGATGGCCCAGGTGTTGTTCGTCTGCCGGCGCACGGTGAAGTTTTCCGCACCGATGACCTCGATGGAATCCACGGCCCGGGGCGTGAAGCTGACAAGGTGAAGGTCGCGCATGTCGGCGTGCGAAACCTGGACGGCTTCGAGCACGGTCTTGGGCACGAGGACGATGTTCGTGGTGGTCATGCGGCGCGCATAGACGACGGAGGAATCGTTCGTCGGACTTTTCCCGAACTGCACCGCGAACTGCACGCTGGACGGCTCGTTCGTGCTGACGAAGGAGACCTCGGCCGCAGGCGGCTGCAGGCCGTATTGCTCCAGGTCAGCGCGCGGGCTGTCGGTGACGAACTGCGTGACCTGCGCGCTCAGGAGCTTGTCCAGAAGCACGCTGACCTTGCCGGGATCGGCGCGGGCTACGGTGGGCTTGGAAAGGACAAAGGCCCGGCGTGACGCGTCGATGTCCAGCGTGAAGCCGCGTCCTGCCGAATGAACTTCGACGCGGTTCATCGTGATGCCGGAGCTGGGCAGCAGGCTGATCTCGCGCCAGTCCTGGAAACTGCGCGGCAGACGATTGGCGATGTCGATGGGCAGCACGTAGATGTCCGGCTGATTGAGCACCTGCACATAGACGCCGTCGCCGATGGGAGTCTTTGCGCCAAACAGCAGCTCCGTTCTCTGGCCGCCGTGCTGGAGCGTGAGGGTGGCTTGAGGGACATCGAGGCCGAACTCGGCGATGGTGCGTTTCGCAGCGTCCAGCTCCTGCCTGGAAATCTGGATCAGCGGCACCGTTTCTTCCAGGGAGTGGATCAGCCAGTCCACGGCGGCAGCCTTGGCCGGATAGGAAATGGGGAAGACATAGTTCCAGGCCGTTCCGGCGCGTGCGCGTTCGACCCGGAGCATGAGCTGGTTCGTGACGCGCAACTGAATGTTCGTGACCTCGTTGGCCTTGAAGGAAAGCAGGCGCGTCGCCGGCGTGTCCGAGGTCGGCAGGCGGCGTTCCACCAGGAAGATGAACGCGAACAGGCCGGCGGCCAGCCCGAGCAAAATCCATGTGCTTTTCCAATTCATGGCCTGGCATTCCTCAACCACGGAAGAGAGACACGAATTTCACGAACGGACACGAAGCCGAAATTCCGAATTCGTGAACCTTCGTGAAATTCGTGTCTGCTTCTGTCCCGCAATCCGTATGTCGTGTTCATCCGTGGTAAAATATCATCGCCGCCGCCGCAGCCACACCAGGCCGCCCAGAAACAAAATGGAGCCGGGCAGCGCGCCCATGAGCAGCCAGCGCGCGGAGGACATCTGCGCGTCAGTCATGGTCAGCTTGTATTCGGACAGCGGGCGCGGCGGCACGGCGACCAGCAGATCGTTGCGCGCGAGCAGCCAGTTGATGGCGTGCGTGGCGAACTGGCGGTTGCCTTCGCGGTCGATGCTGTTGTTGGCAAGGAAGAGCGATTCGCCCGTGACGACAATGCGCGTGGTGCCGCGATCCGCGCTGACGTTGCGGATGCCGCCCTTCTCCACGGCGACCATGATCGGGACGTTGCCGATGAAATCTTTCGCGCCCAGCACCATCGCCCCGTTCGTGCGGATGTCCGTGACGATGCGGCCATCCTTGCCGCTGTAGAGGAGCTGCTCGACCTGCGGCGCGTCGGCTCCGGCTGCGCTGCGGAGATCCTTCGCGACCGAGCGGGGCAGGATGGTGTAAAGCTGGAAGCCGTGCAGCAGCGGCTTGACGAGCGGATGCGTGCCGAAGGTGGACGTCACGAAGTCGTTCTTGGTCTCGCTCAGCGCGTTCTTCTCATCGATCACCACGTTCTCGCCCACGGTGACGCCCCATTCGGAGACCAGCGCTTCCAAGCCCGTCGGCTTGGGCGTTCGGATGGTGCTGAAGAACATCACGAAGAGCCGTCCGCCTTGCCTCAAGTAGCGGTTGATTTTGTCGAGCACCGTCGGGTGGAACTCAGATCGTGGACCAGGGATGATGAGGAGGCTGCAATCCGCCGGGATCTCCTGCGGTCCTTCCAGCCGGATCCGGTCGAAGCTGACATTGTTCTCGCGCAGCACGCCTGCGAACCGCGAGTAGCCCATCAGGCCATCGTCGCCTTCCGGATTATGCTCGCCGTGTCCGTCGAGGAAGCAAGCCTTGGGCTGGCGGGCGCTGATGACACTGAGGATCGCCGAGGTGAACATCGCCTCGCCTTTGAAGTTGGTCCGCTTGACCTCCTTGCTTTCACCCCGGACCAGCGGCTGGATGTCGATGTCCGAAAGCTCGCCCTGATAAACTTTATACGGGCGTCCCTGGGATTCAAAGATGACGAGGTCGCGATCGTTGTCGCTGAGCTTGTGCTTGATCTTCACCACCTGCGCTGCTCCCGGTTCGTTCACGTAATCGACCACTTCGAGGTCGATGAGCGGATTGGCATAGCGATAGGCCTTGAGCAGATTGTATGTGAGGCCGTAGAGCGATTCGCGCTTGTCGAAGTAGAGCGTGACCTTGACCGCGTTCGTCACGGCGTTGAGCACGCGCAGCGAGAGCGGCGAAAGCTGGGCCTGCGCCTGGTCGGACAATGACCAGCGGGTGAAATGCCGCGCCGCGAGATAGTTCGTCATCGCCAGCAGCGCCACCACCGCGCCGAGAGCGAGCAGCATGTTCACGCTCAGGCTCCACTTGCGGGCCACGGAGAAGCTGGGGTGGTTGTCGTTGGCCATCTTATTTCCAGCGTCTGCTTTCGACGGACTTCCAACTGAGGAACAGGAAGAAGGCCGTCAACGTGAGATAGAGAACCACCGGGCGGCTGTCCACGATGCCCTGCGCGAAATCACGCATGTGTTCCATGAGGCCCAGGTGGGCGATGAGCTGTGCCTGCCAGCCGGTCTGGGTCCCGAAGGCCGCGCCCAGGAAGCTCAGCATGAAGAACGTGATGCCCACCGCGAAGCTGAACATCGCCGCGATGATCTGGCTCTTTGTCACCGCCGACGTGAAAATGCCGAGCGAGAGATAGACGCTCCCAATCAGCGCGATCCCCAGAAAGGTGGTGGCGACAGTGGCGGGATCGAGCGACGCGGGATCGTGGCTGTAATAGCGGACGATGCCGATGCACGCGAGCAGCGGCAGCCAGAGAATCAAATAGAAGAGCAGGGCGCCGGTGAACTTCGCGAGGACGACCTGGGCGTCGCCGACCGGCGTCGTCATGAGCGTCTCGTAGGTGCCGGAGGATTTTTCCAGCGCGAAGGTTCGCATCGTGATCAGCGGCGAGACGACCAGCAGGATCAGCCAGAAGTAGAGCGTCTCGTAAAAGAGCTGGGTGATCGGCACCGGCGTGGGCTGCGAGTTCAGCCCTTCGAGCATGCTCCAGAAACTGAACCCGAGCAGGAACATGACGCCGGCGATGATGATGTAGCCGGTCCATGACTTGAAGAACAAGCCCAGCTCGCGCCAGACCAGTGCCCAGTACGCCTGCATCAGAGCTCCTCCTCCTTGTCCGCGCGCGTGACGCGGACAAAAATATCCTCCAGCGAATGCCGGCTGCGCGAAAGCTCACGCAGCTTCCAGCCGCGCTGACAGGCGATGGAGTAAATCTGGGGTCGGAGATCAATGCCCGGCCGGGCGGTGAGCGCGCAACGCGTGTATTCGCCTTCGGAGGCGGACAGGTCGAAGTGCTCCACTTCGGCGAGCGATTCCCAGCACACGCGCAAGTCGTGCTGCGGCGCGGCGATCTCGGCGATCACCTGGCCGCCTTCGCTCATCAACTGGCGGAGGTTGTCTGGCGTGTCATGCGCTAGGATGCGGCCCTTGTCGAGAATCAGCACGCGGCTGCACGTCATGTCCACTTCATGCAAAATGTGCGTGGAGATGAGCACCGTGTGGTGTCCGGCCAGGCTCTTGATGAGCTGGCGCACGGAACGAATCTGGTTGGGATCCAGACCGATGGTCGGCTCATCGAGGATGATCAACTGAGGTTCGTGAACCAGCGCATCAGCGAGACCGACGCGTTGCTGATAGCCCTTCGAAAGCTGGCCGATGATGCGATGGCGGACATCCTTCAGCCCGCATTGTTCCGTCACGGTGTCCACGCGTTCACGGGCCTGGGCGCGGGTCAGCCCCTTCAGGCTGGCGCGGAACCGCAGATATTCCTTCACCCGCATGTCGCGATGCAGGGGATTGTTCTCCGGCATGTAGCCGATGCGCCGGCGAACGTCGTCCGCCTGGGAAAAGACATCGAAGCCTGCGACGCGCACGGTGCCGCTGCTGGCCGGCATGAAGCAGGACAGCACGCGCATGATGGTGCTCTTCCCGGCGCCATTCGGGCCGAGCAAGCCCACGATCTCGCCTGACCCGACTGAAAACGAAATGTCTGCCACCGCCGTGCGGCCGGGGTAACGCTTGGTCAGGTTCTCGACCTCGATCATCAATCCATTGTCCATGCGGCAGCGCGCATCGTAACAAGGGCATGAAGCATGGAGCCATAAAAAAGATGCAGGGCCATCCGGCGGAGCGCCGGCTTCTCAGCCGGCTTGAGGCGAGCAATGAACACGAAGCGGACATCTCCACAGTGGGCATGTCGCAAGCCGGTTTGGAAACCGGCGCTCCGAAGAACCTCACTCCGGTTTGCGGACGGCGGGAGCGGGGAGTTCCTCGATGCTGATGTTGCGAAACGCGATCTCGGCCTTGCAGTCTCCGTGAATCTGAAGCGCGATCAGACCATGGGCCGCGATGTTGTCCGCGCGCTCGGTCCAGGTGGCGGTGCGCTTGCCATTCAGCATGAGATGCATCTCTGCGCCACGCGCGATGACTTCGTAGTGGTTCCAGTCGCCAGGCTTTTCAATGCGCGTGACGAGATTGGTGTCCGCCATCGCCAGCATCTTGTTCCGGCGCGATTCATCGTAAAGACAGCCGGAGTAACCCGCGCCGATGTCCGCCTGATAGCCGGACATTTCATTCGCCGGCTTCGTGATGCGTTTGCTGCGGAACTGGACGCCGCCGTTCACAAAGCCCTCGGTGCCGACGAGCTTGTAATCGAAGCGCAGGTGGAAATTCGTGTAGGCCTTTCGCGTGGCGAGGAACTCATTGCGCGGATTGCCCGCGAGCGAACCGCCGAGGATGACGCCGTCGCGAATGCGCCAGACCGTGTTCGTCTCGCCTTCCCAGCCGTCGAGCGACTTGCCGTCAAAGAGCGGCACCGGCGCGGCGGACGCGGTGATGGACGAAACGGAGCAGAAGAGCAGAAGATGCAGGAGCCAGTGTTTTGTGGTCATGGTTCAGGAGCGGTGTTCGGTCGGAGCATAGCGGCCGAACGGCCCGTGTCACGCCCTTCGCGGACAGCAGATGTGACGGCTCCTGTTTAAGTTCTCCCGTCATAATCTTAATCGTAATCCTCAATCTGGTCCTCCCTGTGTTCGGTGAAGCGGAACGGGCCTTCCGTTCCGCCTCGCAGAGCGAGGATGTGACGGTAGCCGTGGGCTTCAGCCCACGGATTGGGGCCGAAGCCGCCTCCGTCGCGGAGCGACGACTGAAAGTTCGTTCCCATTGCAGCGGCTTTTAAGCGTCGCTCCGCGACGCATTCCTTTGCTCTTTATCGTGGGTTAAAAGCCCACGGCTGGTGCGCCTGAGCAGGTGGGAAGACAGAACGGTGGAAGTCCGTTTCCTTGCGGTGAAGAGCCGTGAGGTATCGAACCGTAACTGCGTCGCCCGTGGCAACACGGGGTGGAGAGCAACGGAACGAGAACGGCCAGTTCCTAACAACGTCTCGATCCACAGAGACACGTGAACTCGATTCGGTCGGCGCGGATGGGCGAGCCTTCGACCGAGGGGCGAAGCCTGTAAAGCGGGCGACAGGCGGCAAGCCCAATCGCCGGACAACCGGGTGCGCCCCCGGTCGTCGCGCCGATGGTTGGAGACGGAATGGCCGGAAGTCCTCCCGCGATAATCAGTGAGACCCGCCGGGGTCAAAGCGGCGTTCATGGCCGAAGGAAAGCCTGGCCCGAAGAACCGCCCGGCGGGAGTCAGAGCGGTGCGTAGCGGCTGCGAAGCGGGTAACGACCGTGGAGCCAAGGGACTCGAGGAAAGTGGATGGCTGATGAACGGAAACAACGAACAAATCAAAACGACCCCGGCGACAGTGGCGGCGGCGCTGCCGCTCTCCCCACGCCTACCAGACGCTCCCGCGACCACCGGGGCCGTAAGAAAGTCCGCCAGGTCTTGGAGTGCGCCAGCCCTCTGGCGCTTTGGCGGTGCATCCCGGCATTGCGCGTTCAGGGCACGCGCACACGATAGAACCTCCGGTTCGAGCTGGGCCTCACCGAATACGTGTTGGTGATCACACCGCCGGCCACGGCCCACGGGCCGTTTATGTTCTGGGCGTTTTGGAGCGTGCCCGGACCATTCCAGGTGACGACCACGTTCGTTCCCACCCGGCGAACCTGCATTTGGATCGGTGCAATGGTCACCCGGGCCACGGCACTTGTGGCGGATGCGCCGACCGTGGCGACCACGGCCCGGAACTGGCACGCCAAATCTGCCACCGCCGGAACAAACGAGTAGGATGCCGCCGTGGCGCTTGAAATGTTGGTGAACCCGGAACCGCAGTCCCGCTGCCACTGATAACGAATGACCTGGCTTGCCTCGCCCGGTATCGAGGCGCCGGCCAGGACAGAGAAAGTGGCCGGCAAGGCGCATTCGCCTTCCGTGACGCTCACGCGATCAATCAACCAGTTCGGGAGGCTTCCTTGGCCGTTCCAATCCCAACTGCCCAGGAACTGCATCCGAAGAGTATCGCCCGCATTGAATGGGCCGAGATTGGCGGAACTGGTGATGAGGGTGCCGGAGGCGTATCCGGGCGAATCGCCATGGAATGCCTCCTGACCCAGCAGAATTCCATCTCCAATCAGACTCCCGGGACGATAGCTATTCGCGCAGAAATTGGCTGCCTCCAAAGAACGAAACGCGCCTCCATTGACGCTCAACCGGATCTGACCGCCATCGTAAGACGGCTCGAAGCTATACCGATGGTCGAAGCGAAGCACGAGCGGGCCGGCCCGTGGGATCGTGATGACGGAACTGTTCAAGGCAGACCATGATGGTGGCGTGTTGAGAGTATCCGATCCATTCACGGCCCAGCGTCCGCCTGCGGCGATATAGCTCCACGGGCTTTGCGGATTGCCTGAGTTGGTGACGCTGTAGCCGCCATTCCCCGTGGCAAATGTTTCGTCATAGACCACGGTGCCCAGAGGCGGATCGAAGACATAATGGTAGTCGTGCGGCTGTTCGAGGATCTGGACTGCGCTCCCGGGTGCCAGCACGGCCAGAAACTCGCTTGAGATGGGTGATGAGCCGCTTTCCGGCAAGGGCATGCCTGGCAGTTGCCAGGCAACGGAGAGGTTGTCGCCCCCACTCCCCTCTTTGGCCAGAGCCTCGAAATAATACATCCGGCCAGCCACCAGCGGAATGCCCGCCGGAAACAAGGTGGTCGATCGGTTCTCCGGCGCCGAGGCATTCCGAAGGATCGACCCCTCAGGTCCGACGATGTTGGTGTATCCGCGACTGCTCATCCAAATCGGCTCCCGGCAAAGGCGCACCAGATTGGCCGGCTCCTCATCCGTGCTCAACCAGAACTCGCCTTGGTCATCCGAAGCCAAGAAGAAGTGGTAATTCGTGCTCACCGGCGGCACCAGGAACCCGGAAATGCGCGTGCCGTAATTCTCGTAGGCATCGATTGGACCTTCCAACAGCGAAACGTAGCTGGAGTCATCGGGAGCCGTCGGAAACTTTTCCGCGCTGCGGAGGTCACTCATGAGATAGCCGGGGAGGTCAAAGTAAAGATCCTGAAGCGCAAAACCGCGCGCCATCACGAACATCACCGCGGAAATGCTCTGCGGATTGGGATCGACCAGACGCCCGGCCAGGTCTCGTACTCCAGTGATCTGCACCACATTCGTGCTGCCTGGCGTCTGCCTGGCGTTGAGCGTGAGCACCACCTTCATTCCCGTGCCATCGAGGATCGCGCTGGACACCGTGAATCCCGCCACCGTGTAGTTCGCAGGTTGCTGGGCGAGGACCGGGTCGAGAGGTTCCGAAAACGTCACCGCAATTTCGCGCAAGTTGTGGGTGCCGACCGCGGACACGGCGTGAGGCCGCGAAATATCTGGACCCACCGTGAGCTGAAGTCGGTGGAGGACTTTACGGAGTTCGAGCAGCGGGCCGCTTACTTCGATGGCGACCCCGTCATCGCCACGAAGAAGGGCGTGAACATTTTGGAACGCGGAAGCCAGGTTCATTTCATGGCTGAATTTCAGGCGCTGCTCGATTTTCCGCCCGCACCAAAACTTGGCGTCACCGGAAAGCTGAATCCCGCCAAGGCCAGCGCCTCGGAGATGCGCGGGCAGGAGCTGTTCTTCGGCAAGGCACAATGCGCCACCTGCCATCAGCCGCCGTATTACACGGACAATCTCAAGCACAACCTGCAGGCGGAGCGGTTCTTCAAGCCGCGCTTGATCAATGGCGCGATGGCCGGGGCGGACGGCCCGATCAAGACATTCCCATTGCGCGGCATCAAAGATTCACCGCCATACCTGCACGACGGCCGGCTGCTCACGCTGGAAGACACGGTTGAGTTCTTCAACCTCATTCTCGAAACGAAGCTGACTTCGCCCGAGAAGACGGACCTCGTGGCCTTCCTGCGTGCCCTATAGGCGGACTGGAACGGCAGAAACCCAAGCAAAATTGGAAAATTTGTAAAATGAACGATGGGGGCACTCGATTTTTGTTGAACCGAAGACAGAAGCGGGGGAACACTGAACCATGTATTTGAGCGGACTAGGAACAGCAGTCCCCTCGCGGAGCTTCCCTCAGTCGGAATGCTGGGATGCCCTGCAATGCTCACCTCAGTTTCCGCAGCTCAACCCCCGGTCCCGCGCATTGCTGAAAAAAGTGTTGTCCGGTCAAAATGGCATTGCTACCCGGCACATGGTGATGTCGAACTGGGAGGAGGCATTTGTTCTAACTCCCGACGTGCTGCAAGCCCGCTTTGCCCTGCACGCGCCCGCGCTGGCCAGGCAAGCCGCCGAACGCGCTCTCGCCTGCGCCCGGCTAACGCCTGGAGAGGTTGATGCCGTCATCATAAGCACCTGCACGGGGTATTTGTGTCCCGGACTCACCAGTTATGTGAGTGAACTGCTCGGCCTGCGCGCGAATGTGCAGACGCTTGATTTGGTCGGACAAGGGTGTGGCGCGGCTTTGCCGAACATGCGGACCGCAGAAGCGCTCCTGGCATCTGGTCGAGCACAGAATGTCTTGTCCGTGTGTGTCGAGATTTGCAGCGCCGCCTTTTACCTCGACAACGATCCCGGAGTCCTCATCAGCGCCTGTCTCTTCGGTGACGGCGCAGGCGCGGCCGTTTGGTCAGTTCAGCCCGCGTCTCACGCACGACGGGTGGAATGGAAGGCAGCCGGGAGCATGCTCAGCCCGACCGACCGTGATGCTCTTCGCTTCGAGCATCGTAACGGCATGTTACGGAATATATTGAGTCCAGCGGTGCCCGCGCTTGCAGCGGGCCACGTCGAGCAATTGCTTGCCGAAATGCTGGATAGCCACCCATTGAAGCGCGACGATATTGCCGGCTGGATTTTCCATGCTGGAGGACGCGAGGTGTTGCTCGCTTTGCAGGGCACTCTCAACCTGGACGAAGAGGATTTGCGGTTGAGCGCGTCAGTGCTCAGTGAATTCGGCAATGTCAGCAGCCCCTTCGTCCTGTTCGTGTTGCAGCGGGCGCTTGCCGAAAACACTCCCGGTGGCTGGTGGTGGATGTCATCTTTTGGTGCGGGCTTTAGTTGTCACGGCGCGCTTTTGAAAGTGGATTGACCATGCTTCGCGCTGTCGAACCTGAACGCCTCGATGACCTGCCACCCGGCGATTTGCAGGCGCTCGGGTCGCGGGGTGATTTGCGACGGTTAAATTTCATCATGGGACATGCAGGCATTATTTCGCGCGCTCTATGCCCTTGCCTTTCGCAAACTTCATATAACTCACGTCCGCTCCGGTTGGTTGAGTTGGGCGCGGGGGATGGTACTTTTCTCTCGCGACTGGCCCGGCGTTGGTCCGCCTTGGGTGTAAAGGCCGAAGTCACGATGATTGACCGCCACAATCTGGTTTCCGCAGAAACACGCCGCGCCTTCGCCAAGCTCGATTGGTCGCTTAAAAGCGAGGTGACTGACGTGTTCACCTGGTTGGAAAAGCCATCTCCAGCCGTGGACGTGATGATGGCAAATTTGTTTCTGCACCATTTCCAGAACGAGAGTTTGAAGTCACTACTCCGACTGGCGGCAACGCGGACAAACCTGTTCGTCGCGTGCGAACCGCGTCGCTCACCACTTGCGCTCGCTGCCTCCCAATCTCTTTGGCTCATGGGGTGCAATGCCGTCACGCAGCATGACGCTGTCGTCAGCGTGCGAGCCGGTTTTGTCGGCCGCGAAATTTCCACGCTCTGGCCTTTGAATGACGGATGGAACACGAGCGAACAATCAGCCGGTCTTTTCAGCCACTGCTTCGTCGCGAACCTAAATGGCTGAGCGAATCACCATCGTGGGCGGAGGGCTGGCCGGGTTGACTCTCGGCATCGGGCTGCGCCAACGGGGCATTCCCGTCACAGTGTGGGAAGCAGGTCACTATCCGCGTCATCGCGTCTGTGGTGAATTTATCAGCGGCGCGGGGCAACACTCGATTGCCCGGCTAGGCTTATTGGACAAGATGCAAAGCGCTGGCGCTGGTTATGTGACTAGTGCTGCATTCTTTGCGGGGAAAAGGTTGATCGCGGCTCGCCCGCTTCCAATACGGGCTCTGTGCATCTCACGCTTTGCATTGGACGAATGGCTTGCACTGGAATTTCAGCGGCTTGGTGGCGAGTTGCAGGTGGGCGCACGATGGCTCGGCGAGTTCAAAACCGGAATCGTTCGCGCGTGCGGACGACGGGCGGAGCCGGTGGCTCACGGTTGGCGTTTGTTCGGCCTCAAAGTTCACGCTCACGGCGTTAGCCTGGATGCTGATCTCGAGATGCACTTTGCGCCAAAGGGCCATGTCGGTCTGTGTCGGCTTCCGGACGGAAAAGTGAACATCTGCGGCCTGTTCCGCAGTGCGGTTCCCGTGCCAGACTTGGCGCAACGATGGAGCGATTGGCTGGGCGGGAGCACGAATTCCGTGCTGCATTCGCGTCTGGCCGGCGCGCAATTCGATAAACACTCCTTCTGCTCGGTGGCTGGCCTCGGCCTCTCTGCGCGGCGCGCGAATCAACGAAATGAATGTTGCATTGGCGATGCACTGACAATGATTCCGCCGGTGACGGGCAACGGCATGTCGATGGCGTTTGAATCCGCAGAGATCGCCATCGAGCCGCTCGCAAAATTCAGCTGCGGCAAGCTGGCTTGGGGCCAAGCGCGCGATGAGATTGCGCGGAATTGCGACCGCACCTTCTCCAGGCGACTTCGGTGGGCGGCGTGCTTGCACTGGGCGTTGTTTCAGCCGTTGGCTCGCGCGCCCCTGCTTCTTTTCGCGGCCCGTTCGGAAAGAATCTGGCGTGGAATCTTTGAACGGACGCGCTGACGGCGGTTGAGGTAGGTTCTAAGATCCTGATTCAGCCAAAACGCATACACGGATGAAAAGACCCGGGCGACGCGGGAACAGACACAGGAAAATGATGGAGGAAGAATGCCAGCGGTATTGTCAGCAAACGTGTGGTCTCAAGATTAAGGAAAGCAGTTCCAGAGTTGCGCTGGATAGTGTTTTGAAAACTCCTAAAACACCTAGTTCTATTGGCTGAACTTAGTGCTAACGCGCTGATTCTGAGTGCCTGTTGAAGGAGGGCAAAGAGCCGTCCCCGGCTCGCAGCGAGTGCGATAGTCAAGCCGCGTGGAGTCTTCCGAGATCGCTGTGCCTTCCACCTCCCTGCGACCGGGAACCGGGTCGCCCTCCGCTGCGGGTTGCGCCGCCACCGCTTACCGGCCGGATGAAGACACACCGGGAATCTTCAAGGTGTCCCCTTCTTTCAAAACCACTCTCGCCCCATTGGGCCGGATCACGGAGCCGTCGCCGTTGACCTTCGTGCCGTCGGACATCGCGATCACCTGGCCGCGCCGGACATCCACTTTGCCGCCGTCTTTGAAGAGCACGACTTTGCCGCCGGTCATGGAGATCGTGTCCGTCACCGCGACCGCGCTGCCATCCAGCCTGAGCAATTGGCCGTCCAGCAGACGCTGCATGGAACCTCCCCGGCGAACGGTTCCGTCGGCCAGCACCTTGCCTCCATCGGGCAAAGCCTGTTCGCCCGCCAAAATCCTCACCTCGCCATCGGTGACGATCTGCACGCGGCCTTTGCGCAACGTGATGTGATCGAAGACTGGGACGACGCTGCCATCCGGACTGGTCAGCATGCCCTGTGCATCGATGACCTGGCCTTCGCGCATCTGGCGGCTCTTGCCTTTGCCGACGGTGAAGACGCCATTGGTCTGCACCACCACGCTGTTGGGCAACGAAATGTCAGCCGTGGCCTCCACCAGTCTGCCTTCCACGGGAGCGAGCACCTTGCCGGCCTTGAACGTTACGCGGTCTGCGGGGGCGCTGGTCTCTGCAGCGGCCGACAGTCCGGCGAAGCCAAGCCACGCCGCCATCGCGCTGGTCAGTAAAAGATTCGTTTTCATAAAGCTCAGTTCTTTCGGTTCGCCTGATCGCCGCAGCATTGTGCCGGGGCCCAGGCGAAACCCATTCCCACGTATATCGGCAAAGCACCGTCTGAGGATAGGGCGAACATCGCGCTCGGATTAAGCGAAGCGCCAAGCATTGCCCGGCTTGGAAAAGTAAATGCGCTCCTGCCGAGCGATGCTCGGCGCTCCACGCACACATCCCGCCCTTTCCCAGCTTTAGCCTTGGCATCCAAATGCACCAGCCACCACACTCTGCGGAATGTCCTGGTTCGAATCACTGGATCTGTCGCTGTTCCGCTTCATCAATCTGAAGCTGAGCAATCCATGGTTCGACGCCATCATGCCGCAGTTTGCCGGCAACGCCTGGTTCGTCCCGCTGGTCCTCCTCCTCGCCATCGGACTGGCGTGGCGTGGCGGCACCCGCGTCCGGCTGTTCATCCTGATGCTCACGCTCGTCATCGGTGTGGGCGACGGATTCGTCATCAACTCGATCAAAAAGGCGGTTGCACGTCCCCGACCTTTCCACGCCGTGCCGGAGGCGCATCTCCTCGTGGGCAAGGGCGGCAGCGGCAGCATGCCGTCCTCCCATGCCTCGACGTGGTGCGCGGCGGCGCTCATTGCCTGCGTTTACTATCGGCGCTCGTGGCGGTTCATGGTGCCGCTGGCGGGATGCGTGGCCTTCTCCCGCGTTTATCTGGGCGTGCATTATCCCAGCGACGTGATCGCCGGAGCGATTCTTGGCGCGGGCTACGCGGCGGCGGGGCTGTGGGCGGTCGAGTCACTGTGGCGATTCGCCGGACGACGCTGGTTTCCGATCTGGTGGAACCGGTTGCCTTCGCTGATTTCAGATTCTCAATCTCCAATGGCAGATTCCTTCGCCAAGCCAGAGGACGCATCCCTCCAATGGCTGCGCCTCGGCTACCTGCTCATCGCCGCGCTGTTCCTCTTCCGGCTCTTCTACATTGGCAGCGGCAAGATCGAGCTGAGCGAAGACGAGTCGTATCAATGGCTGTGGTCCAAGCACCTCGCGCTTTCCTACTACAGCAAGCCGCTGATGATCGCCTTCGCGCAGTTCACCGGCACCTGGATCTGGGGCGACCATGAACTGGGCGTCCGCTTCCTCTCCCCGGTCATCGCCGCGCTCGTGAGCGTTCTCCTCCTGCGTTTCATGGCCAAGGAAGTCAGCCCCGCCGCCGGCTTTTGGATCGTCGCGCTGTGCAGCACCGCGCCCCTGCTCGCCGTGGGCTCCACCTTGATGACGGTGGATCCGTTGCTCGTCCTCTTCTGGACCGCCGCGATGATCACCGGCTGGCGCGCGGTCCAGCCGGGCGGCACCACCGGCCAATGGCTGGCGACCGGGCTGCTCATGGGCCTGGGCTTCCTCAGCAAATACACGGCGGCGATTCAGCTCGCGTGCTTCGCGCTGTTTTTCCTGCTAAACAAACCGTCGCGCGTACAACTGCGCCGCAGCGGACCCTGGCTCGCACTCGTCCTCTTCGTGCTCTGCATGACGCCCGTGCTCGTCTGGAACTCGCAGCACGGCTGGATCACGGTCGAACACGTCGGCGAGAACGCGAAGCTCGACAAGCCGTGGGAACCGACGCTGCGCTACTTCTTCGAGTTCATGGGGGCGGAAGCCGGGCTGTTGAATCCCATCTACTTCGTGGCCGCGATCTGGGCCTCGTTTGCGTTCTGGAAACAGCGCGAGCGGAACCCGCTGCTCATCTATTTCTTCGCGATGAGCGCGCCGGTCTTCTACGGCTATTGGCTCTACTCGCTGCATTCACGCATCCTGCCGAACTGGATCGCCGCCGCCGTCGTCCCGCTGCTCTGCCTCGCGATTGTTTACTGGGAACAACGCTGGCGCGCAGGAGCCCGCTCCGTGACCCGGTGGCTGACGGCGGGATTGATCGTCGGCACGTTCATCGTCGTGTTCTGTCACGACACCGAAATCGTCCAGCAGCTCACCAAGCGCCGTCTCCCGCCCAAGGCGGATCCGCTCCGCCGCGTCAATGGCTGGCGCGAAACGGCGCACATTGTCGGCCAGGTCCGCACGCAGTTGCTCGCGGAAGGCAAGGACGTGCTCATCATCGGCTCGCACTACGGAATCACCGGCCAGATCAGCTTCTATCTTCCCGAGGCGCGCGTGGGGTTGCCGGATCATCCGCTCGTCTATTACCGCACGTCGGACAAGCCGCGAAACCAGTTCTATTTCTGGCCGGGCTATCGTGGCCGGCACGCGGGAGCCAGCGCGATCTACGTCGATGAAGCGAACCTGCCGAAGTTTCGCAAAGGCTGGTTCACGAAATGGCTCGCCCGCAGCAACGACCTCTACGAGACCAATGCGCCGGTGAAGGCGAAGGTGCCGAAGGAAGTCCTGGAAGAGTTTGAGTCCGTCACCGATCTCGGCACGCGCGACATCGTGGTGCGCGGCCAGGTTCTCCGCCGCGTCCAGCTCTTCGCCTGCCGCAACCTCCGCTGACGTGAATGTGAATGCGCCGACCCTCCAGACGCGCCTGCCGGTTTCCGACTACGACCTCGCCTCCACGCTCGCGTGCGGCCAGGCGTTTCGCTGGCGCGCCACGGAGCTGGGCTGGGAAGGAGTGATCGGCCAGCGCTGGGTCCGGCTGCGCGCGGGCGAAGGCGTTGGCCCAGGCAGGACAGGCTTCCGGCCTGTCCCTTTGCCCCATCGACCTGCGGGACAGGCTGGAAGCCTGTCCTACAGCAAAGGTCCGATTGACATCCTCGCCGAAACGATGACGTCGCCTGCCGACTGGCGGTGGCTCGTTGATTACCTTCAAGCGGAGCTGAACCTCGCCTCGATCCTTGCCACGTTTCCGGATGACGAACCGATGCGCGCCAGCGTGGCGGCTTGCAGCGGACTGCGGCTGCTTCGGCAGGAACCCTGGGAATGCCTCGCGTCCTTCATCCTCTCCTCCACCAAGCAGATCGTGCAGATCCAGCAGATCGTCGAGCTGCTCTGCGTGCGGTTTGGTTCACCGCTGGCGACTCCAGCAGGCGCGCGCCTGACGCACGCGTTTCCCACCGCCGCGCAACTCGCCGCCACAAGTGAAGCTGACTTGCGCGCGTGCAAGATGGGATTCCGCGCGCCGAACCTGCTCGCCGCCGCGTGCGCCGTCGATTCGGGCGGACTTAACTTGAGCGCGGTCGGGCAGGGGACCGTCGTGGAGGCGCGTGAGCAATTGATGAAGCTGCCCGGAGTGGGACCGAAGATTGCGAACTGTGTCCTGCTCTTCGCCTACGGCCAGCAGCAGGCGTTCCCGGTGGATGTGTGGGTGATGAAGGCGCTGCGCCAGCTCTACTTCCCGAAACGCCAGCCGAGGCCGGAGCGGCTCCAGCGTTTTGTGGACACCTATTTTGGTCCGAACGCCGGCTACGCCCAGCAATACCTTTTCCACTACATGCGGACGCGGAAGCAGTTCTTTGCGGCTCGCCCAGAACAGCCGCGAGCAATTCGCTGAGGCACTTACTCGTCGATGAGTTCCACTTGGTAGAAATCGCCGCCGGGTGACGATCCCAGAGCGACTGATTTGGTGGCGGTCACGCCCGTCGCCTGAACATCTCCAGGGACGGCGGTCCACTGAGCCGCAGGCAAAGTGCCCGAGCGAACGAGACGATACGAACGTCCGGGAATCGTTCGCCAGGCAATCTCCAACTGCCCGCCTTTGCGCACCGCGCTTAGCATCTCCAGGGCACCGGTCACGCTCACCTGAAAACTCCGCTCCGCGTTCGCAGCCGGTTCCCCGTTGTCCGTCACCCTTACGGTGAAGTCCACGCTCGTCCCTGCCGCCGACATCGGGGCCGCCCAGTTCAAGCTCGCCGACATGTTCATGGCCCATCCGTTCCGAGCCCAACTGCCGAAGCAACGCTACGAAGTGCATGACCGCGACACCAAGCTGCACGTCGAGCTGTTCCGCCCGGAAAACGTGCCGCTCGAAACCGAGGAGACCAAGCTCGGCCAGCAATACCAGGAAATCACCGGCGCACTCACCGTCAACTTTCGCGGCGAGGAAAAGACGCTGCCGCAGATGGCCAAGAATCTCGAACAACCCGACCGCGCCTTGCGCCAGGAAGCCTAGGAACTCGTCGCCAACCGCCGATTGCAGGAGGCCGGGCAGTTCGAGGACATCTTCGGCCAGATGGTGAAGCTGCGCGAGAAGATCGCCGCCAACGCCGGCTTCAAGAACTATCTCGACTACGCCTTCCGGGCGCGAGGGCGCTTCGACTACACTCCTGCCGACTGCCGCGAGTTCCACTCCGCCGTGGAAACCGAGATCATGCCCGTGGTCTGCGAACTTCAGGAATCACGACGCCACCAGCTCAAGCTCGATTCGCTGCGACCGTGGGACCTGGACGTCGATCCGTTCAACCGCGCACCGCTCCAGCCGTTCGCCGACGTCGGCCAGATGCCAGGGCCGCCGACACGGTTACGATGAAGTAGCGTGGGGGTAGGAGGATGAATGAAAAATGCTGACGCACGGACTGGAGCTCTGATTAGCTCCGGGGATGTCCAACTGC